>Ga0181520_10002385_pt1 | contig 34892 bp, 29 predicted proteins | sample PEATcosm2014_Bin_29_FD_132451 | JGI IMG/M metagenome (GOLD analysis project Ga0181520, IMG submission 132451) | Peatland microbial communities from MTU Mesocosm Facility, Houghton, MI, USA - PEATcosm2014_Bin02_30_metaG | ecosystem: Environmental > Terrestrial > Soil > Wetlands > Peat | place...
CTCCAGGTGCAGTTCGCCCATGCCGGCGATGATGGTCTGGCCGGTCTCGGGGTCGGTCTTCACCTTGAAGGTGGGGTCCTCCTGGGCCAGGCGGCTGAGGGCGATGCCCATCTTCTCCTGGTCGACCTTGGTCTTGGGCTCGATGGACACCTGGATCACGGGATCAGGGAAATCCATGGATTCCAGGATCACCGGGTGGTCCTCGGCGCAGATGGTCTGGCCGGTGAGCACGTCCTTGAAGCCTACGGCGGCGCCGATGTCACCGGTGCGGACTTCCTCGATGTCTTCGCGCTTGTTGGCGTGCATCTGCAGCAGGCGGCCGATCCGGTCGCGCCGCTGCTTGTTGGCATTGTAGACGCCGCTGCCGGCCGCCAGCACCCCGGAGTAGACCCGGATGAAGGCCAGGGAGCCGACGAAGGGGTCGGCCATGATCTTGAAGATCAGCGCGCTGAACGGCTCGCTGTCCTTGGCTTGGCGCTCGATCTCGTTGCCGTCCATGTCGTGGCCCTTGATGGCGGGCACGTCCAGGGGGCTGGGCATGTAGCTGACCACCGCGTCGAGCAGGGGCTGGACGCCCTTGTTCTTGAAGGCCGAGCCGCAGCACATGGGGGTGAACACCAGGCCCAGGCAGCCCTTGCGGATGCCGATGCGGATCTCGTCCTCGGTGAGCGCTTCGCCGTTGAGGTACTTGTCCATCAACGTCTCGTCGGTCTCGGCGACCATTTCGATCATCTTTTCGCGCCACTCGTTGGCGGTCGCCACCAAGTCCTCGGGGATCTCGCCGTGGATCACCTCGACGCCCTTGTCGCTTTCATTGAATGTGACGGCCTGCATCATGACCAGGTCGACCACGCCCTTGAAGTGCTCCTCGGCCCCGATGGGGATCTGGATCGGCATGGGCCGGGCCTTGATGCGGGTGCGCATCATCTCGCAGACCCGGAAGAAGTCGGCGCCGGGACGGTCCATCTTGTTGACGAAGCCCAGCCGGGGCACGCCGTACTTGTCGGCCTGGCGCCAGACGGTCTCGCTCTGGGGCTCGACCCCGCCGACGGCGCAGAACACCGCCACGGCGCCGTCCAGGACGCGCAGGCTGCGCTCCACCTCGGCGGTGAAGTCCACGTGGCCTGGGGTGTCGATGATGTTGATGCGGTGCTCGACGTCCTTCAGCAGGCCGGTGGTGGCGGTCCAGGAGGCGGTGATGGCGGCGGAGGTGATGGTGATCCCGCGCTCCTGTTCCTGGACCATCCAGTCCGTGGTGGCCGCGCCCTCATGCACCTCGCCGATCTTGTGGATCTTCCCGGTGTAATAGAGGATACGCTCCGTCGTCGTTGTCTTGCCGGCATCGATGTGAGCCATGATGCCGATGTTTCGGTAGCGCTCGAGGGGAGTCGTGCGGGCCACGGGGGCCTCCTTCAGAGTTCAGGATTCAAATATCAGACTAGTACTGCCCATCGAAAAACGGGGGCCGATCCGATATGATCGGCCCCGTTTGTAAAGGGACTGTGACTACCAGCGGAAGTGGGCAAAGGCCTTGTTGGCCTCAGCCATCTTGTGGACGTCGTCCTTCTTCTTCACGCTTGATCCGCGGAAGTTCATGGCGTCCAGGATCTCCCCGGCCAGCTTGTCGCGCATGGTGCGCTCGCCGCGGCCGGCGGAGTACGTCTTGAGCCAGCGCATGGCCAGGGACTGGCGGCGGCTCTGGGGAACCTCCACGGGCACCTGGTAGGTGGCGCCGCCCACACGGCGGGATTTGACTTCCACCGAGGGCTTGATGTTGTTGATGGCCTTCTGGAAGGCCTCGATGGCCTCCTCGCCGGACTTGCTGGCGACGATCTCCAGGGCACCGTAGAGGATGCGCTCGGCGGTGGACTTCTTGCCGCGCTCCATCAACACGTTGATGAACTTAGTGATCGTGACGCTGTTGTAGACGGGGTCCGGAAGAATTTCGCGCTTGGTCGGGCTTGAACGACGGCTCATGTCTACCTCACTTCTTCTTCGCAGCGACGGCACCGGCCTTGGGCCGCTTGGCGCCGTACTTGGAACGGGACTGGTTGCGACCTGCAACGCCGGTTGCGTCAAGAGTGCCACGGACGACGTGATAGCGCACGCCGGGCAGATCCTTCACGCGGCCGCCGCGGATCAGCACGATGCTGTGCTCCTGCAGGTTGTGACCGACCCCGGGAATGTAGGTCGTGCACTCGATGCCGTTGGTGAGCCGCACGCGGGCCACCTTGCGAAGCGCCGAATTGGGCTTCTTGGGGGTGGTGGTGAACACGCGGGTGCAGACGCCGCGCTTCTGCGGGCAGGCGTCAAGCGCGGGGCTCTTGGTCTTGTTGATGAACGTGCTCCGCCCTTGGCGGATGAGCTGATTGATGGTTGGCACACCATCCTCCTAGTTTGGGTTCGCCATGGGGCGAACCGGCGCCCAAGAGGTCATGCATCCGGGGAAGATGACATCGAGCGAAGAGACTCCACGGACCCATAGGATCCGGGAATCTTAAATATTAGCAAAACGCCATGGATTGTCCACTGCGATTTGCACCTTTCATTTTGCTGGCTTGGCCGAATGGCAGGCACAGCCCCCCGCGCAGCCACCGCCGGCGCTCGGCGCGGCTGCTGGGGCCGGGCCCGAAGCGCCCCTGCTCTTGCCGGGGGTGCCGTTGGCGTAGCCCTGGGCCATCCACCCGCCGCCGGCCAAAGTGAACGAGGTCAACGAAACTATCCGGTGCATGGCCAGGGGCTTTCCGCACTCGGGACAGTCATGCTCGGTGGGAGCGTCGAATCCCTCCAGCTTTTCTTCTTTTTCACCACAAGACTTACAACGGTACTCGTATAACGGCATGGCAATCCTCTTGTATTCGCTGCGGCATGGCCGCAACTTATTAGTTTACGCTAGGAAGGCCATGACTTCACGCAATCGCTACTACCCTGACGCCCAGGCCTTCCTCCAGGCCCATCCGCACCGGCCGGCCACCCTTTGTTACACCAACGGCTGCTTCGACCTGTTGCATCCCGGACACGTCAAGTACCTGGAAGATGTGCGGGCCCTGGGCGACTTCCTGGTGGTCGGCCTGAACAGCGACGCCAGCGTCGCCCGCATCAAGGGGCCCAGCCGGCCGCTCCAGGATGAACGGGCCCGGGCCATGATCCTCTGCGGTCTGCGCAGCGTGGACGCGGTGGTGCGCTTCGATGAGGACACCCCGCTGCAGCTGATCGCGGCGCTCCAGCCCGACATCCTGGCCAAGGGCGGCGACTACACCCCCGAGGCCGTGGTGGGCCGCGAACTGGTGGAGGCCAGGGGCGGCAGACTGGTGCTGATCCCCTTCCTGCCCGGGCATAGCACCTCCGCCATCGTCGAACGGATCCGGCGCGGCGTCGGCTGCCACGCTACTTGAAGGTGTTGATCAGGATCGCCAGGGGCGTGAAGGCGGCCAGTTCCTCGGCCCAGTTCACGTCGCGGCGGATGCGCTGGGGCACCAGCAGCGCGTCGCCGGGCTCCATCTCCTTCCGGGCGACGAAGTGGTCGATGATCCTGCCGTCCGCTTTCAGGAGCCGCACATTCCAGGTATCGGCGTTCCGGGTGTAGCCTCCGGCCAGGGCCACGATATCCTTGACCTTCATGCCTCTGGAGACCTTGAAGGCGGCGAAGGGACTGGCCGTTTCGCCCACCACATAAGCCACGTCGGTGCGGCGGGGGACGATGATCTCGTCGCCGTCCTGGAGTTCCACTTCCGCGGCGGCATTGCCGGCCAGGATGCCGTTGAAGTCCACCACCAGGCGGCTGATGTCGCCGCTCTGGAACGCGTGCAGCAGCGGATTGGGCTGCAGGACGCCGGAGGTGGAATTGCGCTTGGTCTCGTTGAGCCGGCTCAGGATTTCGTTGACGCCGGTGGAGGTGACATTGGTGTTCTGCATCCCGGCAAGAATGCTGGCCCGTTTCCGGTCCGGATCCAGCGGCACCATGGCCCTCAGGAAGATGGCGGCCTTGGGCATGGCCTCGGGGGTCAGCCCCCCGGCCCGGTTGATCAGGTCCCGGAGGCTCACCTTGGGGCCGTCCAGGTCGTAGGTGCCCGGGCGCACCACCTGCCCGGTGAGGATGACGGCCCGGTGAGGCCGGTAATCCGGCCGGGCGAACACGGAAATCTGGTCGTCGGGCCGCAGCAGCGGGTTGACCACGTCGTCCCGCAGATCGACCGGACTCTTTCCTTCCGAGGACAGGAGCTTCGACAAGTCGAGCCGTACCACCTCGCCGAACTGGCCATTGCCGGAATGGGCCAGCTCCCCAAGGTAGCGGTCGGCCTTCTCCAGCGGAATGCCGGCCCGGAAGAGCAGGTCTGAGGCGCGCATCCCTTCGATGAATTCATAGTTCCCGGGCCGGCTCACCGGACCGACGATCTTCAGGTAGCGCGGCAGGCGCATGTCCCCGATGCGGAACAGATTGATCTCGTCCCGGTCTTCCAGGAGCGGGTTGTCACCGGGATCGCCGGCCATGGCCCGGGTGAGGTTGAAGGCGGTGAAGCGTTTGCTGCCGTCGGCCAGGACGTGGACCAGCTCCCCTTTCTCCAGGTAGGTGTCCGGCAGGGCCAGGGTGTAGCGCCTGAGCAAGTCCCCCACCCGCTGGTCCGCATCCCGGGAAAAGACGCCCTGGACCCGGGCCCAGCCGGTGACCTTCACGGCGTTCAAGCGGAAGCCGCGCAAGGGCAAGGCCGTGACCACATCGCCGCGCTCGAGCCTGGTGGTGGCCATGGCCGTGCCTTCCGGCACATTGATGACGTTCTGGGAGCCGTCCGCGGAAAACCGGCGCAGGCTGAGCGAACCGGAAAAGCCCTGCAGGGCGAAGCCCCCGGCGAAAGCGACGGCATCCTGCACGGTCTCGCCCGGGAGCATCTCGAACAGCATCACCGGAGCCTTGCCCTCCGCCACCCATTTGGCGAACCACTGGGGCTGGCCTTCCATCTCCGTGTTGGCTGGGCGTTCTTCGATCCGCCTGTCGTTCCTCTCCTTGGCCTGCCTGCTGGCTTTCAGCTCATCTTTGAGCACTTCCAGGCTGTACTCCAGTTCGGTCCGCTCGGCCGCGAGCAGGAGTTCCGCCGTACCCCGCGAAACGCCCAGGACGGGCGAATTGGGGTTCGCCTGGGCCAGGCCCAGGGCGGCCAGTTGGGCGCCCTCGGAAAAGAGGCGCGGGTCCGGGGCGTTGTTCTGCTGGGCCTTCAGGGACGACAGGACCGCTTCCTGGCGGTTGGCTCCAAAGCGCAGGCGCCCTTCTTCCCAGTTCGCGTCCTGCTGTTCCTTGGTCTTGGTTTCCTGGTCCGAATCAAAGGGCAAGGGCAGCCCGAGCCGTTCCTCGATCCTGCGGATGTTGCGCTTGAGGGTCTTCTGCTGTTCGGTATCCTCCTCGGTTTGAGCATCGGCCACCACTTCCGTCAACGTCGCCACCACCCGGGTGAACGCCCCTTCCATCTGCACCTGGTTGTGGATCAGGGGAACGAAGATCGTGTCACCGTTCTGGAACCCGAAATTGACGTTGCCCAGGCCTTCGGCCCGCAAGGGATAGAGGTCCACCGCATGGGTCAGCCTGCCGGCACGCAGGACCCGGATGTCCCGGTAGCTGCCGACGCTGGTGGGGCCGCCCGCCAGGCTGAGGATGTTGACCAGGCTGCTCAGGCTGGGGACCAGGAAGGAGCCGGGCTTGTAGACTTCTCCAAGCACGAAGACCCGGACCTCCCTCAGCTTGGTGACGGAAAGATCCACCGTGGAGTGCGAGAAGATCTGGCCGACCTTGCCCTGGACCGCGGCCCGGGCATTGCCCAGGCTCATGCCCGCCACCGGCACCGTCCCCACCTTGGGAATGCTGATCCCGCCCCGCCCATCCACCTGCAGGGGAACCTCGAAGGTGGCGCTTCCATAGACATTCATCTGCAGGCGGTCGCCAACCCCCAGGACGTAATCCTCGGAGATGCCGCCATCGGTCGGGTTGATTCCGTACTGCCGGGTCTCGAACAGGTCGGCGGCAAACCGCTTGGGCCCCGCGTCCTTGGCCTTGGCGATCCGGATTTCCCCGTCTGCCTTCTCATTGGCGGCCCGCTGGGCGTTCAGCTCATCCTGGGGATTCTGCCTGGAGGTGGCGGTCACCGACCGGGGGAGGGCTTCCGTGATGACCGGTTCGGCGGTCTCCGCGGCACCCTGTTTGGCCATGACCGGCCCCACCAGCGTCGCCGGCTCCTGGGCAAGGACAGGCAAAGCGGCCAAGGTGCTGACCCAGATCCTTGCATTATAAAACATCATATCTCTCCGTTTGACGTTTTTGTTATTGCCAGCCACGACAATTCACCTAATACGATAGCATAGGGTTTTGGGAAGTTTCCGCACTCCAACAATCCCATTTTATTCTTTCAATATCACGATAGGGTGGTGACGCAGATGGCCTTTATTACCAAGCTCTTTGTGTCAATCTGGCACCACTCCTCCATCCGCCTTAGCCTCAAGGTGTTGATCGATATTTTTTTGGCAGCATCGGCGTGGGTTACCACCGTATTCCTTCTGAACATGGACCACAGTTTCGCTTTCAATCATTGCGTTATCCAATGGTCTATGATTTCTTTGTTTGCCAATTTCATATTTCAGCTTCCACGCCAGCATTACCGTTTAATTGGTCGCCTCGATTTTTTCCTATTATTATCGGCATCGCTCGCGCTTATTCTTTTATCTTTGTGTTTTACATATCTGGGCGGATGGCGCGATATAACCCCAAAGGCCGGGACCCTCGTCTTCGCCGGGGCGATCACGGGGTTGTATTGGACATTCTTCCGCCTCGGCCTGGCGGAAATCTACGAACTCCGCGGCACCATTGAGCGAGTCGGCAACGACCGGCCGCCGCGGACCGAACGGGTCATCATCGCCGGGGCCGGGCGGGCCGGGCTGCTCATCCTCGAAGAACTCTCCCGCCATCCCGAGCTGGGCCAGAAAGTCATCGGTTTTGTGGATGGCGCACTGGATAAGCAGGCAATTTTGGTTCATGGCATGCCCGTCCTCGGCACCTTCGAGGATCTGCCAAGACTACTTGTAAAACACCATATAAACATGGTTATCCTGGCCATTCCCAGCGCTTCCGGAACGGTCATCCGCCGCCTTACCGAGGTCGTCAGCGAAGCGGGGGTTCGGGTCAAGACCGTTCCCGGGTTGTTCAATCTCCTGGGCAACCAACCCTGGGCCCCGGAGATCAAGGATGTGGCCATCGAGGACCTGCTCCGGCGCGAGCCGGTCCAGCTGGACCAAAGCGCCTTGAGCCAGGTCATCGAGGATTCCGTGGTGCTGATCACCGGCGGGGGGGGGTCGATCGGTTCCGAACTGGCGCGGCAGATCGCGCTCTTCCATCCGGCCCGGATCGTGCTCCTGGGGCGGGGCGAGAACAGCCTCTGGGAGGTGGAGCAGGGGCTGCGCGGGCTGTTTCCCAATCAGGCGCTTTCCCTGGAACTGTGCGACATCCGTAACCCCATGAGGCTGCGGCAGGCCTTCGAGAGATGGATGCCGGAGATCGTCCTGCACGCGGCGGCGCACAAGCATGTTCCGTATCTGGAGCTCAACCCCTCCGAAGCGGTCCAGAACAACGTGCTCGGCACCCTGAACGTGGTCCGGGAAACCCAGGCCGCCGGCGCCCACACCCTCGTGAACATCAGCACCGACAAGGCGGTCAATCCGGTCAACGTGCTCGGAGCCACCAAGTTCCTGGCCGAATGCGTCCTCCTGGATGCGGCGCTCACCGCCCAGCCCCGCCAGCGCTTCGTCAGCGTCCGGTTCGGCAACGTGCTGGGCAGCCGGGGCAGCGTCATTCCCATCTTCCGGGCCCAGATCAAGAAGGGCGGCCCCCTGACGGTCACCCATCCGGACATGACGCGCTACTTCATGACCATCCCCGAGGCCAGCCAGCTGGTCCTGCAGGCCGGCATCCTGGGCAGCAACGGCAGGATCCTGGTCCTGGACATGGGCGAACCGGTCAGGATCAGCGATCTGGCCAAGGACATGGCCCGGCTGTCAGGCCTGGTCGTCGGCCAGGATATCCAGATCCTGTACACCGGCATACGCCCTGGGGAAAAGCTGTATGAAGAGACCTTCCTGGCCCAGGAAGGCCAATCCTGCGTGCATCCAAAAATTTTCGAAGGCATGCGCACGCCCCTCGATCCGGTCGTCTTCCACGAAGAGATCGCCGCCCTGACCGGAGTGCTCGCCTTGCCCGAAGGCGAGCGCCAGCGGGAGATCCTGCGCTGGCTGAAACGCATGGTCCCGACCTACCTGCCATCCCCCAACGGCCTGGGCCGCTATGAGAAGGATTCCCTGGACCGGCGCGTCCCCGGCGAAACCCGGCGGGCCGGCTCGACGCCGTCCTGAGTGGTTAAACTGGCCTTTTGGAGGTGCCTCGAATGGCGACCGCGATCGTTTGCGCATACTCGCCCGTGGGCCGCGAAGCCCTGGCCGGCCTGCTGGAGGCCGGGATCGAGGTCCTGGCCCTGTACACCTACGCCCAGGGCCCGGATGAATCCTGGTTCACCCCGCCGGCGGTGCTGGCCGCGGAACGGGGCATCCCCGTGCACATGGCGCCCGGCTTCAACGAAGACCAGGTCTTCGACGCCATCCGGGCGCTCCGTCCGGATTTCCTGTTCAGTTTCTATTTCCGGGAAATGATCCAGGCCCGGTTCCTGGCCCTGCCTCGCCTGGGCGCCTACAACCTCCACGGCTCACTGCTCCCCCACTACCGGGGCCGCGCCCCCATCAACTGGGTGCTGCTGAGGGGCGAGCCCCAGACCGGCATCACCCTGCACGCCATGACCGCCAAGCCGGACGACGGCGATATTCTCGGCCAGACGGTCCTGCCCATCGCCTGGGACGAAACCGCGCTCAGCCTGACCCTGCGTTCGGCCACAGCCGGCCGGGAACTGGTGCGCTCGGTCGTCCCGGCCCTGGTGGACGGCTCCGCGGCCCGGATCCCCCAGCGCTCCCTGGGCCCCTCCACCTACTTCGGCGGCCGGAAACCGGCGGACGGGAAGCTGGACCTGGCCGGCTCCGTCCGGGACGCCTTCAATCTGCTCAGGGCCGTGGCCGATCCCTGGCCCAATGCCTTCGTGCAGACCGCGAGCGGGGTGGTCAAGGTGAGCTGGGCCCTGCCCGCGGCCGCGGCCTGCCCTGCCGGCCATTTCCGCGAGACCGCCGAAGGCGTGCTCCTGGGATTCAAGGACGGCGCCTTGCGCATCCACGCCCTGCGCAAGGGTGACCTCCGGAGCGAACGGCCCACCGAGCACGCCCAGTGGCTGCGGGAACTTGGGCTGCCCAAGGCGCACCTCTGAGGCGGACCCCCCGGAACGCCCCCATGCATCGCCTGCTGCCCTTCCTCATGATCACGTCCATGGCCCCGGCCCAGACCGCCATCCACCACCCGGTGAGGACCGCCCGGGAAGCCAAGACCATCGCCGAAAGGAATACCGGCGGCATCGCTGTGAGTGCCCGCTGCATCCCCTTGAACGGCGCCACCGGCGGCTGGGAGGTGGATGTCCACATGCCCGGAGAGGAGCGCGGCTGGCGCTGCATCGTCGACTGTGATACCCACATGGTCCATACCAAGACCCGCATCCCCAACCCGAAGCCAAAGAACCGGCGCTGATCTTGCGAACGGCAACCCCGCCCGGGCCACGGATCGCCTGGAAATCCCCGGGATCTCACGTACACTCGGAGGCGGCGGCGATCACCGCGCGGAGGCCTCCATGGGGTTAATGGACTGGGGCAAGGCTCAATTCATCGAGATCATCGAATGGCTGGATGATTCCAACGACACCCTGGCCTGGCGCTTCCCGGTCCGGAACCAGGAGATCAAGAACGGCGCCCAGCTGGTGGTGCGGGAAAGCCAGGAGGCCACCTTCGTCCACGAAGGCCAGTTCGCCGACACCTTCGCTCCCGGCACCCACACCCTCTCCACCCGCAACATGCCGATCATGGCCGATCTGCGCGGCTGGAAGTACGGCTTTGAAAGCCCCTTCAAGTCCGAAGTGTACTTCACCAACACCCGGCTGTTCAACGACCTCGGCTGGGGCACCGCCAATCCGATCATGATGCGGGACGCGGATTTCGGCATGCTCCGGATCCGGGCTTTCGGCATCTATTCCATCCGGGTCCAGGATTCCAAGAAGTTCCTGAAGGAGCTGGTGGGCACCAACGGGCTCTATACCCGGGACGACATCACCGAGCAGCTGCGCAAGAGCCTCATGAGCCGGTTCACCGACACCCTCGGCGAGGCCAGGGTTCCCGCCCTGGACCTGGCCGCGCATTACGACGAATTGTCCGACCTGCTCCGCAAGAAGATGGATCCGGAATTCCAGACCATGGGCCTGGAATGCTCCAAGCTCTTCATCGAGAACATCAGCCTGCCGGAAGAAGTGGAAGCGATGATGGACAAGCGCACCTCCGTCGGGATGATGGCCCCGGTCATGGGCGCCTATACCCAGATGCAGGTGGCGGATTCGGTCCCGCTGGCGGCCCAGAACCCGGGCGGGTTGGCCGGCATGGGCATGGGCCTGGGCGCCGGCCTGGGCATGGGCAACATGATGGGCCAGCAGATGGGCGCCGCCATGGGGCAGATGGCCCAGGCCCCCTATCCGGCGGGCCAAGCCGCCCCCGCGGCCGCCCCGGCCAAGACCCTCAAGGAGGAGCTGACCGAGCTCAAGGACCTTTTCGATAGCCAGCTCATCACCCAGGCGGAGTTCGACAAGCAGCGCAGCGCGATCATGGCCAGGCACGGGATGGCATGACCACTTGGCGCTATGATGAACCAGCGTCAGGGATCGCTCCATAGGCCCGACGAGGCCCGGGGCGTTTCTTAAACCTTTTTCCCGTGGGGAATCCATGAGCTTGCTGGTAGTAGGGAGTGTTGCCTTTGATGACCTTGAGACGCCAGCCGGGCGCCGGGTCAATATTCTCGGCGGTTCGGCCAGCTACTTCTCCCTGGCCGCCAGCCGTCTCCATCCGGTCCAGGTGGTGGCCGTGGTGGGCGAGGATTTCGGGCCGGAACAGTACCACGTCTTCCAGGACCGCCCCATCGACCTCGACGGCCTCGTCCGCAAGCCGGGACAGTCCTTCCACTGGAAGGGCGAGTATGGCCAGGACCTGGGCGAAGCGACCACCCTGGAAACCCACCTCAACGTCTTCGCCGACTTCCATCCCGACCTGCCCCAGGGCTACCGCCAGGCGTCCTGCCTGTTCCTGGGCAACATCGACCCCACGCTGCAGCTGAACGTAGTCCGGCAGATGGCCACCCGCCCGCGCTGGATCGCCCTCGACACCATGAACTTCTGGATCAACGGCGCCCGGCAGGCCCTGCTGAAGGTGCTCAAGGAAGTCGACATCCTTCTGGTCAACGAGGCCGAAGCCCGGTCCCTCACCGGGGAGCGCAACCTGCTGAAGATCTATGAGAAGGTCCAGCTCCTGGGGCCCCGGATCCTGGTCGTGAAGCGGGGCGAGTACGGCGTGGTCCTGCTCACCCCCCAGGGCCATTTCCTGGCCCCGGCGTTCCTCCTCAAGGAGGTGGTGGACCCCACCGGCGCGGGCGACACCTTCGCCGGCGGGTTCATGGGCTACCTGGCCGCGGCCCCCGATACCGACCTGGAAACCCTGAAGCGGGCCGTGCTGATGGGCACGGTCATGGCCAGCTTCACGGTCGAGCAGTTCGGCACCGGCGGGTTGCAGTCCCTGAGCGACAACGCCCTGCATGGCCGGCTGGCGGCCCTGCACGAGCTGATGCACGTGGCCGCCCGCTAGGCTAACCCCAGACGCGCTTGCCCTGCACCCAGGTGCCAACCACCTGGCCGGGCAGGTTCCATCCCTTGAACGGGGTGTTGTAGGACTTGCTCTGGATGAAAGCCCGGTCCACGGTGACCTTCCGGTCCAGGTCCACCAGGATGAAATCCGCCGGGGACCCGGCCTTCAGGGTGCCGAGCCCCTGGCGGTCCAGGTGGAACACCCGGGCCGGACCGGCGCTGAGCAGCTCGATGGCCCGGGACAGGCTGATCACCTTGCGGTTCACCAGCAGTTCCAGCGTCAGCGGCAGCGCCGTTTCCAGGCCGATGACCCCGAACGCCGCCAGGGCCATTTCCACTTCCTTGTCGTCCCAGGTGTGCGGGGCGTGGTCGGTGGCGATGGCGTCCACCGTGCCGTCGGCCAGGGCTTCCAGCACGGCGTCCAGATCCGCCTGGGCACGCAGGGGCGGATTCATCTTGAAATCCGAATCGAACCGGGTCATCTCCTTGTCGGTGAGCGCGAAATGGTGCGGCGTGACCTCGCAGGTCACCCGCAGACCGCGTCCCTTGGCCTCGCGCACCATGCGAAAGGCGCCCTTGGTGCTCAGGTGGGCCAGGTGCAGATGCCCCCCGGTGTGCTCGGCCAGGACGATGTCCCGGGCCACCATGGTCTCCTCCGCGGCGGCGGGGATGCCCAGGCAACCCAGGGTCGCGCTGACGGTGCCCTCGTTCATGTAGCCTTTCGCCACCAGGTTGGTGTCCTCCTCATGGGCCACGATGGGCACATCCAGCCAGGACGTGTATTCCAGGGCCCGGCGCATGATGGCGGCATCCATCACCGGCAGGCCGTCGTCGCTGAAGGCCACGCAGCCGGCGCCCTTGAGCGTGCCGTAATCGGTCAGCTCCTCGCCGGCCGCGCCCTTGGTCACGGTGCCCAGCGGAAAGTACCGGCACAGCCCGGCCTTGCGGGCACGGGCCAGCATCATCTCGGTGATCGCCACCGAATCGTTCACCGGCTTCGTGTTGGCCATGGCGCATACGGAAGTGAAGCCGCCCGCCACCGCCGCCCGGGACCCCGTCTCGATGGTCTCCTTCGCCGTTTGGCCGGGCTCCCGGAAGTGCACATGCAGGTCGATCAACCCGGGCACCAGGAGCATGCCGCCCGCGTCCAGCACCTCCGCCCCCGACGCCCGGGGGTCGGCCCCCGCCCCTTCGCCGAAGGCCGCCACGCAACCGTCCACCACCAGCAGGGAACCGGGACCATCGTAGTTCTGGGCAGGGTCCAGCAGCCGGGCATTATTCACAAGCAGAGACATGCGCACCTCGAAGCATGTCCCATGTTACCTAACTGTCCCCCGCATGGGCATGCCCGAGCAGAGCCCGGCCACGCTGGCTAGTCGATTTCCGCCAGTTCCACGAGGTCGTCATCCTCTTCGGCGAAGTCCCCCTCCTCCAGGAGGATGTGTTTTATCTTCCCGGATTCCGGGGCGCTCACGAAGAAGGGCGTGTGGGTGGCGTCGGTGCCCTCAAGGAGCATCAGCGTCTCATCCTCTTCCACCTCCTGCCCTGGAGCGACCAGAACATCCACTACGTACCCCGGCCACTCTGCCCGGATGATCATGCCGCCCTCCATAAGTCTTGGTGGAAAGTATGGTAAAGCCCGCCTTCGCGCAAGGTTGATTCAAACATTTCTCCGAATTTTTGAATGCTTATTTTTTTGCCAACATCCCCAATGGATTCAGCCATAGACCCTATCCAAACTCTTTTTTCCATGTGCTATGATGGCCATGCCGATCCGTCTCGCTCCCGTCGGCAGCGACCTCTGCAGGAAGCCCACCTCCCCCCATCCATGCCGGCGGAGGGTTTCATGGAGGGATCGCCATCAGGGAGCCACATTGGGACCCCGGGTCCCAGGAGAATCCATGAACACCCTGCACTTCACCCCCACCACCGTCAGCGTCGATCTGGACGGGACCCCCATCAGCATCGAGACTGGCCGCATCGCCAAACAAGCAAACGGTTCCGTGATCGTCCGGCAGGGCGGCACCATGGTCCTCGTGGCCGTGTGCCGGGCCGAACCCCGGGAAGGCATCGACTTCTTCCCCCTCACCGTGGACTACCGCGAGCCCGTGTTCTCCGCCGGCAAGATCCCCGGCGGCTGGTTCAAGCGCGAAGGCAAGCAGACCACCAAGGAAACCCTCACTTCCCGCCTGATCGACCGTCCCCTGCGCCCCCTGTTCGAGGAAGGCTACAACGGCGACACCATGATCACCGTCCAGGTGATCAGCTTCGACGGCGAGCACCAGCCCGACACCCTGGGCATGGTGGGCGCCTCGGCCGCCCTGATCATCTCCGAGATCCCCTTCCACAACCCCGTGGGGGGCGTGCGGGTCGGCCGGGTGAACGGCAAGTTCGTGGTGAACCCCACCGTCTCCCAGCGTCCTGAGAGCGACCTGGACCTGCTGGTGGCCGGCACCGACGAGGCCCTGGTGATGGTCGAGTGCGGCGCCCTGGAGTTCCAGGAAGCCGAGATGGTCAAGGCCCTGGAATTCGGCCACAGCGCCATCAAGACCCTGGTCAAGCTGCAGCAGGAGCTCCAGGCCAAGGTCGGCAAGCCCAAGCTCGTCCCGGTGAAACCCGAGCGCAACGAAGAGGTCTACAAGCAGGTCGCCACCAAGTACGCCGAGAAGCTGCTGGCCGCCCTCACCATGAAGGTGAAGATCGAGAGCTACCAGGCCATCGACGCCCTGAAGAAGGAGGTGGTGGCCGACCTCGCCGCCGAGAAGCCCGAGCTGAAGAAGGACGTCGTCGAATGCTACGACCTGCTCAAGGAGACCCTGTTCCGCAACGCCATCCTCAAGCAGGGCGCCCGGCTTGACGGCCGCAAGTTCGACCAGATCCGCCCCCTGAACATCGAGGTGGGCGTGCTGCCCGCCGCCCACGGCTCCTGCCTGTTCACCCGGGGCGAGACCCAGGCCCTGGTCACCGCCACCCTCGGCACCGCCGAGAACATCCAGACCATCGACGGCATCGAGGACGAGATCAAGAAGAGCTTCTACCTCCACTACAACTTCCCCGGCTATTCCGTGGGCGAGTGCAAGCCCAACCGCGGCCCCGGCCGGCGTGAGATCGGCCACGGCATGCTGGCCGAGCGCTCCATCGCGCCCATGCTGCCCGGCAAGGAAGAGAACCCCTACACCCTGCGGGTGGTTTCCGAGATCACTGAAAGCAACGGCTCCAGCTCCATGGCCACCATCTGCGGCGGCACCCTGGCGCTCATGGACGCCGGCATCAAGATGAAGGCCCCGGTGGCCGGAGTCGCCATGGGCCTGGTCAGCGACGGCGCCAAGTACGTCGTGCTCACCGACATCGCCGGCCAGGAAGACCACTACGGCGACATGGACTTCAAGGTGGCCGGCACCACCCAGGGCATCACCGCCCTGCAGATGGACATCAAGATCGGCGGCATCACCACCGAGATCCTCACCAAGGCCCTGGACCAGGCCAAGAAGGGCCGCCTGGAGCTGCTGGCCGCCATGGGCGACATCCTGGCCGCGCCGCGCGGCGACATCGCCGGCAACGCCCCGCAGATGCACACCATCCAGCTGCCCAAGGAGAAGATCCGCGACGTCATCGGCAAGGGCGGCGCCACCATCCGCAACATCATCGAGGTGAGCGGCTGCTCCGTGAACATCGACGACAACGGCTCCTGCCAGGTGGCCGGCGCCAACCAGGAGAAACTGCAGGTCGCCCTCAAGATGATCGCCGACCTGATCCAGACCGCCGAAGTGGGCCAGACCTACCTGGGCCGGGTGGCCAAGGTCGTCGAGTTCGGCGCCTTCGTCACCATCCTCCCGGGCTTGGACGGCCTGCTGCACGTTTCCGAGATGGCCCCCCACCGGGTCAAGAACCCAGCCGATGAAGTCAGCGAGGGCCAGGAGATCATGGTCAAGTGCATCGCTGTCGACGCCAACGGCAAGATCAAGCTGAGCCGGAAGGCGCTTATGACTGAGGAAGCGACCAAGGACCAACTTTAGGATTGATATCCCCAAGTTAAATAAACCGGACCAGGCGCAATTCACCTTGCCGCACCTGGTCCGGTTTCCCTATTCTTTCATAATTACCTTGCCGAACCGCTTCGGCCCCCGAGTACCAAAGAGGCACCTACTCATGATCTGGTTGATCCTTTCATTCGGGTTCACCTTTCTTAGCAGTTTGATCCTGATCAGATTTGCGGCCAGATTGAGTTTGTTAGACACCCCTGCGGAACGGAAGGTCCATATCGTTCCCACCCCCAGGACGGGTGGCACCGCCATGGTCCTGGGGACGCTTGCCACCTTCGCCGTCTACTTGGCGAGCGGCCATCCCTGGCCACCCCTTCCCTGGGAGACCATCGCGGCCGGCACAGGGTTCATCACCCTTGGGATCCTGGATGACCGATACGGTTTCCACCCCCGAGGGAAATTCCGCTGGTTCATCGCGCTAGGGCTCCTGGCTGCGTGGCCATGGGCCTTCCACGGCCCTGCGGGTTCCCCCTACATCATCCATCTCGGAAACGGGGTGCTGCAGGCGCCCAGATGGTTGGCCTACCCCATTCTCTCGGTCTGGTTCGTTTCGGTTCCAAATGCCGTTAATATTGAAGATGCCATCAACGGCTACATGGGTGGGTTCACCCTCATCGTTCTGGCCGTCGCCGCCATTTTAGGTGTCAACGTCATGATTCCCGTTGGCGCGCTGGCAGCCTTCATCATTCTCAACTGGCCAAAAGCAAAGCATTTCCTGGGAGATGCAGGGAGCTTCGGGTGCGGGTTCGTTATCGCCGAGGCGCTTCTTCGCGCAGGCGCGAACCAGAGGCCTCTACTGGCCTTGATGATCACTGCTCCTATCTCAATGGATGTGTGCATTGGCATCATCCGCCGGGTCCGGCTGGGCATGAGCCTGTTTGAGGCCGACCGCTCCACCTTCCCGCACCACCTTGTGAACCTCTGCGGACAGTCCCACCTCTGGGCTTCGCTCATCCTGTGGACCAACGCGGCGGTGATTGCGGGCCTCGCCTGCCGGTCCGCCATCATGGTGTGCGCCTACCTGGTCCTGTTCGCCGGCGTCCTGGGCTTCATCAACCGGCTTCCCCTGTTCAGGCAGAAGGCGGTCCGGTAGTTCCGTGGGTCAAGGCGAGGCCCTGTTCGAGGGTGAAGGGGGGATTCCAGCCCAGTTCCGTGCGCACGGCGCTGATGTCCACGAAGAAGTCCCCCAGGAGTTTCTGCTTGACCTCGGTCGTCCAGGGGAAGGGCAGATGGGCCCGGCGGCAGAGATCCCCCAGCCCGGCCCCCCCATCCAGGATCCAGTCCGGGAGATGCATCAGCCGGACCCGGATCTCCATGGAGCGCCCCAGCGCCCGGACCAGATCCTCGGTGGAGGCCGGGGTCGGGTCGGCCAGGATCCAGGTGCGGCCGGAGGGCGGGTCTCCGGCGGTCAGATAGGTCTCCATGGCGCTGACCAGGTTGCCGATGAACAGGAAACTGCGCCGGTTGGGCCGGCGCGGGAGCGGAACCGGAATCCCGGCCCGGATCAAGCCCTCCAGCTTGGCCATGTTGCCGCGGTTGCCGGGACCGTAGACCATCGCCGGCCGCAGGATGGCCCAACGCGCGGACCCTGGGGCGAGCCATTCCCGGACCGCGTTTTCCGCATCGACCTTGCTCGAGTCATAGGGCGTCACGGGCGCCATGGGCGAGTCCTCCCGCACCGGGAGACTCACCGGATCCCCGTGCACGCGCACGGAGCTGATGAACAGGAACCGCCGGACGCCGGGTTCACGGGCGATGGCGGCCGCCAGGGAGCGGGTGGCGCGGTGATTCACCTGATCGTAGAGGGTGCGCATCTCTGGGGTGACGGACTCGAACCGGTGGGCGACGGCCGCCAGGTGGACCACCCCATCCATTCCGGCCAGCGTCGGGGACCAGTCCACCTCTCCCGAGAGGTCCGGCATGGGAAACCATTCGGCGCCCAGCGCGGCGAGGGGTTCGGAGCGTTCCCTGCCTGTCATCCGCACCCGGATCCCTCGGGCCAGCAGGGCCCTGGTCAAGCTGGATCCCACAAAACCGTTGGCGCCGGTCACCAGCACGGACCGGACCGCCGGATTGCCCGCGACGGCGCCGAAGCCCTCTCCGCCATCACCGCACCGCGTCATCCTCTCCACCTCCGCCAGGGCCGTGCCCCAGCGTCCAGAATGTTATTAAAGCATCATCAGCGAGGTTAGGTAAGCTGCCAAAAATAATTTTGCTAAAGTTGGAATAATGCCAGACACTGAATGGACAGATTTGATTGTATCTTCTTTTAATCTACAATCAAGCAACAATCACCTTTATTAATTCAACAAGGAGAGACAAGCCATGTTCAAGGACCGTGTTCTCCTGATAACGGGTGGTACCGGTTCCTTCGGCAATGCTGTACTGAACGGGTTCCTGCATTCCAATATCGCCGAGATCAGGATCTTCAGCCGTGACGAGAAGAAGCAGGACGAAATGCGCCATCTGTACAACTCGGATAAAATCAAATATCACATCGGCGACGTGCGGGACTATGATTCCCTCCATGCGGCCATGCGCGGGGTCGATTTCGCGTTCTCGGCGGCGGCGCTCAAGCAGGTCCCATCCTGTGAGTTTTACCCGCTCGAAGCGGTGCGGACCAATGTCCTGGGGACCGCCAACACCATCGAAGCCGCCATCGCCAACCGGGTTAAGAACCTGGTGGTGCTCAGCACCGACAAGGCGGTCTACCCCATCAACGCCATGGGCCTGGCCAAGGGTCTGGCGGAAAAGGTGATGGTCGCCAAGTCCTACAACTTGCGCGAGCAGGAGACCCGGATTTCGGCCACCCGCTACGGCAACGTCATGGGTTCCCGGGGCTCAGTCATCCCGCTGTTCATCCAGCAGATCAAGGCCGGCATCCCGCTCACCGTCACCGACCCGAACATGTCCCGCTTCATGATGACCATGGGCGAGGCGGTGGACCTGGTCCTGTATGCCTTCCAGCACGCCCAGCAGGGGGACATCTTCGTCCAGAAAGCGCCTGCCGCCACCATCCTGGACCTGGCCGAAACCCTTCTGGAGATCTTCGGAAGCGGCAAGGGAATTCAGGTGATCGGCACCCGCCACGGTGAAAAACGTTACGAAACCCTCCTCTCCCAGGAGGAAGCGGCCAGGGCCGTCGATCTCGGCGGCTACTACCGCATCCCCGCCGACACCAGGGACCTCAATTACGACAAGTATTTCGAGGTCGGCGATGCCAACATCACCCGCTCCTCCGAATACAACTCCGACAACACCCACCGGCTGACCCGGGCCGAGCTGAAAGACCTGCTCCTCTCCCTCGATTGCGTCCAGCAGGCTTTGACATCCCACTGACCGGGGGAAAGGATCCCAATGCTCAAAGTGATGACCATTGTCGGGACACGCCCGGAGATCATCAAGCTGTCGCGGGTCATCGCCGAGCTCGACCGTCACACCCGGCACGTGCTGGTCCACACCGGGCAGAACTACGACTACGAACTGAACCAGATCTTCTTCGACGACCTGGAAGTGAGAAAACCCGACCATTTCCTGGACAGCGTGGGCAGCACCGTGGCCCGGACCATCGGCAACGTCATCGCCAAGGCGGACGATGTGATGGCCCAGGAAAACCCCGACGCCCTGCTGCTCTATGGCGACACCAACAGCTGCCTGTCCGTCATTTCCGCCAAGCGCCGCAAGATCCCGATCTTTCATATGGAAGCCGGCAACCGGTGCTTCGACTTCCGGGTGCCCGAGGAGATCAACCGGCGGATCGTCGACCACACTTCGGACATCAACCTGACCCTCACCGAACACGCGCGGCGCTACCTCCTCGCCGAAGGCATCCGGCCGGAAACCGTGATCAAGACCGGTTCCCCCATGAAAGAGGTGTTCACTCACTACCGGAATGGGATCGAGCATTCCGAGATCCTGACCCGGCTGAGCCTGGACCCGGGGAACTACTTCGTGGTGAGCGCCCACCGGGAAGAGAACGTCGACGACCCGGTCAATTTCGCCAACCTGGTGGAATCCCTCAACTTCCTGGGCGACAAGTACCGGATCCCGCTGGTGTTCTCCACCCATCCCCGGACCATGCAGCGGATCGCCCAGAACCAAGTGGTCTTCAATCCCTGCGTCCGGGTCCTGAAGCCCCTCGGATTCTTCGACTACAACAAGCTGCAGGTTTCCGCCCGTTGCGTGATCTCGGATTCGGGCACCATCTTCGAGGAGGCCTCGCTGCTGGGATTCGCCGCCATCACCATCCGCAACGCAATCGAGCGACCGGAGGGAATGGACGCAGGGACCCTCATCATGTCGGGCCTGGAGAAGGAGCGGGTCGATGAGGCCATCCAGGTGGTGGTCGGCGATTTCACAGCCGGGTACCGGCCCAGGCTGGTTCCCGACTACGATGTGGACGACGTGTCCAGGAAGGTACTGCGGATCATCCTCGGCTACACCTCGTATGTTAATCGCACCACCTGGAGGAAGTGACCATGGCCCGGATCCTGGTCCTTGGCGCCAGCGGCATGGCCGGTCACATGGCCTGCCTCCATCTCGCGGAGTGCGGTCACGACGTCCTGGGCCTGGCCCGGACCCCCGCCCCGGGGCTCGCCAGCCTCGACCTGGAGGACAGCATCGCTCTTGAAAAATTCATCGATCAAGCCCGGCCGGAGGTGGTCCTGAACTGCGCCGGGGTCCTCATCCAGGATTCCGAACGGGATCCGGTGCGGGCCATCCGCGTCGACGCCCTGCTGCCCCAGGTGTTGTCGCTGGCGGCGCGAAGCCGGGGATTCCGGCTGATCCATGTGAGCACCGACTGCGTCTTCTCAGGTTCGGGCGGGCCCTACCACGAGGGCAGCCCCCGGGATGGGAGCGACGTGTACGGCATGGCCAAGGCCCTCGGCGAAGTGGCCAGGGGAACGGACCTGACCTTCCGCACGTCCATCGTCGGCCCGGAACTCAAGGCCGAAGGCCGGAACCTGTTCGCCTGGTTCATGCGGCAGAAGGGCCCGATCCGCGGCTACAGCCGCTGCCTCTGGGGTGGTGTGACCACCCTGGAACTGGCCAAGGCGGTCCATTTCGTTGTGGAGAACCCCTTGTCGGGCCTGACCCACCTTACCCGCGGCGTGCCCATCAGCAAGTACGACCTATTGCGGCTGTTCGCTGAACTGTGGGGGCGAAAGGACCTGGTCATCGAAAAGGACGACACGTTGGCCTCGGACCGGAGCCTGATCTCCCGGCGGAGCGACTTCATCTACCCGGTGCCTCCCTTCAGGGACATGCTCGAAGAACTGCGCCAGTTCATGCAGCGACATGGGGACCTGTACCGGCACTATGACTAGCGTCCTGATCGTCACCGAGCGGTTCTGGCCGGAGGACTTCATCATCAACGATCTCGCCGCGGAATTGGCTGCGGGCGGGGTGGAGGTGACGGTCCTGACCCAGCAGCCTTCCTATCCCCATGGGCAGCTTTTCCAGGGCTACCGGAACCGCCCCTTCACCCGGGAAACCTGGCAGGGAGTGACCGTCCTGCGCTTGGGTTCCGTCCTCGGGTACCGCAACAGCCTGATGCGCAAGATTTTGAGCTACTTGTGGTTCGCCCTTTACGGCGCATTCACCGTGCTGGTGCGCAGGCTGCGCTTCGATTCGGTCCTCATATACCAGGTTGGGCCGCTCACCATGGCCGTTCCGGGCATCCTCGCCGGCAAGGTGCGGCGCAGGCCAGTCGCCATCTGGACCCAGGATCTCTGGCCTGATTCGGTCTACGCCTACGGCTTCCGCAAGAGCCGGGCTTTGAACTGGATCCTGGATGTCTTTGTGCGCCGGGTATACCGCGCCGTGGATACCATCCTTTTCTCCTGCCGGGGATTCCGGCCTTCTCTGGCGGCCTATTCCACCAAACCCTTGTTCTACGCCCCCAATTGGCCGCTGTTCCCCTACCTTCCCGGCCGCCAGGTGCGCGATCCGTCCGCCCCGCCGGTCTTCCTGTTCGCCGGCAACCTGGGCAAGGTACAGAACCTGGAGAACGTCATCCGTGGGTTCGCCCGGGCCTTTGGCAAGGTGCCGGCTGAAGCCAGGCTCCGCCTCGTGGGGGATGGATCGGCCGCCGAAACCCTGCGCCAGCTGGCGGCCCAGGAAGGCGTGCCGGTGGAGTTCCCGGGCCGCAAGTCGGCCGTAGCCATGGTTGAGGAATACGACCGGGCGGATTTCCTGATCTTATCCCTGGCCGACCAGCCGGTCCTCCGCCTTACCATCCCTTCGAAGTTCCAGATGTACCTCCGGGTGGGCAAACCCATCCTGTGTGCCGCTGCGGGGGAGGTGGCGGTTGCGGTCCAGACCGCCGGAGTCGGGCTGCTGGCGGATCCGGCCGCCCCCGCCGACATCGCCCGAGCCTTCCTCGCCCTCAGCGCCTCCGGCAGCGAGGAACGGCGCCGCTGGTCCGCCAACGCCGGCACGACCCTGAAGGGCGAGTTCAACCGCGAAACCATCATCGAGTCAATTCGGAGAGTGCTTGAACCCCAGTGAGAGTATCGCCCAACCAAGGAACCACCCCCACGCTCCCCCCTGGGGAGAGAAAGGCAAAGCGTCCGAACTCCAACGCGTACGGTTGCCTTTTCCGACAGTCATATTTATACATATGTTTTTTCCATCATCGTGCTGGACAATCCAGGCCATAAATCGAAAGGAGCTTAGCACATGTTGAAAATTGCCTACATTGTCCCCTCCCTGATCCAGCGTGGGCCCATTATTTTCACTAACAACATTATTAATGGATTGCTTGATGACCCTTCGGTCCAGATGGAGGTGTTCTACCTGAGAAACGAGCAAGGACTGCACTTCAGTGTTCCTTCCCATTTGTTGACTTTAAATAATTTCCATCGGCTTTTTGAATTCGACATCCTGCACTCCACCCAATTCATCCCAGATCTACTGGTAGCCTTGCTTCCCGTCGCCAGGAAACGAAAAGTGTCCGGTATGTTGAATTTTTTAGAAGAAGATTTAGGATATAGATATTCCAAGGCAATCGTTTGGCCCGTTTCGAAAGTGTATTTCTGGGCCCTTCGGCGGTTTAAGGGTATAATTTATTACAGCAAAACGATGAATGATTATTATCACCCAAAAATAAACAATTTTAATGCAATTACCATCGATCCAGGCATAGCGGACCCTGAACCAGGCACAATTGATCCTGAAGATCTTCCTCTATTCGACGAGCTACGGGCGCGAAAACTCAGAATCATTGGCACCGTTTGTATGATCAACAAACGGAAAGGGCTTGACCAGGTCGTCCGAAGCCTGGAAATAATGCCTGATTGCGCTTTTGTGGTCGTCGGCGAAGGGGCCGAGGGCAATTTTCTGAATACGTTGGCCGTGGACCTGGGAGTGAAAGACCGGTTCCATATCATCGGTTTTCGTGATAAATCATATCGATACAATACGCAATTCGATGTCTACGCAATGGTTTCTCGATCAGAAGGATTTGGACTTGCCTTGCTTGAAGCCATGAGGTCGGGCATTCCGGTTGTCTGCTCAAGATTACCTGTCTATTCCGAATCCATGGGCGAAAATGACATTGCCTTTTTCGAGGTGGATGACATTCCGGACCTGGTTTCAACCATCAGGAAAGTATTGAAGGCTCCCACGCCATGGATCGAGGCAACGCAGGATGTCTTCAACAAGCGATTCAGTTCAGCCGTAATGTGCCGTCATCATCTTGATTATTATCAAAAGTGCCTTCTTCAGACCTGAACCACTGTTGCATGGGCCCCAATGAGCCTTTTCGGAGTTGGCCTTGAGAATCAAAACCCCCATTGGATCCCAAACGGTTTGCGCGTCCCGTGCCGCCCTGCCGGATGGCCAACCCCGGCGCAGGCTTGATTCCAGTCCAGCCAATTGCCACTGCAGGCGGACCTTGAGGATGGATTCGGGGGCCCTTCCGAAACAAACCATGCGGTTGATAAGGCCGCGGTTGCGCGTCAACGCCTGACCCGGAACCATTGCCAGGATTCCCGAATGAGCAACGAATACCTAGCACTGTTTTTCGCGGCTTTGTTGGCCACCTGGTGCAATTTCTATTCAAAAAAATCGATCATAACCAAATTGGTATTTTTTTTCACTGTCTGCCTGATCATATTGCTGGCAGGACTCAAACAAATTGGGTCGGATTATTATGGATATCAAAAATATTTTGAACTGAGCCCAGAACTCGGTCAAGGATCATTCCTCTCTCAATGGATGAATGCACTTCCCGCGGTCGAAATCGGATGGGTATTCCTAGGTACTATGTTCAAGGCATTTGGGATGTCCTACGAAATAATGATCTTTGTAGTTGCAACTGTTGCCGTCGGACTTTCAAGCCTTTTTTATTACAAACAAACTCGGTTTTATTCATTAGCCTTGCTGGTCTACTATTCGCATCCATTCTTCTACCGGGAGATGGTTCAAATCAGGATTGGCATTGCATGTTCTATACTCATATGGTCGTTCTACTATCTTGCCAAAAAGCAACTGTTGCAATCGTTGATTATTTTGATCGTTGCCTGTTTAATACATAATACCGTAATCTTGGCCATCGTTCCAATGGCCATGTTCCATTGGAAAATAAGGTTGAAAACGCGCTACATCATACTCCTTTTGATGTTGGCCTTAGGTATAAGCAAGCTCCTTAACCCATCCTTCCCCATCTTTGCCCTATGGGACCGACTTGCCGTATACCAGGAAGGGGAATATGCCAAGTCTCTCGGAGTATTCACCAATCCGGTGACAATAAAACAAATAGTGATCCTCCTAGTGTCTTGGTGGTTGTCAGGCGAGAGCAAGCCGGAGAATGTTTCGTCGATTTTTAGGCTATGCTGGCTGAGTTACCTTATTTCTACCATCTGGATCATTTCACTCAGCGAATTTGAGATTTTAGGGGCCCGGGGAGCAAACGTGCTCTCCATTGGCGAGCCGTTGATCCTGTCAGAAATTGTCAGCATGAGCATTCACCATAGCTCTTTGTATAAGTTCGGCAGACTGCTTAAGATTGCGATAGTAGGGTTTTGCTTGTCCGTTTTTATAATCAATATTCAAATTAAAATGGTTGTCGATGATTACAAGACTATTTTTACCGCTAATACTGGAATAGAATGATGTGTATTGCACAACCGCCGCCACCGGGGTCCTCCGCTGGCGGTTCCGACCACTTGGCTTTTGGAAAAACCTTGCCAACCAGCCCAAGGATTATGCATTCCGCCATCCGCCTCCCATCGGTAAGCCTCCCTGACATTCACACAATGGTCGCCTCTTCATGCAACAATAACGCAACAGCATTGGTTTTGCCCTGCCGGTCAAGCGTTGTAATTATAAAACCTGGATACAGGATCAATGTATTGCTTATATAGCCATAGAACGACGATCAGCTGGATGAAGAAGGTCAGAGCATAAGCGTAGGTAACCCCGATCGGGCCCGCCCAATGCAAAAACATCCAAGAAAGCAGCACAAATAGAACGGATTGCATCACCTCAAGCCCCACGTAGATCCCCGTCATGGCCTTGGCGACGGTAATGAAGCCAAGGGTCTGGGCACATATTTTCAGGCAATCGCCAATGGCCTGGAAAAGAAAGAGGTTCCGCATCGGGGAAAAAGATGGAGGGAACAATATTCTCAGGACCATGTCCCTGAACAAGTAGAGGCAAAGGGCCATCCCGAGGGTTACCGGGATGGCGACATGAGCGGCGGCCGATACCCGCCTGCGTATTTCTTCTATGCCGCGGGCAGACGCCAGTTCTGGCAGATAATAGTTTGCCAGAACCACGGTTATGAACTGTAGGTAAGCATCTGAAATTCTGATGAGCCCTTGCCAATATCCCACTGATGTCCAGCCGTAGCGCATTTCAATGAATCTTCTAACTATGATTTGGGCCGTCGGCAAGGTGATCGCAGTGGCACACAGCATCCCAGAATAGCTTAATAGTTTTATGGTTTTCTTCTTGTCGAACCTTGGCCGGAGGATGCCCCTTGGCAAGAACTTTCGATAAATTCCATAAGGGACGCTAATCAAGCTCATTAAGGCTGGCGCAAGCATGATCCCAAACATGGCGCCTTTCAACTGGAACGTAGAAATAAGAAGGTACATCACCAGCACAGAGGCCAAGGACCCAAATATACTGACCCCTGCATAACCATTAACATCCTGATGCCCATTAATAACCGAAATAGCAAAATTATTAATACCAATAAAAATTTGAACGACAATCAAGCCATATATAACATCCTTATACGCTGGACTATCCAGAATATAACGAGATAGATGAGAGGCCGTTATCAGAAGAAACAGGCCGAACAAGATGCTCGTCGCCATCAATATGGTGCTGCCGGCGTGAAGATATTCTTTCAGTTTTCTCTCATTTTCACGGAATTCAGAGACATATTTAACAATACCGGTAAATATACCCCCACCGGCAAGCAGGGAGATGATTCCCATCAAGCTCATCATCTGCCCGAGATGGCCGAGCCCGTCTGCTCCAAGCTTTCTGGCAATCAATTTAATGATTACCAACCCAGCAGCCAACTTTACCAAAGTTGACAGACCAAAGGTCAGTCCTGATTTTAATGTTTTATAATAGCCCATTGCCGTTTTTCGAACTTTTACCGGCAAGCTCCCTTTCGGTCCGTCCTTTCGTCCCCAACTCCGCCTCCCGCCAATTATGTATATCCCCTGTGCATATTTGTGTTAAACAAGCTCACCCCGAGAGATCCAAATTTTTCATACCTGACTGAAAAATTTAAGCACTTCCGAACACACAATATCAACCATCTCATCGGTCATGGCAAAAAATAAAGGCAACCGAACCAACTGCTCTGAATATCTGTCACAATTTTTCAGCACTCGGCCATCATGGAATTCTGAAAAATATTCACTACTATGCAATGGCACGTAATGGAATGTGGCATGAATGTTCTGCGACTTAAGAAAATCGATCAATTGGGTCCTGACTGATAGATTCGGGCAAAGCAAATAGAACAAGTGGCCATTTATGGTAGCTCCATTCGGTACTACGGGAAGCAATGCCTTGCCTTGGTCCTCCAGAACCTTCAAGCAAGCGCAGTAACGGTTATAGATTTCAACTCTGCGATTTTGAATTAAGTCGATAGACTCCAGCTGCCCAAATAAGTATGCGGCATTAAGTTCTGACGGTAGGAAAGATGATCCAAGGTCAACCCAGGAGTACTTGGCAATCTCGCCCCTGAAGAAGGCTGTTCGGTTGGTTCCCTTTTCGCGAATAATCTCGGTGCGTTTCACGTCCTCTTGCCGATTGACGAACAGCAGGCCACCCTCGCCGCAAATCAGGTTCTTTGTCTCATGAAACGAAAGGGTGCCGAAACGTCCGATCGTTCCCAGGCGCCGGCCGCGGTAGAACGATTCGACCGCCTGGGCGGCATCTTCCACCACATCAACATGACGACTTTGGGCGAGGGTCGTGATCTCGTCCATGGCACAGGCGAAGCCGGCATAGTGCACTGCAATGATGGCCTTTGTCTTCGGGGTTATGACCTCTGCAATGCGATTTACATCAACATTTGGCTCATCCTCCCTGCTGTCGACAAAAACAAGCCTGGCCCCCCTGAGGGCAAAGGCGTTGGCACTTGAAACAAAGGTGAAAGATGGCACGATGACTTCGTCCCCGGGCTTGAGGTTCAGCAGCAACCCAGCCATTTCCAGGGCATCGGTGCAGGAGGTGGTGAGCACGGCCTTGGCCACGGCGTAACGATGCTGGAAGAACTCACTGCAACGCTTCGTGAATGGACCGTCACCGGAAATCTTCTGGTTACCGTTGATGGCTTCGGCGATGTAGCGAAGCTCACCACCGACATTGCATGGCACGTTGAAAGGTATTTTCGGAATGGACGCCATCTTCTCCTGTCTCCCCGTACCGTTTTTGCTTATAGGCCGATTCACCGTTGTTAGGAGCCGCGCAAAAACAACCTGTGCTTTTCAGGTTGTTTTTGCGCGGCTCCTAAGATCAGGGACCGGCATGTGAGGCCCTCAGCATTGTTTTTTCAAATACCATTCGACCGTCATCCGGAGGCCTTCGGCCATGCCCACCGCCGGCTCCCAGCCAAGACGGGTCTGGATTTTCGTTGCATCGATGGCATAGCGCCGGTCGTGTCCAAGCCGGTCTTTCACGAAGGTCAGCAGATTCCTGCTGATGCCTTGCCGTCGCCCCAGATGGCGATCCACCGTGTCACAAAGAAGGTTGAGCAGATCTAGGTTCTGCCATTCATTATCACCGCCGATGCAGTAGGTTTCACCCGGCGTGCCTTTGGCGATGATCAGTTCGATCGCTCGGCAATGGTCGGTCACGAAAAGCCAATCACGCACTTGTTTGCCGTCGCCATAGACTGGGATGGGTTCGTTCCGCACCATTCGCTGGATCGCCAGGGGTATCAATTTCTCGGGATGCTGCCGCGGTCCGTAGTTGTTGGAACAATTGGTTGTCAAAGCGGGCAGGTCGAATGTGCGGTGGTAGGCGCGGACCAGATGATCGCTTCCGGCCTTGCTCGCGCTGTAGGGACTATTGGGCGCATAAGGCGTGTCCTCAGCGAACTTCCCACTTTCACCCAGAGAGCCGAAGACCTCGTCGGTTGAGACATGGAGGAAGCGGACATCCGGATCCCCTGCCCAAACTTCCCTCGCTGCATCGAGCAGGGCGAACGTACCCACCAGATTTGTCTCGATGAACGCCGCAGGCCCGGAAATACTCTTGTCCACATGGCTCTCCGCCGCAAAATGGACAACCTTTCTAACCCTGCGGTGATCCATCAGGTGAAGCACGAGTTCCCGGTTCTGAATGTCCCCCCTTACCAGTTCCACTTCCGGGAGGCCTTCCAACTGCTTTGGATCCGCTGCATAGGTCAACTTATCCAGGACAATGATTCGATGGCCCGGGTGGTTTTGATGCCATTGGTGAACAAAGGTGGAGCCGATGAACCCAGCTCCACCCGTTACAAGCATGCTTTCGGGCACACCGGCATTCATCGGGATAGCCCCCTTAAATAAGAAGCATATGCAGTTTTGCCGTAGCCATTTGCCGATTCTTCGAGCACCTTTTCGGTTATCCATCCATTTTGGAAAGCGATTTCCTCTAAACACGCAATCATGAATCCTTGTCGTTTTTGTATGGTCGCGACGAATTGTCCAGCGTCCATGAGATTTTCATGTGTTCCGGTATCCAACCAGGAGAATCCCCGGCCTAGGGGCGATACCGTTAATTTCCTTTTCCTCAAATACATTGCATTGATTGAAGTGATCTCCAATTCACCCCGGGCTGAAGGTTGGACGGATTTGGCGTAAGAAACAACGTTGGAATCGTAAAAATATAATCCAGTCACTGCCCAGTTTGATTTCGGTTTCATCGGTTTTTCTTGAATGGACAGTGCCGCAAAGTTTTGGTCCATTTCCACAACGCCATAGTGCTGGGGATCGGGCACCTGGTAGGCGAAAACAACGGCCCCATCATCAATGGCAGCCGCACGTCTCAGCATCGGCACAAAGCTCTGCCCATAGAAAATGTTATCTCCGAGAATGAGACAACTCGGTTTGCCATCAATGAATTTTTCGCCAATGAGAAAGGCTTGGGCTAGACCTTCAGGCTTCGGTTGAACCGCGTATTCAATCTTGATACCGAGGTGTGAACCATCTCGGAATAATTCCTGGTAAAGTGGGGTGTCATGCGGTGTTGAGATGATCAGGATTTCTTGAATACCGGCGAGCATCAAGACCGACAAAGGGTAGTACACCATCGGCTTATCGTAGATGGGAAGCATCTGCTTTGAAACGACCAGGGTCGCGGGGTAGAGGCGGGTCCCTGAACCCCCCGCAAGGATAATGCCCTTCATTCATCCTCCCCAGAACGTAAGAGGACTGCCGGATTGGTATTGGTGGGGCGCTCGCAGTCATCCATCAGTCGCGCCTTGATCCAGCCGCGTTTCGTCCATCCCAGGCATCCGCCAGCGGCGAAGACGAAGGAAATGACCCCGATCATGGTCCTTGACGGCTTGCTCTTATCGATTGGGCAGTTGGCTGAATCCAGGAGAGAAACAATTGGGATGTCATTCTTTTCTTCCATAAGGGCCTGTTCCTGGTTTACCGAAAGGGTCATTACAAGCTGCTGCCTCAATCGCAGTTCCGCCTCCAACCTTGCCCCCGTCAGCTTAACTACCGGGTCCAGACTGACTTGGTAATTACGGTTATTCTGAAGGAAGTTCTTAAAGGTTGTTTCGGATTTCGCCATGTCCGCTCTTGCCTCGGCTACCCGATCCTTTGCAAATTCTGCTTTATTTCCCCCTCGAGTGCGGCCCTTCTCCTGAACGAATTTTTCCAGCAGGCTGCAAGCACGGTCTACGATTTGCTGCGAAAGCTCGGGGTAGCGTGTTTCTGCGCTGATGGTCAGAACTTTTGTTTTAAGGTCCCGATACGCCCTGACCATCTTTGCCATTTTCAAAATGGCGCGATCATCGTTTTTTGGATTGAAATATTTGTACAAGGTCTGGTGAGTATCGACTTCACTGCCGAAGCGCCAGGAGCGGGACTTGTAATGGAACTCCGTCGAAAGCAAGTTCTCGCGCATCCAGCGACTATTAATGATGTCGACAAAATTATTGTCCATTCCTTCTCCACCAGGCAGGGGAATGCCGAAAGTTGCCGCGGCAGCGGAAAGATTGCCCAGATTACCCATGCTCCCACCTAACCCCTTGCTCTCCACTGGTAGAATTCGCGCTTCCGATTTATAGTAATTAGGCATAAAGAACGTTATCACCCCGGTAAAAAGCACCGCACCAAGGCCGAATTTCAGCGGATTCTTGAACTCGCCAAACCAATATCGCAATCGAAATCGGTCAAGATCGTCCAACGGCACCCTCTTCTTGTCAATTTCACTATTGATAATATGTTTACAACTGAATGAACTCCCATCACAATATATTCCTTTTATGAACTTGGTCTACAAAAAATTAATAGCTCGTATTCGCCGACGTTGCGGTCTTGGGCCCCCCTCTTTGCCGCCGCGGTCGGGGATTGGCCAAACCAGCCTTTGCCCTGAATCGGCGAGCAGATTACATGAATCGGCTACGGAAACGAGGTAGGGTAAATGAATCCATTTCTTCCGTTTGCATTTCATCAAGGCGCAATAGTCCCAGGCCGCAAACAACCACAGGTCCCTGGCCGGAACTCATGAAAATCACTTTCCCTGGGGTCCGGTTTTCAATGGGGACATCCGGCAACGGTGTGGCTTGGACGACCCGAACGAGACGCCCATTCACCGTCGCGCTGGCTCCCTTGTATGGGAATCCCACACATGATATGAAATGACAGATGTCCCGGGCATCCAGCGACCAGTCGATCCGGTAGTCCTCTTCATCGCGCCATAAACTGTAGGTGGCGGCTTCCGCCACTTGCGGCACCGGCACCATCTGACCCTGGATGGCAAGCGCCAGGATCTTCGAGGCCAAGGACGCGTATGCCATCGAGACCTGGTCGACGACGGCTTCAATGGTGGTCGGGTATCCAACCACTACCTCCTCCTGGCCGAAGATGCCGCCCCGATCATATTCGGATGAGCCGGCGAGGGCCGTCACCCCGACTTTGGGTTCCCGCTTGAGCAGAGCCGAAACCAGAGGCGCGAACCCACGATATTTTGGTAGGAGCGAATCATGGAACACAATAAGACTTTGTTCATCGACCTCCCTGATCATCCTTTGCCAACCCGCCGCCATGACGTACTCGAACTGAACGTCCAATTCGGCAGGGAACACTTCATTCCGAATGCCGTTGGTTTGGCAAAGGGATGCTATTTCCGCTGAGTAGTCATTAAGCACCTTCGGGTCGCGACCGATGACAACCCCCGAAACAACCGATGCCCCGTATTGGTCGACAATCCCGGTCAAGGTAAATAGGCCCTTTTTCCCCGTAAGGAACAACTTGACCATTGCCACTTTGGAATTCGCAGGAGCACGAACCATGGGTGCCTCCACAACTTTGACAAATGCTATTTGACGGTTAGGCCCAACCCAGCATGGGAGGTTGTTTCAGCTTTTCAGTAAGCCATTGCGCAAAAATAACTTGAACACTCCGGTAATGCTCCGGCATAAGGAGCCGCAGAATAACAACCTGAAAAGCACAGGTTGTTTTTGCGCGGCTCCTAAGGGCGGAAGCCATGATCGGGGTGCTTGGAGATCCATCCATTAGGAGCTTCTCCTTGAAAGTCGGCACATCTTCGGGGCTCGAGGTGACGAGGGCCCCATGCAGGGTGGCCGGCATGAGCTGGGATAAGGGGTAATAAACCAACGGTTTAACGTCAATGGGCAACATCTGTTTTGACGTGTCCTAGGTGCCCCGGTGAAGATCGATTCCTGCCCCCAGCGAGAATAATCCCCTTCATTGCATCACCTCATCGAGGGTTGGGTTTTGTCACGAATATTGAAATGTTTATTAATAATGAATTGTTGTTAACGTTCAACGCCCAGAGTATAATGCCCAAAGGTGGATTTTTAAAGTCCTCGTTTGCAAAAGATTGTTTAGCATAATGGGGAAATTATTATTTTCAATATTATAAAATTATAGCAATTCGATTCAGTAAATGAATAGCGAATTATAAATTAAAGGTTAACCCGAATCGCGATCGACCGTACGGCAGCTTGCCGCGGGTTTCGGCTACGAGCATCTTCGTCGCGGAACAATCCCGTGACCGAGCGGCAGTTTCTCGCGTCCCTGACCGATGGTCCCCAGTAGGTTCCCGTCGTGGCGCTGGCCCAGGGCCAGGGCCAGGGCCGCCGCGTCCTGCCGGACGGCAACAAAGCCCCAGGCGGTGCGCAGACTGAAGCGGGACACTCGCGTTGCCACCATCCAGGGCCTCGATGAAGCCGATGCCCCGCTGTTGGAGAGAATAATGCGCTCCACCGACCCTGCCCCCGGGAGCCGTTCCTGCAGGAGCCGGCTCACCTCCGGCCACTGCCCAGTTGGATCCCCGCCGTCTACCAGCTGCAAGACGGTCCGTATCAACGGCATCTCCCTGTGAGATCCCCAGGTGCTGACCGCCGCAAAGCCGACCGAACCAGGGTCGCACCCCGCGCTCCGGGTGCGACTCTGGTTCGGTGGCAGTGCCTGGCTTTGAAGAGCGGTAAAACGTATGCCGCATGGGCGCTGTTGTTGGATGAAACGTTACAGGTCTTCGCCTTCCACTTCACTCATGCCCTGAAGCTCTTCCACGTGCTGGGCCATCCGGCTGTACTCGTCGTCGAAGTCGTCCAGTCCCAAGTGATCCGTATCGGACGCTTCGGGATACTGGCCTTCCTCGATCTCGAGGTTGCGGTAGAGCGCCATGCCGGTGCCGGCGGGGATGAGCCGGCCCAGGATGACGTTCTCCTTCAGGCCGCGCAGGTAGTCCACGCGTCCTTCCAGGGCGGCCTCGGTGAGCACCCGGGTCGTTTCCTGGAAGGAGGCGGCGGAGATGAATGACTCGGAGGTGAGGGCGGCCTTGGTGATGCCCAGGAGCTGGGGCTCGCAGGTGGCGGGCAGGCCGTTGTCCTTGAAGGCGGCTTCGTTGATTTCCTTGAACCGGTGCTTGTCCACCTTCTCGTCGACGATGAGCGGGGTGTCGCCCACGTCGGTGATCTGCACCCAGCGCATCATCTGCCGGATGATGGTCTCGATGTGCTTGTCGTTGATGGTCACGCCCTGGGCCCGGTAGACTTCCTGGACTTCGTTGAGCAGGAAGGCCTGCAAGGCCTTGTCGCCCTGGATTTCCAGAATGTCGTGGGGAGAAACGGCGCCTTCGGTGAGCTTCTCGCCCGCCTGGATCTCGTCGCCGTCCTGGACCTGGATGTGCTTGCCGCGCGGGATGAGGTACTCCTCGTGGTCCCCGTGCTCGTTTTCGACGATCACCTTCTGGTTGCCGCGCACCCGGTTGCCGTACTTGACGATGCCGGTCACCTTGCTGATGATGGCGGGATCCTTGGGCTTGCGGCCTTCGAACAACTCGGTGACCCGGGGCAGACCGCCGGTGATATCACTGGTCTTGGCCTGCTGCCGGGGGGTCTTGGCCAGCACGTCGCCCTGTTCGATGTTCTGGCCGTCTTCCACTTCGATGTAGGCGCCGGTGGGGATGTTGTAGCGCTGGAGCACCTTGTGGTTGTCGCCCTTCACATTGATGTGCGGGTGCAGCTTGTCGTCGGTGGGGTCGATGACGCGCTTGCGGAAGCGGCCGGTGATCTGGTCCTTTTCTTCCTGGTAGCTGGCGTTCAGGTCGAACTCCTTGAAGTCGGCGATGCCGGCCTTTTCGGAGATGAGGTAGTCGTTGTACGGGTCCCACTCGGCGAGCACGGTCTTGGGTTCGCACTCCTCGCCGTCGCGCACGCGGATGGTGGCGCCGGGGGCAATCTTGTAGCTCTCGCGCATCTTGCCGCTGGCGTCCACCACGAGGATGCTGCCGGACCGGCTGATGGCGATCAGCTCGCCCTGGACGTTCTCCACGTAGCGGATGCCGTCCAGCTTGACGACGCCCTTGATCTGGGCCTCGTGGGTGGACTTCTCGGAGGTGCGGCTGGCCGCGCCGCCCACGTGGAAGGTGCGCATGGTCAGCTGGGTGCCGGGCTCGCCGATGGACTGGGCGGCGATGACGCCCACGGCTTCACCGAGATCCACCAGCCGGCCGCTGGACAGGTTGAGGCCGTAGCACTGGGCGCAAACCCCGCGCCGGGCCTCGCAGGTGAGCACCGAGCGGATCTTGACGCTGACGATGCCGGAGGTCTCGATGAGGAAGGCCAGTTCCTCGGTGAGCAGGGTGCCGGCCGGGACGATGACTTCGCCGGAGTAGGGATCCAGCACGTCGTCCAGCACCACCCGGCCCATGATGCGGTCACGGAGGCGGGAACGGATCGTGCCGTCGCTGTTGACGATGGCCTTGACCTCGATGCCGTCCAGGGTGCCGCAGTTGTCCTCGTTGATGATGACGTCCTGGGCCACGTCCACCAGCTTGCGGGTGAGGTAGCCGGAGTCGGCGGTCTTGAGGGCGGTGTCGGCCAGGC
>Ga0181520_10002386_pt1 | contig 34888 bp, 16 predicted proteins | sample PEATcosm2014_Bin_29_FD_132451 | JGI IMG/M metagenome (GOLD analysis project Ga0181520, IMG submission 132451) | Peatland microbial communities from MTU Mesocosm Facility, Houghton, MI, USA - PEATcosm2014_Bin02_30_metaG | ecosystem: Environmental > Terrestrial > Soil > Wetlands > Peat | place...
GCAGCCCAAGTCTCTGGTATAGCCCCGCGACGCGAATGAACACTTCGTATAAGCAGATTCCGCGCACTACGGCGACAGCTGTGGAAAGACAGATATCCATTGCAACCGCATAGCCGTGTGGAATCCGATACTCGCTATGCGTCTCTATCATCGGGCTGAATGTATGGCCAAAATCCATTAGCCTCTGCGATTCGTCCTCATAGAGATTTAATTGCAGCTCTTGCGCCATCCCCATTACGGATCGAAAAAGCACATGATCAGCGTGCTGACGCGGTTCCAGGAAACGAGAGTCTCGAAGCGTTTCGCCACAATCATCCATCAACTCGAACAAAGTCTTGTCTCGCACCATGGCGACTTTGAGGATTTCCGCCATGCCACACAAAATCTCGGGCATTGAGAGTGTGCGAAGGAAAGTGTAGTCGTTGATTACTGCTAGCGCAGGATAAAAAGAACCGATCAGGTTCTTTTTGCCATGAGAATTGTACCCTTGCTTCACTCCAACGCCGACGTCGATCAATCCAATCAGCGTCGTGGGAATACGTAAATACCCAATGCCACGGCGGTAAGTGGATGCGGCAAATCCCACCAGATCGAGAGTGATCCCGCCTCCAATGCCGACAAATATTCCATCTCTTGGGAAGTCCACGCGGACGGCAGCATCGTAAATGTGGTTTACCGTTTCCGCATTCTTGTGCGACTCCGATGTGTCGAGTATCAATATGCCCCCGATGTTGAGAAATGCCTCAGAGTACTTGGCAATCGACTCACCATAAAGGCGATTCACATTGTGATCGATGACGAGCAATAGTTTATGGCCGTCGGCAATTCTGCAGAGAGTGGACTCGTCAGTCGAGAATACTGGCCGGTCGACGCTTGTTATCTTGCATGAAACTGTCTTCCGCATAGTCAGGCTGATCTCTCTGCATCCCATGCGGTCAAAACACAAACGACTGCCATCGTAACCCAAGTGCCTTTCGTAAGCGCGTTTTGCTCCGATAAGCAGTTCAAGACTAGAAAGTTCTATCTCATTCGGAAGAAGTGGCTCCGATGAGGCATTGGCGCTTTCGCCAAGATGAGCGACATGATCAAAGCCAAACAGCGCGCACTGGTTCACTTGATCAGCCAGCTTTCCGCTGAGACGAGAAAACGGTACCAATGACATATCGACTAACCGCCCCTTGCGCTTTTTCAAAAGCCACAAAGTGGAGGAATCTGTGTCCACTAACTGAAAGCCTTGCCAGTCAGCAGGTACCGAATTGGCGCCAGCAACAATATGGTTTAGTTGGTAAACTGGAAACGGAAAGCCACTGAGAAATCTCGGCTGATACTGGTCCGGATCTCCGACCAGCGTTTTTTCATCTGCACGAGTCACCAAAACCAATGTATCGAGGCCTGGGATCTCCTCCCTCAGTTCTAACGCAAGGGTCATCAGGTTCCCTATATCGTGGTGATCCCCGACAAACTTCCTCAATTTCTGAGAAGCGATGACCAAATTGTCCGGAGTGATGAGGCAGAATCGCAATTGCCCGGGACGTAAATCAACAACGCCCACATTGCGCGACCGAAAGTTATTCATTCTTGCCTCCTGTCAGCGACCTAACCTGGAATACAAGAATCTCCACATCTTCTTGGGTGTCATTTATAAGTTGATGCGATTGGCCTTCTCGCACCACTGCAATATCACCTCGTGAGAGCCTTCGCTGTTCTTCCTCCACTTTTACGAGCGGAGAGCCGAAGGCAATGAAATATGTTTCCTCGTTACCATGGTGAGAATGCCAGCCAATCGTACTCTTGGGCGGAATAACAGTGAAGTCCACAAAATCAATCGGCGTCCGATAATCCTGAGCGGAACAAAGTCTCCGAAAGTAGATCTGTCGTTCGCCCCCGTGCTCGTTCTGGCGCTCAAGCGGCTCAACTTCACTCAAAAGTCTAAACGCTTCCATCCCAGCGTCCTCCCTAGAATGATTCTTGGCTGACTTCATACTCAAAGTTAGAGGGCCCATCAAAGAATGGCTGTAAACCCGAAATGACTTTCGATATCGGATATAGATGCTTAGCGGCTCATCTCTTGCACGCGACGATGACGATCAGGAGTATCTGACTGTTCTTTTCCCAATTACCATCGGCTTTGCCGGAGCCACGCCGCGTACCACCTTACCAGCATTAATCTGCGTGCGTATTGGCTGCGGATACTCTGCTTTCGATGAGTTCCCTCCCTCGCGGATCTCGTTGGACACTCTTCCGTGGTGAAAGGTAGCTGCCCTTCAGGCATCGGCTGCGCGCTTACAGACGCAAGACGAGCGCTCTGCATGCAAGCACACGACTTCACAAAACAGTTTTCTCAATGTTGGTTGAGCCCGAGGCGGCGAGAACGAAATCGCCGATTAGGTTGTTGAAAGGGGGAAGCCCCAACAACCTCGATCCTTTGAGACCTCTGATGCCAAGAGTTGCAAATCCGATTCAAGAATGTCAAGCGGGAATTTTCGTTTTACCTTTCGGCTGTGAAACAGTTTAACCTTACTTGCCTAAGATCGTGATTTTTATTCGTTTCCATCCCAAGGCTCCTCGCGTGCTCGGCTCGACTTCCTTCGGGGCCAAAGGCCGCGATCTTCCCCATCTCGGAGCACATGCTCGGGCGCCTCAACCGACAACTCCTCTTTGTCGTTCGGGTCATTTTCGCCTACCTTGCCGCGTTTCGATACCCTTCGGCAGCATTGGCCGGTGCCACAGGTCACTTCATGATGGTTCTTGGTGCATCAAATAGTGGTTCAGAACATCCCCCAGGCTCTTTGGAAGATCAAAACGCCTTCTAAAGCCTTCTGCGCCCAATTTTTCAATATTGGCGTAATGGCGTGATATTCCCGCACTGGATCCAGAGAGTGGCGCCACTTGTATTTCGTCTGATATGCCGGCCGCGTGGGCGAGCCAGTCCAATAGCTCTCTTCCGCTGGTTTCCACCCCGGAAGCAATATTGTAGATTTCCCCTGGGCTGCCACTGCATGTAAGCAGGGATAGCGCCGATGCAACATCGCGAACATCAATATAGTCACGAGTCGACCGGAGGTCACCTGCGGTAATTACGAGTGGCGTTCCCTCGCGAACAATTGCAGCAATTTGGCTGGCCAAGCGGCCACAGACATGCCGCTCCTCCTGAACGGGTCCCACCACGTTGAATATCCGACCGACGACAAACTCAACTCCAGCACGACCACATAATATCCGCCCAAATACTTCCGCGCCAAGCTTGCTGGCGCTATAAGGGTCGGCAGGGATCGCGGGGCTTGTTTCCCGAAGTGGCAGTTCGGCAGGCACTCCGTAGACCCCGCCGCTCGACCCTACAACAATTCGCCTGACAGAGTTATTGTTAGCCTGGCACGACTCCAAAAGAGTACAAATCCCCAGAACATTGCCGCTGATTAGATTCTCAACCGAGTCTTCCCGGCGAACGGATGCAAGATGGACGATTACTTCAGGTTTGTAGCTCCTGATGACTTCGGCCATCACGGGGCCATCGTTGGTATCGGCCTGACTATACACGTAACGAGGATCGTCTGCGGCAGTCTGAAGCTCGGCCGTCAATCTGGCCGGTCGTTCTACAAAATGGTGAGTGATCTTGTGCGTGAATGTGTCAGGAAGAAACGGGGAGCGCCCTGTGCCAATAACCGTTTTCCAGCCTGCTTGAAGCAGTTCGCGGGTTACATAACGTCCAATGAACCCTTGCGCGCCTGTTACGAGTACAGTCCCTTTCATTGCATCTTCACCCAGTCCATTGTGCGTTTCAGCCCGTCGCGCAGGGATATTGTTGCGGACCATCCGAGCAAATCCCGCGCGTGGTCTGTATTTGCGACCAGTCTTACAACGTCGGTGCCAGCCGGTCGCTTTTCGCCGCGCTCTTGAGTTCCACATGACCCACCCAGTTCATCCGCAAGCAGCGCCAGATCTCCAATGCTTGTAGCAATACCACTCCCCAGATTGGCGACTTCGAAACCCTTCAAAGGGACCGAACAAGCGCTCACAACAGCTTGAGCTATATCGGAGATAAAGCAAAAATCTCGAACTGGCCGGGGATCACGAACGTGAATGACGGATTGCGAGAAGGCTTGGCGAAGAAATTGTGCAACCACACCGTCAGTCGACATGCCCGGGCCATAAACGGAAAACGGGCGCAATACAACGGCCCTCACTCTGCCTGCAATTGCGAATGCGCGAACCATTTGTTCGGCGCCAATCTTGGCCGCACCGTAGGGCGACGAAGCCAATAGTGGTTGGGATTCAAGCACGGCTTGAGAGGAGGTATTGCCATAGACCTCGGCCGAAGAAATGTGGACGATGCGGCGGACGTGCATCCGAACACAGGCCTCTAAAACAGCTGTCGTTCCCAATGCATGCACACGCATAAATTCCATCGGATTCTGCATTGACTCCGTAACAGAAGGTGGTCCGGCGGCATGCACAACGGTGGTGACCCCCTGGAACAGCGACTCGAGAGAGGCGATGTCAGTAATATCGGCATGGATACACATCTCCGCGCCAAGGCTTGCGCGGCGAGTTTCAGCTGCGGGGCCAGCGAGAATTCGCACAGGTATTCCCGCGGCGACGAGCGCCGCGAATGCAGAAGAACCGATGAGACCAGCGGCGCCTGTAACCGCAACCACGTTGGCTTGATCCAACTTGCACCTCTCAACTTGGTGACGAAAAGTTCGGTTGTCCACCCGACCATCAGCAAAATCATTCAAGATTGTACCGTGATATATCGCAGAGTAGCGAAACAAAACTTGCAGAACAAAGGATCGTAGTTGAATTCGCTAAGCGCGTGTCTCAGAGAAACATTTGTGTCAGGCACGACCTCAATCGCGCCAAAATGAACTGAAAACATCGGGTCTTAGCCCTTTGGGATTCCGAACTATACGTCTTGAACAATTTTTGAAAGCCGCTGTAGATTTTATAATTTGTTCTTGATTTGGGTGCAGCCCACCTTCTCTGTTTATCATCGGGAATGAGCACTCGACAGTCAGCGATACTTCGCCATTTATCCCAGAAGGGCCTCCGGATCATTGATCCTAGACAAACGTGGGTGGGCGATGATGTTGTATTGGATCGCATTCATCCAACGGCCACACTCTACCCTGGCGTTCGTTTGTCGGGTTCTCGCACACTTGTAGGACGGAACGTCGTACTGGGCCGGGAAGGCTCAGTGGTCGCGATCAACTCCGCGTTCGGATCGGGAACGCATGTTGCGAGTGGTTTTCTTGAGGACGCGGTTGTGCATTCCGATGCGCGCATCGGCGCAAATTGCCACATTCGTGGCGGGTGCCTGCTTGAAGAACAAGTGAAGACTGGACACGCTGTCGGGCTAAAACAGACCATTTTGATGAGTTTCACCACTCTGGGCAGCTTGATCAACTTTTGCGATCTCTTGATGGCTGGCGGAACGTCTAGATGGGACCATTCAGAAGTCGGCAGTGGTTTCATCCATTTCAATTTCACACCGTGGGGAGTTCATGGCGGCAAAGCGACTCCCTCACTCTTTGGCGATGTGGTATCGGGCGCATTCCTTCGGAGCAAGAGGATTTTTCTCGGCGGCGCTGGCGGCGTCGTTGGACCTCGCTCGATTGGCTACGGCAGCGTAGTAGCTGCAGGGCAAGTAGTCCGTAAGGACGTTCTTGCCCGGAGGATGGTTCTTAGCCCTGTGGTTCCATTCGACCGCGAAGTTGCCCCCCCAGCGTCGGACAAGATCGACGATATTCGCCGCCGAAATATCGAGTACCTCGCACAGTTGCACAGCTTGCGGGTCTGGTACCACTCAGTTCGCCTCAATCGAGCCGCGAATGCCTCTGAGCCGCTATTCGAGTCAGCTTTGGTCAGCGAATCGATTACCAATCTCGATTTCTGTATCGCCGAACGAAGCCTGCATCTCTCTGAGTTGCTTGAGGAAAACGGCCACCCCCCACTGACGACAGAGATCAGCAGCACACCACTGCCTCCGTCGCCTCTTCCGGTTGGGAGAAACTGTGGTGCCTCGCACTTGGAGTGGATCGAGTCTTTGTCCGATGAGGAAGCTCAACTTGGGAGGAACTGGCTCGAATCGGTCGCCATGATCTTTCGCAACTCGATACGCTGAGTTCAGATCGCGACAATCCACATGGGGTGTGAAGTCTTTCGGGGATGCCTCACAAGCAATCGAAAGGGACATGTATATGATCGCGAAGTGCAAATTAAGAACAACGACCTGTCTGAGTTCCCTGGCGAGACCCTGAAACAATTCCCTCGAATCGCGATGCATATTGATGGAGCCTAAAACGCAAAATAGGGCCTCGAGTCATTCTGGAATTGACATCACCGGGTCCATTTGTGGTTGTCGAGTCAAGTTCTCACCGTCCGGTGACACGTCATTTACTCACTTAAGCTCCGCGAAAAGCAGAAATGAATCGACCGATATCAAGATCATGCAGGTTTGATGTGATTAAGCAGCACTGGTTGCAATGTAATAAAGATGTAAACGCCCGACGTACCTTGTTGGGCTTTAAGGCGTTAGCGGAAGATTGTGTCGAAATGACGAATCCGGTTTTCAGCCATTCGAATGGCCTGATCTTAAGCGGCCAGAAATTGCGAATTTGCAATCCAAGTCCCAGGCCGGAAGCAAGTGATGGGGAACTCGGAAGCTAAGGATATTCCCGTGAGAAATGCGCGCTAGCGCAGTCTTGCGCCGTCAACTCTTGCCTGTTTGAGTATCAGAATCCGGGGATCCGCGTCTTTCCAGAGATCAAGAAAACGCTGATATGCAGCCTTCGCCTTGTCTGTTTTTCCCGCCATCGCATAGGCCCGCGCGATTTGGAATTGAGCAAGCGATCCTGTGATGAAGTTCGCCACAACGCCGGGGTGATCCAATAACTTCTGGAATTCTGCGGCCGCAGCAAGCCCGTTGTGCTCGGCGAGATAGGCTTGGCCGCGCAAGTAGGCCGGGTACAAGTTAAGGCCTTCTGCCAGTTCGTAGGGCATCGCGGCATCCAATTGCGCGATGGCACCGGAGGCGTCGCCTTTGTCAAGTTGGATAGCCGCCTGGATGGTTGGAATCCAGTAGAGCTTCAGCACCGTGTTGGCCGGGTAATCTCTTACCAGCTCCGTGACCAACTTCCTGGCACGAGACGGATCCCCGGCGCGAGCTAACGCCAGGGCCGCACTTTCCTTGACATCTCTTCCTTCTGAAAGCGCCAGTGCTCGATTGACGTCCGAGAGGGCCGCGTCAGATTCTCCTATCTCTGCCTCGCGCAATGCTGCGTTTACCTGCCACAAAGCTGCGGTCTCTTTTGAGTCTGCATCCACTGCTGAGTTCACTGCGCGCCGCGAAAGCTCTCGTGCCTTGGCCATGCGGCCATAATAGGCCTCAGTGTCGGACTGAATCGGCAACAGGGCGTCTTCGTCTCCGGGCTTGCCGGTGGCCCACGCAATCTGCTGTTCCATGTTCGCGACGTCGCCCTCAAGAAACGCGAGGTAGTAAATGTACTCGCGCATTCCACCGTCATCCAAGTTGTGCGTCTGCTCTTCTTTGAACGTGTCGTCGGCGTCACGCAGCCGGCCCAGATACAAGTAAGTCGCAGCCAGCCCTGTATATACGTTGACGACGTCGGGCGCAAGCCGCAGCGCTTTCTCGAGTTCAATTCGCGCCTTTTCGTTTTGCCCCAACATCGAAAAGTCGGCGCCGAGGTTGGCATGCGGAACAGCGCTGTTCGGATAGTCGGCGGCCCATAGCTGGTAGGTCTCGATCTCTTTGTCAAGATCTCCCGTAGCATTGAAATAGAGCGCGGCGATATTCAGCTTCTCCTCTTTGGTTGCACGGTCGCGTAATTGGTACGCCTTGGTTGCATACTCAAGAGCCCGCGACGGTTCCCGCAGATTGTCGTAGGCCAGGGCAAGCTCTGAGTAGGCCATTGGAAAGTCGGGGTCGATTTCAATCGCCTTCTTCAGAAATGAAATGCTCGGCGCGTCCCCTTCTTTGTGCCGTATGGCCAGACCGGCGCTGAAATACTTGAGAGCCTCAAGGGAGGATGTGGTCGCTTCTACCGGAACATCGAATTTCTGCACCGAAGGAAGCGATTCGCCCAGCTTGCCTCGCAGTCTCGATGAAGCCCGGCTGAGCGTTTTCAGAACATCGTCCCTGGTGGCGGCCTCGCCCTCTTCCATGGCCAGGTTGTCGCCCGTGCCGCATGCGATGGCACCCAGGCTCACGACGTATTGGCTGCCCATCCTTGCGATCGACCCCGTCAGCATCGCCTTGCTGCCTGTGCGCAGGCAAAGCTCCCGCCCGATCTGGATAGAAATACGATCGCTCAACGGATGTCCCATCTTTTTCAGCGTCTCATTCACCTTCTCGTCTGAAAGCACGTTCAGAAATGGAGATTGTTCCAGCTCCACGCCCAGCGCCTGTCGGAGCGTGCCGTCGAATACGCTCTCCCCGGTTTTGTTCTCGAAGTCGGTAACGACGATTGTGTCCTTGCTGGTCAGAGCCGCGGCCCTGCGCCAGGGATAGTTGAGCCATCCGGCGGCAACGAGCAAGACTGCCAGCCCAACCGCTACGGACACAATCACGTTGCCGTAGCGTTTTTTCTCGCTGTCCGTGGCTTTTCCGCGCGGCTGCGTCTCTTCCACTTGCGCAATAAATCGGTAGCCGTGCCGCAGAAGTGTTTCGATATAGTGCGGCTCATCTGCATCGTCGCCAAGCGCCTTGCGCAGTTTCACAATCGCGGTATTGATGCTGTGGTCGAAATCTACAAAAACATCGGGCGGCCAGAGCTGCTGGCGCAGCTCATCCCGTGTAACCCACTCGCCAGGCCGCTTCAGCAGCACTTCCAGGATCTGATACGGCACGCCCTGTAGCCGGATCTTCCCGGCTCCGTTACTCAACTCTCGTGAGGCAAAGTCGACGGTGAAGGGCCCAAACCGCACCTGCCGTCGTTCTTCAGCGGGTATTGGCATGATCGATCGCCCGGTGTCGATGTCTAGAGCGTGTCATTTGCTTTCCGATAGACACATTTTCGTCCGTGGGAAAGAGGCGACGCGGAGGACAAAGGCGCAGGTGATTCCAAGGCAAAAACGACAACAGAACACCGCACGATTCGCGCCTCAAACCTAGGCCCCCTAACGCGCGGTCTGTGCGCGTTTGGGTGAAACACCTCGGCCTGGGAGCCAAAGTTAATAACTGACTCTAGGTTTGCTTCAGCGTAAACCTTCGCATCGCCGGGGTCAAGCGATGCTGCAAGCGGTTGCCCGGTTCGCCTCAACGGCCTCAAAGTGGTTGATTCCCCGCTGCTTACGGCGGTGTTGCGCTTCATATTCGGCATTTAGAAGCCCATGCGGGATGGTTTTCTCCTGGAGAAAGGCCACGTTGCCGACGCCGCTAAAGGTCCCAAACGAGGGCCTGAGGCGTTTTTCTCTTCAGTTGATATCCGGTTTACCACCAGTTTACCCGCAGTGCATTGAGCCGGAACTGCGCCGGCGGTACGGTCACGGTGTGCGGGGCGCGTTCGCAAGGCAAAAAGGCACCGTAACGGAGAGCCCTCGCAATCCATTCGGATCTAAGGAGGAGAAGATGAGGCTTCAAAGTATCATGATTCCGTCAATTGTGCTTTCATTGGCATTCCCATTAACCGGTCTTACAGCTTGCGGAGGGCACAAAAAAGACAAAAGCGCTGATATTACAACTACCACCCCGCCTACCACGACGTACCTGGCGATAGCAGATGTAGCAAACAACCGGGTACTTCTCTACGACTCGCCCTTCACGACCGGCATGAGCGCCAGCGGGGTCTTGGGGCAAAGCACGTTTACAACGGGAGTCGCGAACACTACCGCGGCGGGACTGTATTCTCCACGAGCAATCAAGGAAGACAGCGAGGGCAATTTCTGGGTAGCGGATGAGTACAACAACCGAGTGCTGGAATTCGTCAAGCCGTTCTCGAGTGGGATGAGCGCCAGTCTGGTCATCGGGCAGAATGGGTTCACGACCGGCGGTTCCTCCACATCTCAGTCTGGTTTGCTCGATCCATTTGATCTGGCGTTTGACTCCGCCGGCAACCTTTGGGTGGCGGATACCTTCAACCACCGCATCCTCGAGTTCCAGCTGCCTTTCTCCACCGGCATGAATGCCAGCCTGGTCATCGGCCAACAAAACTTTACATCGCAAACATTTACCGTTACTGCTTCGGGGCTCAGCAATCCGTGGGGCATCGCTTTCGATTCCACCGGCAATCTCTGGGTGTCTGATTCGAGCAACAACCGCATTCCGGAATTCAAACCGCCATTCGCCACGGGCATGAACGCCAGTCTGGTCATCGGCCAGCAAAACTTTACGTCGCAAATATTTTCCACTACAGCTGCGGAGCTCGATGGTCCAATGGAGATTGCTTTTGACTCGAATGGCAATCTCTGGGTTGTGGACTCGGGAAACAATCGCGTGCTGGAATTCACGACCCCATTCTCAACAGGCATGAGCGTCAGCCTGGTTATCGGACAGGATGGATTTACGACGAACAGCGCCGTGACATCCCAATCCAGCCTCCAGAATCCAGCCGGTCTTGCATTCGACTCGAGCGGCAATCTCTGGGTAACAGACTCAAACAACAACCGGACGCTGGAATTCGCGTCTCCATTCAGCACTGGTGAGAACGCAAGCTTGGTGCTCGGCCAGGAGAACTTTACCACGGATACACGGACAACCGCTGCTGGAGGCCAAGCGACCCCCATGGGCATTGTCGCGTTCTAGCAATGCGCGAGGCCCTCTTGCGTGTGGCGCCAGCGCCACACGGGTTCGGGCGCACTACAACCGCAAGGAGGAAATGTGAAGATTCGGATTCATTATCTGTGTTCAAACGTTCTGGCAATCGGCATTCCGCTTGTTCTCGGATTAGGTTTGCTTAATGGTTGCGGAGGAGGAGGCGCGAGCACCATCAACAATAATCCCCCACCTCCGCAGGTCACTTACGTTGCAGTCACCGACACAAACAATAACCGCGTGCTTATTTTCGATTCGTCCTTCACCACAGGCATGAGCGCGAGCGTGACTCTGGGCGGATCTGGACTGACTGCATCCGGCATGGATACTCCGCTAGCAACGGCGATCGATAGTGCCGGAAATCTGTATGTAGCCGACGCCGCCAACAATCGTGTGCTGCAGTTCAAGCCGCGGTTCACCTCCGGAATGAACGCCAGCCTGGCAATCGGCCAGCCAAATCTTACTACTGGCCAGGCAAATACTACTGTCAATGGACTCGGCTACCCGAGCGGCATGGTCTTCGATGGCAGCGGCAATCTCTGGGTCGCGGATGTATTCAACAATCGCGTTCTCGAATACCAACCGCCATTCGCTACCGGGATGAATGCCAGCATGGTCCTGGGTCAGTCCAACTTTACCTCGAACGGGGGGAATTTAGGCAGTGCAGGCCTCCTCCACCCCAGAAGCCTCGCTATGGATGCGACCGGCAACCTGTGGGTTGTAGACAGCAGCAACAATCGCGTGCTCGAGTACGAGAAACCGTTCACGAGTGGGATGGCTGCCAGCCTGGTGATCGGCCAGACGGGGTTTGTTGCCTTCGTCGGTGCCGACAGCGCCAACGGGTTGGATTATCCGTTTGGCATCGCCTTTGATAGCGCAGGCGATCTGTGGGTCGGAGACGTTTATAACAATCGAGTGCTGGAGTTTAAACCACCGTTCAGCACAGGCATGAGCGCCAACCTGGTGCTGGGACAAACGGGTTTTACGGAAGGCACTTCGGCCACAACGCAGAACGGGTTCGATGAGCCTTTCGGCATTTCATTCGACGGTAGCGGCAACCTGTGGGTCACCGATAACCAAAACAACCGGACGCTGGAGTTCTCTTCTCCATTCACAAATAACCAGAACGCCAGCCTGGTACTTGGTCAGGCAAATTTCACGACAGGCACAGCGACATCCACTTCCAACGGCATGTCCGGTCCGTTAGGCGTAATGGCGTTCTAGCGAGCACGCCATCTTGATGGCATAAGTCATGATGTTGCTTTGCTTGTTTACATTTGTCCACTCACGGCGCGACGTCCGTTCGTCGCGCCCTGAGTGCCGCTGACAATGAAAGACCCGGCTCTCCCAGGGACATGTGCAAGATAAGCCGGGAGTTTGGCCTCAAGATACTGGCGCTCCGCTTGCAACCGCCCGACTTCCGGCGAAGCAGAAGCGTAGTTGACGGGCTGAACGGACCGGGCCTCTACGGTATTGCAAGAGGCCACAGTATCTGAAGCCAACATAAGCGAGGCGAGCAATGCGCCTACACAACTGCTCTGACCAACGTCCTGAACTGTACGAGTTTTTCGCTGCGGTCGGATCGGGCAACCTCGAATCGGTCAAAGCGCTTCTCGATGTCGATCCCAATCTCGCTAAAGCGAGAAATCTCCTTCAGGAAGCGCCGTTACACGTCGCCGCAAAGTGGGGGCAAAAGGAGGTCACGGCTCTGCTTCTTGCTCACGGAGCCAACGCGAACACGACAACCAGGTCTGGAGAGGCCCCGCTGCACTACGCCGCGGAAGATGGTGACAACTGCGTCGTGGCTCTGCTGGTTGCGCACGGTGCCCAGATCGACCGCAGAAACAGCTCTGGCCAGACCGCCCTCCACTGGGCTGCGCAGAATGGCCACAAAGATGTAGTGGCATTCCTGCTGGCAGGTGGCGCCGAGATCAATGCTCGCGATAATCATGGGCAGACGCCCTTCCATCTCTGCGCCCGGTGGGAGCCCGAGCTAGCCGCCTTGCTCCGGAAGCATGGCGGCCTTGATTCACAAGTCGCCAAATAACGTCCACCTTGATTCTTTGCGGTCTAGGAGCGTACCAGTAAGAACGGTGAACATCTCAATGGAAAAGCTCTAGGGCAAGTTCAATTCTCTCCTCGCAAATAGCCGGAACTCTTCTGAGAAGATCTGCGTACGCGCATCCCATGTCTCTCGGACTAAATCGACGCGGCACCATCGCCTAAATAGGCAGATCCACCACTCTGCATGCGGCGAAACGCGATTGTCGGGAAATGCCAATTGAAGATCTGTATAAACCGTGTACATGAAATTCAGTAGGGAAATAGCAAACTGCACCGCGTACATCGCGCTTCCCGGAGTCTTAGCTGGCGCAGTCCATTTTACAGTCGAAAGTGAGGCAGGTTTTGAGCTGGAATCGAACTGAGCCGAATCATGGACGCGGTTTGTTTTTTTCGCACCATTGAGAGCCCTCTCCAGTCCCGTCAGTTCCTTGCGCTCTCGCAGCTCTTTCAAAATGCCCTCATATTGTTGCAGATGATCTGTGAGATACTTCTCCATCTCCGGCGTCCGCGGATACCAGATTGAATACATCCGGTCGAACAGTTCGGGCAAATCTTTGCGGCCCTTAATCAGTGTCTCCTTCGGTGGGAGCGCCGGCCGGATTGTCGTCATTGCAACGTGATGCCCCAGTCTTCGATAGGCCTCGAAGAGCGTTTCAGTAAACCACTGGTTGGCCGTAGGATCTTGAGGAAAGGTCGCGCACTTCAGCTTATGTGTCAGCAAATCTGCTGGTTCATCCCCCACCAGCGACGACTTCATATACACTATCACCCCGGTAAAGTCATCGTTTCTCCTTTCTCCGAAGCATCCACACAGCGTAGCTTTCTGCGCCGCGGTACTCTGTCTTGGTGGGGGAGGATAGCGGATAGTTCCCACTACGCAATGTGCCTTGCTGCATCCCGTATCCTGCTGGATCTGCAACGGCCGTAAGTCCAGGTCAATTTCCGCACCAAAATCGGCCCTGCACTTGGTAATTGCCGCGCCCATCCCTTCGAACTTCATCTCCGGATCGGCCTCGGCATCGCAAACAACGATGTAGTGGCACCGTCGGCGGACCAGTTCATAAAGCCCCATATTTTCAAAATGCCCGCCATCGCTCAGGTTCACATACTTGGCTGCATCGCCCACGGTTCCGAACAACTCTTTCAATAGGTGATATATGGCAACCAGAGGTGTGGAGCGGCCACTTGATGCAGGCCATGCATCCATATTGCGCGTATTCGATATCCACCATCCCAAGCGAACATTAAAGAAGGTCATCAGGAAAGCAAGCGCCGAATTGCTGTTGTAGCCTTGGTTGGGATTTAGCGCTGCTCCCGAAATTGCCACGGCGGAATCAAGATGGATGCCATCATCCGGATAGGCATACTTATCGGTCGGGACATAGCCGTTGTAACTTACCCTGGAATTCGGACCCCCATCAGTCCAGGAAACGCTGTAGCCGGAGTAGAGTGGTGTAAACGCAAAGCTTGTGCCCTTACGCTCCTGCGTCGCCAGGTCCTGGCCGGTGGTCAGATTCAGCGTGGTACAGAAGATTGGGAAAGGCCCGTCATATGTCCCCTCCTGCCCGGCCGCTTTTCGATATCCAGATGGCAGCAAATCGGAGACACGCGGCGGAATCGGTCTTTTGTTTCCATCCGCGGCCTTCACCTGACTGCGATCGTCAAAACCCGTGAACGGATCCGCCATGCGTTTCCCCGGTACGGTTGCGCCCAAATAACAGCGAGACAGCCGATTCCTATAAAAGCTATGCATGGAAAACGCATTAATATCTACGCGCAAGCCAAGCAGAACAGCCACGAGAAGTGTCGCAGTCAGGCAAAGCAAATCGGCAAAGATATAGGGGTCCAATTGTTGAACAAATTCAACCGGACATAGCGCCATCCACTCAGCCAGTTTGTCCACCGTCACTGAAGCGCCGAATGACAGCGCGAGCAATAAAGTTGCAATCGCCACAGGAGCCGCTACAAGCGCAAGCAAATCCATCGGCTTGAAACCGAGGATCCCCTTATTCGTCGGCTTCCCATCAGCGTTTCCGCTCCATCCCGCCAGAATGGTTGCCAAATGGGAAGTGAAAAAAAGCACTACCGTCGACCATATCCAAGCGGTTCCTTTCTCAGCAATGTAATAGCCCACATATGGTCCCAAGAAAGTGAGACTCACTAACCCCGTCCAAAGGAGTGCATACAACAAGGACCATGCGCGTAGTCGCGCAAGCCATTCTCGGCGCATATTCCCATAGTCCCGGCCCAACAATCCCAGGGTTAATTCGATGGCCGCATATGGAATGGAAAGCAGCAGCGGTGGCAGTATTGCCAGGCGGATTCGCCAAGAATCGATCGCAAACCCCGACACGCCGTCTTTCATCGTACTTACAGAGACGGTCAAATTCGCAGTCGCCTGGCTGGATACCTGACCAATGGAGAAACTCCTTACCTCATTCACAGCATTCGCCGCCGCCAGGCAGGCATGAATCCACTTGGCCAGCGTCTCTGAAGCGGCTTGAGTCGCTTCGGTTAGCGCCCAACCCAACGCCACCGCGACGGTGGCTGCCAACCCACCGGCAATCAGGAATCCCAACATTGCCCACTTGTTTCGCCACCAACCCGCACTCGGGTTGAGACTCTTGTAGGCCTTTGGAGCCCCGCCCGCAAAAATCACAAGTTCAACAATTGCCAGCACCAGAAGACACGGTATGGCCAATACAAACCAAAGTTGGGACGTAACGGAACGAGGATGCATTTGCACCCAAAAACTGATCCATACCGAGCAAGCCAGCCAAGGAACAATTATCCATCCGACGACGTCCAGGTTTGTGAGCAGAATGGGCTCTGATACGCTGCCAGAGGCAGCCCTGCGCTCCTGCCGGATAAGATTTCTACCGAGCTTGAAGACTGAGATCAATGCATAAAGCAGAAAGCATAGACCCGTGAACAGCCACATGGAAGACATACCCGCAGTGTCACCCCAGCCAGCTATTTGCCACCCCTCAAGCGGACGCGGGCTCAGAAGATGCAGAAGAAAGAGTCCAAATGCAAATGCGGCCAGAATGGGTATCTGGTTGAGGATTGTGTTTCGCAGCCAGATTGCAAGCGCCGTCCAGGTGTCCGGGGAAAATATTCCGCGAACAGGCGTCAGATAACTCGAGTAGCGCTTCAGCCACTGAATCGGCTCCGGAGCCCTCGGCAGGCAGCCAGGCTCTGCCTGAGGGATCAATTCAGCGGCTACGGAGGACCGGCTGCCGTTGCGTAGAATCCATCCGATCAAGAATTCATGGATGTATCCCCCGCCGGAGACAGTTGAAAGATAGTCGATGTGCGGCAGCAGGTCCAACTGGGCCAGCCCTTGCAAAACTCCCAGGTTAAAGGTTGCACTCCGAATCCCTCCGCCGGAAAAACAGACTCCAGTCAGCCGTCTTTCCGACGCGATGTTGTAAATATCTCCGGCCGTCAGATCGCCATTCCACACTCCACTGGCCTGCATTTCTTGTTCCAGCAGCCATTTGCTTGGTACATAGTTGGTTCTTGCGGCTAAATGTTGTTGAAGCCTCGGATCATCTGACAGACTGTCTTTTAGATCGCCCTTTGCATGGTCTTTATCCCAAATGTTGATCGACTTTGGAAAAATGTTGTCCATCAGTTTTTCAACAACATTTTCTCGCGTTCGAGCATCCCACTGGTACCTTTCTGCAAGTTCCTCCCGCAGTTCCTTGTCGCCTTCCAGCGCAGCGCGTAATTCCATTTCGTTGTAAGTTCTTCCGTGTAACTGCACCGTCTCCGGAAAAACTTCCTCAACCAGCCGCTGGCAATATAGATCCCGAAGCCACTCGCTCCGAGTGTACCTGCAAGCGTTCTCGACCTGCCGGCAGAAGTCTGAGTCCCCTTGAGCCAACTCCTTATAGAGTTCTTCCGCGCTGTCGTAGATTATCGAGCTAATCCGAACACTCTGCCTGTCAACCTTGCCTTTGTCGCAAAACGCTGCTTGGGCCAACCTGCTCCAGTAATACTCGTTCGTCGCAAGATGATATTTCCTGGCAAAGGTGTCCTGGAGTTCGTGACTATCTAACAGTGCATTGTATAAGGCGACGGAATCGAATTTGCTCCCGTCGATCGTTACCGTTCCGGGAAAAATCTTATGAATCAAATTGTCTATTGTACTTGTCTGCTTGAGCCCGTACTTTCTCCGGACTCGCTGTTCAAAGCCTGCTTTTGACATCTCTGCAAGCTGCTGATCCCACGCCTCTCGTGAATCACGCCGCGAAGCTTTGGAATCGCCACCACTCGTTGATTCCGTTGCAACTGCCACTGCGCGAATGACAGGCTCTTTAGACTCTCCACTCGCCAGCGCCTTGCGTAACTCCTCCTCTTTGTACGGGAGCCCCTCGATCCATACGGTCGCGGGAAATGCAATCTCAGCCAATCTGTAGCAATATCTCTCACTCGCAATCAACGCAGCCACGTTCCTGCGTAGAGTTGGATCCCTTGCCATTGCTGGGTAAAGGTCACCACTGTCGTAAGACCTGTTGCCTATTTTGAGTGTCGTTCTCGGTGCTCCAGATGTGCTCTTTTGCGCGAATACCCTTTCGACGAACTCTTTGCTATCCAAACGGCTTGCAAACTTCTCCGCGACGCGACGACGAAGGTTTCTATCCTTCTCTAGGGCCGTGCTCAGCTTGGTTCGATCGTAAGACCTGAATCCGATTCTTACCTTCACCGGAAAGACCTTCTTCACCAGGTCTTCATCCGACGACTTTTCAGAATCACATCGATACTGCGCGGCAACTTGCTGTCTAAAGTCGCTTCCTTTCAGAGCCTGGCGCAATCCCTCGCTGTTATACGCTCTCTCGCCTATCCAAACGGATGTGGGGAATGCAGCCTCAACTAATGCGTCAAGGTAATTTGGATCCACAGTCTCCTCTGCTTCGTTATCCGGCCTCACGCTCATGTCGACACCTCGTCAGAGTTCCCGTCCCAGTAATTCAGACAGTAGTGGCAGTCACTTTGAATTTGAAGGTTCTTTAGGAATCATGACCGGAGGACGAAAAGATTATAAACAGGAATCTTCTTTTTCAGCACCGAATCTTTGCAATTGTAACGTTCCCGAGACAGGTTGCGATCCAACAGAACTTAGTTATTGGTTGTAGATCCTTCCGCTCCAGCCCTTAAGCAGTTTGCCCATTTCCATGACTATCTTATTCATTATGTTGAAGTTAATCTCTTTGAGGGCCCTGAAGGTCGAATGTCCTCTTTACTCGCCTTCAGCCGAAACGAGGGGGAATGTGCATTCGATATGCTTCTTCTTATAAGTAGCCCTAGGCTTCTCTGGCTGTTCGTTTGCGAAGTGAGGGCATTTTGCCCTAGCTAGTACTCTCTTCCGGCTCAGAGCTCCGACAACGGAGAAGATTGAGTACTCGCAAAGATTGGCTGCCTGTCACTCGCGTGAAATCGGTCTGCAGTCTCGCTAAAGCCGAACTCCTGATCCAATGGCAAGGAGTCTCGGAGCTTATTCCGTCAGCCCGTGCGAGGTTGGGTGTGCTATGCGAAGCACAACTCAGGCTCCATCAAAGCAGCACAACCGCATGGCTTTTCTGACCAGTGATGGTCTACAGAGCTAGCAGATCGCCAAGACTCTTCGGGAGCAGCCAGCCCTAGCCGAACACCAACTATCAAAATTAAAGTTGCCGGAAGATTACCGAGCAGACTCCTAGAATCGCCATCAACGTCTGGTTGAATTCCCGAAGAACAAATACCGCTGCATCTGAGCAATATTGAGCAGCATGAGATGTCTGGGCTAGGTAATACTTTTTCTCACTCAGGCCTTCTGAAAGGCGCGCAGTGTTGTTTTCCGCAGAGAAAGATTTCTGCGCTATCCGACCTTACGTTTGAACGCTCTCAGCAATTCACCGCACTCCCGCAGCCACGGGACAACATCCGGCAAAGGTCGAGACCCTGGCATCCGATAGCGCCCCGCTATCCGGTACCATTACCCCCTGGAACGACCAACTGACGCGTGAATTTGAGAGGAGTGAATCATCGTGACAGATCAGCAGGAACGTGCCTTCAAAACAGTAAGGAAGTATATCTATTGGTCAATGGGAGCCGGCATGATTCCAATCCCCTTCGTGGATTTGACTGCCGTTTCGGGCGTGCAACTCAAAATGATCGCCGATCTCGCGAAAATCTATGACGTCCGGTTCCAGAAGAATGCCGTAAAGGCGACCATCGGCGCTCTTTCCGGTTTCGTCCTTCCGCACGCATTGGCATGCGGGTTTGTCGGCACGATGTTCAAGGCGGTTCCAGTGATAGGTTTCATTGCAGGCGGGACTTCAATGTCCTTGTTCTGCGGGGCGTATGCGTGGGCACTCGGCAACGTCTTCATTCAGCATTTCGAATCCGGCGGAACCTTCCTGGATTTCGATCCTGAGGCGGTGAAGGAGTACTTCAAGGCGAAATTCGAAGAGGGTAAGACGGTTGCCACGACGACCAATACGCCAGAGACGGCTTAGCTCCATGGGCCTTCTCCCTTGCATCTTCGGATACTTGGCGCTTTGCTTTGTGGCGGGAATCGTGGGACGCAACCGGCGGATCGGGTTCTGGGGCTTTCTGTTCTGCTCCGTGATTTTCACCCCCTTTATCAGCCTCTTGTTCCTTTACTTTGCAACGATGCGGAAGGCCTGACGCCCGGCTCCGACTACCGGGCCAAATTCTTCCCGCTTGCGATTTCCCGACTCGGACTGGAAGCTCGCTCTTCAATCGCTCACCCTTGGGTCTCTCACCCTGGGGCCATAGGTCGACCGCGGAAGATTCAGGGAGATCTGGGGAGCGGCATAAAATGCCGCCAATTGGCCAAGAAAGCGAGGCGCGCGAGGAATGAGGACGTTTCGGGAATGGGCAGCCATTCAAATGAGAGGCGCTAGGGCTTTTGCGAGGCGCCAGATGCCATACCTGATCCTCGTCTCGTTCCTCGTGTGCTTCATTTTGGTCTTCTTCTTCAAATCTATAGTGATTATGGTTTATCCCGGAGAACTTGGAGTGTTGTGGAGAATGCTTGGCGGAGGCACACAAATTGACACAGTGTACCGGGAGGGCATGCACGTGATTCTGCCATGGAACAAGATGTATGTCTACAATGTCCGCAAGCAACAATTCACCGACTCGATTAACGTCTTGACGGTGGACGGCCTCACGGTAGGAGTCAAGTATTCCGTGCGTTACTACCTGGAGAAAGACACGCTGCCGCTGCTGCACCAGCGCGTCGGGCCGGACTATGTGAACGTGGTGGTGCGTCCCGAAGTTAGATCGGTGATACGCACCATATTCGGACAGTACAAGCCCGAGGAAATCTACACCAACCAAAAGTCGATCCAGGAGCGCATCAGCGAACTCTCGAAAGGCCGGCTGGGAGGACGGTTTGTGTCGCTGGACGAGGTACCGATTGAGAGCGTTACGCTCCCCGTAAGAATCTCCGAAGCAATCGAAACCAAGTTAGCCCAACAGCAGCTTGACGAGGAGTATGCGTACCGACTCGATATAGCCACAAAGGAAGCCGACCGCAAGCGCATCGAATCGGCAGGCATCAGGGATTACAACGACACGATCAACGGCAGTCTTACACCCTCCATTCTTGCCTGGCAGGGTATCGTCGCGACCCAGGATCTGGCCAAATCTCCGAACGCCAAGACCGTGGTCATTGGTTCCGGCAGGAGCGGGTTGCCGCTCATCCTGGGGAACCCATGAGTATGAAAAGACTGCTCATCCCACTGCTCCTGGTTGGCCTGCTGGCCTACGCTCTGTCTCCACAGTGGCGGTCATTCGATCGCATGGGTGAGCGGAGATTCAAGGCTCTCAACCAGATGCCTAAGGAAATTCTTGTAGGGGTGTGCTGGCCCCTTTCCGAGCGTCAGGACGGAATGATCAACGGTCTTCAGCTGGCTCAAGAGGAAATCAACGCCGGCGGTCTGGCGCATGGCGTCCCTATTCGGCTGATTATTCGCGATAACAAAGGAGATTGGGACAGGGCGAGGAACATTGCGATTGAATTCTCCAACACCCCGAAAATGAGTGCGGTCGTCGGCTACTACAACAGCAGTATCGCCATCAAGGCTTCCACGATGTACGAGACGAGCCGGCTGTTGCACCTCGTCGTTGGAGCCAATGCGACCGGCATCACTTCCTACGGCTTCGATTATGTCGTGCGCACCATTGTCTCCAGCGACAAGATCGCCCGCGCGTTGGCGAAGTTGACTGTCGATCGGGGTCACAAGAAGGTTGCGATCATCTGGGAACAGGGGACCTACGGCGAGGATCTTGCCTATCAATATCAGATCGCGCTGAATGCGCTGGACGACACGGAAATCGTCTATCAGTGGTCCTACACTCCCGAACTCGCCGACTTCCGGCTGCCGGTCAACCAGCTAAAGAGCACAGACGCCGACTTGATTTTCTTTGCCGGACTGGAACGCGGGGCGGGAGACTTTCTGCGAATGGCGCGCACGGTTGGCCTAAAGACGAGAGTCATTGGCGCGTTCACCGACACACCGGACTTTCGCGAAAGAGCAGGTCCGGCATTGGATGGTTCCATGTTTATGGACTACTACGACGTGAATTCACCGACGTCGGAAAACCAGGATTTTGTCCGCAAGTTCCGAGCGCGGTTTGGAAGGGACCCGGATACATGGGCCGCGCAGGGCTACGACGCGTTGCGCATCCTGGCAAAAGCAGTTCAGGCAACAGGCTCCGCCAATCCTCTCGACCTGTCTTACTCCATTCGCTACATGGATCCATGGGAAGGTGCGAACGGCCGTTACAAGTTCGACGAAAACGGTGAAGTGGACAACAAGCGAGTCTTCCTCGACATGTTTCGAAGTGGCAAGCCGGTTGTACTTGGAGAAAGCAATTCGATTTCCGTTCCGCAAGCTAACTGAGTTTTTGGAGTATTTGAGAATGGGCATTCTCTCAATTGCGCGGCGACTCTCCGTGAATAAGTGGCAGCCGCTGGCCGGCTCTGAGACTTTTGCGGATTGCAAAACGCCAGTGCTGTTGCCGGGGGAAGCGCGGTGTCTGGCGCAATGGGAGTGGGGCCCGGTGCTCGCGAGGCCGTCGAAGCGTTTCCATGAACTCTTTGAGGGTATAGCTGAAACTCATCCGCATCGCCCAGCAGTGGTGACGGAAGCCGGCGTTGAGAGCTACGCGGAGCTTGAGCACAAGGCCAACCGGATAGCCCAAACTCTGCTCGAACATGGAGTCGCCCGAGAAGAGTCAGTTGCTGTGTTGACCGAGTGTTCAGCAGATCTTCCCGCAACGGTATTAGGCATTTGGAAAGCAGGCGCGGCCTATCTGCCGCTGGCTCTCGAACAGCCGCCGGGACGTTTGGCCTTCATGGCTCGCGATGCGGGCGCCAAAGTGTCGTTTGTCCTCAACGGTCATTCCGTTCCGTCAGCCCTAGCGGAAACCGTCAGGACAGTTCTTCGGCCTGAAGGCTGCGGTAGCAATGGTGAGCGGCCATTGACCGCCGGCTCTTCGCAGGATTTGGCTTATATCATTTACACCTCTGGAACGACAGGGATGCCCAAGGGCGTCTTGATCCAGCACGATAGTCTTGTCAACGCGGCCTATATATCCGGGGAAACTTTTGAATTAACCCCTGACGACCGCGTCTCCCTGGTTGCGACACCCGGCTTTGACGCTTCACTTTGGGAACTTGGCATGGGATTGCTTCATGGCGTGGCAATCGTGCCAGTGCCGCGTGCGCTTCGCGACAACCCCTGGGCGTTGAAAAAGTGGTACACGACGCACGGTGTAACAGTGGCTTTCCACACGCCCTCGTACCTTCGCGTGAGCCAGCAGACTCCTTTTGACGGACTGCGCGTTCTGATTACTGGAGGCGAGCCGCCGAACCACGACGACGCAAAGCACCATGCCGGACGACACGCCTTGTGGAATGCTTATGGCCCGACGGAGACCTGCATCTTCATCTGTGCGGAACAGCTTTCAGCGTACCCTGAAGCGGATCGCCGGCTTGCGGTCGGAAGGCCTTTGGCCAATACGCGCATCTCAATCCGCAGCAACAACGGCGACCAATTGCCGCCGGGAGAAATCGGAGAGGTCTGGCTGGGAGGCGTGGGGCTGGCGCGCGGGTATCTGAATAACCCCGATCTCACCGCGCAGCGATTCGTTAATACGACAGGCGGGCGCTTCTATCGCTCGGGCGATCTTGGCCGTTGGACTGAAGACGGCAAGCTGGAGCTAGGCGGCCGCATCGACGATCAGATCAAGTTACATGGGCAACGCGTGGAATTGGGCGAGATCGAAGAGGCGCTGCGCTCCCACGCCGTCGTGGAGGATGCAGTTGCACTCGTGGACGCAGCTGCAGAAGGAACCAAAGTCCTGCGCGCGTTCGTTCGCTTGCGCCCTGGGGCCGGAACAATATCAGAGGAAGCCTACCGCGAATATCTCTCCCACAGTTTGCCCACGCACATGATTCCGGCGTCGGTAACTCCGGTCGTCGCAATCCCGCTGACAGCTTCGGGAAAGATCGACCGGAATGCTCTGTTGGCTGCCCCGAGAGCGCGAAACCGGGAAGCTGCGAAAACCCCGCCTGTCAGCGAGATGGAAAGGCGGATCGCAGCCGCGTGGCAGGAAATGCTGGGCGAGCACGTTTCCCGCGAAGACAACTTCTTCGCCCTAGGCGGCAATAGCCTGTTGGCCGTCACAATTGCCCATCGGCTGTCACGCGAGTTGGATCGGCAAGTTCCGGCGCGCGAGCTTTTCGCCGCGCCGACCCTGGCCGGCTTCGCCGAAAGAATCGGGCAGCTGAGCGATATTCCGGTCCCAGCTCCTGTAAGCAGCGATCTCGCCACCGAAGGGCAACGCGAATTTCGCGTGGCAGAGGCGGCCGGACTTGATACCCGTACCTTCACGATTCCCATGCTGCGCATCGTTGAAGGCGAAATGCCGTCCGTCGACCGATGGAATGAAGCATGGGCAGCTCTGGTGGCGCGGCACGAAGCCATGCGGACTTCGTTTTATGAAGACGCAGAAGGCCGCCTGCGCCGTGCAGTGGTCCATGGCCAAATGCCGGCGCTCAAATTCACGACTCAACCAAACCGGCCAGCCGCCCGCGCATTCGTCCGGCAGCGTCAGGCTGAACCATTCGATATGGGGACGCCGCCCCTGTGGCGCGCGGGGCTCGTTGAAGTGGCGGACTCCGGTGAGCAATTATTCTGGATGGCGTTGCACCACTCCGTCGGCGACGGACGATCGATAGGGATCATTGCAGAAGAACTGGGAGCGCTGCTGCGGGAGGTGCAACTGCAGCCGCTTGACGCTGATTTCGGACAGTCGGCACACCGGGAAGAAGAGTATCTCGCCTCACCAGCCTGCGCCGCGGACGGCAGCTATTGGCGCGACCTTCTGCTTAGGCAACCCAACGAGGCCTTTGCAGAAGGACCGCTGGATTTTTCGCGAGCGCTGAGCACGAAGCCCGGAAACCGCCGTTTCGAGACGCGCCTTGGCGCAGAAGTTACCCAGGGGCTGCGCGCCCTCGCCCGGCAGAATGATGCCAGTCTTCACGCAGTGATGCTCACACTACTGGCACTCGAAGCATGCAGGCGCATGCGGCGCGATGACCTGGTCATTGGAGCCACAGCCTCAACACGAGAGACGGCAGCTGAAAAAGGGGTGGTCGGCTATTTCGTAAACATGCTGCCCCTACCGTGCCACCTCTCGAGGCAAATTACATTCAGTGCCGCGCTCGGCCAGATGCAACATGCTCTGGCTGCGGGGTTAGAGCACGCGCGCTATCCATTTGCTCGCATGTATCACGATTTCTGGGATAAACGCCCTCAGCAACACTACCCAGGGCGCTATCCGCTTTTCGATTTGGCGGTGACGGAGAATCCAGAATCTCATTCATCCACGGCGTCACTTCGCCTCGCTCCGCTTCCCGCTCCAGATTATGAACTGACCGGCGCCTCGCCCGGGCAGGATGCTGTCTTGATCCACGAATGCCTGGCTGACGGCGGCCTGTTGCTGCAGTGGCACGTCAATGCGGCCATTTATACAGAGGAGACAGCAAGGTCCTGGTTCGAGGCATTGTGCGATTGGGCTGTTTGGCTGGCCGAGGATCGCGAGCGGGCTAGTGATCTTTTGCCGGAGCTGCTGTCGCGCGAGGTGGCTTTGCTTGAAACCTGGGAGCAAGGCGCCACGGTGAGCCGCCCGACGCTGGGTTTTCATGAGTTGTTTGAGACCGTTCTCGACACGCCCGGCCAAAGCGAACGTCCCGCCGTAATCAGCCTAGCCGGCACGCTCAGCTACGGGGCGCTCGAACGGGCGGCTAATTCAATCGCTCACAGCCTTCTGATGCGGGGCACAACACAGGGCGCCATCGTCGGAGTTCTGGCCGGGCGCTCGGCCGATTTGCCCGCTGCGGTTCTGGGCATCTGGAAGGTCGGCGCCACCTACCTTCCGCTGGCCGAGGATCTTCCGGCGGAGCGCTTGGCCTTCATGGCACGCGACGCAGGAATTGCTGCGTTGATTGTGCTGGACGGGATTCGAGTTCCACTGGCGCTGGCAGGAGAGTTGCCTCCGCCTCTTCGTCCCGAGGAGCTGGACGAGAAATTTCGCCGTTCTCACGAACATCGTTCGTCACCAGTTGCTCGAGCGGCCGCCTACCTTATCTACACCTCCGGTTCCTCCGGGCAGCCGAAGGGTACATTGATTGGCCATGACGCATACGTGAACTCTGTGTTAGGCGTTGGCGAAGCCATAGGACTGACACGTGACGACCGCAGCTTGATGTTCGCGTCGCCCTCTTTCGATGTCTCCCTGTCGGATATTGGACTGCCGTTGGCCTTCGGCGCGGCGATGTGTCCGGTTCCGCATGACGTTCTTAGTTCGCCAAATCGCTTCAAGGCCTTTCTGGCGAGAATGGGGATCAGCGTAGCCGACATCACGCCCACCTATCTGCGGCTTTTCGATGGGACAGCTTTGCCGTCGCTGCGAATCCTCATTACGGGAGGAGAGGCGCCATTTCCTGAAGATATCCGCGCATATGCCGGCAGCCTCGCATACTTCAATGCCTACGGTCCTACCGAAAACACCATCACCAGCACCCTGGGAAGACTGTCTCCTGACGACGGGAAGGTTCTCACAGGCGGCCGTCCCCTGCCCAATACCGGCGTCGAGGTCTGCGACACCCGAGGAAACGCGGTGCCTCCCGGCGTGGCTGGGGAAGTCTGGCTCAATGGAACCGGGTTGGCGATCGGCTACGTGGGCCGACCAGAGTTGAACGCAGCAGCTTTCGTGAAGACAGCTCGCGGGCGGCGCTACCGCTCAGGTGACCTGGGCCGCTGGCATTCGAACGGTGAACTGGAAATCCTTGGCCGCATCGACGACCAGGTGAAGCTGAACGGCATTCGCATCGAGTTGGGAGAGATCGAAGCGGCGCTCAGCGGTCATCCTTCTGTTGTTCAGGCGGTGGCGCTGCTCGATGGCGGAGCGGAAAAGAGCAAGAGCCTTTGGGCCTTTGTTTGCCTCACTCCGGGAACTGAAATTCCGACGAACGAAATGTGGCGTGATTATTTGGCTGACCGGCTACCGGCAGCGATGATTCCATCCGCGGTAATCACTGTTCCCGCCATTCCCATCTCCAACTCAGGCAAGGTGGATAAGGCAGCCCTGAAGAAGCTGCTAGACCAACGTTCACCGCATGGCGAAGACTCTCTGCCGCATGACGGCCTGGAAGCTGAAATTGCACGCGTGTGGAGCGAGTTGCTGGGTCATGACAGCATTCATCGCGGCAGCAATTTCTTTGAGTTGGGAGGACACAGCCTGCTTGCAATCGCCGTGGCGCTGAGGCTCGAAGAGACTCTGGGTCATCCTATCCCCGCCCGCGAGCTATTTGTCGAACCGACCCTCGAAATGTTTGCTCGGAGGGTGGGCCAGCTGAGCCACGCGACTGTGTCGCCACTGGTCGTGTCGGACAAGGCCACGGAGGGACAACGCGAATTCTGGATTGCCGAGCGGGCCGGTCTCGATACGAGTGGATTCAACATTGCGTTGACTCAAACGGTCTGCGGCCGAGTTCCGTCCGACGCACAATGGCGGGATGCATGGGCGCTTCTCGTTGAGCGGCATGCCGCGCTGCGAACTGGATTCTACGAAGATTCCGAAGGCGTTTTGCGCCGTTCCGCTTCACATGCCTCCGACGCGGATTTTGAGATTTCCACCTGGCCGGAGATATTCGCCACGCTAGCCTCTATTCGCGAACGTCAGACGGAGCCATTTGCAATGGGAGATCCTCCGCTCTGGCGCGCGGGGCTCGCTCACTTGGCTGGTTCAGACCTATCTGAATCTGTTTTCTGGATTTCTCTGCATCATTCGATAGCGGATGGCGTCTCGCTGGGCGTGTTGAAAGAGGACCTCTCAACTCTTTTGCAAGGGAAAAAGCTGGCTCCGATCTCAGGCAGTTTCGACCAGTCGGCGGGACAGGAAGAAAGCTATCTGGCGGACTCGGCAGATCGAGCGGATGCGGCTTATTGGCGGGGAATGCTGGATGGCATGTGTGATGATTTGCAGGATTCACAAGACACACCCCAGCCATTTGATGAGTGGCAGCTCGATTTTCCTCGGCCATTGGTTCGCACGACAAGGAACACCAAGGGGACGCACGGTTTCCGCATTAGCCTGGATTCCGCTATCACAACAAGTCTGCGTGATCTTGCCCAAAGAAACGGAAGTAGCCTGCACACTTTGATGCTGACGATCGTGGCTCATGAAGTGCGCCGCCGCACCGGCCGGTCTGCATTTCTTCTGGGCACTGCGGCTTCTACACGCGATTCAGTTAGAGAGGCGCGAATTGTTGGCTATTACGTAAATATGCTGCCTCTGCCATGCCGGGTGCGCGGCTCCGAGCCATTCGAAGAATCCTTGCGAACCATGCAGCGAAATCTGGCCGAGGGATTGCAACATGCGCGGTATCCCTTCGCCCGCATCTACCGGGACTTTCGCGAGAATCACTCTGCCCCGGCGCACCCGGCGCGCTATCCCCTTTTCGATTTTGCTGTCACGGAAAACCCAGGGGTCCACGGAGACGTTGACAACAATGAGTACGATTTTCATTTCAGCAACCTCACTTCTCTGATGAGCGAAGCCGCGGGCTATGAACTGGGTGTTACTGGCCCTCCTCAGGATATGGTGCTGGTGCACGAGCTTGAGTCAGACGGTAGTTTAATGCTGCGTTGGCTTGTAAATGCCGCTATCTACGACAGGGAGACCGCCGAGGCCTGGTTCGAATCCCTTGCCGGATGGGCACGTTATCTGGCTGAAGACAGGCTGCCGCCTGGCACTCGTTTGCCAGTCTTGCTGCCTGAAGAGGAGAAATTGCAGGCGGGCTGGGAGCAAGGTCCCACTCTGCCGCATCTTGCGCCCAGCTTTCCCGCGTTGTTCGAGCATTGGGCTACAGTGCGGCCGGAAAACCCGGCCGTAGTGACCGAATTGGGTGCGCAGAGCTACGCATCGGTCGATGCCCGGTCCAACGCTATCGCCCATGCCTTGAAACAGCTGGGCGTTGCACGGCAAGCAGTAGTCGGCGTATTCACCGGCCAATCCATCGCGCTGCCGGAACTGGTGCTGGCCATTTGGAAGGCGGGCGGCTGCTACCTCCCGTTGGTGAAGGATCTGCCCGCCGAGCGTCTTGCCTTCATGGCGCGCGATGCAGGCGTCAAGGTTTTGGTGGTTCTGGATGGACTTTTGCCGCCAGAGGATTTGGTGGAGACGGGCTGCCAGATCTTACGCCCGGAGAGCCTATCAGAAACATATTTTTCCAGACACAGCAAGCCGGTTGACATTGACAAGGGCGGCATTACAGGTTCAGACCTTGCTTACATCATCTACACTTCAGGCTCCGCGGGTGAGCCGAAAGGAGTGATGCTGCGCCACCATGGATTGAATAACCTTGCCCTTGGGCTGGCCACAGAGCTTGAAATGCAGTGCTCCGACAGGGCTTCAATTATGGCGTCGCCTGCCTTCGATGCCTGGATTTCCGAGTTGGTGATGGCGTGGGCAGTGGGAGGAGCGGTGATTCCCATCTCTCGCAACGAAATGGATGACATTTTGGAGGTGCGGGCGAAGTTCGTCCGGCTAGGTGTCACCGTGGCCACCATGCCGCCCTCTTATCTCCGCCTCTTTGAACAGGCTGAACTTCCCAATCTGCGCCTACTGGTCACTGCGGGCGAGCCGCCCAATCGTGCGGACGCTCTGCACTATGGGTCGCAGCTGATCTACCTTAACGGCTATGGGCCGACCGAGAACACTGTCGCCGTCAGCTATGGGCGGATAACGGCTCAAACGCAGCGCCACACTGCGGGCAAGCCGCTGCCAAATACTTCGGTCCATATTCGCGGGAGCGAGGGAGAACCGGTTCCACCCGGCGCGATTGGAACGATCTGGCTGGGAGGCATGCAGCTTGCCGCGGGATATCTTCGCCGTCCTGATCTCACCTGCGCGAACTTCGTAGAAACTTCCGCAGGGCGGCTCTATTGCACCGGAGACCAGGGCCGATGGACTCGCGCTGGCGAACTGGAGGTTCTGGGCCGCGTCGACGGACAGGTCAAGCTGCACGGACAGCGGATCGAAATGGGTGAGATTGAGTATCGGCTCGGCGAGCATCCAGACGTGCGACAAGCAGTGGCCGCTGTAGAGGCAACATCCGGGGGCGAGCGAACTCTGTGGGCTTTTGTCTGTCTTCAAACGGACGCGGCCGAACCCACCCAAGCGGCCTGGCAAGATTACCTATCCGTTAAGTTGCCTTCGTACATGATGCCCTTCGCAGTGATTCGCGTTGAAGCCATCCCAGTGACGATTGCCGGCAAGGTGGATCGGGCCGCGCTGTTGCGATTGGCTTCGGAGTGGAGAAAATTTCACGCGGACGGCGCAGATCGTAGAGGCACACGACCCCGCGACGGATTGGAAGAGCGCGTCGCGCAGATCTGGGCGGAGCACTTGAAGTGTGGAACCATTGTCCGCGAGGACAGTTTCTTCGACCTTGGAGGTGACAGCTTACGCGCCATTGCCGTAATCAATCATCTTCGACGAACGCTCGAATGCACCGTCAACGATCTCTACGAGCATCCCCGTCTGACGGATTTCGCAGGGATTTGCCGGCAGCGTCCCGAGCATTTGCGAGCGGTGATCCAATCCGCCGCTCAGCATTGGCGTGAGTACCGGAACGGACTGGCTGGTTATGAAACCGAGCGGAATACGGTGCTGATAGCCGCAATGCGTGACTATGAAACGCGGAACCAGCTCTATGCGCAGCAAACTCCCGGAGAACGCCGGAATTATGCGCGAGTTCTGCTAACCGGGGCAACCGGCTTTTTGGGTAGTTATCTCCTGCGTGAGTTAATGGCCGATTCAGAGCGTCAGGTAAACGTCATAGTTCGCGATGACGATGACCGCAGCGCACGCGCTCGATTAGGGGAGGTTCTGTGCCATTATTTTGGGCCAGCAAACGGTGCAGCATTGCTGAACAATTCCAGGCTCATTGTGCTGGCTGGCGATTTATGCCGGGACGATCTGGGCTTGTCACGGCAAGATTATGACCGTTTGGCGAGTAGCCTGCAAGCGGTGTTTCACTGCGCGGCCAACGTGAAGCACTTCGGCCATTACCGGGAATTCCATGCGAGCAACGTGGCAGCTACCAGCAGCCTGCTGAAACTGGCTGCCCATCGCTCGGCGAACCCGGCGGATTTTCATCTGGTGTCCACTTTATCTGTCTGCGGCAAGGCTCCAGAAGGCGGCTTCAAGCTCTTCACCGAGTACGATTCTGTGACTGACGACCCCGACGAGAACTACTACATCCGAAGCAAACAAGAGGCCGAGCGGCTGGTGGTCGCGGCACGGCAAGGTCTCGCCAACGCCTGCATTCACCGCGTCGGCAACCTCGTGTTTGCGGCCGAAGGCGGTCCCCTCCAGTTGAACATCAGAGAAAACGCCTTCTTCAGGCAGCTTGCAGCATTTATGAGCTTGGGCGTGGCGCCCGACGACTCTCATCTTTGGCTGTGCCATGTTGACGTGGTCGCGCACGGAATCGCGCTGCTGGCCGGTTCAGCCAACTTGACCAATGAGACTCATCACCTGGAAAACTCGAGAAGGGATACACTGGCCGGCTTCGTCTCCGCAACCGGCGAAATCTGCGCCTGCGGTTTCGACGCATTTCTTGGCCGCCTGCAAGCTGCAGTGGACGAGCCCGACACAAATGCTGCTCTAACCGAAACTCTAGAAAACTTCGGCCTCTACAGAGGTGTATCGCCGCAGCGGCAAGCGCGCCGTCTGGAGATCGTCTCCGGACGCACCCAAATGCTGCTGACGCAGTCCGGGCTCGTTTGGCCGCCGCTTCCAAAAGCCGGGCAGACACAGATGCTGCGCGAGGCGGCGAGGCTTTTCTCCCGTGAAGAACCCCTGATGGAGTCGCCCCAACAATTCGTACCGTTCAAATCCTCGACTAAGGAGTCCCGATCATGGATACCTTCACTTCTCTAAGCAAAGTCGTCAGCCCTGTCATCTCAATGGTTCCTTCCTCGGAACTCCGTGACACTCTGAGCAACGCGTTCTCCAGTGAGCATGCCGCAGTGGAAGAGATCGAAGAGTTCTTCCGAATGCTTCCCTTGCAGGCATGGTCAAAGGGTCTACTGCAAACGTTCGCATGTTCCTGGAAGGCAACCCACCTGAAGATGCTGGCAATCTATGGGCTCTCGTGCCGACTGCAAAGATTGGCTGACAGCGCGGGAGAATCAGAGCGTTCCACCCTGTATCTTGCTGCGGCGAGAAATGCATCAACCAGTTACGAGGATCTTGGCCTAGACTTCGATGGCCGCACCCACGCAGAACTCTACGACAACTTTGCGGAAGCACTCACAGGTGGTGACCTGTGGCAGTTGAGGAAATACCGTCTGCCGGAGGCCTACCGCTTTAGCCAATGGGTTTACCGCAACATGGTGGTCGAGGCCATCCCCGATGGACTGCTGACCAATATGTTTTCTGAGATTTACAACCACGGCGAGTATTCCGTCGCTCTACCCGCGGCCGACTCCTTTTTCGAGCAACACACCAGCCTCACCGCGCCAGAACGCCGCAAGGCCATCACCTACATCGCTGCGCACGTTGAAGACGAGGTCGAAGCAGCTCATTTTCTTGTAGTGGTGGAGGCCCTTGATCGCTACTTGGCCGCCGGCAAAACACACTTCGACCCAGAGCGAGCCGGCTCAATATTCCGCACCTATCTGCGAAACCTTGGACTGGTAATGCGGAGATTGACGGAAATGATGCGAAACGAGTTCGCCGGCCAGTCAGCAAAGCCCATGTCTGTTGGGGTCGGCGCTTGAATCCCGCCTCACAATTCGAGCTTGAACCTCAAGTCTTTGCGGCGCCGGTGCAGCGATTTCAGCACTACGAGGAAGCGATACAGACGATGGCCGGCTATCAGGCCGCGTTATGCGCGGACGCATTTCTGCGACGGTCGAATGGCCTGACCGTTACCGACCAGGACCAGCCAGACGAGGTGTTTTGCCTTTTTCCGGATCTGCCAAATCGCGCGCCGCTCGCGATCATTGGCGGTATGGGACCGTTGGCTGGCGCTCTGGCTTTTCGCCAGGCTTGCATGCGTTTCCAGGATTCGCGTTCGATTGTGCTCTTTCAGGCGTGCTCTATGCCGGACCGCTCCACGGTCATCCTCGGCGAGGGCAGCCCAGACACTGCCTTGTGCCACGAGGTAGCTTTCAAGCTGGCCGGTGGCGTGCGACTGGCGCTAACTCTCGCGGCACCCGCCGGACAGCCGGCTAGTTGCATCCTGGCCTGCAACTCCGCCCATTACTTTTGGCAACTAGTGGTAAACGAGCTTGGGAATCTCGCAGAGCAAGTGAAGATGATTTCCCTGGTCGAGTCCTCCGTGGACGCGCTCCGATCTCTGTCCTGCAGAAAGGCTCTGTTGTTAACTACTGAAGGCGCCCAAACCGGCAAGGTGTTTTCCGCGCCTTGCTGTGATTCCGGTATAGCCTTCGACGAGCCGTCGCCCGCGTTGAACCACCTGTTGATGAGAACCGTATTTGAAGGCATCAAGTCGATGGACGAGCGCCGTGCGGTTGAAATTGGCAACGAGTTATTCGAGACCATCATGCGATCGGAGCAAGACTATGATTGCGTCCTTGCCGGCTGCACTGAGCTTCCGCTCACCATCGACCTCCTCAAACTCAAAGGTAGCCCCGAGGTTGCCGCATTTCTTTCCCGAGTGAAGATTGTCAATCCAATAGAGGAGGCCCTCCGCCATGCCTGAGACGTTGCAATCTTCTGCGATATCCATCGCCGTGGAGCCGTCCGCCGCTACGAGTTGCTTCGTCCCCTTCCCTAGGGAAGACGTGGAGATATCTGTACCGGAGAGGTTTGAACGCCAGGTGGATCTGCATCCGAGCCAGATCGGTGTCGCAGATGGAAAAGTCACCGTCACCTATCGTGAACTGAACACTCTAGCCAACCGCATCGCGCACGCCGTTCTGGCCGCTCTTGGACCGCGCTCGGAGCCAGTGGCGTTGCTGGTTGGAAACGGCGTCCCCGTTGTAGCCGCCATGCTGGGAGTGCTGAAGGCGGGAAAGTTCTACATCACCCTGGACACGTCGCAGCCTACGGCGAGGGCTGCGGCGATTCTCGAAGAGTGCAAGCCGGCTCTGATGATTACCGATGACGGACGAATGGAACAGGCTGAGGCTCTGTGCTCTCCGACCGGCCTTCCCGTGATCAGCTTGAATGCTCTTGGCCCTGGCCTTTCCGAAGAGAATCCGGGCTTGCCAATCACCGCCGATCACTTGGCGTACATCCTCTACACCTCGGGCTCAACAGGAAAACCCAAGGGGGTCATGCAGGACCATCGCTATGTTCTGCATCTCACCATGGTCTATACAAACGGCGGACGAATATCGGCTTCAGACCGTCTCGTGCTGCTCTACTCCCCCAACTTTGCCGGCGCGGTGCGCGACATATATTGCACGGTGCTCAATGGAGCGACACTCCTCCACTTCGACGTGAAGCGGGAGGGGCTCACTGGACTTGCGGACTGGCTGCGGCGCGAACAGATCACCGTCTTCTTCGCAGTGGCCACCATGTTCCGGCACTTCTGTCGCCTGCTCACTCCGCAGGATCGTTTCCCGACGGTGCGTCTTGTCTTTTTGGGCAGCGAAACGGTTTATGCCGGTGAAATCAGTCTCTTCCAGCGCCACTTTTTCGCGGATACCCGCATGATTGTAAGCTTCGGTGCCTCGGAACTCAGTCCAGTCTGCCAATTTCCCATTTACTCCGACACACGAATCGGAGGAAGCACGGTGCCTGCAGGGTACGCGGTGGATGATGTCGAGCTACTGTTATGGGATACGGCGGGGAAGCCGGCCGCCACAGGCGCAGCCGGCGAGATTATGGTGCGAAGCCGTTATCTTTCGCGTGGCTACTGGGGCCATCCCCAACTAACCGAAGCAGCATTTGTGCCTGACCCGGATGGGGGTGAGCGGCGCATCTTCCGCACCGGCGACCAAGGACGTCTGCTGCCCGATGGTTGTCTGTTGCATCTCGGGCGCTCCGATTTCCAAGTGAAGATCAGGGGCTACCGCGTTGAGACCGCCGAAGTGGAAGCATTCTTCACCAGCACTGGATTGGTCAGTGATGCTCTCGTGACCGCTTGGACCGACGCAACGGGCGAACAGAGCCTTGCTGCCTGGCTGGTGCCCACAAATGCCGATGCGCCACCCTCTATCAATGATTTGCGCGCCCAGGTTTCCGCAGCACTCCCCGACTACATGATCCCCGCGACCTTCGTCCTGATGGACTCCTTGCCACTAACAGCGAATGGAAAACTCGACCGTCGCGCGCTGCCCGACCCCCGTCTTGCCGGACCGCGTCCGGATACGTCTCAAGTGGCCCCGCGCACCGCCGTTGAACAGCGCCTGAAGGAAATCTGGTCAGAGCTCTTTGGAATGCAACAGATCGGCGTTCATGAAAACTTCTTCGACTTGGGAGGCC
>Ga0181520_10002387_pt1 | contig 34871 bp, 30 predicted proteins | sample PEATcosm2014_Bin_29_FD_132451 | JGI IMG/M metagenome (GOLD analysis project Ga0181520, IMG submission 132451) | Peatland microbial communities from MTU Mesocosm Facility, Houghton, MI, USA - PEATcosm2014_Bin02_30_metaG | ecosystem: Environmental > Terrestrial > Soil > Wetlands > Peat | place...
CGCTGCATGGCGTGGTAGGCGCGGAAGATGAACGACATGGTGTCGAGCAGGAAAACGGGCGGCTTGGAGGAGTCGGTCACGAAATGAGTTTAGCAGGGAACAGGGAGCAGCGAGTCAGCAAGTCAGCGAGTCAGCACGGATAAGCAAGTGCATCAGGCGAGAAACATACAATCGCCGTAGCTGAAGAAGCGGTAGCGCTGCTCAACGGCGTGTCGATAGGCGGCGAGGACCTGCTCGCGTCCGGCGAAGGCGCTGACCAGCATGAGCAGGCTGGATTGGGACAGGTGGAAGTTGGTGAGCAGGGCGTTGACGAGGCGAAATTGAAAACCGGGAGAGATGAAGATCTCTGTTTCACCTGAATGCGGCTGAAGCGGAGCGCCGGCGGATTGAAGCGCGCAATGTTCCAAGGTGCGGACGACCGTGGTGCCGACGGCGACGATGCGGCGGCCATCGGCGGCGGCGCGGTTGACGGCGTTAGCGCATTCGGCGGAGAGAGTGTAGCGCTCGCTGTGAAGGCGGACCTGATCGACTCGTTCCACACGAAGAGGCGCGAAGGTGCCGAGGCCGACGTGGAGGGTGATCCGGGCGATTTCGACGCCGCGAACGGCGAGCGCATTAAGAATTTGCGGCGTGAAGTGCAGGCCGGCGGTGGGCGCGGCTACGGAGCCTCGTTCGTGGGAGTAGACGGTCTGGTAGCGCTCGCGGTCCGTCGACTCGTCATCGCGGCGAATGTAGGGCGGAAGCGGCGTGTGGCCGATGCGGTCGAGGACGGCGTAGAAATCGGCGACAGGCTTGAAGCGGAGCAGGCGCTGGCCGAAGTAGTTGCGCTCCAGGACTTCTGCTTCGAGCTCGATGGAGCCGGAGGGCGCGGGGAAGACGAGAACTTCGCCGACGCCGACTTTTCTGCCGGGATGGACGAGGGCTCGCCAGAGATTTTCTCCGGCCGGCTCGATGAGCAGGACCTCGACGCGACCAGTGGTGGTCTCCCTGGTCCCCAAACGCGAGGGACCAGGGGCACCCAGTCTTTTCATTCGACGGGCGTAAAGGCGCGCGGGAATTACACGGGAGTCGTTGAGTACCAGCAGGTCGCCGGAATTCAGCAACGAGGGGAATTCGGCGAAGGTTGAGTCGCGCAGAGCGCCGGTGGCGCGGTTCATCACCAACATGCGGCTCTGGCCGCGTTCGGCGGGCGGTTGCTGGGCAATCAATTCCGGGGGCAGGTGAAAATCGAAGTCGGCTACACGAAGGACGGTCCCTGCTTTGTCCTCTTCCGGTGGGCGAGTCATGTGCGCGCCTTCTTGAAGTAGTCATAGGAGCGGAGGCGAGCGAATTCGATGGCGGCGTTGAGCTCCTGGCGCTTGGATTCGAACTCTTCCGGCGGCAGGTCGGCAGGGACGCGCGTCCACGGTCCCCAACTAACGCAGATGCGTGTGAAGGGTTTGGGGACGAGAAAGTGGTCCCAGGCTGAGGAGAAGACCCAAGCGTGTTCAGGTTGGAGGTGAAAGGCGCCGATGGGCGCGCCGGTCATTTGCGCCAGCTTGATGGGGCCCATTTTAGTTTGATAGATGGGTCCGCGCGGGCCGTCAACGGTGAAGATGGCGGTGCGGCCGGTTTCGATGACGTTGGCCAGGCCGAGCAGCCCCTCTTTCGCGCCGCGGCTGCTGGAGCCGCGCACAGCGTCGAAGCCAAACATTTTGAGAATGCGAGTGATCATCTCGCCGTCAAAACTCTGACTGATGAGGATGACGGCGCGAGAGTAGCGGAAGTAAATCGTGCAGGGCAGCACGCACTGGTGCCAGAAGCAGTAGATGTTGGGCGGAGACTTTTCGCCGAAGACTGTGGGTGTAACGCCTTCCGGGGCGAGGACTCGAAAGCGCCAGGTGAGGCCAGAGAGCCATACCAGCGCCGAGACCACGGGCGGGACGATCGCCAGAATCAGGCGCTGGAGGAGAGTGAAACGAGGGCTGGGATCAGCGGTCACTGTTTCGATATTAGCAAGTCAGCGAATCAGCGGGAGAAGACTCCCACCCTTTCGTCAGGGAAAAGGCGAAAACGTGGGGTACGGGTAAAACACAGATCCTTCGACTTCGCTCAGGAGTAGCGCAGCCAGCGCAGGAGCTCAGGGAGGGTAGCGCGCTTGCCATACATGAGGATGCCCACGCGATAGAGTCGCGAGGAGAACCAGAGCATGGCCCAGATGGTGAGAATCAGCAGGAGGATGGAAGTGCCGAGCTGCCAGAGTGGCACCGTGGTCATACCTATGCGCGGAATCACTATGTATGGCGCGGTGATGGGGCAGAGGGTTGCGGCAACGGACCATACAGAGTTGGGGTCTTTGAGAAGCACCATTATCAATCCCATGCATAGATAGAGTGGGACGATGGCCAGCACCATGAATTTCTGCAGGTCCTGCGAGGTTTCGCAGGTGGCTGCCAGGCCGGAAAACAAGGCGCTGAAGAGAGCGAAACCGAGAATAAAGTAGACGGGGAAGAAAAGGCCTTCCATTAAAGAAAAGTGAAGAGCAAAATCGCCGGTGAGCGCGGACGCCGCGAGGGCGGAACCAAAAAACAGAGTGGCTGCAATTGTCCAAATCGCTATCTGCGTGAGGCCCACCGCGCCCACGCCGAGCATTTTTCCGGCCAGCAGATCGTCGGGGCGGGCAATGGCCAGCAAGACCTCGAAGATGCGCGAAGTCTTCTCCTCGATGATGGCGCGGGCCATATCCAGGCCGTATAGCATGATGGGCATGGAGAGCAAAAGAAGCATCAACATTGCCTTGTAAAAAGGCGATGCCCCGTTGCTTTCTCCTATCTTTCCATCCTTGCTCAATTGGAAGGTCTTGATAGAGACAGACTTCAGCGCGGCATCAATATCGGCCTGCTTCACTCCGCTGGCAAGCAAGCGCTCATTTGCCACGGTGTGGTTCAAGGCGCTGCTCATTCCGCCGAGATTGACAAAGCCGCCGGAAGCCAACGAGGTGTAAGTAGCAGTGATTTTTCCATCCGGAGCTGTGTCGATAGCCAGCACGCCGTCGATGGCCTTGGACTGGATCTGGTTGCGCAGGGCATCCCGCTCTTGCTGGCTCGCGGGTGCGACCACATCTACAGTGATTTTTGCTTGCTTGTCGCCCAGCATATGGCGGCGCACCTCGTTGGCCAGCACTTGATTTTGCGCAACAATCGCCACATGCCTTCCGCCCGCAGATTTGCTCTCGGTGAACGAACCCCAAGCCATAAGCGCAACCATGACGAGCGGCACCAGCACCGTGGAAACGATGAAGGCGCGGCCGCGAATCTGCTCCAGGTATTCACGCTTGGCGACAAGCAGAATATTACGCATTGGTCTTGCCTCCCACGGTCTGGATGAAAATTTCTTCCAGCGACGGCTCTACCAGCTCGAAGCGATAGATGGTCGATTTGGCAGCGGCTTCATGCAGCAGCTTCTGCGCATTGCCGTGCGGCTTGAGCTTGATTTCGGCGTGGCCGGAGAAGTTTTTCGCTTCCGCAACTTCTTCACTATTCAGAAAAGCGGAGTCGCCCTCGAACTCGACGATCACGTGATTGCGTTCGTAGCCGGCCTTGATCTGGCGCAAGTTGCCGGAGAGCACGGCCTCGCCATTGTTGATGAGACAGATGGAATCGCAGAGCTTCTCCACCTGGTCCATGCGATGAGTGGAAAACAGGATGGCCTTGCCCTGGGACTTTAATTCGAGCAGCGTCCGCTCTATCAGCACGGCGTTTACCGGATCGAGGCCGGCGAAGGGCTCGTCCATAACGATGAGTTGGGGTGAGTGCAGCAGCGTGGCGATGAACTGAATCTTTTGCTGCATTCCCTTGGAGAGTTCCTGGGTCTTTTTCTGGAGGGCATCGGCGATCTCCATGCGCGCGGCCCAGGCGCTGGAGCGCTTTTGCGCTTCTGCGGCGCTGAGTCCATGCAGGCAGCCAAAGAAGACCAACTGGTCGAGGACCTTCATTTTTTTATAGAGGCCGCGCTCTTCGGGCAGGTAGCCCACCTGCTCCAGGCTGCGGCGCTCGAAGGGCTTGTCGAAGAGGCTGATGCGGCCCGAGTCTGGCAAAGTGATACCCATCATCATGCGAATGGAACTGGTTTTGCCCGCCCCGTTTGGTCCCAGAAGACCGAAGATCTGGCCGGCCTCGATTGCCATGCTGAGGTTACTGACGGCAACCTTGTTCTCGTAGGCCTTGGTCACTCCCGCGAGTTCGACAACTGGCATGGATTCTCCCGCAGTACAGTGTGCAGTTAGGATTCAGGAAACTACGGACAGGATTCAGGTAAAGCGGAGGGGCTGTCCTTGAAGCAGTGTAGCAAAACGGCCAGAGAAAAACCGGAAAAACAGGGAAACCAAAGTGTCACATGATCGATGCAATAGGAGAGTGATAGGGCAGGGGAGAAAATGGTAGTCTAATGGGCAATGTCAGATTACGATTTTTTCATCTCTGAAGCCGCCGACGGGCCGGCGAACAAGTCGCAGTCTCTCGCGGAGCTTGATGTACGCCAGTCATTACTTGAGGATCTGGCATTAAAGATTCTCTATATATCTGGCTCTATGTCCATCTCCGAGCTGGCTGAAAAGATGCGGCTCAGCTTTGAAGTGGCCAAGGAACTCGCATACCAATTGCGCACGGAGTTGTTCATCCAGGTGACGGGGATGAACGGCAACATTCCTCAGATATCCATCACCTCCCAGGGCAGAACGCACGCCGTTGAACTGCTCTCGCAAAACCATTACACGGGTCCCGCTCCGGTGTCTTTAGAGAGCTACGTGACGCAGACACGGAGTCAGGGCATCCGCAAAGTGGAGGTGCACGCTGAGGACGTGCAGCGCGCCTTTGCGCATCTTGTAGTCAGCAACGAGAAGTTGCGGCAGTTTGGAACGGCGCTCAACTCCGGCAGTTCAATTTTTCTTTATGGCCCTCCGGGGACGGGGAAGACCACCGTCGCCGAGACGTTATCCAAGGTGATTGCCGAGGATGAGGTATGGATTCCGTATGCATTGGAGGTGGATGGCCAAATCATCACGATCTTCGATCCTGCGATTCACAAGCAATCAAAGGAGTCGCATAACACGCATCAGGACGGCCGCTGGGTGCTGTGCCAGCGCCCCGCGGTGCTGGTGGGCGGCGAGCTGACGGCGGAGATGCTTGACCTGCAGTTGAACCCGGTGACCAAGTACTATGTAGCTCCCGCGCAGGTGAAAGCCAATAACGGCGTGCTGATCATCGATGATTTTGGGCGGCAGAGAATTCGCCCTGAAGATCTGCTCAACCGCTGGGTTGTTCCCCTGGATCGCCGCATCGATTTTCTTGCGCTGGCGGGCGGGAAGAAGATTGAGATTCCATTCGAGATGCTGGTTGTGTTTGCATCCAACATGGATCCGGCGGAGCTGGTGGACGCTTGTTTTTTGCGCAGGATTCAGACCAAGATCAAGATCGACTCGGTTTCAGACGAGATGTTCAGCGAGATCTTCCGCCGCGTTGCCCATGAGAATGGGATGGCGTTTGAACCCAACGTGCCCAAAGATCTGATTTCTATCATTCGCGGCGGCTTGAAACTGGAGCTGCGCCAATGCTACCCCAGGGATATTGTGAACCAGGTTCTTTGGGCCGCGCGCTACGAGAACAAGAAGCCGTATTTAAATCTCTCGGCCATAGCGCATGCGGTGGACGCTTACTTCTTGGCGAAGGAGTAGGTGCGCGGCGGGAGATGCGCGGCCATACCGTCACTGCTCAGGGCGATTATTCTCCTTATAAAAAGTACGAATTATAGTTCTGGAATGCTGGCCTGACGCTGGCATACTGGAATTATGGCCAATCAAGAACATCTTGCCATCCTGAAAAAGGGCGTAGAGATCTGGGACCAATGGCGTAAAGAGAACCCCAATATCCAGCTAGTCCTTTTGAAGGCTCCCCTCCACGGGGAGGACCTCAGCGTGATGAACCTCAACGAAGCGAACCTCAGCGGGGCGAACCTCAGCGAGTCGTACCTCTGCGAGGCAAACCTCCACGGGGCGAACTTCCGCCGGGCGAACCTCAACAGGGCAAACCTCCGCGCAGCAGACCTCAACGAGGCGAATCTCAACGGGGCGTTCCTCTGCGGGGCAAACCTTGGCGAGGCGAAACTCCATAGGGTACACCTTCACAGCGCGGACCTCGGCACGGCGGACCTCGGCACGGCGGATCTCAGCGGAGCGGATCTCACCTGGGCGGACCTCGGTAGGGCGAACCTCGACCGGGTGAACCTCACCGGGGCGACGGTCGGGTACACGACATTCGCCGACGTCGATTTAAGTGGCGTAATAGGACTAGAGACTGTGGTACACGAAGGCCCATCCAGCATTGGCATCGACACCATTTACAAATCCAAAGGCAAGATTCCGCACATCTTTCTGCGTGGAGCCGGCGTGTCCGAGAACTTCATCGAGTACATGGCTTCGTTAGTTGGTACTGGGATTGAGTTCTACTCCCTTTTCATCAGCTACTCAACCCACGATCAGGAGTTCGCCGAGCGCATCCATGCAGACCTGCAGGTCAAAGGCGTCCGCTGCTGGTTCGCTCCACACAATATACGCGGCGGCATGAAAATCCACGAGCAGATTGATGAAGCCATTCGCGCGTATGACAAGCTGTTGCTCATTCTGTCCCCGGCCAGCATGGAGAGCGAGTGGGTGAAAACGGAAACATTCAAGGCCCGCGAACGGGAGATCAAGGAAAAACGGCGTGTCCTCTTTCCTATTCGCCTTTGCTCGTTCGAATCGCTGCGCGACTGGAAGTTGGTTGACGGCGATACAGGCAAGGACTTGGCCCGCGAGATTCGCGAATATTTCATTCCCGATTTCAGCAACTGGAAGGACCATGACGCCTACAAGTTGGCCTTCGACCGGCTGCTCGAAGACCTTCATGGCAAGCCCGAGCCTCCTTCCGCCTGATTCCCTTCATTCGCATTCGGCTGCCACAGGGTTGTAGCATTCGAGTGTGGCAGAACTCGACACTCCGGTGATGTATGTGAAGGGCGTGGGTCCCAAGGTGGCGGAGATGCTTGCCGCCAAGGGCATCCAAACCGCCGAGGACCTTCTCTACCATCTTCCCTTTCGCTACGAGGACCGGCAGAATCCGCGCTCTCTGGACGAGTTGCAGCCGGGCGAGACGGCCAGCGTGATTGCCGAGGTGCGCGGCGCGATGCTGCTCAGGACGCGCAAAATGCCCATCTTTGAGTTGACGGTGGGGCAGGGACGGTTGGCGTTGAAGTGCATTTGGTTCAACGGCAGCTATCTGGAGGGCAAATTTCACGCAGGGCAGACGGTGGCGCTTTATGGGCGTATTGAGTCGTCGCGCTCCAGCCAAAATTTCAAAATGATTCAGCCGCAGTTTGAGCTGCTGCCCGATGAGGGAGACGATGCGGAGACGCGCCTGCTTGAAGTGGGGCGGATCACGCCGGTGTACGAGTCGCTGGGCGGAGCGCGGTTGGCCTCGCGCTGGCAGCGGAAGACGATATTTCACCTGCTGGAAGGGATGCGGGGTGCGGTGCCGGAGTGTTTGCCGGCGGCGATGCTGGGGCGGCTCAGCTTGCCGGAGCGCGAGACTGCGCTGCGGGAAGTGCATTTTCCACTGGAGGGAACGCCGCTGGCCCAGTTGCAAGCCTCGGCCACGCCTGCCCACCAGCGGCTGATCTTCGAAGAGCTGTTTTTTCTGGAGCTGGGTCTGGAATTGAAGCGGCGGAGGATGCGGGAGCGCGCCGGAATCGGTTTTGAGACGAACGACAAGGTGCGCGAGGCGATCAGAGAGGTGCTGCCGTTTCATCCTACGGCGGCGCAAAAGCGAACGCTGGGCGAGATTGTGGCCGATATGCGCACTCCAAGCCCCATGCGGCGGCTGCTGCAAGGGGATGTGGGCTCGGGCAAGACGATTGTGGCTTTGCAGGCGATGCTGGTGGCGATGGAAAACGGCTACCAGGCGGCGTTGATGGCGCCCACTGAGATTCTGGCCACGCAGCACTATCTGGCCATGCGCAAGCTGCTGGAGCGTTCGAGCCGCCGCTACCGGATTGCTCTGCTGACTGGCTCGCTGAGTGAAGATCGCAAGCGCTCAACGCGCGGCGAGATCAACCGGGGCGAGGCGCAACTGGTGATCGGGACGCACGCGCTGATTGAGGAAAAGGTTGAGTTCGACAGGCTGGGGCTGGTGGTGGTGGACGAGCAGCACCGCTTTGGCGTGATGCAGCGCTTCAAGCTGATGAAGAAGCCTAATCAGGCAGAACCGGATGTGCTGGTGATGACGGCCACGCCGATTCCGCGGACTCTGGCGCTTAGTTTGTACGGGGATCTTGACGTGAGCGTACTCGATGAGATGCCGCCGGGGCGCACGCCCATCGTTACGCGGCGCGTGGCTGGCGAGATGGCAGAAGAAGTGTGGGACTTTGTGCGCAAGCAAGTGGCGCAGGGGCGGCAGGCGTACATAGTCTACCCGGTGATCGAAGGCACCAGAGAGGATCAGCCGGAACTGGACTTTTCGCACGACGATCCGGAGGCAGGGATTGAGGCGGCGAACATATCCCAGGCCTCAAAAGCGAGACCTGGGCCACCCCGCAAATTCAATCGCAAAGGAAAGCCCGGGGAGCTGTTTCCGAAGGCGGCGCAGGAAGCGAATCCCGGCGCGAAGTCGGGGTTGAAGTCAGCCGTGGAGATGCACGAAAAGCTGCGCCTGGGGCCGCTGGCGGGGTTACGCGTAGGCTTGTTGCACGGGCGGTTGGACTCCGACGAGAAGGAGATCATTATGCGGCGTTACCAGAGAGGCGAGATCGATGTGCTGGTGGCGACGACGGTAATCGAGGTGGGCGTGGATGTGCCCAACGCGACAGTGATGGTGGTGGAGCACGCGGAGCGGTTTGGGCTGGCTCAGTTGCACCAGTTGCGCGGCAGAGTAGGACGCGGGGCGGCGAAGAGTTATTGCATTCTGATTACCGGCGAGCGTGTTTCTGAGCTGGGCGAGGAGCGGCTGAACGCCATGGTCCGCACGCAGGACGGATTTGAGCTGGCGGAACTGGACCTGAGCCAGCGCGGGCCGGGCGAGTTTTTCGGGACGCGTCAGGCGGGGCTCCCGGATTTTCGCGTGTCCAACCTGCTGCGTGACCGGCAATTGCTGGAGCTTGCCAAGATGGAGGCTGCCCGCTTCGCCAACGCACCCGCCAGCCAAAACGAAGCGACGGAGGCCGAGCGGGCGCGGGTTTGGGCACGGCTCAAAGAGGCCTGGCAGCGCCGTTATGGATTGGTGGAGGCTGGTTGACCCGATAAACATCCGCTTGATAGCATCAGTACGGCGATTCTGTATCCAATGCAGGTAAATCCACAGGATGATTCCATGGCATTGTCTTCAAGACAGAGATAAAAACTCAGCAGGATCGGCAAACGATTGAAAGGATATAAACGCCGCAATGAGATTGAAGCCGCTGTTTCTTTTTGCTCTTGTACTTTCTTTAATTTCGATTACCGGCTGCAAGTCCGATCCGCCGTCTCTGATGCCCGCAGTCAAGGCCGACAACACTGCGGAAGTAATCACGCTCATTGGGAAGGGAGCGGACGTGAACAGCCGCACTTCGCCAAAAGGCTGGAGCGCGCTGCACTACGCCGCTATGAACGGCAACGTGGAGATTGTTCAGGCTCTTCTCAAGGCAGGCGCTGACCCGAATTACGCTGGAACCAAAGATGGACAGGCGACTACAGCCGCCAGGATGCCGTTGGATCTTGCGCAGGGAATGATGAATGTTGTGAACGAGATACAGCCCAACGACAGAGAAGCTGAACTGCGCAAAAATGGACTCGATGATCCAGTACTCATAAAGAGCGCCAAGGATCCAAATGCCGTTGATCGCTACGAAAAAATTGTCGTTCTATTAATTAAGTCTATGAAAGCTAAGTAGCGGTTGAGCGCGCAGGCTTCTGGAGGCGCGATTCCGCCCGATTAGGCCAACAGGCAGGCAACGTCTATGTTGCGAGCCACTCTCTTTTTTGCCGCATCCGCCGCGATATTGCCGCTGTCGTGGCGGTCTCTGAAGGATGCGCGCACTCACGGCTTTTACCGCTTCTTCGCGTTCGAACTGCTGCTGGGGCTGATCCTGTGGAACGCTCCATTGTGGTGGCATGATCCACTATCGTGGAGGCAACTTGCTGCCTGGTTTCTGGGAGCGGCCTCCATCGGGTTGGCGATAGAAGGCTTCCGGCTGCTGCAAGTGATTGGCCGGCCGGCGCCAGCCAAAATCGAGAGCGCCAATCTAACCTTCGAGAACACAACTACGCTGGTCATGGTAGGCGCATATCGCTGGATTCGGCATCCCTTGTATGCATCGTTGCTGGCACTGGCGTGGTGCGCCTATCTTAAGAATCCGCTGGAGCTCGTTTCGATTGTCCTAACCCTGGGTGCGAGCGGATTTCTGCTGGCTACGGCGCTTGTCGAGGAGGGGGAGAACCTCAAACGCTTTGGCGCGTCCTACACCGAATACAAAAAGCGCACCCGGCGATTCATCCCTTTTGTTTTTTAAAGTGAGTTCATCAACGGCAAAGGCTGATTTTGACCAGCCTGTCAGTCGATTCCCGCGGCGCTTGGGCCTTTCATCAACTCGACGGGAAAGGTCTGGATCTCCAGGTCGATGCTGGCAATCTCGGCGCCGCAATCCTGCTGGTGGTTGCGGGTGCATTGGCAGAGCTCGGTAAAGCGGATGTGCCCGCTCTGGCTCAGTTCCAGGCCGGCGGCAATCATTACGCTGTATATATCGACGCATGCCTGCCGTTCGAACTCGAACAACATATTCACGATGCCGGTATCATTTGCTCCGCGGCTGAGAACCCAGCCGCCACAGCCGAGGATTGCGCCGGTAAGGGTCTGGACCAATCGCGAAGGTTCCTCGATGGAGATGGCCTTCATCTGCATGGCCCAGGGAATATTCATCATCTGTCCTGCGTCCCGGGCTGGCAGCATCTGTCTCACACACGCCTTATCGGAGCAGGGAGTCGCAGCATAACCATTGTTGCGGAGTCGCACGGAATCTGACCGTCTTTGAGACAATCCTCCTTGCAGAAAGGCCCGAATGACCTGCGCTGGTAATTGGAGGCGCGCCTAATCCCGAAGGACTAGAGCGCCCGAAGCCCGCTTGAGGGCGGCGCAAGCACAGCAGCAATGAAATGATGTAGCTTGATAGACAGCATGATTGTTGGTTCCGGCATCGATCTGGTGGAGATAGGGCGTATTCAGAAGTCCATGGACCGCTATGGGCATCGGTTTCTGGACCGCGTGTACACCGCGGCGGAGCAGGCGTATTGCCTGCGCAAGCGTAAGTCCGCGGAGAGCTTTGCCGCCCGCTTTGCCGCTAAGGAGGCGGGAGCCAAGGCCCTGGGGACGGGCATCACACATGGCGTGAGCTGGCTGGAGATTGAGGTCTCACGCGAACCCGGCGGAAGGCCGACCCTCCGTTTTCACGGTCGCGCGGCGGAATTTGCCGCCCGCCTGGGGGCAGTCCGCGCCGCGCTTTCCATCACCCATACCGACGAGCTGGCTATGGCCAGCGTAGTGCTTGAGGACGGGCGTTGATTCCGCCTTTTCTGCTATTCTCTAGCCATTAACCACCTCATTGTTTATGCGAGGTAAGTGCCGTGCCAAGCCGGAAAGAGATTCAGTGGTCGCAGCTGAGAGTAGGGGCATTGGTCCTGTTGGCCTCGAGCATACTGATTGGGCTGATTCTTCTCATGTCCGGGCAGAGCGGAGGACTGTTTGAGCGCAAGCTGGTGCTGCGCTGCTACTTTGAAAATGCGGCCGGGCTTAAGGATGGCGCGCCGGTAACGCTGGAGGGCGTAACCATCGGCAACGTGATCCACGTGCGCGTGGTTCCAGACCGCAACCCCACGCCGGTGGAGGTGACCATGCGGGTGGGTCATGAATTTCTGGGCCGCCTGCATACCGATTCGACCGCCTCAATCAACCAGGCCGGCGTTCTGGGAGACAGCTACGTCGATCTCAACTCAACGCATGCCAGCGGTCCTCCTCCGGCCTACAACGCCGAACTGAAGGCCGCCGGCTCGCCCAGCATTCAGGATGTGATCCGCACCAGCAACGAATCCATCATCGAACTCAACCAATTGCTGCACAAAATTGAAATCACGGTTGATTCGATCAACTCCCGGCGCGGCATCGCGGGCGAGTTGATCAACGACCCCGAAATGGCCAGGAAATTTACCACCATTGCCACAGATCTGGAGACCATCACCGGCGCACTCGCCGGAGGCAAGGGCTCGATGGGCAAACTGATCACTGACGATACGCTTTACAACCGCGCTAACTCGGCTGTCGACCGGCTGAACAGGATCACCATTGCGTTGGACGAGGGCAAAGGCAGCGCAGGAAAGCTGCTCAAAGACGACTCGCTCTACAACAACATGAACGCCGCCGTCTCCAACGTCAACCAGATGGTGGCCGATATTAACGCCGGCAAGGGAGCGATGGGCTTGCTGGCCAAAGATCCGGCCTTCGCGAAAAAACTGGACGACACCATCAGCCGCCTGGACACGATTCTTCAGGGCATCAATGAGGGCAAGGGCACGCTGGGACAACTGGCGCAGAACCGCTCGCTCTACGACCACACCGACCAAACCATGGATAATGCCCAGCAGCTATTGAAGAGCATTCGCGAGGATCCGAAGAAATATTTTGTGATTCGGATGAAGGTATTCTGAGCGGGAGCTTATTACGTAACTGCGCCTGACTTACAGTCCTGAAGTGCTGGCACTGTCTCTTCAACAATTGAATCTCTGAATATTGACCAAAGGCTGAGTTTTCATGATTCGACGCTGCGACAACCGTGATTTCGATCTGATTTGGGCCATTATCAACGACGGCGCTCAGGCTTACAAGGGGATTATTCCCGCGGACCGCTGGACAGAACCGTATATGTCCCAGGAAAAGCTGCGGCATGAAATCGACGCTGGAGTTGTCTTCTGGGGCTATGAAGAGGATGGGACGCTGACAGGCGTCATGGGGCTGCAAGAGGTCCAGGATGTGACCCTCATCCGCCACGCTTATGTCCTTACCAGCAGACAGAGGCGCGGAATTGGAGGAAGCCTGCTGCATCATTTGCTCGCTCTTGCGAACGGGCCGGTGTTGATCGGCACATGGGCGGATGCGGAGTGGGCGGTTCATTTTTACGAAAAAAACGGTTTTCAGCTAGTAAGTCCACAGGAGAAAGACCGGCTGCTTAAAAAATATTGGAACGTACCCCAACGCCAGATTGAAACGTCTGTAGTTCTGGCCGATTCGAAGTGGCGTGAACGGCAGCGATAAGTTTTTCGGCCGGATTGTTAACTTACCGACTCGCAGCCACGGAACATCTTCCAGAACTCTTGAAAGCCCTTCAAACGTACAACCTGGAAGTAGTCGCTGGCCAGGAGGAAGAAGACGGCTGCCACGGCCCACACGACGTGCAGCGCATCCGTACCTAATTGGTCACTGAAGGGCAGCGGTGCGGCGGAGAGCACCATGGCCAGTACAATGAGCGCCAGCTTGACGATGCCCATCACCAGGTTGATCTCGACCAGTTTGGCGGTCATGGGCTTGCCAAGGCGGAAAGATTGAGCGAGGGCGGAGAGAGGGGAGCGTTTCTCCAGCAGCATCAGCAGCGGCGCGATGGAGAAGGGCCAACTAAGGAGCGCCCATGCGGTGAAGAATCCCAGGGAGAGAAAGATGAGCCCCATGGAGTAGCCGATCAGGTCAGGCTCGGCGGCGGGTGTGATGGTCGCAGCCGCTACCCAGGCGATGGAGCAGAGCCATCCCCAAATGGTGAATAGGAAAAGAGCCAGCCAGGCGGCTTGGAGGACGATCATTGAGAATGGCCGAAAACGCAGCGTGGGTTCTATGCGTTTCAACAGCAGGCCGCGGCCCAGGGCAGAGACGACCACCCAGGCTACAGCAGCTGCCGGCAGCAACCAGCGTATGACTTGGTGAACATGAGGTTGATAGTGCGCCCATGCATCGCTGAGTTGCACTGCGGTAACCCATGGGTTCTGCGGGTTCAGAGTGGTTAGGCCGGAAGATTCAGACGGCAGGGCGACGAGAATCTTGGATGCCTCAAGCAAGGCAACGATTACGAACGGGATTCCGAAGGTCCAGCGCCAGAGTACCTCGATGGCAGTGAGCAGAGGCCGCTCGAAGACCCAGCCCATTTGGCCGACCAGCGACTGAGTTCCGCGCAAGGGCGCGCTCATACTACTTCACCACCAGATTGGCAGTTCTGCCCGGCACGACGATGATTTTGACAACCTTCTTGCCTGCCGTGCGTGACTTAACCTTATCGTCGGCGAGAGCCGCAGCCTCGATAGCCTTGGCATCGGCATCGGCGGCTACGCGAACCACAGTGACCAGCTTGCCGTTGATCTGGACGGGAATCTCCAGTTCATCTTCTTTGGCCAATTCGGGATCGCTGACAGGCCAGGGCGCGCGCAAAACTGAACCCTTTTCGTCGAGTTCTTCCCAGAGTTCGGCAGCAAGATAAGGCGCGAAGGGAGCCAGAAGCAAGACCAGCGTACGCAACAGTTCTCGCACCACCGGGGCGGGAACTTCGCCTGCCGCCAGTTGCGCGTCAGATGATTGAATCTCATTGACCAGCTCCATGATAGCCGCCACGCAGGTGTTGAAATGCCAGCGGCCCTCGAAGTCCAACGTGATTTTGGCAATGGTCTGGTGGAGCTTGCGCAGCAGGGCGGCTCCGCCGTTTTGCGTTTTGGACGGGCTTGCATGTGAAGAACGCGCCAGCGGCGCGTACTTTGTGGTCAGCCGCCAGACGCGGGCCAAAAAGCGGCTTACTCCGGCGACGCCGTCCTCCTGCCAGTCGAGATCGCGGTCGGGCGGCGCGGCAAAGAGGGCGTACATGCGCGTGGCGTCGGCGCCGTAGCGTGCCACCATCTCGTCGGGCGAGATGACATTGCCCTTGGACTTGGACATCTTAGCGCCGTCTTTGATAACCATGCCTTGCGTAAAGAGGCGGCGCGCCGGCTCGTCGTTGGTGATCAGGCCGAGGTCGCGCATCACCTTGGTCCAGAAGCGCGAATAGATAAGATGCAGAATGGCGTGCTCCACGCCGCCGATGTACTGGTCGATGGGGAACCAGTACTGCGCCTTCGCCGAATCGAAAGGAGCTTTGGAGTTTTTCGCGTCGGTGTAGCGATAGAAGTACCAACTGGAATCGACGAAGGTGTCCATAGTGTCGGTTTCGCGTTTGGCCGCGCCGCCGCATTTGGGGCAGGCGACGTTTACGAACTCCGGCACACGGCTCAGCGGCGAGCCGCCCTGCTGGGTAATTTCAATTTGCGCGGGCAACACTACCGGCAACTGCTCATCGGGAACCGGAACCAGGCCGCACTTCTCGCAGTGAATGATAGGAATCGGCGTACCCCAGAAGCGCTGCCGGCTCACGCCCCAGTCTTTCAGGCGGAATGTGATCTTGGGCTCGCCGAACTTTTCTATGACGGCAATCTCTTGGAGGCGCTTCTGCGCTTCAATGCAACTCATGCCGTCGTACTCGCCGGAGTTCATGAGGACGCCCTCTTCGGAACAGAACGGTAATTCCTGCGCCACGGCGGGATCGGGTGGCTTGATGACTTGCACAATCGGCAGGTTGTATTTGGTGGCGAACTCAAAGTCGCGCTCGTCGTGGCCGGGAACGCTCATGATGGCGCCGGTGCCGTAGTCGGCCAGGATGTAGTTGGCCACCCAGATAGGTACGCGCTCGCCGTTATAAGGATTGACGGCAAAGCGGCCGGTGGGAACGCCGTGCTTTTCGATAGCGCCAAGGTCGCCTGCCTCGCGCGCCTTCTTCTGTTGTTCCAGCAGCTCGTCAACTTGCGTTTTTAGTTTGGAGTCATCGGCAGTGAAGGCTGCAACCAATTCGTGTTGCGGGGCCAGTTGCACGCTGGTCGCGCCGAAGATGGTGTCTACGCGAGTGGTGAATACGCGGATGCGCGTCTTGTCTGATTTCGGTTCATCGAGGAAGAAGTCGACATCGGTTCCTTCGCTGCGGCCGATCCAGTTGCGCTGCATGGTGCGAACTTTTTCCGGCCAGCCATCCAACTTGTCGAGGCCGTCGAGCAACTCCTGGGCGTAAGCTGTGATGCGCAGGAACCACTGCACCAGATCGCGCTGGTCGACTTTGGTTCCTTCGTGGCGCCAGCAGCAGCCATCGACGACCTGCTCATTGGCCAGTACAGTGGCGCACTCCGGGCACCAGTTGACTTTGCTCTTCTTGCGGTAGACCAGGCCCTTTTCGTACATGCGCAGAAAGTACCACTGGTTCCAGCGGTAGTACTCCGGCAGGCAAGTGGCGATTTCGCAGGCCCAGTCGTAACCCAGACCGAGCCGGTTCATCTGGATTTTCATCGCGGCGATGTTGGCGAGGGTCCACTGGCGCGGAGGTGTATTGTTTTTGAGCGCGGCGTTTTCGGCGGGCAGGCCAAAGGCGTCCCAGCCCATGGGATGCAGCACGTTGTAGCCGCGCATCCACATGTGGCGCGCGAGGGCGTCGCCGATGGAGTAGTTGCGCACGTGGCCCATGTGCAGCTGGCCGCTGGGATAGGGCAGCATCTCCAGCACGTAGTACTTGGGCTTGCCGCAGGTGGCAGGCTCGGCCGCGTAGAGCTTGGGCTCCGCGGCCCAGCGCTGCTGCCATTTGGGTTCAATCGTTGCCGGGTCGTAACGTTGTTCGTTCTCTTCCGCCATAACTACTTAGTGTAAACGGAAGGCGCGTCGAGTTCTGGATTACTTCACCAGGCTTAGTAATACCTTGACATTGCGCTCCTCGTCGCCGGGCTCTTCGACCGGGGTTTCGGCGATGAAGGCAGAGTGGGCGAAGCGTGGGTCGTTGAGCAGGCGGCGGAAGGGTTCGAGGCCTATCTTGCCCTGGCCGATGTTTTCATGGCGGTCTAGCTTGGAGCCGCGCTCGGCCTTGGCGTCGTTCACGTGCCAGACGCGAACGGCGTCGAGGCTGACGGTGGCAGCGGCCTGCTTGATGGTTTGCTCATAGCCATCGGCGGAGACCAGGTCGTAGCCGGCGACATGAGTGTGGCAGGTGTCGAGGCATACGGCGACGGGGGCTGATGGCTTGAGCCGCTCGACCAGCTCGGCTACCTGCTCAAAGCTGCCACCGAGGGAGAACTCCGCTCCGGCGGTGTTTTCGATGAGGATGTGAAAGGGCGTTCCCTGCCAGGGCAGTCCGTCGATGGCTTTGGTGATGGAATCGGCGGCGAGTTTGAGACCTTCGTCGCGCGTCAGGCCTTTCCATGAGCCGGGATGCAGCACCAAATACTCCGCGCCCAGGGCTAGGGCGCGCTCGATCTCGGCGCGAAAGGCGGCGATGCTTTTCTGGCGAATCTCATCCGACTGGCTGCAGATATTGATCAGGTAGCCGGTGTGGATGACTAGCGGGGTCACGTCGAGCTTGGCGCGCAGTTCTTTCATGCGGGCGCATTGCTTGGGATCGACTTTGGAAGCGCGCCACATGCGCGGGCTGGCGGAGAAAATCTGCAAGGTGTTGGCGCCGATTTCGCGGGCGCGCTCGATGGCGTTGGATGCGCCGCCGGTGGTGCCGAGATGAATGCCTATGCGTTTGGTCATGGTCACAGTCTATTGGATGAGCGGGAGCTGCGTTCGGCTTCGCGGTACATCGGGTACCCCCACCCATATTTTGGACGCAAAATCCTTGTTTTCTTTGGTTTACAGATAGGGTTGCGCTGCAAAATATAGAAAACAATGAAGTTCCCTGCAAAATATTCCTAGCAAAGGAGTTACGGGACGTTTTGGCCTCTTCCGGCAGCTTTTGGCTGGAAGATGGGGCGAAGAGGACCTGCCGGGACGATGTTGAAGGAGGACTTCTGGAATCATTGTGCAACGAAGTGGGGAAATAATCTGCAAGGACTGGCCGTCCAGGCGGGCGCTCGCTATTCGCTCGCAAAGGCTGGGTCGTGATCTCCTCAATCCCCAAATGCGAGGGACCGGGGACACCCGCCACTACTCCACCCGTTTAATCGACTGTCCTTCAGCAAGACGAATCACAGCCACATTGAGATTCTGAGCTGTATAGTCAATTATTCTCACAAAGCCGTCGTCCACGTGGAAGGCGTCTCCCTCGAAAGTTGCCAGCTCTTTGATGACAGGATGTCCCGTTGCCCCGGCTTCAGGACCCACGAGAACATATTTATACTTAGCCATTCTTCCTCCCATAACATCTCACCTGTAGTGCGATTCCCACACGGTGCAAATCAGGCATCTTTTTACTTTACCACCTCAGGCATTTGGCACCCCTATTCCACAAAAACAAAAACGCGGCGAGGATGGGGAACCCGGCTGATTCTGGGTGTACGATAGACCATATCAACGTTCAGGATACGCTGAACTTGTTCAGTTTCCTTGATCGTTCTGTGACGTATCTGTGGAAGGATTGACCTAACGACATGAAAGCCGCATCACTACCCAATGGACAATTCTCACTGAGTGGTACCTGCCCTTATCCGGACTGCGCGCGGCCCACAGTGTTCATTGTTGTAAATTCCAGCCAGGTCGGAATAGTGAATGGCTACCAACGCCAGGTCTCAATCATGCAGTGCCAGGGCTGTCAACACTATATCTTGTCGCTAGTGGATCATCCACAGAATCTGATGGCCGGATTTATATATAGGGAGCATTATCCGATTGGCGCACCAGATCAGACTGTCGCCACTGAAATACCAGAACACATCGCTGATGACTTCAAAGAGGCTCTTAGATGCATATTTGTTGATTCTTATAATGCTACCGCCGAAATGTGTAGACGGGCTCTAGAAGCTAGCTGCCTTAATCTTGGCGCTCCACATGACAAAGTTCTGGAAAAAATGATTGATTGGCTGGAAGCCCAACACATCATCACACCTTACCTCAAGGAAGCCGCACACAAAGTGCGACTTGGGGGGAACAGAGGTGCGCATCCGCCAGCAACTCCACTGACACCCACAACCACTCCTGCCACTCCTGCGATTGCGCCGACTACATCAACACCAACTAACGCGACTGTCCCAGCGTCACCCATCGAGAAGATTGAAAAGGAACATGCTGAGGCGATTGTGGCATTTACCCGTGAGTTCTTTCACCATGTCTACGTTGGTCCTAAATTGTTAGGGAAATACGACTTCTCAAAACCTAAGACGACAACCCCGCCCACCATATAGATCACATTACACTGAACGAGAAATGAAGCCCCTACCCACTCCACTGATGTGTCTTAATCGTCGTCATCCGTGGTGGCTTTCTTGTGGTGGACTTTCAGCATGGCGGGGACTGGTTTATCGCCCATGGCGTCTTTCCAGAGAATCACGTTCAGCTTATCGGCGGGGGCGCGGTCGGCGTGGGTGAAGTCCATCTTTAGGCTTTCGCGCGCGCCGGCAGCGGTGAGCGTGTTGGCGATGTAGATGAGGCCGTTGTCGCGGTTCCCGTAGTCGGCGGTGTAGGCGGGCTGGTCGCCGGGGCCGGTGAAGAGGGTGGAGATCAGCGAACTGAAGGCGTCGTTGTTGTTCATGGGCGGAAGGCCGAGGAGCGACTCCATGGTGCGGATGACGCTGACGGTGGAGTAGAAGCGACTGTCAATATATGGAGCCCCGGCGGTAAATGGAGCTTGAGTTTCGGAGGTTCCAACAGGCGAAGGTACGGCTCCTGGGGCATTTGTGGCTGCGCCGCGCGGGGAATATTTGCTGATGACCAAGGCGATGCTGCGGTGGGCGTCCACGTGGTCTGCGCCGTTCTGGGCGTCGTCTTCGAGGATGAAGATGGCGGTATCGTCCCAGAAAGGCGAGTGGGAGACGGCTTCGACGGCGCGGCCGACGGCCAGATCGTTGTCGGCCACCGAGGACTTGGGGCTGGGACTGCCGGGACGCGTGCCGGCGGTGTGGTCATCGGGCAAGCGCAACTGGATGAAGTTGGGCATGGTGTCTTTGCCCTGCGCTTTGTCGGCGACCCAGGCATTCAAGTGGCGCAGAAAGACATTGACCCGTATTTGATCGGGGACGGACAGGTTGAAGTCCGGATATTCGGGCGCGAAGTGGCCGACCAGCTCTGGCTTGGTAGGAACGTTGGCGGCGATGAGCGGGATGGGCCAGGGCCACTTGTTGACGCCGCCGCCCCACTCGGCGGGCAGAGCTTCGCCCGGCGCAATGGCCTTGCGGGCGCAGTCACGGCCTTGCATCAGCGGCCCCATCTGCGGATCGGCGACGCGGGCTTCATTGCAAAAAGTGGTGGAGATGAATTCGCCGAAGTGGTAATAGGTTTTGCCGTGAGCGGCGAGATTGCCCCAGAGATAGCCGCTGGCGGGTTCGTTGACGTCGGGAATCTTTTGCAGCAGCGGATAGTTATTGGCTACCGCGCCCTCATAGTCATAAGTGCGCTGGTTGCCGCGATAATTTTGCTGCCAGGTTTTTTCGAGATAGTCGGTGCTGATGGCGGCGTTGGACCAGACATGGCCTTCGCCGGAGACCTCGCCGGAGTCGAAGAAGTTATCGAGCACGCCGAATTGCAAGGCCAGCTTGTGCAGGTTGGGCGTGATGGCCTCGCCGTACATGGCCAGGGTGGGGTCGCCATTGGCGACAGGCTTGCCGTCTTTGTTGAGGTCGCCGAAGATCTGATCGTAGGTGCGGTTCTCCTTGATGATGTAGATGACGTGCTTGATGGGATTCTCGCGGCCGCCGGCAAAGGCGATCTTCTCTTCGGCTGCCTTCATGCGATTGGATTCCAGCACCGTTTCGGTCCATTGCGGAAGATTCGCTTTGATTTGAGCTTCGTCCAAGACCGCCAAGGAGCCATACAGTAGCGTGCCGATAAACGTAGCCGGAGCTGTAGATCGAAATTGCTGGATGGTTTCCAACTTGCGCTGAGGAAAGTTGTTCGGCCCGGTTCCCTTGCCCTTGTCAGTAGCGATGTAGAGCTTTCCGCCGGAGAAGGTCATGGAGATGGGCATCCATTCCGTGGGAATAAAACCGATGGGCTCGACCATGGCGCTTCGTGCTGCCTTCGACGTCAGCTTTTTGGTGTCTATGACGGCAACGGCGTCGCTGGCCATGTTGGCGACGTAAAGGCGGTTGCCGTTGGCGTTGAGGGCCAGGGCCACCGGCTCAGCTCCAAAGTAGCTCTGGCCGGGAAGCCGCGTATCGAAGTAGCCCTTGACGGAGAACTGACCGGAGCTGATGTTCACGGCGGCTACGGCATCGCGGTTGGCCAGCGCCACGTAGAGCGTCTTGCCATCGGGCGAAAGTGCGAAGGCGCAGGGATGGGTTCCGGGGGCGACCGGACTGGAGGGCTTGAGCAGGTCCAGCTTGCGGCCTACAGTTCCCTTGGCCAGATCGAGTTCCACGATCTCCGAGGCGTTCCACAAAGCGACATAGGCGCGCGCGCCGTCTTTGGAAACTGCCAAGGCAATGGGATAGGTGGAGGGAACGGCGTCGTTCTCCGAAAGATCAAAGCGCTTTTCTACGGTTCCGCTAGTGGCATCGAGTAGCAGAACATCGTCGGAGAGATTGCCGGCCACCAGGAGCTTTTCAGAACCCGCGGAAGTGATGACGGCAATCGCCGCCGGGAAGGGCACGCCTTTATCGCCGGCCCCTTCACCAATCAGGCGGGTCTTGCGTCCCGGAGCCAACTGCGAGAGGGGCAGATGGAAAAAATTCTGGGGCGCGATCTTGCCCTCCGCGAAGCTGTAGACGACAATGCCGCTACCGGTCTTGTCTTTGCCGTCGCCGAGCGGGTCGGAGGTCGAGGCCATGCTCGCGTAGACGCGGCTGCCGTCGCGGCTGAAGGCCAGGCCGGAGTAAAGCGTCTGCTTGGCCGACCGCGCCAGCGTGCGTGAGTCGGGGAAGTCTGTCAACGCGCCGGTTTGTATGTCGAGCACCGCCAGAGACTGCTCATATTGCGATTCGAAGACACCATAGCCGGCGTTCACCGTGACTACATAACGCCCGTCGGGAGAAACGGCCATGGAGATGGGCAGACTGTTTAACTGCTGCGGAGACCCTGGAATCTTTCCGATCAACTGCTTGCCGGTGGGTAGATCGATGGTCTGCGCCGCAAGAACGCCGGTTCCAAGAACGAGAGCCGCATAGGTAACTGCCAACCGCGCCGAGGTGTTCATGACCAAACTGTAGCAAAAACAGGGTCGTTCAGGGTTAAAGTCGTGTAACCTTGCCAGGAATTGCCGCCAGATTTTTACCAGTGCCTTTGAGCTTGGCGAGGAAACGCATGGCAGGGAACCATACGCACATTACCAATGGTGGGGCGGCCGTAATCAGGCGCTTTTTACGGATTTTGCTTAGAATCTCCACATGAGCGAACCTATTGATTCCCTGTTGCATGTTCTTACCGACGTCATTCTGCCCAATCTAAAAAGCGTGCAGATGAGCCAGGCAGAGCAGATCGCCGCCAACGACCGGCTGGAGAACGCAATCGAGGAACTGCGCCTTCATCTGGAGTCGCAATTCGCGCACCTGTCGGCGCAGTTGACGGCCTGCCGTGCGGAGCTGGCGGCGGCGCAGGCGGCGTTTCAAGCAGCGCATCCGCAGAACAGCGCTCAGGGACCAGACCGCACCACGCTGATTCATTGAGCCGGTGTTCCTGCAATAATCTTGTACTATGCGAACCGTGCTCACAGCGGAGCGGCTTTGGGATGGGGACAGGCTGCTTGACTTGCCCGTGGTGGAGATCGAAGACGGTCGGATCGTCTCTGTTTCTACGCGCGCGGAGAGCACGTTGCCGTTTGGAGCGCGCGTGCTCGACTTTTCTGGCGCGACGCTGGGGCCGGCGTTTTTCGACGTGCACATTCATGGAGCCAAGGGCCACGATGTGATGGAGGCAACTCCAGCGGCGCTCGACGCCATGGGCAGCTTTTTCGCCGCGCACGGCACGGGCAGCTTTCTGGCCACTACCGTGACCGCACCGCTGGATGCAACGCTGCGCTCGCTATCCCGGTTGGCAAAGCTCGTGGCGCGGCCTGCGATTGAAGCCCAGGCACGGGCTATTGGAATTCATTTGGAAGGCCCATTTCTTTCGCACGCCAAGCGCGGCGCACAGCCGGCGGAACACCTGCTGGCGCCCGATCTTGCTGTATTCGACAAATTGTATGATGCCGCAGAGGGGCAGATTCGGCTGATGACGCTGGCGCCGGAGTTGCCGGGAGCAGTGGAGTTGACCGCGCACGCTACCGCGCGAGGAGTTAAGGTTTCGTTAGGCCACTCTGATGCTACCGCCGCCGAGACCCGCGCCGCTATCAACGCCGGAGCCATCAGCGCGACCCATACCTTCAACGCCATGCGACCGCTCGATCATCGCGAGCCAGGAATTCTGGGAACTGCGCTGACCAACGACGCGCTTTATGCGGAGATGATCTGCGACGGCATTCATGTTGCGCCGGAGATGGTGAAGTTGTGGTGGCGGGCCAAGGGACCGGATCGCGCGATTCTGGTGACCGACGCGATGAGCGCCACGGGAATGCCGGACGGCGAATACCAGTTGGGAGAGTTTGCGGTGCAGGTGGCTAACGGAAGAGCCATGGCTCGCGGAGTGCTGGCCGGAAGCGCGTTGACGCTCGATCGCGCCCTCAAGAATTTTATGGAGTTTACCGGCGTGCCTGTGGAGCAGGCTCTGCGGTTGGCGACAGTAAACCCGGCAACCATGACGGGGTTGGGCGATCAGGCGGGTTCCGTTTCCGTGGGAATGCCCGCGAATCTCACGGTCGTGGATGATGCGGGGAAGTTGGTTGGCTCGGTTGTAAATGGGCGACCGGCAGACAACATGTTTGCATAAATATTGCTCAACCCCACGCGACGGCGATTCACTTGCCAGATCGGGCAGCGTTCGAGGATGGGAAATTTCGGCGCCCCGGCCCTGAAGTTGCGCGCAATCTACCCGTGCAGAGCCAACCTGCGCTGATAACATCCTCCATTGAGCCGTATGTCTCTGGACGATCATGACAGCCTGCATTGACGGGTTGAGTATCCGGCACGTAGAACATCTCGTTTAGGGTTAAGTGGGATGAAGGATCGTAAATGCCGTTTCTACATGTTTTCAAACGAGTCGCCGCAAAACTCCTTCCGCGAAGGCTGAGGACGGCCGCTAAATCGGCGGCGTTCCGTTTTTCCGAGGCTTTGACCGAAGCGGGTGGAATGGGCCGTGCGTCCACGCTGAGAATTCGCAACTTCGACGGCTTTGAGATGGCCTATCGGCCAGGAACGGTCGATGAAATCGTCTTGATGGAAAGTTTTAGCCACGACATCTTCTTCTCAGCGGTTCCTGAATATGAACCATCTGAGACGGACATTATCCTCGACGTGGGCGCTCATATAGGAACTTTTGCGGTGTTGGCTGCATCGAAGGTTCCGCGGGGCGCAGTCCACGCCATCGAGGCCTGCCAGAACACGTTTGATTATTTACGCATCAATACGGCGCTCAATCGGATGAACAATCTTCATGCATATCATCTGGCGCTCTCCAACCAGCGCGGCGACTGCACCCTCTTCCACGATGCGGAGAACTGGGGCCATTCGGTGGTGCACCAACTGTCGGCAAGCAGTGAAACGGTGGAAAGCATAACCTTGAAGGATTTTTTTGAGGAGAACGGCATCGATAAGTGCAACTTCGTCAAATTCAATTGTGAGGGCGCGGAGTTTCCCATCCTTCTTGGCTCCTCATCTGACCTGTTGCGGCGGATCGGCGCGATGCTGGTTCTCTACCACAACGATTTGTGGACAGCGAACCCAAAGGACGAGTTGATTGCCCATTTGCAGGCAAGCGGCTTTACGTGCGTAATACGGAATCAAACCGAAAACCGCGGCTGGATTGTGGCGCTCCAGCGGAGTCTATAGGACGTCTGAAGCGCATCGGGAACGAGGATTGCTCTAGCTGGGGGTTTGCGCCAGCCGCTGTGCCCGCCAGAGCGCGCCTTCGAGCGAAACCACCTCTTCTCGTTTCACCAGCATCTGCGGCGCGGCGGCTTGAAGGCCGGCAAAGAAGGCCTCGCGCACCAGGGTCATGTGCTCGATGACGCCTCCGGTCCAGGCCACGGGAACTTCGCCGGCGATATGGTGTTTGCGGCGGAGTTTGGCGCGGACGAGAAGGACAAACTCGACTAGGTCGGCCGCGGCCTGGGCAAGCGTTTCCTGGGCGACGGGGTCACCGGCGTTTGCGAGTTCGTTAACGGCCGGCGCGAGAGCGGCAAAGTCCGGCCCTGGCGTGCTGTCGCCCCGATTGATCAGGTCATCGAGATGCGGCGTGCCCCAGATTTCGCCAACTTTTTTGAGGACTTGCGTAGGTTGCTCGCGATCATAGGCGTGCAGCGCGCGGCGTAGGCTGTTAACGCCGATCCAGTAGCCGGAGCCTTCATCACCAAGGCGTGAACTCCAGCCGCCGGCGCTCTCGCGAGTGCCGTCTGGCGCGCGGCCAATGGTATTGGAGCCGGTGCCGGCAATCTGTAAAATTCCGGGGCCGCCGCGAAAGGCCGCGTCGAGAGCAATGACTTCATCGCCGACAACCTCGGAACGCTCGACTCCAAAGTCGTTAAAAACAGCGGTGATCCACTCGACGACCCCCGGCATGGAAACAGAGGCCACGCCTACCGAGGCAGCGCTTACGCCTTTTACGCCGGCCTTGGCGAAGACATCTTTAAGCAGGGCGCGCAGATTGGCTTCGGCGGCTTCCGCGCCCACCCGCAGGCGCTTGATGGAGCCGCTCTCGGCGTGGGCCAGAACACGTTCGTCTAGCAATATGGAGGCGCGGGTGTGCGTACCTCCGCCGTCGATTCCCAGGATCAGGTTCATTGTTTTCTTGCTCCTCCGATTGCCGGAAACACCAGCTTATCGCATGGGGAGCGAGAAGGGTGACGGAGAAGGCAGTATTCGAAAAGCCGGCATCCGTTTTTTAAAAGGGATCCTTATTGCCGCCGCCGCACAGTTCGACGGCGTGGATCATGGCTTTGGCTACGCGGTTGGCGGTGTCTTCATCGGCGAAATACACAGTATTCGTTGCGCCGCCTTTTCTTTGCGCGATAAGCGCGAAGTGGGGCGGATCAACCCTGGAGTTAAGGGATGGCGCTCCAGCCGCAACATTGGCGGCGTTGATGTCCTGATCCCCGGTCATGACCATCACCTTTTGAATGAGATTGAACGGGAATCCTCCATCCGCGTTATTGGTGATTGCTCCATCTCTAGTTGCCTTGATGTGATAGCTGAGAACGCACGCGTCCGGATGGGCGGCAACATTACTCACCTCGACAGTGAACTGATTTGTCGAGTCCGTGTTGGCGATATTGTCATGGGAATACGCCACATAATTCAGCTTTCCAACTTCGGAGATCTTGTCCTGGATAAAATTCAAGGTCACCGCCAGAGATGGACCGTTATCGGCGGGCATGGGCGGAGACGGGACGGCGGTCTGTGCAAGCGTTGGGGCACTGAGCAGGGCAGCAAAACACACAACAAGAACAACACGCATATGGTTATTCATCAACTCGCACCTTGAATATGGGTTCTAGTTACTGTCGCCGCAGAGTTCCGCGGCATGGATCATGGCATTGGCTACGCGGTTGGCGGTGTCTTCGTCGGTGAAATAAACAGTATTGGTTACTCCTCCCGTTCTTTGCGCAATCAGAACGTAAAGGGGCGGATCGCTTCTGGAGTCGAGTGATGGCACTGTGAAAGCAGCATTCTTCACAATCGCGCGCTGGTCCAAGGTCATGACCATCACTCTTTGAATGAGCTTGAACGGGATTTCCCAATCATTGTCAGCGGCTTTTGTTCCATCTTTAATTGTCTTGACGTGATAGCTGATTACGCACGCGTCCGGATGGGCGACGACATTGCTCTCCTCAAAGATAAAGTGAGCCCTCCCGTCCGTGGGGCCTTTAATGCTTAAGAATCCAGGGTTAGGGCTATTGTCATGGGCATAAGATACAAAGCTCATTTTTCCATTTTCAGCTATCTTGTCCTGGATGAACTTCAAGGTGTAAGCCAGAGAAGGTCCGCTATCGGCGGATCTGTGCGGGGGAAGTGCGGCAGTCTGGGCCAGCGCCGGAGCGCAGATCAAAGTAGCTGAACACATGACAAACACAATGCGTAGAACATTTGTCATAGATTACCTCCGGGGAAGTTGCATATTTTTAGCTGCTACTCTGCGCAGGAAGGGATTGCGCGGGGGGAAGCCCGCGCATCAGTCGAATGTATAGTATATATCACAAATTATTGTGGAGTGCAATGGTCCAATTAGAAGTGGGTTTTGAGGATTTGGCCTCATGAAGCAAACCTGGTCTCTGCCGGGCTGCCTGCTGGTCGGTGACCAAAACGGCATTGATTTTTTCAAATAAACCCATCGCAAAACATCGCTCTGCCTTTGACCGATTATTTATCAATGCCGGGTTGGCCCGGCCTTATCTTGGAAGAGCAGCTCTCCTTTTGAGGGAACTGTCCCCTGTCTGGGGAGACGAGGAATACGATGAGCGAGAATCCGGCTGTAACGCCAACACTGTCTGAATTGCACAAGGCTGGGTCGAACCAAACTAAATCAAAAATGGGCCAGCGAACCGCGATGAGCGTGGAAGCGCTGGCGCAGTCATTTCTCGACAACCTGATCTTTGTTCAGGGCCGTTCGACTGAGCGGGCCACGGTGAACGACCTATACATGGCGCTGGCGCACACGGTGAGGGACCGGCTGGTGGAGCGGTGGATTCAGACGGTAAAAAACTACCAGGCGCAGGATGTACGGTTGGTTTGCTATTTGTCAGCGGAGTATTTGACCGGGCCTCACCTGGCTAACAACCTCATCAATCTGGGCATCTACGACGAGACCGAGCAGGCCATGAAGCAGTTGGGCATCAGCCTGAACACGCTGATCGAGCAGGAGGAGGAGCCGGGGCTGGGCAACGGCGGCCTGGGCCGTCTGGCTTCCTGTTTCATGGATTCGCTGGCCACGCTGGACATTCCCGCCATCGGTTACGGGATTCGCTACGAGTACGGAATCTTCGATCAGCAGATTCGCGACGGCTGGCAGGTGGAGTCGACCGACAAATGGCTGCGACTGGGCAATCCCTGGGCGCTGGAGCGGCCCGAGGACGCATTTGAAGTAAAGTTGGGCGGGCGCACGGAAAAGCATACCGACGCCAAGGGGCGTGTGCGCGTGGAGTGGATTCCGCAAAAGCTGGTGCGCGGCGTGCCGCATGACACGCCGATTCTGGGCTACAAGACCAACACCGCGAATACCATGCGCCTGTGGGCGGCGCAGGCGGTGGAGAGTTTTGATTTTGAGACCTTCAACCAGGGAGATTTCTTCGGCGCGGTGGCCGGCAAGGTGTCGAGCGAGAACATCTCCAAGATTCTTTATCCCAACGATGAGGGTTTTCAGGGCAAGCAGTTGCGGCTGGAGCAGCAGTTCTTCTTTGTCTCGTGCAGCTTGCAGCACATAGTCAAGATTCAGGTGACGCAACACCGTCCATTAGCCGAGCTGCACCGCAACTTCGCCATCCAGATGAACGACACGCACCCGGCAATCTCGGTGGCGGAGCTGATGCGCCTGCTGATCGACGAGCATGATATGGAGTGGGACGCGGCCTGGCATGTGACCGAGAACACGCTCTCCTACACCAACCACACGCTGATGCCGGAAGCGCTGGAGCAGTGGCCGCTTAACCTCTTTGGAGCGCTGCTGCCGCGCCATCTGGAGATTATCGACGAGATCAACCGGCGTCATCTTGAGAATGTGCGCTTGAAGTTTCCCGGCGATGAGGGGCGGGTGCGGCGGCTATCGCTGATCAATGAAGACAATGGAAAGTTTGTGCGCATGGCGCACCTGGCCTCGCTGGGCAGCCATGCCATCAACGGCGTTGCCGCGCTGCACACGGAACTTTTAAAAACCCATGTGCTCAGCGATTTCTATGCGCTGTCGCCGGAGAAGTTCAGCAACAAGACCAACGGAGTGACGCCGCGGCGCTGGATGGTGCTGAGCAATCCGCGGCTTGCAAGCCTGCTGAGCGCGCGGCTCGGCCCGGGCTGGATTCACGACCTGGACAAGCTGCGCCGGCTGGAGCCGATGGTTGACGACCAGGAGTTCCGCGCGGAGTGGCGCGCCATCAAGCGGGAGAACAAGCTGCAACTATCGTCTTACATCCACGATAAGCTGGGCATCGCAACCGATCCGGAATCGATCTTCGACGTGCTGGTGAAGCGGCTGCATGAGTACAAGCGGCAGCACTTGCTGATTCTGTACATCCTCACGCTCTATAAGCGCATTCAGCGCGACCCGGATATGGATGTGACGCCGCGGAGCTTCATCTTCGGCGGAAAAGCCGCGCCCGGCTATCACATGGCCAAGCTGATCATCAAGCTGATTCATTCGGTGGGCGAAGCCATCAACTCCGATCCGCTGGTGCGGGGCCGGCTGAAGGTGGTTTTTCTGCCCGATTACAACGTGAAGCTGGGGCAAAGGGTGTACCCCGCTGCCGACCTGAGCGAGCAGATTTCACTGGCCGGCAAGGAAGCCTCGGGAACCGGGAACATGAAGTTCGCCATGAACGGCGCGGTGACCATCGGCACTCTGGACGGAGCCAATGTCGAAATCCGCCAGGAGGTGGGCGCGGAAAACTTCTTCCTCTTTGGGCTGACCGCTCCCGAAGTGGAGAGCCGCAAACGGGAGGGCTACAAGCCGCGCGCGATTTATGAGGCTAACCACATGCTCCACGAGGTTCTCGATTCGCTCTCCAACGGCGACTTTTCGCGCGGCGACAAGGCGCTCTTCGAACCGCTGGTGAACTCCCTGCTGACCACGGACGAGTATATGCTGCTGGCCGATTATCAGTCTTATGTCGATTGCCAGGACCGGGTGAGCGCGGCCTACAAAGACCAGGAAGCGTGGACACGCATGTCGATTCTGAACGTGGCGCGCATCGGCAAGTTTTCCAGTGACCGGGCGATCCGCGACTACTGCGCGGATATCTGGAAGACTTGGCCGGTGAAGATACAGTTGTAGGCGCAGCGGAACAAGGTGGTCGAGTTTTACCATTTTTGCAAAAAATACGGAAAGGATTGGACACTAGGGAATACAATTCCCGGTATGGACATACAGGCATTGGTAACCGGCGCGCTGGGCGGGACTGTGATCGCGGCCCTGTTTGCACTCTTTGGTAAGGTTGTAATTGGAAGGCTGAAAGCGAAGTGGAATACCGAGTTGGAGGTGTTCAAAGACAGCCTCAACGCGCAGCAGAAGCGCCTCCAAGCACAACTCGATAATTCCGTGTTTGTGACGCGTGCTCACTTTGATGTCGAACTCAATGCAATGAAGGAAGTGCATCAACGGTTGTCCGAGGTGAAAATCGTTTTCCGATCTCTCCATCCGACTAGTCTCAGAGATGAAAAGAAAGGGGAAGCGAAAGCAGCTTTAGTTGAAAAACTGCATGTTGCGAATGAGAGGTACTTCACTAAATTGGAAGAATGGGGCGCGTTTCTTGAACCAACTCTTTATGATTCTTTCGAACACTGTTATTACGGAGCGGATGAAGAATATAAGCGGCTTGCATTATCTGTCATATCAGACCACGATGAAAGTTTGAATTGTAAGTATTTCTTTGACAACTATCGAGCTGCTTGCCAGGGAATCCGTAACCGGCTTAAGAGCCTTGCAATTCTGCCTAAAAACTAAGAATTACGCGCTGCATGCGCACGAATTGAACATCTAGCCTTTTATTGCTGCCATAATTGACGGTTGAACCCAATATTCGGGAGAATTGAATACCTATTTACAGCCACAACGTCACGCTCTTCGTCGACCATCAGCAACTGCAATCGGTCTCAATTTCTCAGTTCCTTTTACGATTACGCGTACTCTTGCATCGATTTCTCGATGACGTTTCTGAATGCGAGCGTGCAGGTCTGATTCTTTTGCCCAATGGTTTTCGTGCCAATTCTTCTCCGTTCTTAGGAAATCCATCAGGCCATCAACTGTTTCAGACATATCGCGAAATCTTGTTTGGAATTCGTTCCCGGTGACATATACGAATAGTTCCTGTGCTTTTTCGTTTGCGCCCACTTTAGTAAGGCGTAATTTAGCAATTTCGATTATTCCTTCACGCATCATCGATGTAAGCGCAATTGCAAAACGCGGTTCGACTATTGGCACGTCATTCATAACGCACATTCCACGCAACTTCTTAGGGAACGCTCGTGAAACAATCATCACGTATGGAGTATCGTACTGGGTGTGATATTTTTTAGCTTGCGCAATATAAGCTTTTTGCCAGGTTGTCACATTTTTACACTCATATACGATGCAACCTGCCTCCCTTCCTCCATCCATAATCCGAAGAAGAATGTCCGCACCTTTTACACCACGGCCAACACGTTCAATTCTGTCAGTGACGAATTCCTTTCTGAGAGCAGAATAGAGGTCAATTTCACCCTCCTCTCCAAGCTGTTCACCAGTCTGTTTTTCCAGCTTTCTGCTGAAGTCTTCGAGCTTTCCCTGCAATTTTGCGATTTCCGATGAGTGTCTTACCTGCTCTTTCTCTCTGACGAGTTGCAGAGTACTAAGTTTCTTCTCGCTTTCCATTCTTGCATGCTGAGTTACAAACCTAATCTCGCGTCTAGCTTCGTCGCTCGCTTCTTTACGCGCCTTTGCAACTTCGAGTGCATTCTTCTTTATAGTTTCAGCGATAGCCGACTCTCTTGCCGCACGGATCTGTCTATCCTTATCAACATGTAACTTTGTAATGCGCTTCTCGAATTCCATCTTGGCTTTTACTCTCGCATTTTCTCGCTCTGCTGAGAGCCGATCAGTGAACTCATTTTCGAGTTTCCTTCTCTCCAACTGCGTTGCAGCAGCAGTCAGTTTATCCAGCTTCGCGTGAAGCTTTTCATCGTCAAAGGCTTTTGGCAGTGGTTGGCCACAAAGAGGACAGAGATTTGGCATCGATGCTCCAATCTATTTGGTTTACTGGTCAGGAATTATATGCCGCATATATGCAACTTTCAATCGAAATGTAATTGGATTGAAGAGCATTGGACAAAGTCAAGTCTTGTGCGCGCTCAGGGTTCACTGTGATATAAATTTTCGCATGGAACCCCGACGCTTCTTTTTCGCCTCTTTTCTTTTCGTCATCGCTGCAACCCTCAGCCACACTCAGAGCCCCGCGCCTACGCCGCCGATGGGATGGAACAGTTGGGATGCCTACGGGTTGACCATCAACGAGGCTGACTTCAAGGCCAACGCCACGGTGCTGGCCGGCTTCAAGCTTTTCGGCTGGCAATATGTGGTGATAGACGAGGGGTGGTACATGGAGAACCCCTTTGGCGCCAACCTTGCCGAAAGAAAGTATCTGCTCGATGGAAACGGGATACTGATTCCTGTGCCCAGCCGCTTCCCTACCTCGGCGGACGGCGCGGGATTCAAGCCGCTGGCCACGTGGGTTCATAAGCAGGGGCTGAAGTTCGGCATTCACATTGTGCGTGGGATTCCGCGCGATGCGGTGAAGGCGAATCTACCCATCGCGGGGACGAGTTTTCACGCCACCGACGCCGCCGACCTCAATTCGCCCTGCGGGTGGGATGACGGCAACTGGGGCGTGGCGGATAACGCCGCCGGGCAGGCTTACTACGACTCGATGCTGAAGCTCTACGCAGGCTGGGGCCTGGATTTTATCAAGGTGGACTGCATCTCGGACCACCCCTACCGGCCCACGGAAATTCAGCAGATTGCGACAGCTATCCGTAAGACCGGGCGGCCGATTGTGCTAAGCCTATCGCCGGGGCCGACGCAACTGGAACACGCCGCCGAGGTGGCCGAGCTGGCGCAGATGTGGCGCATCACCAACGATCACTGGGACGCCTGGAGCTTCCCGCGCCATTCCGGCGACGACGAGTATCCCTTCGGCCTGCGCGACGAGTTCGACCGTCTGGCCAAGTGGTTTACCTATGCGCATGAGGGCAATTGGCCGGACGCGGATATGCTGCCTTGGGGCTGGCTGGGGCCGCATCCGGGCATGGGCGAGGCGCGCCAATCGCGGCTGACGCAGGACGAGCAGAGAACCGAGCTCACGCTGTGGGCGATTGCGCGCTCGCCGCTGATTCTGGGCGCGAATCTGACCAAGCTGGATGATTTTACACGGTCGCTGATCTCCAACCAGTCGATTTTGTTCATGAACCAGAATGTGACCTACAGTCATCCGGTTGATGTGGCGAGCCTGGGAGCCGGATTCGAAAACGCGCGGGTGTGGCGGGCCACGATCAACTCTCCGGGCGCACGGAATTACGCTGAGTACTTTGGCTTTTTTAACCTCGACGACAAGCCGGTGAAGCTGCGCGTGAGCTGGACGCAGCTTGGCCTTGATGGCAAGAAGCATCTGGCCCAGAACATGTGGAGCGAAGGCGGCTTCAAAGAATCGAAGGAAGTCACGGTGACCTTGCCGGCGCATGGCAGCACGGTGTACGAGATTCGATAGGCGAGGGTATTACCGTGTTGCGACGAAATGTTTTGTGCGGACTAGCTGCGGTTTGGATTGCTTCGGGCCGGTTTGCGTTCGCGGTCTCGACCAGCGGCCAAAAACTTGCCGAGGCGGCACGGGCGCAGTTGGGCGTGACCACGGGCTATGATCCGACGTGGACGAAGCTGAGTTATCCTGGCGGCGATGTGCCGCGCTCGACTGGGGTTTGTGCCGATGTGGTGATTCGCGCGGCTCGCGATGGATTGGGGATCGATCTGCAAAAGCTGGTGCATGAGGACATGGTGAAGGCCTTCGGCGCTTATCCGGCGCGTAGGGTGTGGGGATCGCGGGAACCGGATGCGAACATCGACCACCGGCGCGTTCTGAACCTGGAGACGTATTGGACGCGGGCCGGGGCGCGATTGTGGGCCGCAAATAAGCCAACTTCGGGCGACGGTTTTCCAAAACCTATCGAAATTGGAGACATTCTCACCTGGCTGCTGGATGCGCGGCTGCCACACGTGGGCATTGTGGTGAGCGTTGGCTGGCGAACGCGAGTGGTGCACAACATCGGCCGTGGAGTGGAAGAAAGTTCTCTGTCAGACTTCGCGCCTCATCGTGCCGCCGGGCACTATCGCTGGCCGGTGAGCGGATAGCGCGGCTATGGCTTAGCTGCGACGAGTTCGTCCTTGTAAACCTTGCCGCCCTTCATCACAAAGGAGACGTGTTCCAGCACCTCGACGCGCTCCAGCGGGTTAGCGGTGACGGCGATCAGGTCGGCGAATTTTCCGGCCTCCAGAGAGCCTACGTCGTGGGCGCGGTCAATGAGGTCTGCGGCGCTTGAAGTGGCGGCGCGTATGGCTCCTGCCGGGGTCATGCCGAACTTGACCATATAGTGAAACTGTTTAGCGTTGTCGCCGTGGGGATAGACGCCGGCATCGGTGCCAAAGGCGATTTTGACGCCCGCGGCCACGGCTTTGGCGAAGTTTTCACGCTGCAAGCGGCCTACCGTTTTTTCCTTCTCAACATTCTCCTTGGGCAGGCCGAACTCGACAGCCTTGCCGAGAATGTAATCGTCGTTGTAGATGTCTGCGACCAGATAGGTGCCGCGCGCCTTCATCATCTCGATGCCCTCGGCGTCGATCAGGCTGCCATGCTCGATGGAGTCGACACCGGCGCGCACCGCGTCCTTGATTCCCTGTGTGCCGTGGGCGTGGGCGGCGACCTTGCGGCCGGTGCGATGGGCTTCATCGACGGCCATCTTCATCTCTTCGTAGGTGAGCTGCTCGGCGCCGGGCTTATCGCCCAAAGAGAGCACGCCGCCGGTAGCCATAACCTTGATTACATCCACTCCATATTTAATC
>Ga0181520_10002388_pt1 | contig 34869 bp, 26 predicted proteins | sample PEATcosm2014_Bin_29_FD_132451 | JGI IMG/M metagenome (GOLD analysis project Ga0181520, IMG submission 132451) | Peatland microbial communities from MTU Mesocosm Facility, Houghton, MI, USA - PEATcosm2014_Bin02_30_metaG | ecosystem: Environmental > Terrestrial > Soil > Wetlands > Peat | place...
CGGCCCGGCTGCGGTTCTTCGGCCCCCGCAACCTGACCTCGGACGGGCGAGTGCAGTCCAGCGCCACCGCGATGGTGAACGCCGAGGTCGCCTACCGCTTCAGCCCGGTGTGGCGCGTGTTCGCAGAGGGACTGAACATGCTGAACCGCCGCGACCAGGACATTGCTTATTTCTACGAGTCCCGCGTGTCCCCCACCGCGGCGCCCGCGTTCCAGGTGCACCTGCACCCCACCGAGCCGCTGCAGCTCCGCGTGGGCGTCGAGGCTCGCTTCTAGGGTTCTGAGTCAGAAATACGCCAACAATATCTTTTGAGTTTTTCGAGGATCTGGTCGGCGTGACCCGGACGAACGCCTTCTCGAAGAAAGCGGTTGATCGACGACACGGCAGCGGCGGCGAAAAATGCAAGAGCGAACTGAAACACTACCGATTCGCGCTATATCTTGACGTTTTGGCCCTTCTGTGGCACAAAATGTTGATTTAAGAGGATGCGGAGAGGAGTGTGCGCCGTGATCCGTAAGAATGGTCAAACCGGCCTCGCCGACTACACGGAAGAACACGTCCGCAGTTTGGACTGGCGCGAGCACATCCGCACGCGGCCGGGCATGTACATCGGCAAACTGGGCGACGGCACGCAATACGACGACGGCATTTACGTGCTGCTCAAAGAAGTGGTCGACAACGCGGTCGACGAGTTCCTGATGGGCGCCGGCCGGCGGGTGTTGATCCAGATCGACGGCCCCAACGTTACGGTGCGCGATTACGGTCGCGGCATCCCGCACGGCAAACTGATCGAGTGCGTGGCGAAGATCAACACGGGCGCCAAATACGACAAGGGCGCCTTTTATCGGTCGGTCGGCCTCAACGGCGTCGGCACGAAGGCGGTCAACGCGCTGTCGGAGCATTTCCTCGTCGAATCGTACCGCGAGGGCCAGGTCAAGCGCGCCGAATTCAAGCACGGCGTGCTGTTCAAGGAATACCGGCCCGAGCCGACGAAAGAGCCGAACGGCACCCTGGTGCGGTTCTCGCCGGACAACGAGATTTTCAGCAAGTATCAGTACCGCGCCGAGCACGTGCGCGAGCGGCTCTGGATGTACGCCTTCCTCAACCGCGGCTTCAAGCTGCTGTTCAACGGTGAGGTCATCGCCTGCGACAACGGCCTGGCCGACCTGCTGGCCAAAGAGGTCAACGACGAGGCGCTCTACCCGGTGATCCACGTCGTCAGCGACGAAATCGAATTCGCGATCACGCACACGGCCAACTACGGCGAGGAATATCTGTCGTTCGTCAACGGCCAGTACACGCCCGACGGCGGCACGCACCAGGCCGCGTTCCGCGAGGGAGTGCTTAAAGCGTACCGCGAGTATTTCAAGAAAGATTTCGACCCGGCGGACGCTCGCGGCGGCGTCGTTGCGGCGGTGCTGGTGCGCTTGCACGAGCCGGTTTTCGAATCGCAGACCAAGACCAAGCTCGGCTCGACGATGGTCACGCCCGAGGGCCCGCCGCTGCGCAGTTGGGTCGTCGATTATGTCCGCGACATGCTGGAAAAGCACCTGCACAAAAACCCGGATATCGCCAAGGCGGTGCAGCAGAAGATCCAACAAAACGAGCACGAGCGCAAAGAACTGGCCGGCATCAAGAAGCTTGCCGGCGAACGGCAAAAAAAGGCCAACCTGCACAACAAAAAGCTGCGCGACTGCCGCGCCCACTTCAACGAGCCGGCCGCCAAACAGCGCGAGGAAACGCAACTGTTCATCACCGAAGGCGACAGCGCCTCGGGCAGCATGACCAAGTCGCGCAACCCGGAAGTGCAGGCCGTTTTTTCGCTCAAGGGCAAGCCGCTGAACTGCTACGGCCTGTCGCGCAAGATCGTCTACGAGAACGAGGAACTCAACCTGCTGCAGCACGCGCTCGGCGTCGAAACCGAACTCGACGGCCTGCGCTACAACCAGGTGATCATCGCCACCGACGCCGACGTCGACGGCATGCACATCCGGCTGCTGCTGCTGACGTTTTTCCTGCAGTTTTATCCGGAACTCACGCGCCGCGGCCACCTGTACATTTTGCAGACGCCGCTCTTTCGGGTGCGCGACAAAAAAACGACGCACTATTGCTACAGCGACCCCGAACGGCAGCGCGCGATCGCCGAACTCGGCCCCCACGCGGAAATCACGCGGTTCAAAGGCCTCGGCGAAATTTCACCCGACGAACTGGGCGGGATGATCGGCCGCGACATCCGGCTCGATCAGGTCCAGTGGCCCGCCGCCGCGCACCTCAAAGACGTGCTGCGCTATTACATGGGCAAAAACACGCCCGAGCGCCGCGACGACATTGTCAAAAATCTGATCATCGAGCCCGCCGACCTGGCCGCCGAACAAGGCGTGCACCCATGACGCCGCGGCGAAAAAAAGGCGCCGGCCAGACCGAGTTGCCGCTCGCCGCGCCGCGCCCGCCGGCCAAGCTGGGCCTCGAAGACACCTACCGCGATTATTTTTTGCAGTACGCGTCGTACGTCATCACGGACCGCGCGATTCCCGATCTTGCCGACGGCTTCAAGCCTGTGCAGCGCCGCCTGATGCACTCGCTGTGGGAAATGGACGACGGTCGATATCACAAAGTGGCCAATATCATCGGCCACACGATGCAATACCACCCGCACGGCGACGCCTCGATCGGCGCGGCCCTGGTCGGCATGGGCCAACGCGGCCTGCTCGTCGACCCGCAGGGCAACTGGGGCGATCCTGCGACCGGCGACGCCGCCGCGGCGCCGCGGTACATCGAAGCCCGGCTGACGAAATTCGCCAAAGAGGTGCTCTTTGCGCCGCACCTGACCGACTACAAGCTGTCGTATGACGGCCGCCGGCGCGAGCCGCTCACCCTGCCCGCGCGGTTCCCGATTTTGTTGCTGACCGGCGCCGAGGGCATCGCGGTCGGCCTTTCGACGAAGATTCTGCCGCACAATTTCATCGAAATTTGCGAAGCAGTGAAATCGTACCTGCGGCAGGAGCCGTTCGAATTGTTCCCCGATTTCCCGACCGGCGGATTGCTCGACGTTTCCGCCTATAACGACGGCCGGCCCGGGTCGCGCGTTAAGGTCCGCGCCAAGCTGGAAAAGGGCGACGGCAAGACGATCGTCATCCGCGAAATCCCCTTCGGCGCGACGACCGCCTCGCTCATCGATTCGATTCTCGCCGCCGCCGACAAGGGCAAAATCAAGCTCGCGCGGATCGACGACAACACGGCCGCCGAGGTGGCGGTCCACGTCGTCTTCCAGCGCGGCGTGGAAATGGACAAGGCGATCGACGCGCTTTACGCATTCACCGAATGCGAGCTGTCGCACAGCCCGAATGGCATGGTCATCGTCGACGGCAAACCCGAGACGATGGGCGCGATGGAAATGGTCGCCGTCGCCGCCGACCGGACGAAGGCCCTGCTCAAGCGCGATCTCGAATATCAGCTTTCGCAGCTCGAGCAGCGCTGGCACAACAAGAGCCTGGTGCAGATTTTCGTCGAGAACCGCATTTACCTGCGCATCGAGAAAAGCAAAACGTGGGAATCGGTGCTCGGCGAAATCGACGCCGGCCTGGAGCCGTTCAAAAAGACGCTGCGCCGCGAGGTCACGCCCGACGATCTGGTGATGCTGACCGAAGTGAAAATGCGCCGCATCAGCGCGTGGGACGCCCAGCGCGCCCGCGACGAACTGCTGGCCATCGACGAGGAAATCAAGCAGGTCAAGAAAAACCTGCGCAATTTGGTGGCGTTTACGATCGAGTGGTTCGACCACCTGCAAAAAGTCTACGGCCCGGGCCGCGAGCGCCGCTCGGTCATGGAGTCGTTCGACGCGATCAAGGCAGTCGAAGTTGTCGAACGCACCGCCAAACTTTACGTCGACCGCGAGGGCGGGTTTGTAGGCACGGATCTGAAAAACGCCGAGGAACTCGGCGCTTGCTCGACGCTCGACGATGTGATCGTCGTCGTCGAAAACGGCGGCATGCAGGTGGTCCGGGTCGCCGAAAAAGTCTACGTCGGCGAAAAAATCATCCATGCGCAGTTGTTCGCCGCCGAAGATCGCGAGACCGTGTTCAATATCATTTATGAGGATGCGCTGACCGGCAAGGCGTGGGTGAAACGCATTCAAGTCGGCGGCGTGACGCGCGAAAAAATTTACAACCTCGGGCGGCATGCCCAGAAACCGCGCATCCTTTTCTGCGAACCCGGCGCCGAAAAATTCGTGCACATCAAGCTGCGCAAAAAGCCGCGCATTCAAACCGACCGCTGGTTCAACTTCGGCGGCCTGCTCGTCAAAGGCCGCGACGCCGGCGGCAACGTCATCAGCAAACACCGCATCCTTACGGTGAAAGCGATATCCGCCGAGCAATACGCCAAGCACGCCGGCGAAGCCGAGACCGTGGCCGCCGAAGCGAATGGCGACGAACCAAACGGCGACGCGGAAGCCTGAGCAGGCCCGGCCGGGCGCAGAGTTTTTACGAATTGCCGAGATAATCCGTCGCGAAAGTTTCGATGGGACCTATAGGACCTATAGGACCTATATGTCCTATTTCTTTCGATTCGCGCGTAACTGACCGTCCCGTCGGGGACGCGGCCAATCTCACTTTTTCTGCGACAGCAGATACGCTTCAATAAATTTCTGCAAATCGCCGTCCAGCACCGGGTCGACATTGCCGGTTTCGACCCCCGTGCGCAGATCCTTGATCATGCGGTACGGGTGCAGCACGTAGGAACGGATTTGGTGGCCCCAGGCGATGTCCGTTTTCTGGTCGTGGGCGGCCTGCTTCTCGGCCTCTTTTTCCTGCACTTTCATCTGATAGAGCCGCGCCTTGAGCACCTTCATCGCCAGCGCCTTGTTGCGATGCTGGCTGCGTTCGTTTTGGCACTGCACGACGATGCCGGTCGGCAGGTGCGTCAGGCGCACGGCGCTGCTGGTCTTGTTGACGTGCTGACCGCCGGCGCCGCCGGCCCGGTAGGTGTCGATGCGCAGGTCGTTCTCGTCGATCTCGATCTCGATCGTCTCTTCGATGTCCGGATAAACAAAAACGCTGGCGAACGAGGTGTGCCGGCGGGCGTTGGCGTCGAACGGCGAAATGCGCACCAGCCGGTGCACGCCGTTCTCGGCCTTGAGCAGGCCGAAAGCGTTCTTGCCATGGATCTCGACCGTCGCGCCCTTGATGCCCGCTTCTTCGCCGGGCTGCTCGTCCATCGAATCGACGGCAAAGCCCTGCCGCTCGGCGTAACGCAGGTACATGCGCAGCAGCATCTGCGCCCAGTCCTGCGATTCGGTGCCGCCGGCGCCGGAATGAATTTCGAGAATCGCGTCGGCGGCGTCGGTCTCCTCGGAAAACAGCATTTGCAGCTCGGCGGCGCGCAGCCGGTCCCGGGCCGCGTCGAGTTTGGCCGGCAGCTCGGCGGCGAGGTCCGCATCCTGGCTCTCCAGGGCGAGTTCGAGCGTGATTTCGAGTTCCTCGATTTGCGCTTCGAGGCCCGCCCACTCGGCCAGTTCTTTTTCGATGTCGCTTTTCTCTTTAAGAATGGCCTTCGCCTTGGCCGCGTCGCTCCACAGGCCTTCGACGGCCGTCAGCTTTTCCAACTCGGCCAGCCGCGCGCGCCGCGGAGCTAAATCAAAGATACCCCCGAAGGTCTTCGAGTTTGCGGCGAATCGCGGCGACGCCTTCTTTGTGGTCTTCGGTCATCATGCGGACTTTTTCTCCTTGCGCCGGCGCGCCAGCCCGTAGCCGACCGCCGCGAGATAGAGCGCGGAGCCGAGCCAGGCGGCGACGTCGCCGACGGTTTCGTAAACAGTGTGGACATCCATCGTGTGCACGGAACCGACCACCATCGTCTTCACTTCCAGCGGCGTGGCGACGACCGTGCGACCCAGCGGGTCGATGATCCCGGAAATGCCGGTGTTCGCCGCGCGGGCGATCCAACGGCGGTTCTCGATCGCCCGCATCGCCACCTGGGCCCAATGCTGTTGCGGCGAACTGGTGTTGCCGAACCAAGCGTCGTTGGTGATGGTCACCAGAAATTTCGCGCCCAGGCGGTTGAGCCGCCGCACCGTCGAAGGATAAATCGACTCGTAGCAGATGAACACCGCAAATTGCGCCGGCGGGTACGGCATCAACGTGTAGCGGCCGCTTTCCTCGAAGTTGAACGTGCCTTTGAGCGCCTTGCCGGCGATCTTCTGCAACCAGTGCTTTTTCGGTATGTACTCGCCGAACGGCACCAGACGGTTCTTGTCGTACCACGCGAGGTCTTCGCCCTCCGGCGCGAGCAGCACGGCGCTGTTGTAACGCGCCTCGAGGCCGCGCGGGTCGGTCCGGTCGAGGCGCTTGACCTCCGTCGGCACGCCGGCAAGCACGTAACGTTTCGCCGCCAACGGGTAGCGGGTGACGTCGACGTCGAGCGGCATCCACCGCGGCTGGATCATCGGAATCGACGTCTCGGGCATGACGATCAAGTCCGCCCCGTTGTCGGCCGCCGAAACCGCCAGGTTCGCGTAATCGTCGATGATCTGCTCGCGGAAACCGCCGCTCCACTTGCGGTTCTGGTCGACGTTCGCCTGCAGCAAGCCGACCTTGATCTCTTTGCCTTGGCGCATCAGCGCGTCGATCTGGTCGGTCCGCAGCGCGCCGTAAATCAGGCCGGCGACGGTTGCGGCGCCGAGAACCGCGGTAGCCGCGACCGGGAAGGCGGCCTGCTTGCGCGCGAACCGAACCCACTGGGCCGCGACGACGTTGCCGAAGGCGAGCAGCCAGCACAGGGCGAATTCGCCGAGCAGGTCGAAGGTCTGGTTGAGCAGCGGAATATGGAACGCCGCGCCGCCGAGAACCTCCCACGGAAAGCCGCCGAGAAAGTACGTCAGCCAATAATCCCAGAACACCCAGCCGGCCGGCAAAACGAACCATAACGGCAGACGATAGCGATTCACCAGCCAATGCGTCGCGCGAAAATGAATCGCCCAAAAGAGGCCGAGCGTCGTGCACAGCAACAGCAAAATCAACACCGCGACCGGGAACGGAATCGGCGAAAAATACGAGATCGTGTGCACGAGCCAGTACAGCTTGCCGAGATTGCCGAACGTGCCGGCGAGCCAACCGAGCCGCCACGCCCGCCGCGGGTCGTCGCCCCAGACGGACAGCACGACCGGCGTCAGGCAGATGAACCCGAGGAAGCCGAGGCGCGCATGCGGAAAACAAAGGACGTAGAGCAGCGCCGTCAGCAGGGCCGGCCAATCGTCGGCCTTGAGCAAGCGGAACAGCACCGGGACCAGGGGCGCCAAAATCAGCCAGCGCCAGAACGGGAATAGCGCGAACGCGGCCAGATACGCGGCGACCGCCAGCAGCCCCGGCCAGTGCGCGAAGGCGTACTCCTGCCAGGAGATTTTTTTCGGGCCGCTGGTTTTTCGCTTCATCGACAACCCGGTTGCGGTTTTTGAAGTTGGCGATGGTAACAGAACCGCGGGCGAAACAACAGGTTCAAGGAGTTCCCGGCAGAAACAGAACATTCGGCCGGCAGTCGCCGGGATTCGCGCGTCGCGGCGGCGCGGGCGACCGCTCGAGAGAAATCCCGTGGTTTGCCCCGCCGTGTTCGGGCGCGTTCCGGCCGTTGACGTTCTCGTCGCGAAGAGCGCATGATTTCGGGGCGTTTTTTTGCGGCCGGCGACAATTTGCGGGGTGGAAACGATTCGTGGCGCGGTTCAGCCTTTGGCATCGCAGAGTTCCCGAGCCGCTCATCGCCTTGGCGTTGGGCGCGGTCGTGGCCGTGGGCTTGGTGTCGGCGGCGAAACGCGTCGTCGCCTACGTCCCGTCGTTCATGACCGTCATCGGGCAACGATTCGAGCAGCGGGACGACTGGCTCGGCTGCAATCAACGCGCCAATGCGGAACTCCGGATTCGGTTTCGCGATGGGCTCCCCGGCGACCCCGACGTCGTCCAGCGCACGGACGAGTTCGGCCGGCGCGTCACGGTGCAACCGGCGGAGAACGAGTATCGATCCTTCGCGCTTTTTGCCGTGGATTCGATGGTGTACGGCATCAATGTGGCGGACGATGAAACTATTCCGTCGTTCTTTGCCGAAGTGATCGGCGGCAAGAAAATCAAAGTCTACAACTACGCGGTGCCCGGGTGGGGTCCCGGCAATTTCCTGGCGCTGATGACGGACCCGCGTTTTCCGCCGGGCATCGCCGAGCGACAGGGCTTCGTCATCTATTTTTTCTTCGATTGCCACATCGACCGCGCCGCCGGCTGGCCGTTCCTGACGGATTTGCATCTGCGACCGTATCCGCGTTACGTGCCGACCGAGGACGGAAAACTGCAACGCGCCGGCATGTACGCCGAGGGGAAAAAATCGGCGGGGGACGGCGCGAAATTCGGCCGCGCCGGGCCGAGTCATTTTGATGTTTTTTCCGACGGCGTGTTATGGCGGGCGTCGGATGCGGCGCATCGCCGGCTGACCGTCCGGATTCTCGCCCAGGCGAAGGCGGAGTTTGAAAAACGGTTCAATTCGCAAGGTTTTTTCACGGTCTTTCTTCACGAACAGAGTCGATCCCGTCCCATGGCCGCTTCGTTGACCGAACTCGGCATTCATTGCCTCGACCTGCGCGGTCTGCTGGACGGACGATGCGGCGGCGAGCCGTGCATTCAAAAAATCGACAATACGCATCCGACCGCCAGCGGAAATTGCGTGGTCGCGACCAAACTGGCCGAGGAACTGGCGAAGTTCGACGTGCTGCAATAATGCCGTCGTTGGCCGCAGCGGTTGTTTTCCGTCGTGCCGCGATGTTATAACCGTGGCCGGATGTCGAACGAGACGCGAAACACCGCCGTCAGCCTTGCCCGCGCGACCGGACCGGTGAGAATTTACCTCGATAACGCCGCGACGACAAAAACCGCGCCGGAAGTCATCGCGGCCATGGCCCCGTATTTTTCCGAATCGTCGGCAAACGCGTCCTCAGTCCACCGGGACGGGGTCGCCGCCGCCAAGGGCGTCGAGCGCGCGCGGCAAATCGTCGCCGGCCGGATCCACGCGGCGCCGGATGAAATCGTCTTCACCTCCGGCGGAGCCGAAGCGAACAATTTGGCGCTGCAGGGCGTCTTCTTCGCCCACGGCGACCGCCGCCGGCACGTGATCGTGTCGGCGGTGGAACACGCGACCGTCTTGCGCGCCGCCGATTGGTTGGAAAGTCTCGGTTGCCGCGTCACCCGCCTCCCCGTCGACGGCGCCGGCCTCATCGATCCGGCGGACGTCGAACGCGCCCTGTCGGCGGAAACGATTCTGGTTTCCGTGATGTACGCCAACAACGAGATCGGCAGCATCGAGCCCATCGCCGACATCGGCCGCTTGTGCCGCGAACACGGCGTCGCGTTTCATACGGACGCCTGCCAATGCCTGACGCTGGAACCGCTCGACGTCGCCGCACAGCATCTCGATCTGGTGAGCCTCAACGCCCATAAGCTGCACGGCCCGAAAGGAGTCGGCGCGTTGTACGTCCGCGACAGCGTGCGGCTGATGCCGCTGTTTCACGGCGGCGGCCAGGAACGGCATCGGCGTGCGGGAACCCTTAACACGCCGGGCATCGTCGGATTCGGCAAGGCGGTGGAAATCGCCGCGGACGCCGACGCCGCGAAGATGGATCGCTTGCGGTGGGCGTTCTGGCGAAACATGGAAGGGACGATTCCCGACGTGCTGCTGAACGGCCCGCACGAGCGGCGGCTCTGCAACAATCTCAACGTCTCGTTCCGCGGCGTCGAAGGCCGGCGGCTCGTTCGCGAACTCGACGAGGACGGAATTGCGGTCGGCGCGGGCTCGGCTTGTTCGTCGGATACGAGCGATCCGAGCCACGTCCTGCGCGCGATCGGCCGCTCCGACGACGACGCCCTGGCCGCGGTCCGTTTCAGCCTCAGCCGCTGGACGACGGCGGCGGAACTCGACGAAGCGGCCGCGCTTCTGGCGCTGGCCGTTCGCCGCCTGCGCAACGAGCCCCGGGGAGCCGCGTCATGAACGGCGCAGCGCCCCCGCTCGACGAAACGCTCGATCTCACCGGCGTGCCCTGCCCGAACAACGTCGCGCGCGCCCTCGTGCGGCTGGAAGGTCTGGCGTCCGGCGCGGTGCTGGCGATCCTCGTCGACGACGGCGAACCGGCGACGAACGTCGCCGACGGCGTCGTCGCCGACGGCCACGAACTCCTGGCCCGCGAACCGGTCGGCCGCCAATGGCGGCTGCTGGTGCGCCGGGCCAACCTCCCATAAGGTGCAAACTCATGCTCTGCCAAAGGTGCGTGCTGCCGGAAAGCAAACCGGATATTTGGCTGGATGACGCCGGCGTCTGCAACCTCTGCCGCGCCGCCGAGGCCGCCGCGTCGCGGCCGGCGGAACGCGATTTGCTCGAGACCGATTTTGTAAAGATCCTCAAACAACATCAGGGCCGCGGCGCCTACGACTGCCTCGTCATGTGCAGCGGCGGCAAGGACAGCACGTCGAGTCTCTACTACATGGTGAAGCGCTACAAACAGCGGGTGCTGGCCTTCACTTTCGACCACGGCTTCGAGACCGAAGACGCGCTGGACAACGTACGGCGCGCCGTCGAGGCGCTGGGCGTCGATTTTCTCTTCTTCCGGTCGACGTATATGCGCAACATGTTCGCGAACATCGTGCGCTCCGGTTCGCGGGCGGTGCTGTGCCACCCCTGCTCGATCTGGTACATGCAACTCGCCTTCGACGTGGCGGCGCGCTATGACATTCCCATGATCATCGCCGGCTGGACCAAAGGCCAGTCGACGCGGCAGGATGTGATGTCCAAATGCGCGTGCAGCATCAGTTCGCCGGAATTCGCGGCGATGGGCAAGGCGACGGCGGAATTCCTCGCCTCGCTGAAGGACGATCCGCAATATCGCGATTTTCCGCGGAGCATGGAAGAAGCGCTGACCCGCGCGAAGAAGCGGCACAAATGCCTGGTGCTGTCGCCGCATTGGTTCCTGAATTCCGAACCCGAAGAGTACGTCGCGCTGATTTCGCGGGAACTGAAGTGGCGGTATCCGCGCCTGAGCTACCCGGCGAAGACGACCAATTGTTATCTCAATTTTCTTTCCGTCCACCGGACGATCAAAGATTTCGGATATTCGCACTACCACGCCGAGGCGAGCCGGCTGATTCGCCTGGGTCTGCTGTCGCGCGCCGAGGCGCTGGAGATGCTGGCGATCAATTTCGACCAGGCGTTGCTGGACCGCGTCGGCGCCATGCTCGGCGCGGCGATCGACTGACGAGCGCCTCACGCGCCGCCGGACGCGTCTTTCTCGAGCAGGAAGTTTTCGAGCGCCAGGCAATCGATGCTCATGTTTTGGAAACTGCGAAGCGCGTCTTCCGGCGTGCAAACGATCGGCTCGCCGCGGTCGTTGAACGAGGTGTTGAGCACGAGCGGCGCGCCATTCAACTCGCCCATTTTTTTCGCCAGCGCATAGAACGCGCCATCCTGCTCGGCCGTCAGCGTCTGGATGCGCGACGTGCCGTTGACGTGCAGCGCGGCCGGGATCCGCGCCCGCTGCTCGGGCCGCACCCGCGCGACCTGCAGCATGAACGGCGACGGACGGTCCAGTTCGAAATAGGCGTTGACGTCCTCCCGCGGCAGGCTCACGCCGTACGGCCGAAAGCTCTCGCGGTGCTTGACCTCGGCGTTGAGCTTGTCTTTCATATCCGCGCGCGACGGATCGGCCAGAATGCTGCGGCAACCCAACGCCCGCGGGCCGAATTCCATGCGCCCGCGGAACCACCCGACGATCTTCCCCGCGGCGATGCGGCGCCCGACGCGGTCGACCAGCTCGTCGGTCGCGCACTCGGCGAACTTTATCCCGCTGCTGCGCAACGCCCGCCGAATGTGGGCCGCCGAAAAGTTCGGGCCGACGTACACGTTGGCCAGCGCCGCCGCGCGGGGCGCGCCGGTCAGCGCGTGGTACAGGAAGAGCGCCGCCCCCAGCGCCCCGCCGGCGTCGCCCGCCGCCGGCTGGATAAACAGGTCGGCGAACGGCGTTTCCTCGCGGATGCGGCTGGTCGCGGCGACGTTCAGGCAGACGCCGCCGGCCAAGCACAAATGACGCGAACGCGTCGCCTCGAAAGCCGTCCGCGCCATGTTCAGCAACGCTTCTTCGAGGAAGCGCTGCAAGCTGGCGGCGATGTCTCGATGGCGCTGGGTCAGCTCGCTGCCGGCCTCGCGCGGCGGTCCGAATTCGGCGACGAAGCGCCGGCCGAACATGCGCGTTCCCTCGTAGAATGGGAAATACCGCCGGTCCAGGCGAAAACTGCCGTCCGCGCGCAGACGGGCGAGCGCGCGAAACCGGTCGAGAAACGCCGGCTCGCCGAAATCGGCCAGGGCCATCACCTTGCCTTCGCCGGCGAGGGCTTCGAAGCCGAGGTACGTGGTGACCGCGGTGTACAAGAGGCCGAGCGAATCGGGGTAGCGGAGTTCGCGAAGAAACTGAATCCCGCTTCCGCGCCCGTGGCCGACCGTGGTCGTCGCCCATTCGCCAACGCCGTCCGCGGTCAGGATAGCCGCTTCCTCGAACGGCGACGCGAGAAACGAGCTGCCCGCATGCGCCAAATGGTGGCTGAGAAAATGAACGCGGCCGCCGTAGCCGAGGGTTTTCTTCAGGGTGATCGGCAGGGTCAAACGCTCGCGCAGCCAGCCCGGCAACGTTTGCAGGAAAAGGCGGAACGATCGCGGGTAGGCGCGGACGTGATGGAGCAGGACGCGCTCCAGCTTGAGAAACGGTTTTTCGTAAAACGCCACGTGGTCGACATCGTCGATCGTGATCTCGCCGGCTTGCAGGCAATAGTTGATCGCCGCGAGCGGGAAATCGGGCGAGTATTTGCGGCGATTGAACCGCTCTTCCTGCGCGGCTGCGACGACCGCGCCGTCGCGCACCAGGCAAGCGGCCGCGTCGTGGTAGTAGCACGACAGACCCAGCACGTGCATGTCAGATGCCGGCGTACATGAACGCAATGACGGTCGCGGGTCCGACCGTGTAGACGAGAAAGGCGATGATTCCCAAAGCGATGAAGATCGGGATGAGAAAATACACCTTGTTGCGACGAATCAGCCGCCACGTCTCGCGCAAGATCAACCATACCCGGCTCACAGCGTCACTCCTCTCCGGTTAGCTCTGGCGCTCGCTGTCGCGGGCGTCGAATTCGCCGTCCTTCGGCGTCAACCAAAACGACGCCGCCTCGGCCGCGCCGAAACGGTAAAGGCGGCGATGAAAAATCAGCATCCACGCTTTCGTCAGACCAAAACCGAACACGTACAGGAACGCGAGCAGAAATTGCACCACGAGCGTCTGGAGGCCACGCCCCAGCCGCCGCACGGCGCCGACCGCTTTCTTGAACGTGACCGCTCCCGCGACCCTGACGGCCCTTTCCGCCGACATTTTTTCGCCGGCAACCAGCATCTACTACACGGGCAAAAGGCCAGTCAAGCGCGACGCACCCTGGGCGGCGTCGCCGCCCAGGGTGCGCGATTCACGGAAAATCCAGTTCGGCGAACGCTGCGCCGATTGCGCCCGCGGCAATCGCATATTACGATAATTTACGACGCAACGGAGGTCGCGATGAGAAAACCTGTGCGCTGGATGGTGCTGGCGGTCTGGCTGGGCTTGCTCGGCTTTTTCACGTATCGGCAAACGACGGCCGCCGCGGAAACGCCGGGGCTGGCGACGGCGGTCGCCGCAACCGAGGACAACGACGAGAACGCGCAGGAATGGTTCGGCATCTACATCGCGATGCCGAACGGCGAAAAGACCAAGATCGGCTACACGGTCTCGAAACGCACCGAGACCTCGGTCGGCTTCCAGACCGACGAATCGACGTACATGCGACTCGGCAAGCTGGGCGAGGAGCAGGTAATTCGCACCGAGAGCAAGATCCTCACGGGGCCCGACCACAAGCTGCAATACATCGACCTGGTGACCAGTTCGGACAAGATGAAATTCAAGATCATCGCCACCGTTCGCGGCAGCGACATCAACCTCGAAATCGAAACCGCGGCGGGCGTGCAGAAGCAGACGCTGCACCTGCCCGAACCGCCGATGATGCAAGACGACATCGCCCTCTTGCTCGTCCACGAGGGCGGGCTTCACGTCGGCGCGACCGCCGATGCGCCGTTTTTCGATCCGACCACGCGCCGTTACGAGAAAGCCAAGGTTCGCGTGACGCAGCGCCTGGAGCGCCCGACGCCGTCCGGGGGGAAATTGGTCGCCTACCGGGTCGAGGTCGAGGTCTTCGGCATGACGAGTGTCGCCATCGTCGACGAACGCGGCCGCATGCTCGAAGAAACGATGGCCACCTTCACGCTGATCCGCGAGCCGCGCCAGACGGCGCTCACCGCCAACTGGAGCGCGAAACCGCCCGACCTGCCGGAGCTCGCGCAGGTGCGCGTCGAGAAGCCGATACCGAACGCCCGCGACGCCAAGCTGGTCAAGGTGCGTCTGACGGGCGTCAAGTTCGACGACCTGCCGCTCGCGGACGACCGCCAGACTTTCGCCGACGGCGTGCTGACGGTGCAGGTCAAACCGGCGCCAAGCAAGGGCGCGTTCAAGATTCCGTACCGCGGCGACGACGCGGCGCTGTGGAAATTCATGAAGCCGGAGCCGCTGATCGAAAGCGACGACCCGGCGATCGTCGAGCAGGCCCGGAAAATCGTGCCGGAAGGCGCCGACGCGGTGACCGCCGCGCGCGCGATCAACGATTGGATTTACAAGAACCTGGAAAAGAAAGCGGTCGTCTCGATCACCAGCGCCCGGGAAGTGCTGCTGCTGCGCCGCGGGGCCTGCAACGAACACGCTTCGCTGTTCACCGCGCTGGCCCGGGCCGCCGGATTGCCGGCGCAAACGTACGCGGGCCTGGTGTACGCCAACGGCTCGTTCTATTACCACGCCTGGAACGGCGTCTACGTCGGCGAATGGGTGGCGGTCGACTCCACACTCGATCAATATCCCGCCGACGCCACGCACTTGCGCATCGTCAACGGCGGCCTCGACAAACAGGTCGATATCTTGCGCATGATCGGCGCCGTGAAGATCGACGCGCTCGAAGCGAAGTGACCGCGGGGCGCGATGCGGCGCGGCGCCGGCGAAAACTTCCGGCTCACCCCGCTGGCGGCCTTCGTGTATGATGGCGCGCGCTTGCACCCGGGATTGAAATGATTCGCACGGAAAAACTCACCAAGAAATATGGCGCGCTGACGGCTGTGGACAATCTCGATCTGGAAGTCGGCGCCGGCGAGATTTTTGGATTTCTCGGCCCGAACGGCGCGGGAAAAACCACAACCATCAAGATGCTGGTCGGCATGTTGGCGCCGACGGCGGGCGCCATTTTCATCAACGACATCGACGCGCTGGCCGACCCGCTGGCCGCCAAGCGCGTGATCGGCTACATCCCGGACCGGCCCTATTTGTATGAGAAGCTGACCGCCGCCGAATTTTTGCGGTTTGTCGGCGGGCTGTACAGCATGCCGCCCGACGAGGCCGCGAAGTTCGGCGCCGAGTTGCTCACGATGTTCGAGCTCGACAAATGGGCCAATGAGCTGGTCGAAAACTTCTCGCACGGCATGAAGCAGCGGCTGATCATGTCGGCGGCGCTGCTCCACCGCCCCAAGGCGCTGATCGTCGACGAGCCGATGGTCGGCCTCGATCCGAAAGGCGCCCGGCTGGTCAAGCGCCTCTTCCGCGAACTGGTCCGCGCCGGCCGGACGATCTTCATGTCGACACACACGCTCGAGGTCGCCGAAGAGGTCTGCGACCGCATCGCGATCATTCACCAAGGGCGGATCATCGCCCTGGGCACGATGGCGGAAATTCGCCGCGCCAATCAGGCCGACGACGGCCGGCTGGAGTCCATTTTTCTGGAGCTCACCGGCGGCGATGAGGTCGCCGATTTGGTCGATGTCCTGAGGGAATAGGTTGGCCCGCGGCCCGCGCCAGGCGCCAAGCGGCGTCAGGTCACGGCGGCGGCGTCCCCGCACACGCCAGCGCCTGCCGATATTGCTCGAGGGTCGCCGGGTCGCCCGGGTTGTCCGCGAGGTACAGGGCGAACTCGCGCGCCGCTTCCGCGCACTGCCGCAGCAGCAAATGCACATACGCGAGGCTTTGATACGACTGCGAGCGGCCGCCGTCGCAGGCCAGTTCCCGGCGAAACTCGGTCTCGGCGCGTTCGAGGTCGCCGCGCCACAGCAGCTCGACGCCGAAATTGCGATGGCCGATCACGCTGTCCGGGTTCTTGGCGACGACATCGGCCCATAGCGCGATCGGCGAGCGCCAGATTTCCACGCGCGCCAGCGTGAGAATGCAAAACATCGCCAGCACGAAGTGGCCGGCGAAACGCGCGCGCGGGCGTTGCGCCGCCGCGCGACCGAGCGCGGTCGCCGCGAGAAAGCCGAATGAGCCGGTCGCGAAATAAAGGAACCGCTCGTTTTGCAGCGAGTTGATCGGCAGCAGGTTGGCCGCCGGCGCGAGCGAGCACAGCGCCAGGCAAAAGAAGAACCACGCCGGTGTTTTCCAGCGGCGCACGCCGAAGTGGAGAACCACGCCGAAGAGCAGCAACGCCGAGCCGACGACCCACGGATCGAAAATGGATTGGCGGAACGTCGGATTGTATTCGAGCATCAGGTTGACCGGAAGAAACAACAGCCGCAGGTAATCGGCGAAGATGACCGCGGTCGTCAGCAGCGTGTTTTTGAGCGAACCGGCGAGGTAATGGTCGAGTTGCGTGACGCCGCCGACGGCGTGCACCCGCCACCCGACGTACAGCAGCGCCGGAACGAAAAACAGCGCGGCCGCGACGCGCGCTCCTTTGCGTTGCGCCGGCTGGACAAATTCGAGCAGCAACCACGTCGCCGCCATCGACGAGGCGGTCTCCTTGAGCAGCAAACTGACGGCGTAGAGCGCCAGCGCCGCGACCAAGCGCCACGCGCCGCCGGTGTCGCGCCAGCGCAGGTAGACGAGCACCGCCGGCAGGAAAAAAGTCACCCAGGAGATGTCGTCCAGCCCCGAAATCCACGCCGGCGATTCGACGTTGACCGGGTGCGCGACGAAGAGCGCCGCGCCGAACCAGGCCCATTCGCGCCCCGCGCCCAACCGCAGAAAGACGAAATAGAACAACACGCCGTTGAGCGCATGCAGCAGCACGACCGTTAGGTGATAGCCGAACGGCCCCGCGCCGAAGATTGCGGTTTGCAGCGCGTAAAACACCGGGAGCAGCGGCCGGAAGGTATGCCGCTGCAGCGCCGCCGTGGCCGCGACGGCGCTCGGCTCGCCAAAGGTGCGGAACGCGGCCCCCAGGCTTTTGACCGCCGGGTTGTCGCGCACGAACGAGGTGTCGTCGAAGAAAAACGGCGCGCTCAGGCTGCGGGCGTACAGGGCCACGCCCAGAAGAAAAAGCGAAATCGCATATTTCGCGTGCTGCGCCAAAACCCGCCCCCGCGCCATTGCCTGCGAGAATAGGTTACTCGGCGCCGCGACGCAATTCGTTGGGCCCACGCACAACACGCCTTTGGTCGCGCGAAAAAGTTGGGGAAACGCGATCACGCGCCGAAAAAGACGGCGAGTTTTCTTGACCGTTCGCCGTGCGGGCGGTATTCTGCGCCGTCGCTCGAAAAACGTAGCTCGCGGCGAAAGGGTTTGCATGCCTGCGCCGAAAATCGCGGTCCCAATTGGCCGGGAAGATTTTCCTTTCATGTTGACCCTGGCGCGGCCGGGCGGAAACTGACATGCGGCTCACCCGGTTGCTTGGCCTCTCGCTGCTCGCCGCCGCCGCGCTCACCACGGAAATCGTCCTGACCCGCATTTATTCGGTGGTGCTGTCGTATCACTTTGCGTTTCTGGCGGTCAGCGTGAGCCTGTTCGGGCTCGGGTTCGGCGGCCTGGCGCTGCACATTCTCGGCCGGCGGCTGGACGACTTCGACGACGCGCTGTTGACGTACGCCGGCGCGGCGATGGGCGCGGCGAACGGCCTGCTCGTCGTTTTGCTGCTGACGTTGCGGCTCAACCCGTTCGACTGGAGCCGGCACAGCTTGCTGCAACTCGCGGCCGTCTGCCTAGCCTCGGCGGCGCCATTCGTCGCGGCCGGCTTTTTCGTGGCCCTGACGTTGCGCGCCGGGCAGAAACGCGCCGGTTTCGTTTACCTGTTCGACCTGGTCGGCGCGGGCCTGGGCTGTCTGCTGACGATTCCGCTGTTGCAGTTCGTCGGCGGCCCGGCCGCCGTGCTCGTGGCCGGCGCGCTCGCGGCGCTCGGCGGCGTCGTCGCCGGGCAACCGTTCAAGCCGCTGCGCTTCGGCGTGGGCTTGGTCGTCGCCGCGGTGTTGCTGTCGGTGGTCGGCGTGCATCTGGCGCAAAACGGCCAATTGCTCGAACCGCGCTACGTGAAAAACGCCGTGGAGCCGCCGCGGCTGGCCGTGGCGTGGAACAGTTTCTCGCGCGTGACCGCCCAATTGCGGCCCGACGTGGGCGACATCCTGCTGACTGCTGACGGCGTCGCGCACACCCGGATCACGCCGTTCACCGGCGATGCGGCGAGCACGCAGACGGCCGAGGCGAATCTTCAGCGGCTGCCGTACATCTTGCGGCCGAGCGCTTCGACGCTGATCTTCGGCGCAGGCGGCGGCGAGAATGTCCTGACGGCGCTGGACGCCGGCGCCTCGCAAATCATGGGCGTCGAGTACAACCCGATCGTCGTCGACATGGTGCGCCGGCGGTTTGCGAGCGTCGCGGGCGGACTGTTCAGTCTGCCGAACGTGCGCGTTGCGGTGGACGAGGGCCGCAGCTTCATCCGCCGCACGCCGGAGAAGTTCGACATCATCCAATTCACGCTGATCGACACGTGGGCGGCGACGGCGGCCGGGGCGTTCTCGCTGACCGAAAACAACGTTTTCACCGTCGAGGCGATGAACGAATATTTCGACCATCTGCGGCCCGGCGGATTGCTGAGCATCAAGCGCTGGTCGGCCGGCCGCGACGTGGCGCTGCGGCTGGTCGTGCTGCTGAAGGCCGTCCTGCAGGCGCGTGGGGCGCGCGAGCCGGAGCGGCATTTTTTCATCGCGCACGACAACGAATTCGTCAACCTGATGGTGAAAAAAGAGCCGTTCACGCTTCGCGAGATGGGCGATCTGGTCGAACAGTGCGCCCGGCTCAACCTGGCGATCGCCTACAGCCCGTTTCACCCCGGCGACGACCCTGGCTTCGCCGATTTGCTCGGCGAGGCCGATCTCAACCGCTGGCTCGCGAAGCAGCCGTACGACCTCTCGCCGCCGACCGACGACCGCCCGTTCCTTTTTTATACGGTGCGGTTGAAAGACCTGCCGCAGGTGATGAAGCAGGCGGCCGGCGTGCGCGCCCACAACATCGGCCCGGCGATGCTGCTGGCCCTTGTCGGCCTGACGGCGTTGTTCGTGGCGGCGCTGATGCTGCTGCCGGTCTGGTCGACGCGCGACAAACAGGCCCGGGCGCCGCTGCGCTGGACGGCGTATTTCGCCCTGCTCGGCATGGGCTGCCTGCTCGTCGAAGTGGCGACCGTGCAGAAATTCATCCTGTACCTCGGGCGCCCAACCTACGCGCTCGCCGTCGTGCTGTTCACGCTGCTGCTCTCGTCGGGCGTCGGCGCGGCGCTCTCCGAGGCGGCGTCGGCGGACAAGGCCGCGTCGCGGGTGCGGCTGCTGATCGCGGCGATCGCCTTTTACGCGGCGGCGTTCATGGCGCTCAGCCCGCGCTTGTTCTTCGACACGCTGGCGGCGCCGCTGAGCGAACGGATCGGGATCAGCGTCGCGCTGCTCGCGCCGCTCGGCCTGCTGATGGGCATGCCGTTTCCGCTCGGCGTCCGTTTGGTCGGCGCCGACCATCCGCGGGCCGTGCCGTGGATGTACGCGATCGCCTCGGCCGGGGCGGTGCTCGGTTCGGCGGCGGCGACGGCGATCGCTTTGCACTGGGGGTTCGCCGGCGCGATCACGGCCGGCTTGTTGTCGTACGTCGCGGCGTGCCTGCTGCCGTGACGGGACCGCGGCCGACGCCTCAACCTGACGGAGGACGCCCGATGCGCATTCTCATGGTCGACAACTCTCCGCAGATGGGCAGCAGCATCCGCTGCGCCGCGTCGCTGTTGCGCGATCTGGCGGAAAACGGGCACGAGGTCGGCTTGTCGGCGTCGCGGCCGGATTTGTGGGCGCCGCTGCTCGGCGACAAGGTGCGCGTCTACCCCGTCGCTTGGATCGGCTTCCGCAACGTCTTCGACGCCGAGCACCATTTGACCGGCGGCGGCCTGCCCGTCGTCGGCCAGTGGCTCGCCGTCCGGCGCTTCAGCGCCCGGCTGCTGCCCGAAATGCGGCGCATCACGCGGCTGTTCCGGCCGGACGTCGCCGCGCTGAACAACATGAACCTCGCGCAAATCCCGGCGCTGATCGCGGCGCAGGAAGCCGGCGCGGCCGTCGTCGCCCACGGGCGCGCAATCCGGCTGTTCGGCAAGCGCGAACTGACGCCGTTCGCGCGGCGGGCGCGGCGGGTGATCTGCATGAGCGACGCCGTGCGCCGCTGCCTCGCCGAGCGGCTGCCATCGCTCAACGACAAGCTCGTCGTCGTCTTCGACGGCCTCGAAGACGAGATGTTCCGCGTCGCGCCCGACCCCGGATTGCGCGACGCCCTGGGGTTGCCGCACGACGCGCCGGTCGCCTGCCTGCTGGGCCGCCTCACGGCGCGCAAAGGGCAGCACGTGGCGATCGCGGCGTGGCCGAAGGTGCGCGAGATGGCGCCGCGGGCGGTCCTGGCGATCGTCGGCGCCGGCGACGCGACCTACCTCGAATGGTGCAAGCACCGCGCGGCGGAACTCGGCGTCGGCGACGCGGTGCGGTTCCTCGGCCACCGCGACGACGCACCGCAGGTGCTCGCAGCCTGCGACCTGCTGCTGCACGCGAGCTGTTACGCCGACCCGCACGACGGCATGGTCGAGGCGTTCGGCCGCGTCGTGATCGAAGCGATGGCCGTGCGGCGGCCGGTCGTGGCGACCGCCGCCGGCGGCGTGCCCGAGTTGATCGAGAACGGCGTCGTCGGCTGGCTGATTCGCCCGAACGATCCGGACGACCTCGCCGACAAGGTCGGCGCCGCGCTCGCCGATCCGGAACTGCGCCGCCGCGCCGGCGAAGCCGGCCGCGCCCGCGCCGAAGCGCTGTTCACGCAGCGGGCCGCGACGACGAGGATGATGGAGGAGTATCAGCGGGCGATGAAATAGTCGGCTCTCCCGTTGGGAGAGGTGCTTACTTGGCGCGTGGCGACGTCTCCCAAAGGAAGAGGTGTTCTTCTCCGCGTTCTCCGCGTCGCCGCGTGAGACAAAAATTTATTCCGGGGTTGAATCGGCGATGACGCCCAGGCCCTTGCGGCCGTCGACCATCGCGGCCAGCGGATGCGTCAGGCGCACATGCCGCAGGTGCGGCGTCTCCTGGAAGGCCGGCGCGGCGTCGAGCCAGGCCCAATCGACGAATTCCTCGTTCCCGTTGCCTTTGTGCGCGCCCGGCGGAATGGTGAAATACCCAATTCCGAGCGAGGTGATATTGTGGAAAAAGTGCGCGCCCTGCGACGGGTCGACCAGGTAATCGCCGGGCGAGGCCTCGACGATGATCTTCGCGCCGGAAATCTGCGCCCAGGTCACCGGGATGCCCAGCCAGAAGTCGCTGCTGCCCCAGCGGCCGGGCCCGATCAGCACGTACGGCCGTTTTTCGCGCGTCAGCAACTGGTTGACGGCGCCGACCTCGCGGGCAATCGCCGGCGATTGCGCCGGATCGAACTCGCCGCGTTTGACGTAGACGATATCCTGCAGGGCGGAATAGCTGCCGTGGCCCATCGCGCGTTTGCAGCGGCAAATCACCTCGTCTTCCGCGAACGCGCCGGCCTCGACCGCCGTCAACTCCGACTTGGTCACGATCGGGCGCAATTGCAGCGCGTACAGCGTCGGCGGCCGCGGTGTTTCGCCGCGGCGCAAGCGCCGGCCGAAATCGCCCATGTCGCAGGCGAACTCGATCTCGACCGCGCAGCCCATGCCCGCGGCGGCCAGGTCGACCAATTCATTTAACGCCGCGGCGACGGGCGCGCTGTTGTATTTCAGCAGATTGCTGAAGGTGATGACCCAGGGGCCGGCGGCGTCGGTGTTCTCGGTCAGCACGTCGTCGTTGACGTTGTAGCGGCTGCCGACCAGGGCCAGCGTGCCGTCGGCCTCGGCCGCGGCCAGGTCGAAGACCTTCAAGTGGCCCGGGCCGACGTTGAGCGGATCGTCGCCGGCGGTTTCGAGGTCGAGCGAATAAAAGCGGTGCTGCGAATTCTTCATCGCCGCGGCGGGCGAGGCGAGCAGCGGCGCGACGTTCGGATGCTTCGCGCTGAAGCGATACGATCGCCCGCCGTCGACGACGATGCGGCCCAGGCCCAGCGCCATCTGCACCACGCCGTCTTCGGCCCTTTGCGGCGCGACGGGGTAGTAGTTGTACGACTGCGCGACGCCGGCGAAATGCGGATAAAAGCGCCCGCCGTAGCGCTGGCCGACGACGCGCTCGACGACCACGGCCATTTTTTCCTGTTCGATGCGGTGGCCGGTGTTCTCGATATACGCGCGGGCGTCGGCGTGGAAGGTGGAGGCGTAAACCATCTTCAGCGCGTTGGAAAGCTGCATCAGCCGCTTGAGCGGATTGGTCGAGTTGTTGGCGAGCATCAGCGTGCGATAGATGCCGGCGAACGGGTGCGACATGTCGTCTTCGAGCAGGCTCGACGAACGGACGGCCAGCGGACAATCGACGTAATCGAGGATCTTCTGCAGCGCGTCCATCAACCGCATCGGCAGGCGGGCGCCGAAGAAACGGCGATTGATTTCCTGGTCGTCGTCGCAATGGTAAACGAAATCGTACAACGAGTTTTCGTCCATGAACTGGTCGAACAAATCGGTGGCGATGACGAAGCTCTGCGGAATCTCGACCGGCATGCCGGCGAGCGCGCCTTTGTACGGATCGGACGTCAGCAGCAAATTGAGGAACGCCAAGCCGCGCGCCTTGCCGCCGAGCGAGCCGGTCCCGATGCGCTGAAACAGGTTGTCCGGCTCAAAGCGTTCGAGCGAAAAATCGGAGATGACGCCCTCGCCGCCGCCGCGGCGCAGCAGCCGCACTTCGCGGACCACGTACCGGCGCACCTCGTCGAGCGTGAGGAAGTCGCTGACCTTCTTCGGCCGCAGCTTGGCGGCCAACTCGTATTCGCTGCGGGCCATCAGCCAGTTGGAAAAATGGTTGCGCCGCGCGTGATATTCGAACGACTCGAGCGGGATCGTCTCCAACTCCAGCTCGAACTCGCGCAAATCGGTCGCGCGGGCGATCTCCTCGCCGTCGGGCATGCGAAAGACGAACTCGCCGAAGCCGAGGTAGTTTTGCAAAAACTCGTTGATCTCGTGCAGCAACGAAGCCGAGTTCTTGTTGAGGAAAATTGCGCCCAACACGCGGGCCGCCGACGCGAAATCCTCGTTGGCCGATTGAAAGAGAATCGGCATATCCGGCGCGCGCCGGCGAATCTCGGCCGCCAGTTCCAGGCCGGCGTTCATCCGGTGTTTGCCGTCGCGCGGAAAGCCGGCGTCGGTGATCAGCGCGATGATGTTGTCGGCGTATTTCTCGTACAGCGCCATCGCCGCTTCGTAGTTCGCCGCGTGCAGGATTTTCGGCCGCGTGCGCATGCGCATCAGCTTTTGCAGCGTGTTGAGGCCCTCGGCGAACAGGCTTTGCGACTGCTTCATCATCACCGGATACAAATCGGCGAGAAACTCCGAGAAGTAACGGATCGAATCCTCGACCAGCAAAATCGCGCGCACGTCGGCCAACTCGATGTCGTGGTCGATGTTCTGGCGATCCTCGATGTACTTGATAATCGCCAGCAAGATCGTCGCGTCGCCGTTCCAACTGAACACGCCGTCGATGCAATCGGTGTCGGCCAGCGACCGGAGATCCTCGATTTCGTGGTTGTCGAACGCCAGCACGACCACGGGCCGGCCCGTGCGCAGTTCCTTCACGCGCCGGCCGAAATCCAGCAGGTTGACGTCGGCCAGCCGCGGCATCACCAGCACCAGGTCGAACCGCCGCCGCTGCAACGCCGCGATCGCTTCCTCGCCCGTCGTCACGTGCGTAAACCGCGGCGCGCTCGACAGCGCCAACGATTTGTATTCGAGAAACACCTGCTCGGTGAGGTGCCCGTCTTCCTGAAGGATGAACGCGTCGTAGAGCGACGACACCAGCAGCACCTCGCGCACGCGGTGCGGCATCAAATCGAAAAACTTCCGGTACTTGACGATTTGCGGCAACGGGCCGGCCATGCGCAACCTCCGTAGCCCGCGCGGGCCTCGGCGGCCCGTCGCGACGACGAATCATAACGCAGGGCGCGCGGGGTTAGAAGGCGGAAGTCAGAAGTCAGAAGTCAGAAGCCAGAAGCTGGGCGCGCCCTTCGTCCGGCTTCGCGCTGGCCCCCGACGGGTGGTCACTGTTTACTGTTCATTGTTCACTGTTCATTGTTCACTATTCAACGCAGTACGCGTCGTCGCGCGGGCAATGGATGCGCACGTGAATATGGTCGCGATGCCCGGCCGCGTGGCGGATGATCGCTTCGCGGGCCCGCCGCTGGCGCGGGTATTGAAAAATCTCGGCGAGCTGCCGCTCGGGAACGAACAGCGAGATTTCGTCGTAGATGATTTTTTGCACGGCCGTATCGAGCAGCACATATTGAACGTGGCCCTTCTCGAGAAACGTCTGGATCAGCGACCACGTTTTCGGCACATCCAACTCGCCGCGGGTCATGTCGACAAACCGCCGGTGCGGTCGATTGTCGAGCGCGTACATCGCCACGTCGGCGTCGCGGCCGCTCTGATGGCTGGCGTGCGGTGCCAGCCGTCCGCCCCCTTCGCGCGACAGATCGCCGACGACCAGCGGCGGCGCGTCGGGGTACGCCTGCCGCATTTCGTGCGCGACGGCCTCGATCAGGTCGACCAGTTCCTGCGTGCCCCAGGAGCAATCGGGATTGAGCACGAGCAGGTCGTCGCTCGGCGTGAGCCGCGCGCCGCCCATCAGGCAGCCATTGTCGGTGCGGCCGACCGACCCGCTGCGTTCCGGCGCATTCGGCCGCGTCGCGCAACCAGCCGCGACACACAGAAGGAGGAGCATCACGAAGATCAACACGCAACGCATGCGCCAGTGTACCGCGCGGGCGGGGCGAAGTGAACAGCGATCAGTGAACAGCGAACAGCGAACAGCAAACAGCGAACAGCGAACAGTGAACAGTGAAGAGTGGTTGGCCACCCATCTCGGAAACGCTAACCAAGAGCCAGTGGCCAGTGCGCGCGATAGTCAACGGTGGTCGGCTTCCCGACTTCTGAAGGGAGCGACAGTGAGAGGAACGGGGGCGGGCTCGCGGTTCTCGATTCGAAAAAGGGGTCGCCGGCCACTGTTCACTGTTCCCTGTTCGCTGTTCGCTGCCCCGTGGCATCGGCGCAACGTCTCTGTTAAGGTACGGCCCGAACCCGCAATGGAGCAGATCATGTCCGTCCCGCTTCTCGACTTGAACAAGCAATACGAACAAATCAAGAACGAACTCGAAGCCGCGGCGCTCGCCGTGTGCCGCTCGGGCAAATACATCCTCGGCGAAACCGTGGAACGATTCGAACGCGAGGCCGCCGCCTATTGCGGCGCCGGCGCGGCGCTGGGCGTCTCGTCGGGCAGCGACGCGCTGCTGATGGCGCTGATGGACGCCGGCGTCGGGCGCGACGACGAGGTGCTGACGACGACCTTCACGTTTTTCGCGACGGTCGGCGCAATCATCCGCTTGGGCGCGAAGCCGGTGTTCGCCGACATCGACCCGGCCACCTTCAACTTTGACGAAGACGCGGCAATTGCGGCGATCACGGAACGGACGAAGGCCGTCATCGCGGTGCACCTCTTCGGCCGTTGGTGCCCGCTGGACCGCCTGCTGGCCGTCTGCGAAAAGCGCGGCATCGTGCTGATCGAGGACGCGGCGCAAGCCATCGGCAGCGAAGACGCCAAGGGCCGGCGCGCCGGCAGCGTCGGCCACTACGGCGCGTTCAGTTTTTTCCCGAGCAAGAATCTCGGCGCGTGCGGCGATGGCGGCTTGTTGACGGTCCGCGACGCGGCGACCGCGGCGCGCGTCAAACTGCTGCGCAATCACGGCATGAATCCGCCGTATCTGCATCATGTCGTCGGCGGCAATTTCCGGTTGGACGCGCTGCAGGCGGCGATTCTGTCCGTGAAACTCCGTTATCTCGAAGGTTGGCATGCGGGCCGGCGCGCCAACGCCGAACGCTACGCCGACGCGTTTGCCGAGGCCCGCGTTCCCACCGACAAGGTCACGCTGCCCACGCCCGGCGCCGGGCGGCACATCTTCAACCAGTTCACCCTGCGTTGCGCCGACCGCGACGGCCTGCTGGCGCATTTGCGCCAACAAAACATCGGCGCGGCGGTCTACTACCCGCATTGCATGCATTTGCAGCCGTGCCTGGCCGGCATGGGCTGGAAAGACGGCGCGTTTCCGGAGGCGGAGCGGGCGGCGCGCGAAGTGCTGTCGATCCCCGTTTATCCGGAGTTGACGGCGGCGCAGCAACTCGAAGTGGCGCGCGCGATCGCGGCGTTCTATCGCGGCAACTAACCGAGGGCCAGGAGCGCGGCGGCGGCGGCGAGACCCGCCAGACCGAGGTAACCCGGGATGCGCCAGCGTTCGCCGAACGCCCCGATGAAAACCAAGGCGACGGCCGGCGTGGCGCCGAACGCCGCCAGACCGACGATCTGCCAGCCGGGCAGTCCTCCCAGCGGCAGCAACAGGCACAGGAAGCCGCCGAACAAGGGCACGCCGGCGGCGGCGCCGAAGAGAATCTCGGACGCGCCGAAACGTTCGCGGCGCGCGTAGCCGAGAATCTGCAAGGCGATGCCGCCGACGGCGAAGACGGTCAGCAAGAACGGACCGTCCTGCGCGCGCGACCCCGCCATCGCATCGAAAAACAGCAAACCGAAGAACACGAAGCCGACCAGCGCCAGCAACAGCAACGTGCTCAGCAAGCGGTTGTTCAGCGGCAGACCGCTCGCGCGAACCCGCCAGCCGACGATCAACAGGGCGAACGCGACCGCGCCGGCGGCCAAACCGAGCGCGCCATACCGCGTCACCGAAGATAAGCCGTTGAAGAGAAACACCGCCGCCGCGATCGGCAACGCGAAGGAGACGCCGATGGCCGCGGGCGCGACCAGCAGGCTCGCTTCTTCGACGGCGCGGACCAGGAAATAGCCTGCGGCCGCCAGCGCGAGACCGATGCCGACGCCGATCAGCCCGGCGAACAACTCGAACGCGCCGAATTGTTCCGTCGCCGCGGTGTAAATGCCCGCCCCCGCCGCGGCGGCCAGCAACGCCATCGCTGCCAGAAACAGCGGCGAGCGGCTGCGGCCGGCGCCGAACCGGCCGATTGCGGCCGCGAGCGCCAAACAACCGATGGCGAACCCGACATACATCATTTCGTTCAGCTTCTCCGGCGGCCGCCGCCTGTTGAACCGCCGTCGGCTGCGGGCCGCGCTCCATGGCGACGCCTGCACGTTGACCGGCGAAACCACGACACAGCACTGTTGGCGAAACCACAGGATCGGCTCTAGTTTTAAGTAACCGTTGGATTTTGTCAAGCAAAAGAGGTTTTGTTGACAAAAGAAAATGCCGGAGACTATAGTCCGGCAGTCAGCGCAACAGAAGCAGCATCAACGGGGAGGGAGCAATGCTTTTGCAACTGGTGCTCAAACGGAGCAGCACTTCGGCCGCCGATTTTCATTTCCTGCAATTGATGGATCGGCTGGCCAAGGAAGGTTTCACCGGCGTCTTTCACACACTGCGCGAGAACGCCGCGGGTCTGTTCGGCGCCCCGATCGAGAAGGTCTCGCCCGCATTCGACCAAGCCGGGGGCGATTTGTTCTTGGCCGGCGACGCCAAGTTGCTGTTCCTCAAGTGCCGCTGGGAGCCCCGACATGAAGAATCCGGCGACCCGTTCGCCGATCCCGGCCGCGCCGCCGCGTTGACGGAAATGGCGCTGGAAGTCGGCCAGATCGCGCCGGTCGGCGCCGCCGACGCCGCCGATCTGGATCGCCTTTGCCAGGCGCTTTCGACGATTCTCGAAATCGAGTGCAACTGCGCCGAACTGAAATGGTCCGAACCCGGGGCGCCGAAGGGCTCGATGGCCGAAATCGGCGGCAAGGCGGTCGAACGACCGACGCCGGCCGACCTCGAACTGAGCGCCATCCTGCGGGAAAAGGCGCTCCAGCCGTTCCTCGCCGCGATTCAAGAGAAAAAAAGCGAACTGCTGCTCGACCAGTGGCTCGCCGAGCGCACGGACGCCGAGGAAATCGAATACTTCATCGACAAACTGTTCGAGGCGGATTTCTTCGACGAGGAAATCGTCGTCTACAGCCAGCACACCGGCCAGCCGGTCATCCGCGCGAAAGATCGCGCCGGCCTGGAAGCGCTGAAAAGCGCCGGCATTCGCGACGTGAACGGCGACGAACTGGATATCGAAAACGTTCGCCGGCTGCTCATCCTGCCGAAGGACAAGCGGCCGTATCTGGTGAAAAGCTGGGCCGCCCGCGTCGCCCTGCTCGACCTCCTGCTCAAACTCGGCCTGCCGGCCGAGGACATTCGCGAGCTCGACTCCATCGCGGGCCTGCAATTGCTCGCCGCGCTGTACGACGGCAAGCCGTATTTGTTCGCGCTCGGCAAGAATAGCGTCGAGCCGAAGGACTTCGCCGCCCTCGCCGCGACGCTGAAGAAACTCGGCGGGCCGACCGTCGTCGCCGTCGCTCCGAAAGACACCGACGTCGACGCCGCGCTGGCGGCCGGCGCCGCGGCTTGCGTAACGGTGGCGGGCGTCGACGAGTTCAACACGACGTTGCTCGATTACCTCGCCGGCCAGCGCAAGAATCTCATCGCCCAGGCGATGGCCGAATTCGACGGCATGCTGAAATTCAACGTGGCGTCAATGGCGCTGGACCGGTTCGCGCCCGCCGAATAGGCGACGCGCCGACGGTCGATCCCGCGCCGGATGAGTGCGCGTCTCGTCGGAGGCGGCATTTAATTTCCTCTCCTTTCCTGTTGCATCGCAACGCCCGCCGACGTACATTGACGGCAATCAAGAAATGGGAGGAAACGAAGGTGTTGCGCCGCTGGCCGGTACTGCTGCCCGTGTTGCTGTGGTGTGTTGCGGCGTCGGCGGGCGAGCCCGCCAACCCAACCGGCGCCCTGTCCGATTGGCTTTCCATTCCGGGCTTCACAATCGAGGCCGCCGTCGGAACCGGCGTCAAGGATTCCGGCGAATTGGAAGGCCAGGCCACGAGATTCCCGGAAAACGTCGGCGCCGTCTTTTGCCGGGTCGACGGCATCGGGCTCGAAGACCCGCAAACGGTGACGGTCGTCTGGTTTCGCGAAGGCGACGAGCGTTCGCGCGCCAAACTCATGTTGACGAAGGCTAAGCCGCGGGCGAGCGCCATGATGCAGATTCCCGCCGCGCAGGCCGGATCGTGGCGCGTCGAGGTGCAGAACGATAGCGGCCAGGCGCTGGCGCTTGTGCCGTTCGTCGTCGGCAAGCCGTCGGCGACCGATGAGGCGCCGCGCAAGCCGGCGCCGCCGCACCCGTAACGCGCCGCCATTTTCGCCGTTGCACGGGCCGCATTCCGCGGAATATTCCCATATTTTTCCAATGGTTTATTGCGGGAAACATTAGTTATTACACTACGTTTGTATGGCAACCGCACATCTGAAAAATTTTTTCGTTGATCGCAGGAGAGCCGTGGCTAATTTTCAGTCATGGCGAGGATCTGCTTAGGAGGGAATTGGAGATGGTCGAAACAGCAGTTAATCTGGGGGTCGCGGCCGGGCTTTTCCTAGCCTTGCGTTACCTCGGCTACCGTGTGACGGCGGTCCGTCCGGCGGGCAAACCGACGCCTGCCGGGGTACGCGAGTCGGGGAGCCGATAAACCGCGACCCGAAGCAGAGTGCGACGAAATAGGGCGCGCATGCAGGGAGCTGTCGCGCCCTTATCCTTGTCCGAGCGAGCCGCGGGTTACGGCGGAGACGCCGGGGCGCCGGCCGGGGCGATCGTGACCTGCACGGTCACCGGGAACCGGGCGAAGACTTTCGTCGGGTCGCCGGCCTCCGTGAGTTCGGCGTAGAGATTTGTCGCGCCGGGCGCTACGGCGATGAACGAATGGATTTCGAGCACCGTATTCGGTTTGTCCGCCGGGCGCGATTCGCGCATCGGCGCGGCGACCTTGACGACCTTTTCGTCGATGAACGGCCAGCGCCACGCCTTGGTCTCGTCGGCGCGCCGCTCCAACTGGATTTGAAAACCTTCGCCGCTTTTCAGATAGATCGTCGATCCGGCGTCGAACTGCGTCAACAAGCGCGGCGTTTGCGCAAGCGCAACGCCAGCCATTAATATCGCGACAAAAATGATCGCCGGGCGCCGCTGCTTCATCGTAATTGACTCCGTCGCCGCCAACCTATCGCGCGAGATGGACGACATGCAACCCACGCCGGCGTTCCGGCCGGCATCGGAAGAGCCGCAAGCAGATTTCGGATTGCGGATTGCGGATTGCGGAATGTACCGGCGCGGGTCCTGCGTGTGAGGCCCGAAACGCCGCATTCCGCAATCCGCAATCCGCATTTTCTGGTATTGTTGCCGCGAGGGGGTTTCTGTGCTGAATCTGGACACCGCGCTTCGTCTTGCGGGCATGCGGCTGGGCGATCGGGCGCTGATCGGGCCGCAGGTCGCGCAACTCGATCTGACCGACGCCTGCACCAACAACTGCCTCGGCTGCTGGGCGCGCAGCCCGCTGCTGCGCGACGAAGACCATTACGACACGCTGGAAAAAGGCGCGCACGACCTCGCGTTCGTGCGCCGGCTGCTGCCGGCGCTGCGCGAGGCGCGCGTGCAGGAACTGTTTCTCGGCGGCGGCGGCGACCCGCTGTGTTTTGCGGATTTGCCGGCGGCGATCCGCGAGGCCAAGGCGGCCGGCTTCGCGGTGACCCTCAACACCAATTTCACGCTGGCCGACGAGGCGCTCGTCGAGTCGCTCATCGACGCGGGCCTCGATCACTTGATCGTCTCGCTGTGGGCGGGCCGCAGCGCCACGTACGCGCGGCTGCATCCGAACAAAACGGAGGCGACGTTCCACCACCTGACGCGGCTGCTGGCGCGGCTGGCCGAGCGCAAACGGGAACGCGGCTCGGCCACGCCACGCGTGAAGCTGTACGAGGTGATCTGCGCGCTCAACTTCGAGGAAATCCCCGAGATGATCGCGCACGGCCGCGCGGTCGGCGCCGAGGAAGTCGAGTTCGCCGTCCTCGATCCGATCCCGCGCCGCACCGACGTGTTCACGCTCGACAAACAGCAGATCGCGCGCGCCATCCGGTTGGCCGCGGGGTCGGCGACCAACGGCCGGCCGTTCGTGCACCGCGAGCAGTTCGTGCGGCGCTTGCAAAACATCGACGCGGTCAAGGGCGTGTTCGACAACGGCATCGTCGGCTCGATCCCCTGCGCGGCCGGCTGGTTTTTCACGCGCATCACGACGGTCGGCCAGGTGCACGGCTGCCTCAAGTCGCACCGCATCGCCGCCGGCGACCTGCGACGGCAGGATTTTCCCGCCGTCTGGTTCGGCGAGCGCCAGAACGAATTTCGCCGCCGCACACTGCGCCTGAATTACGACGACCCGTGGCTGCGCAACATCGGCCACGACATCGATTTCGCCCTGCCCGGCTGCTTCCGCATCTGCGACAACCTCGGCGGCAATCAGGCCGTCATGCGCCTGGCCGGCAGCCTCAGTCCGCAAGAGAACGCGATCGTTGAGGGGATGGCGCAGGCCGCGCGGCGGGGCGCGGCGCTGGCGGAAGTCGAGGCGGTTTATCGGGAGGCGGGGGGCGGGATTCAGGGCTCGGGATTCGGGATTCGGGATTCGGGATTTGGGATTCCCAATCCGCAATCCGCAATCCGCAATCCGCAATCCGAAGCCTCTGTGTTAAAGTTCAATTCCGAACTCCGCCTTCATGGCGACAACGAAATCGTCCACGAAGCTGCCGACGGCGCCGAACCATGGCGCGCGGTCATGCGCCGGCTCGGCGAACTGCCGCCAACGGCGACGATTCGCGTTCCGGCGACGATCCAAAATATCGCCCGGCTCGAACGGCTGTTCGCATTGATCCGCGACACGACGGGCCGCGCGCTCGATCCGGCGTGGGCGCATCTCGAACCGCGGCCGCTGGCGGAAATCCATCTGCGCTGGCCGGCGACGCTGGCGCAGGCGCGCGAGCGGGCGGCGGCGGCGGGCGTCGCGCTCGACCTCGCCGACGACGGCTGGCGCCAGACGCTGTGGAAATTCGCGGCGGCGGCGCGCGGCGACAACGAGGCGGAATTGCTGCGCGCGTTGGGCGCTGCCACCGGCGGCGTGTTTGTCGGCCCGCGCACGTTTCATCTCGATGTGACGAACCGCTGCGACGCCGAGTGCCGGTATTGCTGGTTTCACAGCCCGCTCGCCGCGGCGCGCGACGACCCGCACCGGCTGACGGCGGCCAACCGCGACGCCGCGATGGCCTGGCCCACCTTCCTCGCGCTCGCCGACGATCTGGCGCAGCTCGGCGCGACGGAAGACGTCGTGCTGTCCGGCAAGGGCGACCCGCTGACGCACCCGCGCCTGCTGGACATGGTGCGCGCGCTGAAAGACCGGCGCATGAACGTCACGCTGTTCACCGGCGGGCTCGGCCTGACCGAGGAAACAATCCGCGCCCTGGTCGATGCCGAACTCGACATGCTTTACATCTCGCTTTCCGCGGCGAGCGAAACGACCTTCGCCCGGCTGCACGACAAACTTTCGCCCGCCGCGTTCGGCCGGCTTGCGGCCGCGGCCCGGCGGCTGGTCGACTTGCGGCGCGCGGCGAAAAAAGAAAAACCGCGGCTGGTGCTGGTCGACGTGGTCACCGCGCTCAACGACCATGAAATAGTCGATTTTGCGCGCCTTGCCGCCGGCGTCGGCGCCGATCACGTCCGTTATCAACTCGCCGCGATCGAGTCCTACAACGCGGAACTCGCCGTGCCGCCGGCGAGACGGGCCGCCCTGCCCGGCGCGTTGGCCGAGGCGCGACGGATCGTCGAGGCGACCGGGGCGACCGTGGTCGAAAACATCGACTTCCAGACCGGCGGCCACGGCGAAGGCGCGAATTGGACCGGCGAACGCTATCGCGACGTCGGCTGTCTGGCCGGCTGGGTGTTCAGCCGCGCGTGGGCCGACGGGGAAGTGAGCTTCTGCTGCGCGCCGCGCCCGGTCGGCAATCTGGCGGAACGCTCGTTCGCCGCGTGGTGGCGCAGCGACGAATACGACCGGCTGCGGCTCGCGGCGCGCGACATGCGCCGGCGCGGCGATACGCGTATGCGCGACGGCGGCGCGCTGTGGACCGACGTTTGCCGCCGCTGCCCGAATTACGAGGGCGTCGAACGGCTGCGGCGAACGCTGGCGGAACTCGACCTGCCGGGAACGCGTCGATGAAGCCGCACGCGTGGCGCAAGTGGCTCAACCGCGTCACGCTGGCGCAGGACATCTATTGGCGCCGGGCCCGGTTTCGCGCCAACCCGAGCCAGATCGCGGTCGAGCCGACCAACCGCTGCAACGGGGTTTGCGCAATCTGCGCGCGCCATTTTTGGAATGCGGAACAAAACCCGCCGGCGGATTTGGAAGCCGACACCCTGGCACGGCTGCGCGAATTCTTCATCACCGCCGACACGGTGTTCGCCTTCGGCCACGGCGAGCCGACGATCGCGCCGCTTTTCTGGCCGCTGGTCGAAGCGGCGAAAAGCTGCGGCTGCCGCGTGGAAGTCACGACCAACGGCCTGACGCTCGACGAAGCGCTGCTCGACCGCTTTCTGGCGGCCGGCGTCGAGATCCTCAACGTCAGCATGGACGCGATCGAGCCCGCGGCGCTGGCGCGCCGGCGCGGGCTGGCGGTGTCCGACGCGGAACACGCCTTCGCCTACCTGGCGCGGCGAAAATACGAGATGGGCGTGCGCGTTCCGGAAGCCGGCATCGCCGCGACCATCGACCGCGACAACCTCGACGAGTTGCCCGGCTTGATCGAGTTCGCCGCCGACCTCAACGTCAAAACGCTGCTGCTCAATCACCTCGTCGCGTGGGACGCTTCGCTGCACGCGCGCAGCGCCTACCACGAGCCGGAGCGGCTGTCGCGCGCTTTGGCCGACGCGCAAGCGCTGGCGGCCCACCGCGGCGTCAAGGCGCTGCTGCCGTACGAGGCGATCGTCGGCGGCCGCTGCCCGCACCCGCTGCGCCTCTTTTTCACGCGCGCGGGCGGCGAGGTGTGGCCCTGCTGCAACGCGGTGTTCCGCAACGAGCGTTACAGTTTTCCGGCCGGCAACGTGCACAACGCGTCGTTGCGCGCGATCTGGAACGGCGAGCCCTACCGGGCGCTGCGCCGCGCCTTTTTGCGGGGCGAGCCGCCGCCCGAGCATTGCCGGATGTGCCCGCTGCGCGCCGACGAATTGGCGAGCCATTTGCGGCAATTGCGCGAGTGAAATTCGGCGGCGGCGCCCAGGGTAGACGCATCTAATTTTTCTTCTTGATCGCCCCCTTTCCGCGGTCGGCGCGACTTTTCTTTTGGTTCATCGTTTTTTAGCGTTCTTGGCGCTAGAGGCGCATGATTTCGTCGGCGTAATTTTGCACCAAGCGCATAAAGTGGTTGTAGCCATCGATGGCTCGTTTCAGCGCCGGCACGTCGTCGCGGTGGACGTA
>Ga0181520_10002389_pt1 | contig 34858 bp, 34 predicted proteins | sample PEATcosm2014_Bin_29_FD_132451 | JGI IMG/M metagenome (GOLD analysis project Ga0181520, IMG submission 132451) | Peatland microbial communities from MTU Mesocosm Facility, Houghton, MI, USA - PEATcosm2014_Bin02_30_metaG | ecosystem: Environmental > Terrestrial > Soil > Wetlands > Peat | place...
GCGGTCGTTGCGCTCGACCGGCGTCGCCGGATTGCGGCGCGCGGCATAGACCTGGCCTTCGGTCATCAAGCCCGCGTCGACCAGGTTGCTGAGCACGTCGTTGGCGCGCGCGCGCGCCGCCGGCAGGTTGACGTTGGGCGAATACTTGGTCGGCGCCTTGAACAGGCCGGCGAGCATCGCCGATTCGGCGAGATTGATGTCGCGCGCCGACTTGCCGAAATAATACTGCGCCGCGGCCTGCACGCCGAAGGCGCCGCCGCCCATGTAGGCGCGGTCGAGATAGAGGCCGAGGATCTGCTTCTTGGCGAGATGGCGCTCGAGCCACAGCGCCAGATAGGCCTCGTTGATCTTGCGCGAGATCGAGCGCTCGTTGGTGAGGAACAGGTTCTTGGCGAGCTGCTGGGTGATCGAGGAGCCGCCCTGGACGACGCCGCCGGCGTGGGCGTTGACGGTCAGCGCCCGCAGCGTGCCGACCACGTCGATGCCGAAATGGTCGAAGAAGCGGCGATCCTCGGTGGCGAGCACCGCCTTGATGAAATGATCGGGCAGCTGATCGAACGGAATCGCGTCGTCGTGCTTGATGCCGCGGCGGCCGACCTCGACGCCGTAGCGGTCGAGGAAAGTCACCGCGAGATCCTGGCGCTTCAGCCAGTCCTCGTCGCTGGTGAGGCGGACGGCGGGCTGGGCGAGGGTCAGCACCACGATCAGCGCGGCGAAGCCGGCGTTGGCGCTTTCGCACAGCGCCTCGACCAGCAGCTTGGGCAGGCCGACGAGGCGGAGGCGATCGGAGACGGCGGCGATCGTCCGCAAGACGGCGAGCCCGCGGCGCTCCGTCTGGTAGACGGCGGAGTCGATGAAGGCGTCGATCGCCAGCAGCCGGCGCGCGACGGCCTTCCACTTCCGAGACTTTCCCTCTGCGCTCGCCAAAGCCGCTCCGCGCGCCCAATCGCCTCGCCGGGCGTTCGTTCCTTAACACAATCCGGCGCGTTTTGAACGGCTTGACGCGCGCGAAAGGGCGCGCCATGCCGGATGGCGGGCGAGGGCCGCGCGCCGCGCCGCATAGCCGGCCCGGGAGCGTGAGAAGGCGATGAGCGACAGCGAGCCCGAATCGCCGCCCTTCTGGCGCGTCAAGTCCTTGGACGAGATGAACAAGGACGAATGGGAGAGCCTGTGCGACGGCTGCGCGCGCTGCTGCCTGGTCAAGCTCGAGGACGAGGACAGCGGCGAAATCCACTTCACCGACCTCGGCTGCACGCTGCTCGACGCCCGCGCCTGCCGCTGCCGCGACTATCGCCGTCGCCGAAGCCGCGTCCGCGATTGCGTCAAGCTGACGCCCGAGGCGGCGCGGACGCTCTCCTGGCTGCCGGTCACCTGCGCCTACCGCCGCCTCGCCGAGGGGCGCGATCTCGCCTGGTGGCACCCGCTGGTCTCCGGAACGCCGGAGACGGTGCGCCAGGCGGGGGTCTCGGTCGCCGGAAGGGTGGCGGCGAGCGAGGACGACCTGCCGATCGAGCTCTGGCCCGATCACATCGTCCGCTGGCCCAACCGCCCGCCGCGGCGGCGGGGAGCGTGAAGGGGCTGGCTCGCGCTTGGCGCGCGGTCTCGGGGGGCGCTGAGGGGCGCGAAACGGCCTTGCGTCCGCTCGGTGGCGGCGACTGGCTTGCGCCCATCACGGTCGGTCCCGGCCAATGCAGCGGTTCTCGAGAGCGGTCGTCGCGCCGGCGAGGCGCTTTCGGCGACCATGAGCGGAAAGCCGACATCGTGAATTGGCCGCGCGCCATGGATGCGGGCGCCGCGCGCGAGGCTCGCAACGCACCGTCGCCGTCAGCTCGCCCCCGAGTCACGGATCGATTACCGGCAAGCGGGTCGTGGGCTCGGTCTTGCCGGTCGTCAGATCGAGCCGCACCACCGTCTGCGCGGGCAACGTGACGCCGGCGACCGGCGTTGGCTCGGCCAATTCGCCGGTCAGGCCGGTTCCGTCGAGGACGACGTGGTCGTACAGCGCCACGCCGGCGATCACGATTCGGGCCTCGTGCGGCACGTAGAGCCGGCGCAGCGCGCCGTCGGCCCTGAGCGCCAAAGTGCCGCCCGGCGGCAGGTCGGCGCCGAGCGCAGCGATGGGCAAGGCGGGACCATCTTGCGGCAGCTGGAACTCCCAGCCGCCTGTCGCCGGGTTGCGGCGGCATTCGGCGCCGGCCGGCAGATCGTAACCGGCCAGCCGATGGTTCGTGGCCAGGGTGCAGCGCGTCACGACGCCATCCGGCGTGAACCACAGATCGCCGGCCCGGCAGGGCAAGCCGCCGATCACCTGGTCCTGCGCCAGGACGCCAGACCATTCGCGGTCGGTGATCGGCTCGAGCGTTCCCTCAAGCAGGATCCCGGCGATGGACATCGGGCGCGGCAGCGCGACTGAGACGAGCGCGCGATGTGTCTCGTCGCTGTACGCCACCACGGCGCCGGCCGGCAGGAACAATGTCCCCACGGTCTCGCCCGCGGTCAGGGTCCGGTGGAGCGCGCGGTCCTCCGCCGCCCGGCGCGCCTGTCCGACCGCCTCCCCCACGATCAGCACGAGCAGCAGCACGAACGGCGCGGCGCACAGCCCGGCGGCGCTCCAGGCCGCGTAACGCAGCGCAATGGGCAGGGCCCGGCCGAACCAGCCAATTCCGACCAGCGCCAGCACGGCCGGCGCGAGAGCATACCAGTACTGCGCTCCGAGAAAGGCCAAGCTGACCCAGGGCGGAAACTCCAGGCCGATGTCGCTCATCGCCGCTCCTTAGCCTCGATTGTCCCCGTCCGTCCCATCGGGCGCAAGCGCCGCCGACCAGGCGCTCACCCGTGCGGCGCCAGAGGCGCGCCTCGATGGCCGAGAATTCAGCATTTTCATTGCGTGGATTAGATGTCGGCATGACCGGACGCTCGTCGTAGACATGTGGCGACGATTTAGGCTTGCCAGGAACACAAAGCCGCTGCTGGTTTGGGTTGGGCTCGACGGCGTACTAGGAATGCCGGCTCAGGCATGCAGTGGTTCCGCGGTGGGAGACCTGTTTCATGGCGCACACGCTGTCGCGTTCGGCATGGTCGGGCTTCGCCGCCATGACCGCGTTCGCGCTAACGCTGTCGGCCGAAAGCTCGAGCGTGTCGGCTCAAGCGAAGGCAAGGCCCTTGCCGCCGGGCGTCACAGCGTGCGACTTCGGCGCGCTCGCCAACGATCGCACGCGCGAAGGCCTCAACATACGCGCCGAACCCCACGCCGACTCGGCCATCCTCGGCCGATTGCCGGCGCTCGAAAACCTCGACAACGAAAAGGTCGCCGCCGATTTCCACGTGATCGGCGTCATGAAGGGTTGGTTCCTCATCGAGAACGCGAGTTACGGCGACTACGATCTTCCCAAGAAACTCCCGCCCGTCTACGCCGGCCGGGGCTGGGTTTCGGGCAAGCTACTGACAACTCAAGTGCGTGTACACAATCTCAAGGCGGCGCCCGACGAAAACGCCGCCGACGTCGGCCAGGTGTTTGATGACTACGGCGTCACGGCGATTCTCGATTGCAAGGGCGATTGGCTCCGCGTCGAAGCGCCACTGGCGGCAACAGATCACGGTCTCAAACCGAAACTGCCCTCGGACGGTCCCAGGGGCGTCGTGAGCGGCTGGACGCACGGGGTTTGTGTCAACCAAAGAACCACATGCGGGGGATAGACCGACATGAGCGCTTCGTTCGGGAGATGGGGTCTTCGCCGCGCGCTTCTGGCGGCGCTGGCGGGCGTCGCCCTGACTGCGTGATCACCCCCATGGAAATGGTCCGCCGCGAGGTATGTCTTTTTTGCGAGGAATAGTGCCGCAATGCCTCGGAAGCGGTTGGTCGAGCGCCGCCAGTCAATGTCTGCTTCCGTCCACTGCTGACCCGATACCCGCCATTCCGCTGTCGGCCAACTCCAGTCATTCGGGCGCGGCTGGCGGAATATCCGCTTCGGTCGATTCCAGCCGTTCGACCGCCGCTCGCCAGCGGCGCCGTCCTCCGATTCGAGCCGCCCGCTCACCGCCCCCAGCGGGCCAGCGCCGAATCGATCCACTCCCGCTGCGGCGCGACCAGCGGCCCTTGGGTGAGCGTCCCGCAGCGATGTCCGGCGGACCCCGCGGTCCAGGCGACGATCGCCGTCACCGTCTCGCCGTCGGCGGCGAACAGCGGCGCGCCCGAATCGCCAGCGCAGGCCCCGGCGCCGGCGTGGGCGCCGTCCTCGGCCCACAGCAGGATCGTCGACAGCGGCGCGCGCACGGCGAGCGCCGCGCTGCGCAAGGTCCCGCCGGTCTTGGGCTCGCCCTCGCGGCCGACGCCGTAGCCGGCGACGATCGTCGTCTCGCCGACCGCCGGCCCGTCGCCCGAGGCGAGCTTGGCGGCGACGAAGCGCCGGTCGAGCGGGGTCGCCGTCTCCACCAGCGCGAGGTCGATCGAGACCACCCGCTTCGCGATCGCGTCGGCGCGGTAGAGCGGATGGACCGCGACCGCCGCGACCGTCGCCAGCGCCGGCCGCCCGTCCGCGTCGCGATAGAACACCGCCATGTCGCGCGTCGGCCGCAGGCAGTGGGCGGCGGTGAGCACGACGCGCGGCCCGAGCACGACGCCCGAGCAGAACGCCTCCTCCTCGGCGCCGCGGGTCAGCACCATGACGACGCGGTCGGCGAAGCGGTCGCCTGATTCGCTCGCGCCGACCACCGCCGCGGCGCGGTCGGCCGGCGCGGCGAGCGCCGCCGCGACGGCCAGGCCCAGGACGTTCAATTTCGCGCGAGACATGCCCCTCGCTAGCCCGTCGACAGGGGCTTAAGCAAGCCCGCGTCGCCGAGCGGGTTGGCCTTGCCGAAGCGGGTCCGCTATATTCATTCCGCATTCAGGCGGGCGGCGAAAGACTACGACATGTCGCGTAGGTCGACGATTCTCCTCGCCGCGGCGTTGTGCGCCGTCGCGGCGGGCGCGCCGCTCGCCGCGCGAGCGGCGGAAGCGGAGGCGCGCGTCGCCATCAAGCGAATCTGCCTGCCGCCCGCCGAGACTCGCGAGATGGTCAAGGCGCGGCGGCTGCTCGAGCCCTTCGCCGTGCTCAAGACCGCTTCCGCAGAGTTCAAGGCGGAGGCCCTTTCGGCCAAGCTGTGCCATTTCGGCGACGAATTGGCGTACGAAATCGCCCTGCTGCGCCGGGACGGCCGCCTCGTCCACGTCGTCATGAGCGCGGCGAGCGGCAAGCTCATCGGCGCGCGCAACGCGCGCGAATCGGGGCTGAAGCCGGAAAGCGCGAAACCGGAAGGCGGAAAAGCGGAAGCGGCGAAACCCGAGGGCGCGAAATCGGAAACCGCGAAGCCGGAAGCCGCGAAGCCGTAAACGAAGGACTTTTGCTCATCATGCGTCTGCTCGTTGTCGAAGACGACCGCGATCTCAACCGCCAGATCGCCGCGGCGCTCGAGGCTGCGGGCTATGCGGTCGATTGCGCCTTCGACGGCGAGGAGGGCTGGTTCCTCGGCGACACCGAGCCTTACGACGCGGTGGTGCTCGACATCGGCCTGCCCAAGCGCGACGGCGTCGCGGTGCTCGAGGCGTGGCGCAAGGACGGCCGGGCGATGCCGGTGCTGATCCTCACCGCGCGCGACCGCTGGAGCGACAAGGTGCAGGGCTTCGACGCGGGCGCCGACGACTACGTCGGCAAGCCGTTCCACATGGAGGAGGTGCTGGCGCGCCTGCGCGCGCTGGTGCGCCGCGCCGCCGGCCACGCCTCGAGCGAGCTGGTCGCCGGCCCGGTGCGGCTTGACGCGCGCGCCGGCCGAGTGACGGTCGACGGCGCGCCGGTCAAGCTCACCAGCCACGAATACCGGCTGCTCTCCTACCTGATGCACCACGCCGGCCGCATCGTCTCGCGCAGCGAGCTGGTCGAGCATCTCTATGAGCAGGACTTCGACCGCGATTCCAACACCATCGAGGTGTTCGTCGGCCGCCTGCGCAAGAAGCTCGGCGTCGACCTGATTCAGACCGCGCGCGGCCTCGGCTACATCGTCGAGGGCGACGGCGAAGCGCCGGCCGCTTCCGCCAAGCGCGGAAGCGCGCGCTGAGCGCCGCCCTCGCGCGGCCCCGCCGGCCGGAGACGCGACCATGTTCGAGCGGCTGAACGCGCAATCGATCGCCTCGCGCCTCTTTCTGTCGGCGGCGTTCTGGAGCGCGACCATCCTGATCGTCGCCGGGCTCGGCCTTTCCGCCCTTAACGCCACCTGGAGCGAGGCGAATTTCGACGATCAGCTCGGCGTCTATCTCAAGGCGCTGGTCGCCGACGTCGCCGCCGCGGCCGAGGAGGGACGCCCCGGCGGCTTCGCCGCCATCGACCCGCAGTTCGAGCTCGCCTTCTCCGGCTGGTACTGGCAGATCACCCGTCTCGACCGCGATCCGCCGGAAATCCACACCTCAAGCTCGCTGTTCGCCTCCCAGCTGCCGATCCTCGAAGAGGCGGCGAACCGCGAGGAGCGCGGCGGCGTGCGCAGCGGCTATGTCGAAGGCCCCGGCGGCCGCCCGCTGCGGATGATCCAGCGCGAGATCGACGCGGGCGAGGAGGGCCGCTACCTCATCCAGGTCGCCGCCGACGCCGACGTCATCCAGGCGGCGACCGGACGATTCGAGGCCGCGCTCGCCGCCACCTTCTTGGTGCTGGCGATCGCGCTGATCGGCTCGACGGCGCTGGCGGTGCGCTTCGGCTTGCGCCCGCTGCGCGTGCTGCGCGAAGGGCTGGCGGCGATCCGGCGCGGCGAAGCGGAGCGGATCAGCGGCGAGTTCCCCGACGACGTCGCGCCGCTCGCCGCCGAGCTGAACCTGCTGCTCGACGCCAACCGCGACGTCGTCCAGCGCGCCCGCACCCAGGTCGGCAATCTCGCCCACGCGCTGAAGACGCCGCTCAGCGTCATCGTCAACGAGGCCGACTCGAGCAGCGGCCGGCTCGCCGACAAGGTGCGCGACCAGGCCGCGGTGATGCGTCGGCAGGTGAGCTTCTATCTCGACCGCGCCCGCGCCGCGGCGCGCGCCGGCGCGGCGGGCTCGGCGACCGAGGTTCGGCCGGTGGTCGAAGGGCTGGTGCGCACCTTCGAGAAGGTCTACCGCGACCGCGGCCTGACGTTCGCCGTCGAGGCGCCGGAGGGCCTGCGCTTCCGCGGCGAATCGCAGGACCTGGCCGATCTGATCGGCAACCTGCTCGACAACGCCGGCAAATGGGCGCGCGCGCGCGTCGTCATCCGCGCCGCGCGCGAGCCCAACCCCGACGCCGCGCGTCGCCCGTTCTTCATCGCCGAGATCGACGACGACGGGCCGGGGCTCGACCCTGAGGAGCGCGCCGCCGCGCTGGTGCGCGGCGAAAAGCTCGACGAATCGCGACCCGGCTCCGGCCTCGGACTGTCGATCGTCGTCGACCTCGCCGCGGTCTACGGCGGCTCGCTCAGCCTCGAGCAGAGCCCGCTCGGAGGCTTGCGCGCGCGCCTGAGACTGCCGCGGCTGTGACCCGTCGGCCGGCGCCCGTCCGCGGCGCGGCCGGTCCGCAGCGGTTGGTTCAGTTCCCGCCTCGTTCAGCTCCCGGTAAGCATTTGATGTTTTCCAAACAGGCGGTCATGGGTTAAGAGCCGCCCTCGCGGCGGCGCGCTCCGCCGCAGTCCGGCGACGACTTCAGGGGCGCTCGCGATGCTGTGGTTCGCAGTCGCCGCAATGACGGTCCTGGCGGCGCTCGGCGCGCTGTGGCCGCTGGCGCTCCGCCGCGACCGCCGCGACGATGCGGCGGCGGGCGAGGCCGCCTTCTACAAGGCCCAGCTCGGCGAGATCGCCCGCGACGTCGAGCGCGGCCTGCTGCCGGAGGCCGAGGCGGCGGGCGCGCGCGCCGAGGCCGCCCGCCGGCTTATCGCCGCCAGCGCGGCGCCGAGCGGCGAGGCCGCCGCCCCCCAATCGCGCACGGCCCGGCGCGTCGCCGCCGCGGCGATCGTCGTCGCCGCGCCGCTGATCGCGCTGCCGCTCTATCTCGCGCTCGGCCGTCCCGACCTGCCCGACGCGCCGCTCGCCGAACGCGCCGCCGCGCTTCACGGCCGCGAGACGATCGAGTCGGCGATCGCCCGCATCGAGCGCCACCTCGCCGCCGCGCCCGACGACGGCAAGGGCTGGGCGGTGGTCGCCCCCGTCTACATGCGCGTCGGGCGCTACGACGACGCGGTCAACGCCTTTGTCCAAGCGCTGCGGCTCAATGGAGAAGACGCGCTGCTGCGCGTGGGCTACGGCGAGGCGCTGGTCGGCGAGGCGGGCGGCGTCGTCACCGCCGACGCGCGCGCCGCCTTCGACAAGGCGCTCGTCGAAAGGCCGGGCCTGCCCGCCGCGCGCTTCTATCTCGGCCTCGCCGCCGAGCAGGACGGCGACAAGGCGAAAGCGATCGCGCTCTACCGGGCGCTGCTCGGCGACGCGCCTGCGGAAGCGCCCTGGAGGGCGACGCTGGAGGCGCGCATCGACGCGTTGTCGAGCGGCGCCGTCCCGGCCGCGCCGGTCGGCGAGGCGCAGCAGACGGCGATCCGCGGCGTGGCCGAAGGCCTGGCGGCGCGCCTCGCCGAGCGCGGCGGGAGCGCCGCCGACTGGGCCCGCTTGATCCGCGCCTACAGCGCGCTCCAACAGCCCGACAAGGCCAAGGCGGCGCTCGAAGCGGCGCGCAAGGCGCTCGCCGCCGACGCCGACGCCGCCCGAAACCTCGACGCGCTGGCGCGCGAGCTGGGACTGGGAGGCTGACGCCGATGACGCGCAAGGGCCGCAGACTCGCGCTGATCGCCGCCGCGCTCGGCGTCGCCGCGGTCGCCCTCGGCCTGGCGCTTTACGCGCTCACCGACAGCATCGTCTTCTTCCTCAGTCCAAGCGAAGTCCTCGCCAAGAACCTCGCGCCCGGCGCGCGGCTGCGCATCGGCGGGCTGTTGCTGCCGGGGTCGGTGACGCGGTCGGCGGACGAGGCGATCGACTTCGCCATCACCGACGGCAAGAACCAGATCAAGGTCTCCTATCGCGGCTTGACGCCCGACCTGTTCCGCGAGGGCCAGGGCGTCGTCGCCGAGGGCGCGCTCGACGCGCCCGGCCATCTCCACGCCGACACGATTCTGGCCAAGCACGACGAGCGCTACATGCCGCCCGAGGTGGTCGAGGCGCTGAAGAAACAGGGCCGCTGGCAGGAGGGCGCCAAGCCGTGACCGTCGAAATCGGCCATTTCGCCCTCATCCTCGCGCTGACGCTGGCGCTTATCCAAGCCGTCGTCCCGTTCGTCGGCGCGCGGCGCGGCGACCCGGCGCTGATGGGGGTCGGCGCCGGCGCGGCGTTGGCGCAGTTCGTCTTCGTCGCCGTCGCTTTCGCCGCGCTGGCGCGCGCGCACCTGACGTCCGACTTCTCGGTCGTCAACGTCGCCGAGAACTCGCACTCGGCCCTGCCGGCGATCTACAAGTTCGCCGGCGTGTGGGGAAACCACGAAGGCTCGATGCTGCTGTGGGTCCTCATCCTCTCGGCTTTCGGGGCGCTGGCGGCGGCGTTCTCCCGCGGCCTTCCCGCCCGCCTCGGCGCCGACGCGCTCGCCGCGCAGGGGCTGATCGGCGCCGCCTTCCTCGCCTTCATTCTTTTCACTTCGAATCCGTTCGCGCGCGTATGGCCCGCGCCTTTCGAAGGCGGCGACCTCAATCCCGTGCTGCAGGACCCCGGCCTCGCCATCCACCCGCCGCTGCTTTACTTCGGCTATGTCGGCTTCTCGATCGTCTTCTCGTTCGCCGTGGCGGCGCTGGTCGAAGGGCGCGTCGACGCGGCCTGGGCGCGCTTCGCGCGCCCCTTCGCGCTCGTCGCCTGGTGCTTCCTGACGCTCGGCGTCGCGATGGGATCGTACTGGGCCTATTACACGCTCGGCTGGGGCGGCTTCTGGTTCTGGGACCCGGTGGAGAACGCCTCCCTGATGCCCTGGCTCGCCGGAACCGCCTTCGTCCACTCGGCGGCGGTGATGGAGAAGCGCGACGCGTTGAAGGTGTGGACGATCTTCCTCGCCATCGTCGCCTTCTCCTTCTCGCTCATCGGCACGTTTCTGGTGCGCTCCGGCGTGCTGACCAGCGTGCACGCCTTCGCCAGCGACCCGCGCCGCGGCGTGTTCATCCTCGCCATCCTCGCCTTCTTCATCGCCGGCTCGCTCGCCCTGTTCGCCTGGCGGGCGCCGCTGTTGAAGCAGGGCGGGCTGTTCGCGCCGATCTCGCGCGAGGGCGCGCTGGCGCTCAACAACCTCTTGTTGACCAGCGCCTGCGCCACCGTGCTGTTCGGCACGCTTTATCCGCTGGCGCTGGAGGAGTTCTCCGGCGAGAAGATCACCGTCGGCGCGCCGTTCTTCAACATGACCGCCGGGCTGCTCATGCTCGCCGCCTGCTTCGTCGCGCCGTTTGGCTTCTCGCTCGCCTGGAAGCGCGGCGACCTCCTCGGCGTCGCCCAGCGCCTCGCCGTCGCCATCGCCGGCGGCTTCGTCGTCCTCGTCGCGCTGATCGCGATCTTTCGCGGAGGGCCGATCCTTGAGCCGATCGCGGCCGGGCTGGCGGCGTTCGTCATGCTCGGGGCGCTCTGCGAGGTCGTCGCGCGCGTGTGGCGAAGCGGCGCCTCCTTCGCCGCCGCGCTTTCGCGCGCGCGCGGCCTGCCGCTGTCGTTCTGGGGCGGCGCGGCCGCCCATTTCGGCGTCGGCGTGACGCTGCTCGGCCTCGCCGGCGTCGGCTTCGGCGCCGAGACGATCGCGACGATGAGAATCGGCGAGGCGCAGAAGGTCGGCCCCTACGCGGTCGTCCTCGAGACGGTCGGCCAGCGCAACGGCCCCAACTATCGCGACTCGGTCGCGGCGATGACCATTCGCTCGGGCGGCGCGTTCGCCGCCGCGATCGAACCGGCGCGCCGCCAGTTCAGCGCGCGCCAGACGACGACGACGCAGGCCGGCATCGCCACTCTCGACTTCGGCCAGGTCTATGTCTCGATCGGCGACCCCAACGCCGACGGCGGCGTGCCGGCCCGCCTCTACTGGAAGCCCCTCGTGACGCTGATCTGGCTGGGCGCCGCAGTGATGGCGCTCGGCGGCCTGCTGTCGCTCGCCGACCGGCGGCTGCGGTTCGGCGCGCCGGCGCTTCGCCGCGCCCGCGCCGCGGCGACGGGCGTGGAGGCGCAGCCGCAATGAAGACGCTTCGCGCCCTGTTGGCCGCCGCCTTCGTCCTCGCCGCCGCCGCGGCGGGCGCGGTGCAGCCCGACGAGGTGATGAAAGACCCCGCGCTCGAGGCGCGCGCCCGCGCGCTGTCGGCCGAGCTGCGCTGCATGGTCTGCCAGAACCAGTCGATCGACGATTCCGACGCGCCGCTCGCCCGCGACATTCGCCTCCTGATCCGCGAGCGCATCGCTGAAGGGGAGACGAACGACGCCCTGCGGGCGTTCCTCGTCTCGCGCTACGGCGACTTCATCCTGTTGAAGCCGCCGTTCAAGGCCGAGACGCTGCTGCTTTGGCTCAGCGCGCCGCTGACGCTGGCGCTCGGCGCGCTGGCGCTCGTCCTCGCCCGACGCCGCGCGCCAACCGCGACGCCGGCGCTGAGCGCGGAGGAGGAGAAGCGGCTGGCCGAGATCGAGGGCGATTAGCTCTTTTCTCCAGGCTCCCCCGGAGGGGTTGGCGAATTCGCCCAAGTCTCCGGCGGCGGCCGCAGACCGCCGGCGCAGCCGGCGCGAAGCGCCATTGACGCCGAGCCGCGGTTCCGGCGTCCGCCGGGCTCTTCGGGCCGAGAGGGGCGAATAGGAACGCGCCGACCCAACCTCGGACGCCCGGCGCTTGGCGGATCCGGGGTCCGCCGTCGGCGAGCCTAATCGGCGGCGGGTAGATCTGATGTGGAATACGGGTCGGTCGCGGGTTTCATGTCCGGCGCGGCTGAGCTAAGCCGTTTGCGCGCTGACGACATGGCTCGCGCGGAAGCCGAGCGAAGGCGAAGCGGAAGCGCGAGCGGGATCGGCGATTCGCGTCCGCGGGCGGGTCGGTTTCGGGCGTTCGGGCGGGGAGCCGCAGCGATGATGAGCTGGTTTCACAAGCTGCTGCCCAGGGAGGACAAGTTCTTCGATCTGTTCGAGGCGCACGCGCGCACGCTGGTCGCTGGCGCGGAGGCGCTGCGCGGGCTCCTCGACGGCGGCGAGGACGCGCCGCGCTTCGGCAAGGTCGTGGTCGAAAAGGAAGGAGAAGCCGACAGGATTGCGCACGAGGTGATGCAATCGGTGCGCCGGACTTTCATCACCCCGTTCGATCGCAGCGACATTCAGGAGCTGATCCAGTCGATGGACGACGCGATCGACCAGATGCACCAGACGGTGAAGACGATCTCGCTGTTCGAAGTCCGCGAATTCGATCCGTTGATGCGCGACATGGCGGGGTTGGCGGTGGACGCCGCCGGCGTCACCCTCAAGGCGGTGCCGCTGCTGCGCGAGATCGCCGCGCACGCGAGCGAGATCAACGCTTACGCCGTCGCGATGACCGATCTCGAAGAGCGCTCGGACCAGATGCACGATCAGGGGCTGCGCGATCTCTTCCGTCGTCACCGAACCAGCGACGCGATGGCCTTCATCGTCGGTTCGGAAGTCTACGGCCACCTCGAGAAGGTGCTCGACAAGTTCGAGCGCGTGGCGAACCAGGTCAACGCCATCGTGATCGAACATATCTGAGCGCCCTCGCCCATGAGCGCCACACTAGCCGCCCCGTTGCTGATCGCCCTGATCGCCACCGCGCTTCTGTTCGACTTTCTCAACGGTCTGCATGACGCGGCGAACTCGATCGCCACCGTCGTCTCGACGCGGGTGCTCCGACCGTCCCTGGCGGTGTTCTGGGCCGCGTTCTTCAACTTCATCGCCTTCCTCGTCTTCGGGCTCAACGTCGCCACGACCGTGGGCAAGGGCATCGTCGAGCCTGACGTCGTGACGGCGGGCGTCGTCTTCGCCGCCCTTTGCGGCGCCATCGTCTGGAACATCCTGACATGGCTGCTCGGAATTCCGTCGAGCAGCTCGCATGCGCTGATCGGCGGGCTGGTGGGGGCGGGGGCGGCGCGGGCGGGATTTCACGCCGTCGTCTGGTCGGGCTTCCTCAAGACGGCCGCGGCGATCGTTCTCTCGCCGCTGCTCGGATTCGCGCTTGCGCTGCTGCTTGTCGCCGCCGTGTCGTGGATGTTCCTGCGCTCTACCCCGCTCGCCGTCGACACGCACTTCCGCACGTTGCAGCTAATTTCGGCGTCGCTCTATTCGCTCGGGCACGGCGGCAACGACGCGCAGAAGACCATGGGCGTCATCTCGGTGCTGCTTTACTCGCAGGGTTACATGCCGGGAGGCTTCCACATCCCGCTGTGGGTGGTGTTGTCCTGCCAAGCGGCGATGGCGCTCGGCACGCTGTCCGGCGGCTGGCGCATCGTCCACACGATGGGATCCAAGATCACGCAGCTCTCGCCGATGCGAGGTTTCTGCGCCGAAACCGGCGGCGCGATCACGCTGTTCCTCGCCACCGCGCTCGGCGTTCCCGTCTCCACCACCCACACCATCACCGGCGCGATCGTCGGCGTCGGCGCGGCGCGGCGCGCTTCCGCGGTGCGCTGGAACGTCGCGCAAGGCATCGTGCTCGCTTGGGTCCTGACCCTGCCCGCGACGGCGGCGATTGGGGCGCTGGTCTACGAAGTCGTCGCGGCGTCGACCTAGACCATTCGGCGTTTGCGCTGAAGCAGGCCCTCTTCAGCCATCCCTGCGCGCCGTCTACGTCCTTGTTTTGTTGCGGCGGAGGGCGCGCCGCCCGCCGCGCGCCCTGCTCCGAGAGGCGTCTTCTGCGCCTTCCCCACCGTTAGGGCGACCCGCTGGAAGGCGAAGCCGCTCGCCGCGGCGCTGCTCGAGCAAGCGGCGAGCGGCGACGGTCGGCGGCCCCGATTTCGGCGTCTGCGGAGAGGGTTACTTGCGCCTTTGCTATGCGGCGTCGCGCGCGGACGTCGTGCGGGCGCGGCGACGCGTCGGCGAATTCCTGCGTCGCCGGGGGCCGCCGCTCTAGGCGAGGGGCGACTTTGCGGTTAAGGGAGTAGCGGCTTGCCGGGGATTCGTCATGCGCATCGCCCTTCTCGCCGCCGCCCTCGTCGCTTCGACCGCCGCCGCGGTCGCCGCAGGCGCGCCGCGCGCTTCGCAGTTGGCTTGCGATTCCAACAAGATCGGCGCGCGCGAGCTCGCCGAATGCCTGCGCGCCGGCGCCGATCGCGCCGAGCAGGACCTTAGCGCGACGGTCGACGCGGCGCTGAAGAGCATCGATTCGCGCCCCGGCGTGCTGACCTCGCAGAAGTCGCGCTGGAAGCGCTCGCTCAACGACGCCGAGACGCAGTGGATCGGCTGGCGCGACGCCGAGTGCCAGGACGTCGCGCCGTTCGAGGCCGGCATGGGCGCCAAAGGCGGCGACCCGCGCCTCGCCTGCATCATCGATTACGACACGCAGCGCTCAGCCGACCTCAAGGCGCGCTACCCTTAAGCCGGACCGAGCGGGCCGCCTCGCTCAATCGGCGCCCGGCCGCGTCGTCAGGCCCGGCGGGTGGGCGCGCGGCCGGGCGGGGCGCGTCGCAGCGGCCTGCGGCCCGCGAGCCTCCCGCGCCTTGGCCGGCCTTTTCGCCGCGACGGCGGGCGGGCCCGGCTTGCGTTGCGGGCGCTCGAGGTAGGCGGCGAGCCGGCGCTCGAACGCGCTCGGACGCTCGGCGAACAGCCGCGCGAACCGCTCGTCGGCGCGCCGCTCCAAGGGGCGGCGGCGGCGCGCGATCAGCGCCAGCAGCGCTTCCGCCTCCCCGCCCGTCAGCTCGGGACGCTTGTGGACGAACTCCGCGAGCACCGTCAAGTCGTTGTGCTCGCCGAGGGTCTGGCGCAGGCGATGCAGCTCGCGATTGAACGTCGCGATCATCTCCGGCCACGCCGGTTCAAGCGTCGCGAGCTGGTAGGAGAGGTCGACGACGCGCGCGCGCAGCGTGTGGAGCTCGGCGGGGACGCGGCTCGCCAGCGCGCGCTGGCCGCGCCGCTGCGCGGCGCGATAGGCGCTGCGCACCGCCGCGAGCAGCGGCGCCGCGCCGGCCGTTTCGACGCGCCAGCCTTCGACGGAGCGCGCCAGGGCGGAAAGCTCCGCGGCGACCGCGTCGACGTCGAGCGCCTTGTGGGCGCGCCGTTCCGCGTCGCGTTGCGCGCCGATCGCCTTGAGCAGGACTTCGCGCGCCTTGGCGGGGGCGTTCATCCGCGCCAGCACGCCGGGCAGGATGTCGAGATCGCGCGCCCGGCCGACGCTGCGCCGCGCCGCGTCGAGCGCCGCGCGCGCCGCATCCGCGGGCGCGCCGACCAGCGGCTGGAACAGCCGCGCCAGGCCGGCGGCGCGCTTGAGCGTCTTGCGCACGTCGTGAATGCGCCGCGCCTCGTCCTCGCCCGAACCGGGAAACTGTTCGGCGGCGGCGTCGATCGCCGCGACCAGCGCAGCGCGGCAATGCAGCGGCCAGGAGCGGCGCGAAGCGCTCATGGCGGCGGCTCGGACACGGCGGAGCGGCGGCCGGGATCCCGGCCGTCGGGCGATATCGGCATTCGACGTCCTTTCCGATCTCGTCCGCCATCATAGCGCGCCCGCCGCGCGAAGCGAGGGTCGCGCGTTCGAGGTTTCTTCAGGGCCGGAAGGCGAACCAGCGAAAGCCGACGAAGGTGACCGCCATCGCCACGCCGCAGCCGGCGGCGATGAACAGCGGCAGGACGCCGGGCGTGGCGGGGACGCCGACCAGGGGAGAAGCCTGGACGCAGGCGGAGTAGACGCCGTAGTTGACGACGAGGCCGGCGACCGCGACCAGGCAATAGCGCAGGAAGGCGCGCATCAGCGGCGTCGCGGCGTCGCGGAAGGTGTAGGCGCGGTTGAGGGCGAAGTTGACGACGGTCGCGACAATGAATCCGGGCGGCCGAGCGAGCTCGGGCGACAGGCCGAGATATTTCGCGCCGGCGTAGGTGATCGCCGAGTCGACGACATAGCCAATCAGGCCGATCACGGCGAAGGAGGGAATCTGGCGCTCGAGCCGTCCCGGCCGCCGAATCGCGCTTTCCTGGCCCGCATCCGCCATCGCCGTCCTCTCGCCGCGCCGAGCCCTGGCTTGCGCCGTCATCGGTTAAGATCGCCCTACGCCGTCCGATCGTCAAAACCGTCCTGGATCCGCTTCACGCCGATGGCGAAGGCGAGGGCGGCGGCGTCGAAGCGATCCGCGGCGACGCGACGCGAGGCAAGGCGCCGCGGTCGGGGAGCGCCGCCACGCCGACGGCCGCCTTGCGGCGCTCGCCGCGCTCACCCCTGATTCGCCAGCGCTTCAAGCAGCCTCCGGCTCTCCGCCAGCGCTGCGATCTGCCGATCGAGCTCGACCAGCTTCCGCCGAACGCTGTCTTTCACCTCTTGACAAGGCTCGAAGCCCGCCGAGCCGGGCGAGGCGCAAGGAAGCAGCCGGCGAACGGTCGCGAGCTTCAAGCCGGCGCGGTTGAGCAGCACGACGCGCTCGACCGACGCGACGTCCGCCTCGCCGTAGCGGCGATAGCCCGCCGGCGTGCGCTCCGGCCGAAGCAGCCCTTCGCGCTCGTAATAGCGCAGCATCCGGACGCTGACGCCCGTCCTGCGCGACAGTTCGCCGATCTGCATGGGCGTCTCGCTTGACCCTGACAGCGCTGTCACGATGTAGCCTCGCGCGCGCAAGAAAGGAAGAGGCGTCATGCTGAAACTCATCATGTGCGTGAAGCGGCGGCCGGAGCTGACGCGCGAGGAGTTCGACCGTCATTGGATCGAGCGCCACGCGCCGCTGGTTCGCGCCCATCGGGCGCCGCTCGGAATCAAGCGCTATGTCCAAACCGTCCCGCTCGACAACCGGGCGGCGCAGGCGGCGATCCAGGCCGGCCGGGGGGCGGAGGCGGTCGACTTCGACGGCTGCGGAGAGCTGTGGTGGGACGATCTCGAGACGCATCTCGCGGCGCGGAAGACCCCCGAAGGCGCCGCCGCGCTGCGGTTGCTGATCGAGGACGAGCGCCGCTTCGTCGATCTCGGCCAGTCGCAGCTATGGTACGGAACGGAGCGCCTGGTCATCCCGAAGTGACGGGGCGCCGCGTCGGCGCGGGCGCCGTCTCGCCTCAAGCGGGACGGGCCTCGCCGTCATCCCTTCCCGGCGGCGGCGAAGGAGGCGACGCGGTCGGCGACCCAGCGGCGTCTCGGACGGCAAGCCAGGAAGAGGACGACGGCGACGACCAGGCCGGCGCGGCTGAGGACGTTCGAGGGGAATTCGTAGCTCGCGCCCGCCATGCCATACCAGCCGAACAGATAGAGCAGCGTCAAAGCCAGCAGCGCCGTCTGTCCCCGCCGCTCGAGGCCGAGCGCGGCGTAAGCCCGCGGCGTTTCCCAGCGCATCTGCCAGAACAGCGCCGCAGCGAGGAACAGGATTCCCGGGACGAGCGCGACCCAGGGGGAAACGCCGAGCCCCTGGACGAAATGGCCGACGTCCCCCCGCAGCAGGCCGTCGCGCGAGACGACGAAGGCGCGCATCGGAATGTAGTCGAGCACCTGTCCGAGATTGGATAGGTTGAACCAGAACAGGAAAAGCCACAGCGCCTTGCGCCGCTGAATCGCCCGCAGCGCGAGCAACGGCGTCCCGAGGACATAGAGCGCGCCGCCGAGCAGGATCGGCGCGATGGCGATCGCGGCGACCGCCGTCCCCTTGCCCGCGGCGAGGATCGCCCGGTAGTCGATCGCCTCGTCGGCGTCGAGCAGCGTCCAGCCGCCGTAGTGGATGTCGAAGGGGCTGCGCTTGTAGCCGAAAGCCCAGGCGACCGTCCCGTGCGTCCATTCGTGCAGCAAGAGCGACGCCTGATGGGCGAGAAAGACAGCGACGATCGTCGCGGCGAGCGCCGCGACGCCGTAAGAGATTCGACCGGCCGCGGACGGGGCGGCGCTTGTCGATCGCGCGGCTAAGCGATTCATTTCAGGGCCTCGCGTGAGCGGCCGCAAGTCGCTCTCGTCGTCCCCGCCGCCGGAACCGCCGGCGACCGGCGCCCAGAGGGCGACTTTCAGCGCGGCGCTCCCGGCGAAGCGAACCGCGCGAAACCGGACAACGCGCGAGCTTGGCGCCGTCGCGCCGCGCGCGCAACGCCGCATCGGGCGGCATGGCGTCGCGACCTAAGCTGGCGTCGCTGCGACAAGGGGCTGCGCGCCTCCGTCAATCTTCCGTTAACCGTCCTGGCGCAGTCTGCGGCGCAGCGGGTCGGCGCCCCTTCGGCGCGCCGTCGGCGCGCGTCCTGGCGCGGCGACGCAAGCGCGGAGCGGCTCCGCCGCGTCACATTCGATCCGGATTCCCCCTGCGGTCCCAACATCGAGTCCAGTCGCTTGGCGCGAGCTCGCGGCGCGAGAACGGATTTGGAGGATCGACGATGAGCCTCGACAATCTTGCGTTACGGACGAAGACCCTCATTCCGACGACGCTGATGGCCGTCATCGTTCTCGCCATGGTCGGCTTCGGCGGCCTCAAGCTCATCGGAGTCAGCGCCACAGCGGACGACCTCATCGAACGCCGCGCCCTGGGAACGCTCGCGTTGTCGCGCGCCAGGGTCGATCTGATGGCCGCGGTCTACGACGTCTTCGGCGCGCTGAATTTCGGCTCGGACGCGATGCAGGGCAAGGCGGCGGCCGAAGGTTTTCCCACCGCGATCGACGACGCCAAGAAGCGCTTCGACGAGGCCACCCAGCTCCTGCCTGAAAAGTCGGACGAGATCGGCATCCTCAAGCAGCGCCTGGCGACGATCGCCGACGCCGCCGACAAGCCCTTCAAGGTCGCCGCCGACGCGTCTTCGGCGCTGGTGCAGGGGTTGCCGCTGGAGCAGGCGGATCTCGACAAGCTGGCGGGCGGGGTGAAACAGCTCGCCGCCCTCGACCTCCAGCTTCGCTCTTTCGCCAACGACCTCAGCAGCTTCGAAGTCGGCCTGCACGACGAGGACACGCAGTCGGCCGCCGACTTGCGTTCGCAATCGCGGCGCGCGCTGTGGGCGGTCGGCGTCGCGGGGCTCCTCGCGGCGGCGCTCGGCGGCGCGGCGGCGATATGGATTTCCTCGGCGACGATCGCGCGGCCGCTCGCCCGGCTCGGCGCGGCGATGACCGCGTTGGCTGACGGCGACGCGAGCGTCGAGATCGAAGGCCGCAGCCGTCGCGACGAAGTGGGCGACATGTCGCGCGCGGTCGAGGTGTTCAGGCGGCACGCGCTCGACCGGACTCGGCTGGAGAGCGAGGCGGCGGCCGAACGCAGGCGCGCCGAAGCCGATCGCGAACGGACCGTGACCGAGCGGGCGGCCGCGGCGAAAGACCAGGCCGAGGTCGTGCGTCGTCTCGGCGACGGCCTCAAGCGGGTCGCGGCGGGCGACCTGACGGTGAGGCTCGACGACGGCTTCACCGACGCCTACGCGCAGATCCGCGACGACTTCAACGAGGCGGTCGACAGGCTCAAAGCGACCATCGTCACTGTGATCGGCAGCTCGGGCGTGATCGAGTCGGGCGCGACCGAGGTGAAGGGCGCGGCCGATCATCTGGCGCAGCGCTCCGAGCAGCACGCCTCCAGCATCGAAGAGACCACGGCGTCGCTGACCGAGATCACTGCGGCGGTGCAGAAGTCGGCCGAAGGGACGCAGGTCGCGCGCGAGGCGGTGGCCGCCGCCGACGGCGACGCCAAGAAGAGCGCCGCCGTCGTCGACCAGGCGGTCGCGGCGATGAACGCGATCGCCAAGTCGTCGCAGGAGATCGGCCAGATCATCGGCGTCATCGACGAGATCGCCTTCCAGACCAATCTGCTCGCGCTCAATGCGGCCGTCGAGGCCGCGCGCGGGGGCGAAGCGGGCAAGGGCTTCGCGGTCGTCGCTTCGGAAGTGCGCGCGCTGGCGCAGCGCTCGGCCGAGGCCGCAAAGGAAATCAAGGGGCTCATCTCGGGCTCGAGCGCGCAGGTCGGGGCCGGCGTGAAACTGGTGGCCGAGACCGGCCGCTCGTTGAAACGCATCGCCGAGCAGGTGGTCTCGATCAACGGCGTCGTCGCCAACATCGCGGTCGGCGCGCGCGAGCAGGCGACCGCGCTGCAGCAGATCAGCGCGGCGGTCGAGGACATGAGCCGCGCGACGCAAGAGAGCGCGGCGATGGTCGAGGAGACGGCCGCGGTCGGCCGTTCGTTGTTGGACGAGAGCGCGAAACTGTCGCAGATCGTCGGCCAATTCCGCATCGATTGGTCGACGAGCGAGGACGCGCTGCGCGCCGAGTTGATGAAGGCCGCGCCGCACGCCTTCCGCAAGCCGGACGCCGAAGAGACGCCCTCGGCCGACGCGAGGCCGGCGTCGACGCGCCAGCCTGCGCGCCTCGCCGCCGCGGGCGGCGGCGACCAGGATTGGCGGAAGCTCTGACCCAGGCGCGGCGGCGCGATTGCGAGGCGCGCGGAGCCCTGTATTCTCGCGCGTCGACGAAGGCGGACTTGGGGGGCCCGCGGAAGCGCGGGAAGGGACGAAATGGCTGACGAACGCAAGTGCCCGACCTGCGGCGCGATCAATCCGCCGGAGGCGCGGTTCTGTTCGAGCTGCGGCGCGCCGCTGGTCGCGGCGGCGACGAACGCCATCTTTTCGTCGAGCCCTCCCGGCGCCGCCGGGGGCGCGGCGCGGACGCTCACGCTGTCCCTGGACCCGGCTCAAGCGTTTGCGGCCTTCCAGCAGGCGGGGATCGCCCTCGGCGGCGCGGTGGTCGGAGACGCCCCGCCGAACCGGCTCATGTTGTCCATTCCGCACAAGGATGCCTGGACGACAATCGGCTTCACCGCGAAGCTCGACTGCGACATTCAGATCGCCCCCGACCCGGTCGGCTCACGGGTGACGGTGAGCACCAGGCTCCACTTCGCTTCGGCGATCCCGGTGTTCCTCGTCTACCTCGTGGGCGGCGTGGCGTTCTTCGGCTACGGCCTCATTCTCGGCGTCGCGATCGACGTCTGGGTCTACTACAAGCTCAACGGCGAAGCGTCCGAGAAGGCGACCGCCGCGCTGATCGAGCGGGCGACGGCCGTGGCGGCGGACTGAGCCGCGGGCGGCGCGGCGGCAGGTCCCGGCGGGACTCTTGGCTCGGGCCCGCGTCGTCGCGGCGCCCGCCCCGAACGCCGGTTGTCTTCAGATTCCGCGGCTTTCCGTCGCCCGCTTTCCTCGACAAGCGGCGATTTCCCCGTCACAATGAGCAGCCGCCGCATCCTGCCGGCGTCGGAAGCGTCCGCTCATGTTCACCCTCGACGACCTCGCGCGCGTCATCGACGAGCGCGCCCAAGCGGGCGCGGACGTCTCCTACACCAGCTCGCTCCTCGCCAAGGGCGCGGCGCATTGCGCGAAGAAATTCGGCGAGGAGGCGTTCGAGCTGGCGATCGCCGTCGTCGCCCAGGACGAGGCGGCGGTGCGCGCGGAAGCCGCCGACGTCCTCTATCATCTGCTGGTGGCGCTGCGCGCGCGCGGCGTCGCGTTCGCCGAGGTGATCGGCGAGCTGGAGCGGCGCGGCGGGCGCAGCGGGCTCGAAGAGAAGGCTTCGCGGCGCCAGTGACGGCGCCGTCGGCGCGCCGCTCTTCCAAGGGGAAAAGGGGCCTCCATGGACGATCGAAGCCCGACGCGCGAGGATGAAGCGGTCGCGGCGGCCCACCGCCATTTCAGCCGCGACGAGTGGGCGAGCCTGCGCGCCGACACCGAGCTGACGCTCACCATCGACGATCTGGTCAAGCTGCAGTCGATCCACGATCCGATCTCGCTCGAAGAGGTGATCGCCATCTACCTGCCGCTGTCGCGCCTGCTGGCGCTCTACGTCGCAGCGACGCAGGGGCTGTACAAGGCGACGCAGCGCTTCCTCGGCGCCGACGACGGCAAGGTGCCCTATATCATCGGCGTCGCCGGCTCGGTGGCGGTGGGCAAATCGACCACCTCGCGCGTGCTGAAGGCGCTGCTGACGCGCTGGCCGAACACGCCCAAGGTCGACCTCGTCACCACCGACGGCTTCCTCCACTCCAACGCGCGGCTGATCCGCGAGGGCCTGATGGAGCGCAAGGGCTTCCCGGAGAGCTACGACGGGGCGGCGCTGATCCGTTTCCTCGCCGAGGTCAAGGCGGGTCAGCACAACGTCGCCGCGCCGGTCTATTCGCACCTGATCTACGACGTCGTTCCCGGCGAGCGGATCTTCGTCGACCGCCCCGACATCCTCATCGTCGAGGGGCTCAACGTGCTGCTCGCCCACCCGATCTCGCGCGAGAGCCGCGACGACCCGGTGATCTCCGACTTCTTCGACTTCTCGGTGTTCATCGACGCCAGCGAAGAGCTGCTGGAGAAGTGGTACGTCGAGCGCTTCATGCGCCTGCGCGACACCGCCTTCCGCGACCCGCGCAGCTATTTCCGCCAGTACGCCGAGGTCGACGCGGTCGAGGCGGAGGCGGCGGCGCGCTCGATCTGGCGGCGCATCAACCTCGTCAACCTCTACGAGAACATCCTGCCGACGCGGGCGCGCGCCAGCCTCAGGCTGACCAAGGGCGCCGACCACCGCATCGAGGAAGTGGCGCTGCGCAAGCTGTGAGCGGACCGATGAACCTTCGCCTCCGGCGCGTTTTTTGCGCCGCCGCCGTCGCCGCCTTGGCGGTCGGCTTCGCCGCGCCGGCCTCGGCCGAGGACGCCGCCGCCTCGACCGCCTGCGCCGGCCGCGACCTCGGCCAAAGCCCCGGCTTCGAGCAGGCCAAGCGCGCGCGCGCCGACGACCTCGTCAACGCGCAGGGGCTGCTGTGGCGGGTCGAGCGCGACGGCGTCGCGCCGTCCTATCTGTTCGGCGTCATCCATTCGACCGACGACAGCGCCGTCGCGGTGGCGCGCCAGGCGGCCGAGTTCGTCGCCTCGGCCAAGGTCGTCGCCACCGAGCTCGGCGGGCCGCTCGACGCGGCCGACCAGGGCGCGCTCGGCGCCGCGATGCTCGCCAAGGCGCTGGCGCGCGACGAAGACACCTTCGCGCCGGCGTTGACCGGCGCCGACGCCGCGGCGGTCGAGACCCATCTGGCGAGCCGCGGCGTGCCCAAGGAGATGGCGCACCACCTCAGGCTGTGGTTTCTCGCCGCCGCCTCGGCGCTGCCGAGCTGCGAGACCGCGCGCGCCGCGGCGGGCCTGCCCGAGATCGACGAATTGATCGCGCGCGCCGGCAAGGAGCGCGGCCTGCCGGTGGTGGCGCTGGAGACCTCGCAAGAGCAGATCGACGCGCTTTCCGCCGCCCCTCCCGACCTCTGCGCCACCATGCTGACCGCCGACGCGCGCGCGCCTGAGCTCGAGGACGACGCCTACGCGACCATGCTGCGCCTCTATCGCGAGAAGCGGCCCGCCGAGATGCTCGCGGTCGCCGACGTCATGCCTGGGCTGACGCCGCGCGAGCGCGCCGCCGAAGACGCCTTCACCCGCCTGCTGCTGGTCGGCCGCAACGAAGTCATGGCGGCGCGCGCCGAGCCGCTGCTTTCAGTGGGCGGCGCCTTCATCGCCGTCGGGGCGCTGCATCTTTCCGGCAGGACCGGCCTGATCGAGCGCTTCCGCGCCGCCGGCTACCGCGTCCTCGACGTGTGGTGAGGGGGAGATGGGCGCGCTCGTCATTCGGCCGCTCGAGGCGTCGCGCGAAACCGTCGCGGCGCTCGCCGACCTCCTGATCGAGACCGTCGCCGCGGGCGCGTCGGTGACCTTCCTCCATCCGCTCGCGCGCGCCGACGCGGAGGCCTACTGGCGCGAAGCGCTCGAATCGGCGGCGCGAAGCGAGCGGGTCGTGCTCGGCGCCTTCGACGGCGAAGCGCTGATTGGCACAGCCAGCCTGCTGCTCGACACGCCGAACAATCAGCGCCATCGCGCCGAGATCGCCAAGATGATGACGCGGCGCGACTGGCGCAACCGCGGCGTCGGCGCCGCGCTCTTGCGCGCCGCCGAGCGCGTCGCCGTCGCCAAGCGGCGCACGCTGCTCACCCTCGACACCGCCGCCGACGAAGGCGCGTCGGGCTTTTACGAGAAGCTCGGCTACACCTTCGCCGGCGCGATTCCCGACTACGCCTACCGGCCGAACGGCGCCCTGACGGCGACGCGGCTCTATTGGAAGCGCATCGGCGGCGGATAGGGCCTCGCCGGCAGGAGAGAGGGGACCGCGAGCGCTCACGCGGCGCCCTGCGCCGCGAACACCGACTCCGTCAGCGCGATCTCGCGCTCGAACTCGACCGGGCCGGTCATCAGCACGTGGTCGTCGCCCGCGCGCCAGGCGATCGTCAGCTCGCCGCCGGGCAGCGCGACGCGCGCCTCGCGGCCCGTGCGCCCCGACCGCGCCGCCGCGACCAGCGTCGCGCAGGCCGCCGAACCGCAGGCCAGCGTGACGCCGACGCCGCGCTCCCACACCCTGAGCCGGATCGCGTCCGAGGCGAGGACTTGCGCGAACGAGACATTGGTCTTCTCGGGAAACAGCGGGTGCCTCTCGAAGCGCGGGCCGACGCGCTCGAGCGGGACCGCGGCGACGTCGGCCGCCCAGAAGATCGCGTGCGGATTGCCCATGTTGACGACGCTCGCCGGCCCGTAGTCCTCGACGCCGGGCAGCGAAAGATCGACCGCGTCGACGTCGGCGACCGGCTTCGCCAGCGGGATTTCGCTCCAGGCGAAACGCGGCCGGCCCATATCGACGCGGTAGGTCCACGGGCCCAGGCGCTTGCAGGCGATAAACCCCGCCGCGGTCTCGATCGTCGTCGTCTTCGCGCCGCTCGCGCGCATCAGCCGGTCGGCGACGCAGCGCGCGCCGTTGCCGCACGCCTCCGCCTCGCTGCCGTCGTGGTTGAGGATGCGCACGAAGGCTTCGCTGCGGCCGTCGCGCGGGTCGCAAAGCACCATCAACTGGTCGAAGTCGAGCCCCGGCGCGCGATCGATGGCGCGCACCTCCTCCGGCGTCGGCGCGACGCCGGCGCCGCGCAGGTCGAGCACCAGGATCTTGTTGCCGGCGCCGTTCATCCGCGCCACGCGGCGGCCCGCCAGCGGGCTTGAAAAGTGGGAAATGTCAGGTCCTCCTCTCGCTAGCGGTTCAAATCTGACGCTTGGCGCCCGAACAAGCATAGCGCTAAAGGCCGAATTCGAGCCAGAGCGGAAGTTGCAGGGCGACGCCAAGAGCGAGAAGAACGCGCCGCCGCCGTCAAGAGAATGGACTGTCGCCCTCACCTGAATTTCGCCCATAACCCGGGGTTCCGCAGCTCGGCGATCAGCGCGCGCGTCTCTTTGACGTCGATCCCCGCCGCTTCGCGCGCGTCGGCGATCATCCGCAGGTTATTGGCGGTGGTCTCAGTCATCCACGGCTCGTCGAGCGCCGCGAGCGCGTCGGATAGCGCGTGGTCGGCCGCCTCCCAGTCGCTGGCGATCACTGCGAGCTCGAGCAAGGTCGCATGGTCCCAATAGTCGGGCTTGCCGGCGAGGCCGCGGCGCGCTGCGTAGCGCACCACGCCCGCCATCTCCTTGGCGAGCGGGTCGGTCGGGTCGGCGATGGTCATCAGCGTCACCGCGTTGATGCCGGGACGGGCGTCGCGCCAATCGGCTTCGAAGCCGGCGCGGTAGGCGGCGATCGCCTTCTTCAAGTGGCCCTTGGCGGCGAAGCTTTCCCCCGCCGCGAGCGCCCTCCTCCAGCGGTCTTTGTAGATGCGCCCAAGGTGCGAGATGGCGTCGCTCGACGGCCCGCGATCGGCGATAATTTCGGTGAGGATCGTTTCCGCCTCGCGGTCGCGCCCGACGCGGTTCAACGCCATCGCGAATTGCTCGCGCACAAACTGCGTGCGTTGCACCGCGACGTCGAGCTTCGGGTAGAGGTCGACGATGCGGTCGACAGAGCGGACCGCGCGATAGGAAAGGATCAGGTCGACGGCGACGCCCGCCTGCACCACGCTCAAGTCGCCGAGACTGTCGCGAAACGCATCGAGCCCTGCTTCGCCTTCTTCGCGCGCCCGGACAAGCCGTTGCTTCAGCTCCTCCTCGTCGGCGATCTTGGCGCGGAAAACGTCGGTCTTCTGCCGGTCGATCGGCACTCCCGGGTAGCCCTCGAGCATTTGGAACAGCGGCGAGTCCATCGCCCGACGTTGTCTAGCGTCGATCAGCCACTGGGCGAGCGTCGCCTTCGCCGTCGCCGCGTCGGCGGGCGCGCCGTCGTCGTCGAGCGCGTAGGGCAGCGCGCGCAACGGACCGACGTCGAACGGCAGGAGGCAGCCCTGGGTGACGGTGAGCACCGTCGTCTGGGCACGCGCCGCATGGCGGATGCCGAGCTCGTAATACACGTTGGCGTTGAGAACGGTGAGGTCGGCTATCGCGTATTCGCTAAGAAGGATGCGCTCAAACATCAGCTTGTGGATGAAGCCGGCGCCTTGCTCTTCGTCGGCGCGGACTCCGTCGAGCCCTGCCGCCTCGACCGCCGGCGCGAAGATCCTGGCGTAGATGCTGTCGAAGTCGACAACCCGGCCGGTCGGATCGGACTTGCGGCCGAACGGCATGATGACGAAGCAAACGGCGCGAAGGCTCATCGTCGCGCTCCCCACGCGGCTTGGGTAATTTTATGCCAGCGCGCCGGCGCCCGATAGCCGGTCAAATCGACATTCGCGGAATGACCGCCGTTTTCGGCGCAACCGTGCGCCAAGCGTTGGATTTGCGCCGCTAGCGGCCGCGGCGGTCGCCGTCGATCGCTTGCGCGCCGAGCCGGGTCAGGGCGCGGCGCAGCTCCTCGTCCTCGATCGAAGCGGCGAGCGCGCCGGCTCGCGCCTCGGCGGCGGCGCTCGGCGGCGGCGGCGGACGCCGCGCCGGCTTTGCTTCGATCAGCGGCCCTTGGCGAAACGCGAGCCGGTCGACGCAGCGCCAGCCGAGATGCGCGTTGACGCGCGCGACGATCACTGCGGCGGCGTGCTGCGCCTCGAGCGCGAAGGCGCCGTCGATCCGCAGCACCAGCGTCGCCGGCGCGGCGTCCCCCACAGGACGGCGCGCGCCGCGCGGCGGCCAGCGGATCTCGATCGGCTGCGCGTAGCGCGCGATCTCCGCGCCGACGATCTCCGGCCAATCGGCGACCAGGCTCGCCGACCCGAGCCCGCGCGCCGCCAACGTCGGCTCGACCACGCCGCCGAGCAGCGCGCCGAGCGGCGCGGCGGCGCCGCGGATCCTGTCTCGCGCCGGTTTCGTCATCGCGCCGCCCAGGTTAGAGTTCGTCGCATGAACGACAGTGTAGCGCTTCGCCGGGACGCTTTGAAGCCGCGCGCGCTCCCGCGCCGCTTGCTCGCGTGGTGGGACGCTTTCCGCCGCGAGCTGCCCTGGCGCGCCGCCGCCGGCGAGACCCCAGACCCCTATCGCGTCTGGTTGTCGGAAGTGCTGCTGCAGCAAACCGGCGCGGCGACCGCCGCGCCTTATTTCGAGCGCTTCGTCAAGCGCTGGCCGCGGGTCGAGGCGCTCGCCGCCGCCTCGCTCGACGAGGTGATCGCCGCCTTCGCCGGCCTCGGCTACTACGCGCGGGCGCGCAACCTTCACGCCTGCGCGCGGGAGGTGGCGCGCCGCGGCGGCGAATTCCCGCGCGACGAAGCGGGATTGCGCGCGCTGCCGGGCGTCGGCGCCTACACCGCCGCGGCGGTGGCGGCGATCGCCTTCGGCGCCAGAACCGCGCCGGTCGACGGCAACGTCGCGCGCGTGATCGCGCGGCTCTACGCCTTGGAAGCGCCCCTCGCCGCCGCGCGGCGCGAGATCGGCGACAAGGCGGCGGCGCTGACCCCGGCCGGCCGCCCCGGCGACTTCGCCCAGGCGCTGATGGACCTCGGCGCGACGGTGTGCCGGCCGCGCGGCCCCGATTGCTCCGCCTGCCCGCTGCGCCCGGCCTGCGCGGCGGCGGCGCGCGGCGAGGCGGAGGCCTATCCGCGCCGCGCGCGCGCCAAGGCGAAGCCGACGCGGGCCGGCGCGGCGTTTTTCGCCCGGCGCGCCGACGGCGCTTTCCTCGCGCGCCGCCGCCCGCCCGGCGGACTGCTCGGAGCGACGCTGGAGCTGCCGGGCGGCGCCTGGGAGGCGGCGGAGCGCGCCGATCTCGGCCTCGCCGGCGCGCCGTTTCCGGCCCGCTGGCGGCGGCTGCCCGGCGCGGTCGAGCAGGCCTTCACCCATTTCGCGCTTCGCCTGACGGTCTACGCCGCCGAGGTCGGCGCCGCGCCGCCGCCGAGCGGCGGCGAGATCTGGGTCGCGCCGGAAGACGCGGCCGCCGCGGGCTTTTCCAGCGTGATGCTGAAGGCGATCGCGCAGGCGGGCCGCTTCCTCGCGAGCGAGGCCGGCGCTGCGCGCAGGGGTTGAACGTAGCGTCAGCAATGCTTAACAATCGCAGGGTAGAGATGGAGGCTCCGCCTCGTCCCGCCGAGGCCGGCGGGCGCCGTCTCCGCTCTCCGCGACGCGCGGCGAGCGTCCGAGGCGATTTCTTTTTCCGCAGGAGCAGCGTTCTTTCGATGACCGTGGTCCCGCCGCCAACGCGCTTCGAGTCCGAGCTGGTCGGCAAGTTCGCCCATGTCTCGACCTGGGTGTTCGACCTCGACAAGACGCTGTACCCGGCCGACTGCGGTCTGTGGTCGGAGATCGAGACGCGCGTCACGCTTTACCTGATGGGCCTCACCGGGCTCGACGGACTGTCGGCGCGCGCGCTGCAGAGGCACTACTACCACCGCTACGGCGCGACGCTGCGCGGCCTGGTCGAGGAGAAGGCGGCGAACGTCGAGGACTTTCTCAAGTTCGTCCACGACGTCGACCGTTCGATGCTGACGCCCAATCCGCGCCTCGCCCGCGAGGTGTCGCGGTTGCCGGGACGCAAGCTGATCTTCACCAACGGATCGCGCGACCACGCGTTGCGCACCGTGACGCGGCTCGGGCTCGGCGGCCTGTTCGACGACGCCTTCGACATCGTCGCGGCGGGGCTCATCGCCAAGCCCGACGACCGCGCCTATCGGGCGTTCTACGACGCCCACGACGTCGATCCCGCCCGCGCCGCCATGTTCGAGGACATCGCCGCCAATCTGCAGGCGCCGAAGGCGCGCGGCATGACGACGACGCTGGTTACGCCGCGCGCCGAGCGGCGCGACCGCGGCCCGCGCGCGGGCGGCTTCGTCGATTTCGTCACCCACGACCTCTCCGGCTTCCTCGCCCGCGTCAACGCCGAGCTCGAGGCGCTGCGGCCGGCCCGCCTGGTCGTCGGCTGAGCGGCGCGGCCCGGGCGCCCTCGCAAATTCGGAAAACCCGGCGTCGCCGCGACGCCGCGGCGGTGAATAGCCGCCGCGGCGGGGTTGGCGGGCGCGGCGCGACGTGCAACATGATCGCCGACGGCCCGGACGCGCGGACGGGACGCTTTCTCGCGAGCGGGCATCGGCCGCGAGCCGGCGCGGCGGCGCCGGTCCGGCGCTTGCATGGAGCGGCGAAAGGCGGAAGGGACTTTTCGGCGAGATGCTCAACAGGACGGCGGTCGGCGAGCCCCCCTGCCTGGCGCTGCGGGGGATAACCAAGCAGTTTCCTGGTTGTCTGGCCAACGACCGCGTCGACCTGACCGTCGGACGCAACGAAATTCACGCGCTCTTGGGCGAGAACGGCGCCGGCAAGAGCACGTTGGTCAAGATCATCTATGGCGTCATACGGCCCGACGCGGGCGAGATCGTCTGGCGGGGCCAAAGGGTCGCCGTGCAGAGCCCGGCGCACGCCCGCCGGCTCGGCGTCGGCATGGTGTTCCAGCATTTTTCGCTGTTCGAATCGCTGACCGTGGTCGAGAACGTCGCCCTCGGCATCAACGAGGCGAAGGACCGCGCCAATCTGCGCGACCGCATCGTCGAGATCTCGACCCGCTACGGCCTGCCGCTCAGCCCCGACCAGACGGTGCATGACCTCTCGGTAGGCGAGCGCCAGCGCATCGAGATCGTGCGCTGCCTGCTGCAGAACCCGCGCCTGTTGATCATGGACGAGCCGACCTCGGTGCTGACGCCGCAGGAGGTCGAGAAGTTGTTCGAGACGCTGCGGCGGCTGGCGAGCGAAGGCTGCTCGATCCTCTACATCAGCCACAAATTGGAGGAGATCCGCGCGCTCTGCAACGTCGCCACCATCATGCGCCTTGGACGCGTCGTCGCCCACTGCGATCCGCGCGAGAAGAGCGCGAGAGAGCTCGCCGAGCTGATGATCAACGCCGAGCTCGCCCCGCCCGCGCGCAGCCGCCGCGCGGCGCCGCGCGACGCCGCGCCGCGGCTGGTGGTCGACGATCTGTCGCAGAAGTCGCCCCACCCGTTCGGCGCCGACCTGAAGAATGTCTCGTTCTCCGTCCTGCCCGGCGAGATCCTCGGCGTCGCCGGCATCGCCGGCAACGGCCAGACCGAGCTGATGGACGCGCTGTCGGGCGAGACGCTCGCCGACCAGCCGGAGACAATCCGCATCGACGGCGTCGCGGTCGGCCGCGCCGGCCCGCGCAAGCGGCGCGACCTCGGCGCCTGCTTCGTTCCCGAAGAGCGCAACGGGCACGGCGCCGTCGGATCGATGACGCTGAGCGAGAACGCCTTTCTCACCGGCGCGCGCCGCCGTCGGCTCGCCCGGCTCGGCTTCGTCAGCCGCCCCCGCGCCATCGCTTTCGCCAAGGAGATCATCCGCCGCTTCGACGTGCGCGCCACCGGCCCGCGCGCCCAGGCGCAGTCGCTCTCAGGCGGCAACCTGCAGAAATTCCTGGTCGGACGCGAGGTGACCCAGAACCCGGCGATCCTGGTGGTCAACCAGCCGACCTGGGGCGTCGACGCGGGCGCGGCGGCGGCGATCTATCGCGCGCTCGTCGCGCTGGCGGAGAGCGGCGCGGCGGTGGTGATCATCTCCCACGACCTCGACGAGATCTTCCTGGTCTGCGACCGGGTGGCGGTGATCGCCGGCGGACGGCTTTCGCCGCCGATCCCGGTCAAGGAGGCGACCAACGACCAGATCGGCTTGGTGATGGGCGGCGCGCGCGAGCGGATGCGGGCAAGACGATGAGGTTCGAGCCGCGCGGCAAGGTTTCGCGTTTTTGGACCTACGCGTCGCCGGTCCTGGCGATCGCGCTGACCATCGTCGGCACCGGAGCGATCTTCTGGGCGCTCGGCCAGGCGCCGGGCCCCGCCGTCTACACCTTCCTGGTCGCGCCGCTGGTGCAGACCGGCGGCCTTTCGGCGCTGGCGATCAAGGCCGCGCCGCTGATCATGATGGGCGCGGGGCTGGCGCTCTGCTACCGCGCCTCGGTGTGGAACATCGGCGCGGAGGGCCAGTTCACCCTCGGCGCGATCTTCGCCGGCGGCTTCGCCCTCGCCTTCCCCAACCTGCCCGGTTGGCTGCTCTATCCCGCGACGCTGGCGGCGGGCGTGGTCGGCGGCGCCCTGCTGGCGGCGGTGGTCGCCGCGCTGAGGACCGAGCTCAACGTCAACGAGATTCTCTCCAGCCTGATGCTGACCTACGCGACGCAGTACCTGCTGGTCTATCTGGTCACCGGACCGTGGAAGGACCCGCAGGGCTTCGGTTTTCCGCAGACCGCGCTGTTCTCCGACGGCGCGACCACGCCGACCCTGATCGCCGGGACGGGCGTCCACCTCGGCTGCCTTGTCGCGCCGATCGCGGCGATCGCCGTCTGGGCGGCGCTGTCGCGCTCGGTGCTCGGCTTCGAGCTGCGCGTGGTCGGCGAGGCGCCGCGCGCGGCGCGCTTCGCCGGTTTCAGCGAGCGCGGGCTGATCTGGGTGGCGATGCTGGTCAGCGGCGGGCTCGCCGGCCTCGCCGGCATGTTCGAGGTCACCGGCCCGATCGGCCAGCTCACGCCCGACATCTCGCCGGGCTACGGCTTCACCGCGATCATCGTCGCCTTTCTCGGCCGGCTGCACCCGATCGGCGCGATCTTCGCCGGGCTGCTGCTCGCCCTGTCCTATCTCGGCGGCGACGCGGCGCAGGTCGACCTCGGCCTGCCCAACGCCGTCACCGGCGTGTTTCAGGGCGTGCTGCTGTTCCTGCTGCTCGCCTGCGACATCCTCATCCTGTTCCGCGTCCGGCTCTCCGGGCCGCGCGCTGCGCCCGCCGGAGCGGCCGAATGATCTTCTTCCTCACTAGCTTCTTCGTCAGCGTGATGGCCGCCTCGACGCCGCTGCTGCTCGCCGGCTGCGGCGAGCTGGTGGTCGAGCGCTCCGGCGTGCTCAATCTCGGCGTCGAAGGCATGATGCTGGTGGGAGCGGTGTGCGGCTTCGCCATCGGCCACCTCACCGACAGCTCGGCGCTGGGCGTCGTCGCGGCGGCGCTCGGCGGCGCGGCGCTGTCGGTGGTCTTCGCCTTCCTCACCTTGACCTTGCTCGCCAACCAGACCGCGGCGGGCCTCGCGCTGACCATTTTCGCGCGCGGCTTCAGCGCGCTGCTCGGCGCCGGCTATGTCGGCGTCAAAGGGCCGGAGCTCGCCAAGCTCAGCCTCCCCGGCCTGTCGCAGATCCCGTTCTTCGGCCGGGTGCTGTTCGGCCAGGACGCGCTGCTTTACGGCTCGTTGGCCATTCTCGTCGCCGTCGCCTGGTTCCTTTACCGCACCCACGCCGGGCTGGCGCTGCGCGCGGTCGGCGATTCGCACGACGCCGCGCACGCGATCGGCTACCCGGTCAACCGCATCCGCCTCGGCGCGATCCTGTTCGGCGGCGCGATGGCGGGCTTGGGCGGCGGCTACATGTCGCTGTCCTACAGCCCGTTGTGGGCGGAGAACATGACCGCCGGGCGCGGCTGGATCGCGCTGGCGCTGGTGGTGTTCGCCACCTGGCGGCCGGGCTGGCTTCTGGTCGGCGCCTATCTGTTCGGCGCGATCATGTACCTGTCGCTCTACGCCCAGGGCCTCGGCGTGGCCATTCCTTCGCCGCTCATCGCCGCGCTGCCCTACCTTGTCACCGTCGCGGTGCTCGCGATCATCGCCCGCGACCGCCGCCGCATCCGTCTCAACCAGCCGGCCTGCCTCGGCAAGCCGTTCTACGCGGGCGCCTGAGTCATGCCGCCGGAAGCCAAAGCGCAGACGGAAGAGCCCAAACCGCCGGGCGCCGAAAGGGCGACGCGGAAAACCCTAGCTTGATGAAAATTGTGGTCGCGCACTAGCCAAGGAGAAACGCGATGGATCGTCGGACATTCAACAAACTGCTGGGAACGGGCGCGCTCGCCGCGGCGGCGACGCCGCTCGCTTTCCGCGGCGCGCGCGCCGCGGAGCCCTTCAAAGTGGGCTTCATCTACGTCGGCCCGGTCGGCGACTTCGGCTGGAGCTACCAGCACGACGTCGCCCGCAAGGAGGCGGAGGCCCATTTCGGCGACAAGATCAAGACCGTGTACGTCGAGAACCTGCCGGAAAACCCGGACGCGGAGCACGTGCTGCTCGACCTCGCGGCCAAGGGCAACAAGATCATCTTCGCGACGTCGTTCGGCTACATGAACTACACGATCAACGCGGCGAAGAAATTCCCCAACGTCTTCTTCGAGCACTGCACCGGCTACAAGCGCGCCGACAATGTCTCGACCTACAACATCCGCTTCTACGAGGGCCGTTTCGTCCAGGGCGTGATCGCGGCGAAGATGTCGAAAACCGGCGTCGCCGGTTACGTCGGCTCAATGCCGATTCCCGAGGTGGTGATGGGCGCGAATTCGTTCCTGCTCGGCATGCGCAGCGTCAATCCGAACGCCAAGCTGAAGCTCATCATGATCAACTCCTGGTACGACCCCGGCAAGGAGGGCGACGCGGCCAAGGCGCTGATCGACCAGGGCTGCGACGTCATCACCCAGCACACCGATTCGCCGGCGCCGCTGCAGGTCGCCGAAAGCCGCGGAATACCCGCCTTCGGCGAAGCGAGCGACATGGCCAAGTTCGCGCCCCACAGCCAGCTCAGTTCCGACGTCAACGTCTGGGGCCCCTATTGCATCAAGCGCATCCAGGCGGCGATGGACGGAACCTGGAAGAGCGAGGACGTCTGGGGCGGCTTCGGCGCCGGCATGCTGAAGATGGCGCCGTTCGCCAACATGCCCGACGACGTCAAGGCGCTGGCGCAGAAGACGGTCGACGACATCGCCGCCGGCAAGCAGAAGATCTTCGTCGGCCCGCTCGTCGACCAGAGCGGCGCGGAGAAGCTGCCCGCCGGCCAGGTGATGGACGACGCGACGCTGTCCGGCCTGCAATGGCTGGTCCAGGGCGTCGAGGGCAAGCTGAGCTGAGGCGACGCGCGCTGAGCGCGGCGGGGCGCGGCCGGCGGCCGCGCCTACAGGCCGCTTCGCTAGCCGATCCGCATCGTCGCGTCGCGCGCCAGCCGCGGCGCGAGCTTGCGCATGTCGGCGGCGGCGATCGCCACGCATCCCGCCGTCGGCGTCAGGCCGGGGCGGGCGAGGTGGAAGAAGATCGCGCTGCCGCGCCCCTTGCGACGCTTCGTGAAATTGTAGTCGAGCACGAAGACGAGGTCGTAGAGCGAATCGTCGCGCCACATGCGGTCGGCCCCGGCGGCGGGCGGCGGGCGGACCGGGCGATTGTAGCGCCCGCTCGCCGGGTCCTCGCACCAGCCCTGGTCGGACCGTAGCGGCTTGAGCGGCGCGCCGCCCGCCGGCGGCCGCCGCAGATCGGGGCGATAATAGCCCCACAGCAGCCGGAAGCGCCCGGCCGGCGTCGCGCCGTCGCCCTCGCGCTTGTCGCGGACGACGCCCTTCGGCCCCAGCGCGCAGGCGAAGCGCAGCGGCCCGGCGGTCAGCCAGCCCAGC
>Ga0181520_10002392_pt1 | contig 34830 bp, 35 predicted proteins | sample PEATcosm2014_Bin_29_FD_132451 | JGI IMG/M metagenome (GOLD analysis project Ga0181520, IMG submission 132451) | Peatland microbial communities from MTU Mesocosm Facility, Houghton, MI, USA - PEATcosm2014_Bin02_30_metaG | ecosystem: Environmental > Terrestrial > Soil > Wetlands > Peat | place...
ATCCCTGCTTTGCGTTCAAATCCTCATCACAGCAGGACGGCTCCAAAAAATTATCGGATGACCTTAGATATAATTACAAAAGCCCGCCGATTGTCAAGCTTTTTCAGATAATAAATCGGAGGTCGAATTGACTCAAAAAGGGTGTTACCGAGCCATGAACATCAAAATGAGTCAAATCACACGAACCGAGGTGCTGGCCAAAAGGCGTGAACGATACGCCCGGGCCGGCAAGGAGCATAAAACCAAAATCATCAACGAACCGGTCGAACTCTTCGGCTGCCACCGCAAGGCGGTCATTCGCGCGTTGCAATCACGGCCCGTGATCGCCGCGCCGTTCGTCCGGGGTCGGCCCAAGGAACACGATCCGGATCAATTGCGTCCGCCGCTCAAAGCCATCTGGCTGGCCGCACTGCAAACCCCAAGCTCTGCGAATTTGTCCTGCTTTGCCCGCCCCGCGACACCAAAATATAAAAGAAACAAAATCTCCCCATTAAATGATTCGTTTTTGGGTTCCTCGACGTTTATCGTGGGTAAACCTATTTTGAGCATTCTGGCTGTCGCGAAGCGACTCTGGAAATTAGCCAGGGACAACGTCCCTGGTTGAGTTCCGAAGAAAATTCGTCCCGCGAGGGACGGTGGAAACGCCGGAAATGGAACTGTTTCCAGCGTCCTTTCAGGACACATGGTTTTATCGGACGCTTTCCCCGGCACGTCGTGCCGGGCTAATTTCCGATGTCACTCCGCGACAACCGTGCTTTTACCCATTACAAACGTCGAAGAACCCGTTTTTGTGGATTTGGAAATAAAAAATGTTGCCCCTGGTCTTGCGGGTATGATGTAATAATTTCTGTTGGTCGCAAATGAAGTCAAATTATGCTTAAACCTGTCTCGCTGTTGAACTCGGTGTCCGATGCGGGGTGTGCCGAGCTATTGTCTTCGTTGGAACGCCGAAGACAAGACAATCGAAAAATATTTGGAATTGGTTTGTCTCGAACGGGAACCACATCATTGCACCGAGCTCTTTGCCTGCTTGGGTTTCGTTCGATTCATTACCCGCCTTTGCATCGCCTAAAACACCTTCTTCAATACCATGACGCGGCTATGGATACGCCCGTGGCTTGCAGTTTCCGCGAGATGGATATTCTCTATCCCAATTCACAATTTATTTTAACCGTGAGGGATTCCCGTTCCTGGCTCAAGTCGACTAAATTGTTCTTCGCCAGGCACCCGGCAAACGCGGAATGGCAACGCGAGGTGCGCCTTAAAATCTACGGAGTCGTTGAGTGGAATCGCCGCGCTTTTCTTGACGCATACAATCGCCACACAGAGGCGGTGCTTGATTATTTTGCTGATCGGCCGGGACAGCTTCTTATTTTAGACATCTGCGCTGGTGAAGGATGGGACAAGCTCTGCCCTTTTCTTGAAATGCCGGCTCCAAACACCTCTTTTCCACATGCAAACGCACGCTTTAAGAAGAAATTAGGGGGCAAGAGTTCTCCGCGAAACGGTTTGCTCACAACGTGAAGACACCCGAAAACGTTGCAGCGGCAGTCCCATCATGGATTATGTTGAGAAATGATTGATCAAGAGGGCTGATTACGATGCCACATCCCAACTTTGAATTTTTCACCACGCGTGACAGAACGGTAATGAAAAATATATGTGCGCAACGAAACCAAGCTGCGCCACCCACGCGCGAGATGGCGTCTTTGCAGTTCCATTTCATTGCCAATCATCGCATAACGGGGCGCGGGATTAAAAACGTGCCTTTTGTCATACTTTCCTTCCCACCAACTGGCCGTGCGGCCAATCATAAAAAAGCCGTTCACTGCCCGGACCGGCAAATGGTCGGTTGCTTTGTATAACCGGGCCAAATGTGCGGAAACACCTGCGAGGCGTTCAGGCGTGCTCGAAGGTTCATATCCGGTTACATGATCCCAGATGTTTTGTTTTTGATCCCAGACATTTCGTTTTGGACTTATCAGGCCGGGGGCGTTGGATAATGGCCCGACTAGGCCAACCGTATCATCTTCCAGCAAAGCCGTCGGACCCAGATCCCAACCTGGCGTAAAAAGAATGTCACTGTTGCCGCAAATGGCGTATTTTGCGCCGATGTTTCTGGCTTGTATCAGGCCGTAATTCCACGAACGGGTGAGACCGCGTCTTTGCTTGAACTGGTGTGCAATTACATTCCATTTGTCATCCCAAAACTTGTGGAATCCGGGATGCGCGTCATCAACAATTACAACTACGCCGGAGGGTGTATGCTCAAAGAAAGATTTCACAGCAGCCCTGGCATAATCGTAACAACCGTATGTAGGGCAAATAAAACAATGCATACACTTTTAATGTCAACGGTTTGCTGCTCGGAATTTGGCTCGTTTTGTTTGCAATTGACGAAGGTTATTTAGCGTGAAACAAAGAATCGCGTCAATATGGTTTTTTCAGACTTCCATCAAAAGCCATCACTGGCTTGCTTGGGAAAATGGAACCTCGCCGTAACTCATACTATTTTGCATTCGATATAACATTAACAATCCAGTCAAAACCGGTGAGGGATTGGATTTGGGCGGGTGAGGATTCCAGTTGATTGAGGCGGTGTTCCAAGGCGTTCTCGACGGCGTCCATGTCATCGTAATCGTGGTTGCCAAAGGGTTGCCGTCGCACTTCGCGCCAGACCAGTTCTTGGGGGTTGCATTGGGGACTGTAAGCCGGCAGCCAGCCCAACGTCAGATTGTCCGGGACGACCAGCGTCTTGGCCCGATGTCAGTCCGCCCGATCCAGGAACATCAAGAGGTGTTCGTCTGGATGCCGCCGGGACACTTCCGCCAGATAAAATGACATGGCCTCGGTATCGGCGTGCGGCAGGATCAGGCTGATGAGTTCGCCGTCCTGCGGACAGACGCTGCCAAAGACATGGGTGTATTGACGCACCCGATGGGTGGGCACTTGCGGACGGCAACCCGAGGGGGCCCAGCACCGAATTGGATCGCTCATCCGGCCAAACCGAGCCTCATCCTCAAACATCAGACGCAGCGGCCGCTGCGGGTGTCCAGCCGCCACGGCGTCCACCTTGGCCTGAAGTTTTTTAAAAGCGGCACGAGCCGCCGGATTGTCTTTAGGATGCTTGGGGCGTGGTGTCACCCGCCGCCACTGGTGCCGGGCCAGCAGGCGACACACCGTCGAAGCGGGCACCGGGCGCCCCAGGCGTTTCTCATAGTCCGCCTGAATGCCGCAGGCCGTGACCAGTCTGCCGCGTTTGGCTTGGCGTTGCCAGGGCAAGAGCACCGCCCGTTCTTGGGCCACGGTCAGGTTTTGATGGCGGCGTCCGCCTTTGGGACGACCCTGACCGGCGGTCAGTCCCCCGCGCAGGTATTCGGACCAGACGCGCCGCACATGGCTGACGCTCAAGCCCACCGCTTGGGCAATGGCTTCGGTGGACAGATCTTGGCTGGCCCGCAGCCATAGACATTGAAGCCGTTGAAAGGCCGATTTGTTGGGAGCCGCCAGCATCGCGCGATGGATCGCGCCGACCTGTGCGGCGGGGATTTCAGTTCGAGGGCGCATAGATGCCCTCACTCTATATTAATATCCTATTGATTGCAAGTTAGTATCAAAAGTGGTGTTACCCAAAGTCCCTTGAAAATGGAACCGAAGGAAGCCGGGGCACGGTGGCAGTCCGGCGTCCCTCGTTCCCGTTTCTTGGGGGGCTTCTTTTTATCCGCTCCGGCGCCCCGCTGCCCGTGGTGGGATTACATTTGGAGCGTGCGCACTTCCATCCGAGTCGGCACCGATGGCTGCGTGCCGATCGGCACGCAGCGGCTACGCATCGAAAAACCACCCCAAACCAAGGTCGTGCTTTGTCTTCACCCTTCCGGCCACCACTCTGTCTTGGCCGCTCTGCCCGATCACCAGCAAAAACCCGCGCTCTTCACCGATCGCCCCCAATAATTTATCCTGCTTTGCTAACTACAAAAATGTCCTGCTTTGAAAGCTACGCGACATCTTTTATATTCTGGCTTGCCATAAATACAGGCTATTGATAAATCCTTGAAATATGATGACGATTTACACTGCGATTACGGGCAATTACGACCTGCTAAAGGAACAGCCAAAACCGCCCCAATCAGGCTTGAATTATGAGGCGTTTCTTGACCGTGAAATAGTTTCGCCGACATGGAAAGTAAAACCAGCCACATCTCAGTTCCCACATCCATGTCTCAATGCAAAATATCACAAGATATTGTCACATATAAGTTTTCCAGATAGCGAGATCACGCTCTGGATTGATGGATGCATCCAGATACCCAATATAACTCCAATTTTGGATCTTGCCAAATGTTATCTTGCTGATTCTGACCTGGCTGTTTTCGCACATAGCGAGCGATATTGCCTTTATCAGGAAGCAGCTTTTTGTATTCAGCGAAGGAAAGATGATCCGAAGGCAATCCTTCGGCAAGTATTTCACTACACACAGAAGGGCTATCCGGCAAATGATGGTCTGGCAGAATGCACCATATTGCTGCGACGACACACCAAACAAGTAAGAGAATTTAATGAACTTTGGTGGAACGAGATTTTGACTGGTTCATTCAGAGATCAGATCAGCTTTCCATACGTCGTCAGGCAGACAGGCATTAAGGTGAACTACATACCGGGTAACGTGAGGGATGGTTCCCTGTTCTTACGCCGAAAACACTTGTTAAAATACCGCCGCATCTGATTATGCCATGACATCTAGACCGAGCATAGCTTTTGGGCCGGAATCGAACAAGCCATCGTGGGATTGGGTTGGCTTTGACGTGGGGCGGGAGCTGTCCAAATACTTCGATATAAAATTCTTCCCTCATGATATCAAGGAGGTGCCGCAATCCGATCTGGTTTTCTTTATCAAGAACAAGCCCCACGAAGAATTATGGAGGAATGCAAGGCATCGATCGGTAAAAATGGTTTATTGCCCGATTGACTATTATCAACAGCAATCAATGATAGAAAGTCAAGCGATGTTTTTGGAACAATGTGAGGCAATTATCGTGCATTGCGAACGCCTGCTGCCAATATTTGCGCACTACTGCAGGAAAGTTGAATATATTGAACATCATAATCGTTTTGGCCTGCCAAATGCGACAGATTACAAGCCAAGCGGCTACGCTGTTTGGATTGGAGGCTACCAAAATCTGCCTCCAGTAATCAAATGGTTGCGAAGACATCCATTGGGGTTTGAAATAAAGTTTGTTACGGATCATAATGTCCGGCGAAAATATCGTTTGATAAATGTTCTTGCAATTAAGGATCGACATGAAGTTCTTAGATGGTCTCCGCGAGTTCAACGTGACGTGATGGCCAGTGCAAAAGTGGCGCTGGACATTAAAGGTTTAGATTTCAATGAGATGCATAAACCGCCAGTCAAGGCACAGAGTTTTATAGCTTCTGGCATTCCCTTCGCAACCAACCCGGAAAGCTATTCTGCTGAATATTTCATGACCAGGGGATTTCAAATAGCATCGCCAGAGGAAGTTCACCACTGGCTTTCATTGAATTACTGGGAAAGAACTAAAACTGCAGGCGAAGAATTGCGAGGGCGGCTTACTCTTGAAAACGTCGGCTTACATTACAAGAGATTAATTGAAAGCATTTTATAAATCACAAAAACGGATAGCAAACCAAATCACTCCAACGATTATGACCACTGAAACAAAGCGCTTACAAGCCCGCTATTTTGTGCCCATACAAGGTAATTATTATCATTTCATCAATGAATCCGCCCTTGGCCTTTAATGTTAGGCGGGTCCATTTCACGGCGTTCTTGCCTTCCTTAATCGGTTCCCGTAAATCCACAGACAAGGTCTTCATGCCCCAACCCTACCACCACCCACCAAATACGGCTGAATTATTGTTTAATACGCTCTAGCAAGGCGAGTGTGCCGCTGCCCGTGCGTGCGGAAACCTGTCCGCTACGCGGCCTGCGAATGCCGGCCAAATGACCGTGATCAATGAGGCCATGACAATTGCGCTCACCCAGCAGCCATGTTCAGAAACTCGAACATTGCGGCGAATCAGCCTTCGCCTGTGACTGCTTTCTCGGCGGGATGATTTCCGTCACGGCGATTTTCAAAATCAATGGCTGGCCGGGATTGGCCGTCCTTTCGTAGCTGGTTGACGCCTGGGCAATGAGCGACAGTTCCATCCGTTGCATGGCGATTTCAAGCCGCCGCAAATTCTGACCGTGAATGAAAATTTCATGGGTGCCGAAAAGGATTTTCAAACGCTGTTCCTTGTCGCCGGTGGTCAGTTCGGCAAACGCGAATTGATCGAACGGCAGCGTGAGCGAAAGCTCCGGTGTAACGATAACGCGAAGCCCGCGCGCCTGCGGGTCAATCGCCCAACATTCGGGTGATTTGGTGCTCATGTTTTTGTATTTGGTTGCGATGATGCCGGCGGGATTTTTTCAACCGGCAAATGGTGTCGGCGGCATGTTCGCCAAAGCGCAGGAAATAACCGCGCAGCTTGCCCCAAAGCAGGACGCCTTCCTGCTGGCGAAAACCGTCGGCAAAATCCAACGCCAGCGGACGATGGCCGGAGCGGGCGACATTTTCCAGTAGCTGCTCCTTGTCCGGCGTGAAAATGCGAATGCCGCGCCGACCGCGTGAAATCGTCACATACCATTGTTGGGCGTTGGTTGCCGTGTTGATGGTCGAATCCGAAAACAGGACGTAATCCACCGTCTTGCCCTGTGAACCGTAGGAAGTGACGGCATAGCCGGGCAGAAATTCCCGGAATTCCTTGTCCAACACGCGGCCATCCACCAATTCGACTCCGCCATCGGCGCGGACGGATTTTACCGTGACCAGCTCGCCGTTGGTGACGCGGCCACCGGCAGCCAGTTTGCGATTGGCTTTGAGGTGCAGCCGGTCGTTTTCCGCAACCGAAATTTCGCGGGGAAGGCAGATCGTCAGCCGGTCGAGCAGCCGGTTCGAGACGGAAACGATTGTGCCATTGACCTCGACCATCGCGCCCCATTTGAAAATGTTGGTCAACTTTCCTTTCGCGCCCGGTTCGACCTCGCGCACCTTCTGATTGAATATAATCACCGCATCCTGCGGATAAAAACGCTCATCGCGCTTTTGCGCTTTGGTCAAATCCAGTTTATCCAGCACCTGAATGGCCGTGTCTTTTGCGCCCAGCAGCCCCTTTGCTTTCAACTCATCGCGCACGGAGGCATTGACGCGACGCACTTCATCCCAAGTTTGGGAGACGACCACGGCGGAAGCCTTTTGCTCCGCAAGCTGGACGTATTCACCGGCAAGTTTGTCAGACTGTTCGCCCAGGCCGCACGCGACCACCGCGCCTATTTTATCCAGCCGTTCAAAGGATTCGGACAGTTGACCTTTCGCCGCGACTTCGACGGCCTTGCGATAACCTCTGATTTGCGCCCGCTCATTTTTGTCCCGGCCACGCGCCGGGTCCTGCCGTCGAATCTTGTGCAATTCAACGGGCCGGACACCGGAATGCCGCTCAATGGCCAGCAGCGCATCCGAAGCCTCGACCGCGCCATGCTGCCGCGTGTCGCCCGAAAGAATCAGCCGGGCATTTCGTTCCTGCGCCAGTCGCAACAGTTCCAGCATCTGCCGCCCGCCAATCTGTCCGGCTTCATCCACGATAATCAATGCACCCTGGTGAAGCTCCTGACGTTGCAGAAAACTTGCGACCGTATTGGGCGAAGGAAACCCCGCCTGCTCCATCTCCACCACCTGCTGGCGTTGCGGCGCGAGGACGACCACTTCCCCGCCTGATTGGCGAACCTGCCCGACCAGTTCGCGCAGGACAAAACTTTTGCCAGTGCCAGCACCGCCGCGAAAGATCGTCACCGCATTGATTGAACCCAATAATCTGTCGAGGACGCGCCGCTGTTCATCGTCCAGGTTGGGATTGGCGGGACGTGGATTCCAGACCAGTGAATGACAGGCACCGATGCCATCCTTGACCCTTTGAACCATTTCCCATTCACGCATCAGAACATCGCGCAAGGTCACTTCACCTGGCCGTTCATCATTGCGGATGTAATTACGCTGGCGCGTGAACTCCTTGAGTTCAGCAACGGAAAAGCCCTGACCGCGCGCCCGTTCCAATGCCCATTGCCACACCTGGCATTCCAGCACGACGGAGTTGCGATTAAACAAATGTTCTTCCGCCCATTGCACGGCCTCGGCGATACCCACCCGCTTTTTCGCGGGGACAGCCGGGCTTTCGGAGATTCGGCTCAAGGCTGCCCGTTCGCCAGCGGTCATTTGCGAATCCCATAACACCCGCAATTCGCCCCGCGACAAATCCTTTTGTTTCCGGGCACGATTGGTTTCCGCCAGCATGGCGCGCAATCTCTGGATGTTCGCCTCGCCGAGTTCCGGCTTTTCGGCCAGCAATTTTTTCAGCGATTCATCTATCTGCGCGTGCCGTTTGGAAAACCGTTCGCAAATTTCTTCGGGAACACCTTCGATTTGGAAGTCGCCACGCGCATGGTTGCGAATTCGATAGCCGGAATTTTGCAGTTCACTCGCCAGTTCATGGTAATAGACATTCCTGGCAAATTTCCGCGTCCGCAGCAGCTCATAATTCTGGAGCGCCTTCCAGCGATGCTCAACCGGATCGAACGTGGCGTTGAACACGATGCCATGCGTGTGCAGATGCGGATCGAGCGCGCGGGAAGTATCGTGAGCGAATAACGCCGCCACAAAATTGCCGGTGAAACGGTCGTCCTGCGCCCCATCCGTCCGAATGCGTGTCGCGGCAAACGCCTCGAATTCCTTCAACGCCAGCCGCACTGCCCGTTCATGCAGGGCAAAGATTCGTTCATCTCCGCCAAGAAATGCGGCGATGGAAACTGATTTTGGCGGTGAAAAAGTAAAATCAAAAAAGACGCGCCGATTGGCAACCGTGCCGCCCCCTTCGACACGTCTTCCCATCTGCCGTTGAGTCAATTTTTCACCTGTGGCCGGATGTTCATTATCACAGAGCCGCAGAAATTCATCCGCGCGGACTTTGCCGGCCAAGCCCAGCCGTTCAGCGCCCGACCCAAACCATTCGCCGGCCACGCGCTGACCTTCTTCGTAGTAGTCGCCCACGCAAAGATGTTCTTCAAAGTATTCCTTTGCGTTCGTCAGATTATATTGCGTCTTGGCCGTGACCATGCCCCGGACATTATCAGGACTTACCGCGCATTTTGTGTCCCTGGGACACCTTCGCATTTAATTTTTATGATGGACTGTGGGCATGAGCACAGCCGCCTCATCGAAGTCAGCCGCCAACCAGCTCTGGGGCATTTATTACACCGATCGGGAACACGCCCGCGAAATGGGTGACCCGCTCCGCACCGTCGTCGAAGCCCCCACCAAACTTGCCGCCGAGGAAACTGCCAGGCGATTCGGCTTCAGCGAACCGTGGGCGCATCCCGTAACCGAGGAACAGATCAAGCAGGCGCAGGCGGCAACCGGACCTCGCGCGGGTATGAAAGCCGGCACGCTCAATCCCCGTTCAATTATCAGAACGCCAACCGCCGCCGACCTGCACACCGCCATTCAAGTGCTGGAAAAACTCGGTGAACGACTTACCGCCCATGCGAACCATTCGTTGATTGAACTGCCCGAAAACCAGTTGGGCAATCATTACGCCGGCCAGATTGAAGCCAGGGCCATCGAGCAATCCGCCCGCGTCAAACTCGTCAGCGCCCAGTTGACAAACTGGCGCGAGGAACTCTTGCAGCAACATCAAACCGTTTCCCACCATGTTTAATTCTCAATACGCGTTACCCCGAATTTTCATTCGGCTTTGGGGTGCGCGCAAATGCTGCGCCAGTGTCGCGCCAGTGCCGCGTTATTTTCCGCAGTCGCGGACCAAGATACGGTCAGTCCACGACCGTGGACTTGTCACGCATAAGGCGTGGACACGCATTGGCTGTGTCCGCGAACAGTCCGCAGTCGCGTTCAGTCCCCGCCAATCGCCGCGTCAAGGGACAGTCCACGAACAGGCAGCGGCAACGAACACGGCCAATCCGCCGGCAGGCCGCCGACACGGTTTGTCCATGACCACCATCAGGCCGTGTCCAAGCATTGTCCGCGATTCACGATTGGCCGGTGAATGTCCGTGCCATTGCAATTTATTTCCATTCCATGGCCAACCCGCCGTCTGGCCGAATCCAAAATCATTCCCATCTTATGCCCTCATTTAATCCCAACAAAATCCGCAAGGCGGTCGAGGAATTTACTCCGCGCCGGCCGGAGAAATTCCAGGAATTGATCGCCGCAAAGGACGTCATCATTGAATTGCGGCGAAAGCGCGCCTCCTACCGTTCCATCGCCGACTTGCTGACCCGTCATTGCCTGCCGACCTGTAAAACCTCCGTCGGCTTGTTCTGCCACAAAATTCTCGGTGAAACCGTGCGCCCTTATCGGCGGCCCAAACACCAACAGCCACCGGCTGTCGAAGTTCCGGCTCGTGAGGAAGCATCCCCGGCCACAGCACCGCTGGCTGCGGCCAGTCCGCCCGCTGATTCCAATGCCATTGAAACGCCGCAACCTCGCGCCCGTGGCCCGCGCATCGCCCAAGTCCGAATGCTTAAACCCCAACCGCAAACCACATGAAACGTCTCGACCTCATCCTCAACGGCAAAGGCGGCGTCGGCAAAAGTTTCTTCGCCGTCAATTTCGTGCAATACCTCAAGGACAAGGGCGTCACCCACACCGCCATTGACAGCGACAACGAGAATTCGACGCTGAAACGCTTTCATCCCGACACCCATTTTCTTGACCTTGCCGACCGGCGCGGTCTGGACGGCATCTTCAGGGCGTTGGAATATTCAAATCTCGTCGTCGTGGATTGCCGCGCCGCCTCCACCGACCTGTTCATTGATTTTTTCAACGTCATTGATTTGTCCGCCGTGTTGTCCGCCATGGACGCGGCGCTCACGTTCATCATGCCGGTGAACCATGAATCGGACAGCGTGGACCAGGTGCAGCGGCTGGCCGACCAGTTTGGGAAAAAATGCGGCTATGTCGTGGTCCGCAATGCCGCCCACAGCGACAGCTTTGAATTGTTCGAGGCTTCCGAAGTCCACGCGCAACTCAAGGACAAACTCGGCGGAAAGGAAATCGCCATGAGCCAGTTGCAGGACTGGCTCGTCGTGGCGTTGAACCAGGAAAACGCGACCGTCACGGCGGCGGTCAAGCATCCCGCCTTCAGTCTGCTGGACCGGCAACGGCTGCAAACGTGGCGGCGAAATCTTTACGCCGAAATTGAATCCGCCACCGACCTGCTGTTGCCCGCCAAACCATGAGCGCGCCCAAGGACAAGCCGCCGGATTTTGACGAGGAATTCACGCAGGCCGTCGCCCAATGGCGCGAGAAACACAAGCTGCGCGAGGATGACGCCACGCTCCTGCTCGTTGATTTGTTTCGGATTCATCAAAAGCATTGGGACGCCATCCGCAGCCGTGAAATGCCCGCCTTCAATCAATTCCGCGCGGACATTACCCTGCTCACGCAGGCGGCCAGGACGTTCCAACAAAAAACGACGGCCTTGATCAAGCTGCTCAAAAACCGGCCGCCGATTCACGGCATGGTGACGGTGACGCGCCCCGCCGCCATCTTTGCCGCGCTCGCCTGTTTGCTCGCCGGTTATCTCGTCGGAAGGGTCTGGCCATGAAAGTTGATTTTACTGCATTCCATTGGCCCCATTTATTGCCCTTGCTCAAGGAATTGCGCCCCATCGAGCTTGGGTTCGCCCTTCTGCTGCTGATTATGGCCTTGAGGCTTTTGTTGGTTCCGTCTTCACCGCGCGTTGCCAGGTTGGGGCGTCTCACCTGGCGGCGCAGCCAGTTTTGTCGCGGCTGGCTCATCACCGGCGACACCGGCTCTGGCAAAACCAGTTCCGGCATCAATCAACTCGTTCATCAGGTTTTTAAGAATGAACCGACTTGGGGCGGATTGTGCATTGACGAAAAAGGGGTGTATTGGGAGACCCTTTCGGCAATGGCGCGGCACTACGGACGCGAGCATGACCTGGTTCATCTGCAAATCCGTCCTGATGACCAGGCGTTCCAATGGACGCCGCCGTATTATTTTAATCTCACCGGCGACCGCAGCATCCCGTTCATGAGCTATGCCAAGTTCATTGTGGACACGGCCGGAAGCCTGGGACAGGGCGGCGACAAGGGATTTTTCAAGAGCCAGGCGCAAACACACTTCGCCCATGCGTTGGAGTTGCTGTTCGAGTTGAAACGGCCCGTCACCCTGCTCGGCGCAGCCGAATTGCTCTCCAATCGCAGCCGGCTGGAGGGAGAACTGGAAAATTTAAGCTTCCTGACCCCCTTTCCGCGCCGTGTCGCGCTTCAGGAGCATTTTACCAACCGCCTGCTCAACCAGCCGGAGGAACAACTCGGCGGTGTTCGGGAAACCACCGCCAATTATCTGCAATACTTTCTCACCCCGGAAATCGCCGAGGTGTTTTGCGCCGAAACGAGCACCTTTGACCTCGGCGAAATTGACCGGGGCAAAATCATCTGCGTCACCATGCCGCAGAAGTTCCAGACCGAACGCCGCTACATCAACACGTTCCTGAAATTGCTTTTCTATAATCATGCCCTGCGCCGCTTTGACAAACCGAAGGCCGAACGCGCGGATGATAATTTACTCATTTTGTGGGCGGACGAGGCCCAGCGGTTTATGACCGCCAGCGAGGACGGCACCAGCGATTACAATTGCGTGGATGTGATCCGTGAAGCTGGCGCCACGGTTGTTGCCGCCGCTCAATCCACCACGTCGCTGATTCCACCCTTGGGCAATGACAAATCAAGGGTGCTGACCTTGAATCTCCGCAACCGGATGATTTTCCGCGCCGCCGATGAAGCCGACGCCGTCCAGGCCGCCGATTTTCTTGGCAAAAAGCAGGTGATGAAACGCTCGTGGGGTTCCAGCGCCGGAAAACACAGCGTGAATTATTCCGAAACCGAGGAGCACAAAATCAAATCCCACAAACTCCGCAAACTCCGCGATCACGAATGCGTGCTTGTCCATTGCGAAATGGGATTCCGCCAGGTCACGCTCCCGCCGCTGGAAGCCGATGGCACGGTTTCAAAATGGTTTCCGTGGTGGAGAAAATTACTCTGAATAAACCTGCCTATGAATCTGGAAGTCAAAAATGTTCAGGCAAGTGATGGCTGGTGCGTCATCTTCACAACAAAATTATCAAGCCGGCACAACGAACAGCAAGCGGGAGAATTTATTGCAAAACGCGCCACAATTCTTTTACTTGTTAAATGCTGTTCGATTTCATTCTGAAGCAGACCAAACTAAATTTGGGTGAAAATGTTCTGATAGTGCGCGGACGCCAGGTTCCGCTGGCCATGATTCGCAATCATCGAGCGCGTCGTTACCTGCTCAAGCTGTGTCCCGATGGTTCTGTGCGACTAACCATCCCCAGTCGTGGCTCAATCATTGAGGGGCGTCGGTTCGTTGAACGAAACACGGATTGGCTTGCCCGGCAACTGGAAAAGCTCTCGGCAAATCCTGTCAAACCAGGACAATGGCTCATCGGAACCGAGATTTTCTTTCGCGGCGAGTTGGTTCGCATCGAACCTGATGCTGACGGCTCAATCCGTTTCAGCACCGAACGGCTGAATGTTTCGGATGCACAATCCGACTTGCGGCCAGCGATCCAAAATCATCTTCGCGATCTTGCATCAGAGGAATTGCCGCCCCGTGTCTTGGAATTGGCGGTGCTGCATGGGGTAAATGTGTTCCGTGTTTCAGTGCGAAACCAGAAATCTCGCTGGGGTTCGTGTTCACGGCGCGGAACCATCTCACTCAATTGGCGATTGATTCAGTCACCCGGCTCTGTGCGCGACTACATCATCCTGCACGAACTGGCGCATCGGCGGCAAATGAACCACTCGGAAAAGTTCTGGCAAGAAGTGGAGCGCCTGTATCCTGATTATTCGCAGGCCGAGCGATGGCTCAAGCAGCACTCGAATTTATTACGGTAGGGTCATGCCCACCGCCCGAACCGATTCTTGTCCTTTCCGTCCGTTCGCATCACCATATCCCCCATTCGCAGAAACTTCCCCGCATCAATTCCCCCGTCTCGGACTCCGCCTTGAAACGTGGAAGATTCTGCTCGCCCATCGACGCTCCCTCGTGAGCTTTATTTCGCACCGTTCCGCGGTGCTTCACTTTCGCTGCATAAACATCACGAGCGAGCCATATTGTCGGGGGCGACTTCCGCCCCTACTCGAATCCGCCGTGACCAACGCGATTTTTCCTTCACTTCACAGGCTTGGCGGTCGCCCCGTTTCCCCCACGACCACGCCTGTTCCGCTTCACAAAAACCGCGCTCGTCACAAGCGGCAATTCAAGTGGCCGCATCAGCGGCGGGCTTCCGTCCACGGCTCGGCGGCGGCGTTGCGCTCCGGCTTCGTTCCCGCCGTCTCTCCTCCTGCGCTCCACTTTTTCCGCCGCCGACCGCCGACCGAAGCCATTCAAGAAAGATTTGACCATGCTCTTACATTGAGTAAATTAACTCAACATATTGAGTAAATTGTATGACGCGCCAAACGCTCCATGATGAACTGCTGAAACGGCTCAAGGAAAAACGCCGCTTTCTGCAAGTGCTGGCTGGTCCACGTCAAGTCGGTAAAACCACTTTGGCCAGGCAGGTCATCAAGGCATCGAAGCTGCCAGCGCACTATGCCTCCGCTGACGAACCGTCTTTGCGAGATCGCACCTGGATTGAGCAACAATGGCACGCAGCGCGTTTGATGGCACGCGACACCAAAACAGGCGCATTGCTTGCGCTGGACGAAGTGCAGAAGATTTCTGACTGGTCAACCGTGGTTAAATTGCTGTGGGACGCCGACACACACGCCGGCTTGCCGCTGAAAGTCGTTCTGCTCGGTTCTGCGCCACTGCTTATCCAGCGTGGTTTGACCGAGAGCCTTGCCGGGCGGTTCGAGGTGATTCCGGTGCCGCACTGGTCGTTCGCAGAAATGCGGGAGGCATTCGGCTGGAACCTGGAGCAATACATTTTCTATGGCGCATATCCCGGCTCTGCCGACCTGATCACGGAACCGGAACGCTGGCGGCGTTACATCGTGGATTCCCTCATTGAGACCACGATCTCGCGCGACATTCTCCTGCTGAACCGCGTGGACAAGCCCGCGCTGTTAAGGCAATTGTTCCATCTGGGTTGCGCCTATTCCGGTCAGATTCTGTCCTACCAGAAAATGCTCGGCCAGCTCACGGACGCGGGCAACACCGTCACGCTCGCGCACTACCTGCAATTGCTCCAAGGCGCGGGCATGGTCGCGGGACTTTCAAAATATGCCCACGGGCTCGTTCGTCAACGCGGGTCGAGTCCCAAATTGCAGGTGCTCAACACCGCCTTGATGACCGCGCAGGACAACCGGACAGCGGCGGAAGCCCGGCAGGATGGCAACTATTGGGGGCATCTGATCGAGTCCTGTGTCGGCGCGCACCTGCTCAATACCAGCTTCGGCACCAACATCGAACTGACCTATTGGCGGGAACGAAATCAGGAAGTGGATTTCATACTGCGCCAGGGCAAGACCACCGTCGCCATCGAAGTAAAAAGCGGACGCCGTCCTGAATCGTTGCCGGGGATGGAAGCTTTTGCCACGCGCTTCAAACCGAAGCGCAAATTGCTTGTGGGCGGACAGGGAATTGATCTGTCTGAATTTCTTGCTAAGCCGGCCGGTTATTGGCTGCAATAATCTTTTCATGCGTTGGGCGGAAAGCCCACCAAAAGTTTATCCGCCGTGACCAGCGCGATGTTCGCTTCGCAAAAATCGCGTTCGTCACGAGCGGCAATGGATTAGCCGCATCAGCGGCGGGCTTCCATCTGCGCTCGGCGGCGGCGTTGCGCTCCGGCTTCGTTCCCGCCGTCTCTCCGCTCTCCGCTTCACTTTTCCCGCCCGCCGACCGCAGACCGAAGCCTCAACAATCAACGGGATTTTCCGCCTTTAGGCTTTAAGTTTTTACCGCGATACCGCTTGAGGACATCCTCCGGGTAAAGATGGTCAACCGCCACGCCAAGCAGCGACGCCAGAACCATCAATTCCTCGTCCGACACATAACGTAGCCGGGCTTCAATCTGCCCCAGCGTGGAACGGCTGATGTCCAGGCCGGCCAACTGGCAGCGCGCGGCAAAACCCTCCTGGGTCAATCCCAATTTCCCCCGCACTATGCGGATTTTGGGGCCGACAACGTTCGCTGGATATTTTTTACGGGGCATGCTCGAAAATCGCACTTGACCCTAACGGCAACGCCCGGTTTAATTGTTACGCCAGCGTAACAATACTGGATTCCAGCGGCTCTGGCCAATTTATGAAAGCGAAAATTCTTGTGATTGAAGACCACCCGGAGGTGTTGAACGCGATGGTGTTCCTGCTCGAACGGGAAGGATGCAGCGTGGTTGCCGCCCAGACGGGCGTTCAGGGAATGGAACTCGCGCGGGACGGCGATTTCGACCTCATCACGCTCGACGTTGATCTGCCCGGCATCAACGGCTTCGAGATTTGCCGGAATTTGAAACAAGACCCGGTCCTGCGGCAGATGCCGGTCATGTTTGTTTCCGGGCGCAGTTGCGATAAAGACATCAATCATGGCCTCGCGCTCGGCGCGGTGGATTACATCACCAAACCGTTTGATGCGCTGGCATTCGTTTCGCGCGTTTTGTCGCACATCAGGCCGAAGGCGGAAAATCAGGACACACCCGCCTGCCTGCCGAATTGAAACCTCGTGTTCAGGCAACACCACCAATCGTGGCGATGAAACCAAGACCCATTATCCGGCGTCTTCGGGAGCTTCAAGCATTCTACGGTTCCGCTTTCCTATCCGGTTCGCGTCTTCCGTTCCTGCATTGAGCCTCCCGCCGCCGCCAAAGCCCTTGCCTCTATGGTTTTCATCGCCGTCATCTGTCGCTGCGCAGGGTTCAAATCCACGAACAGGTGTTTGGCTTGTTACTTGCTAGATTCACCGTTTCCATGAAACGGACAACATTGTTCAATTGCACAAACATGCGGCTGTTCACGCGCGGCGAAACGCCCTGCATGAAAGCGTTCGTTTAAGCGATGGCGAAGCGAAGGAGATGTCCTGATTCATTCCCAATGTATGATTATGAGACAAACCCACGCACTTGTGCTATTATTAACCCATAACCCCTGACAAAGCATGAACGCCAAAGCCAGACGAGCTGCAAGGCGGATCCTTCACCGCAATGGTGTTGTAGCGGTGGAGGAAAATTTTAGCGGGCAAAAATTGCATGGCCGGCGACGGACCTGGCATCGCAACGGACGGCTCGCGACGGAGGAGTTTTATCGCGATGGCAGGCTTGACGGGCTTTGCCGCCAGTGGAATGAAAATGGCAGACTGCTCGGCTCATTCCGCGTGGAGAATGGAACGGGCGTTCAAAGAAGCTGGCATGACAACGGGCGGTTGAATCAGGAATTCACGACCGTTGAAGGCGAATTCTGCGGGCGCAGCCGCCTCTGGCTGCGGGACGGCACGTTGATTTCAGACCACGTTGAGTTGTTCGGCCGTTCCGTCACGCCGGAACAATATCGCCGGGCGGCTGCCAAGAACCCGCGTTTGCCCAAACTCCGGGCGAGGCCCGCGAAGGTGCCGGCCAGAAACCGGGCAATGGAGAAGCACATGCAGCACGTTTTTGTCCTGGGACTTTTGGCGAAACGAAATCGCAGCGAGGCGCGGGCATGGCTGAAAGCGGATGGCAAAACCGCGCGCTCCCTTGGCCGCTTCAAACGCGCAGGCGCGGCTGTGAAATTCGTTGAAGAGCTTTACCAGGCCGGAGCAGGCAAAGTAATCGTGTCCGATATTTACCGCAACAAACGCGGCGACCAGTTTGCGGACTGTCTGCTCGCGCAACTGCCAAAAGCTGCGAAACAGCGCAAGACCATTCGCGCCGTCTGCACACAATTGCGTAAAGGTGATCTCGGCGCGGTTCTGCCGGACCGGGATTTGGGTGAAAGTCACCTTTACATCTCGATGGGCTGAATCAACGGACGGCGAGGCAGTCGCGGGCGCCGTCCACCGCCATCACACCTCCGGCCGATTCACCCTTGAGCAGTTTTTCCGCGACCGCATCACCGACCAGTTTTTCAACGGCATCGCGCATCGGTCGCGCGCCCAGCTTGGGATGAAATCCCTTGCGCACCAGGAACGGCAGCACCGTTTTGTCCAGTTCCAGCTTGTGCCCGCTTGCCGCCAAAAATTCCATTTCCCGTGATAAAAACTTCCCGGCAATCTCCAACTGGTGTTCATAGCTCAATCGGTTGAACACGAGCTTCTCGTTGATGCGCGCGAAAATTTCGGGGCGCAGCGCCTGCTGTGCGCGCGAAAGAACGTGCCGTTCCAGCGTCGCGTCGTTGGAATGTTGCAGGCTCATCAGTTCGGCGGAGCCGATGTTTGATGTTAACCAGACATAGAAGCCGCTGAAGTCCAGTGTCTGCCCCGTCGCCACGGTGATGCGCGCCGCATCCAGCAGTTGCAATAAAATGTCCAGCACGCGCGGGTGCGCCTTCTCCGCCTCGTCAAATAGTATTGATCCTTCCGCCGCGCGGTCGCGCATCGCCCCCAGATAACCAGTCTCGCCCAGCTTCGCGCCGAGCAGCAGGCCGAGCGATTCCTGCGTTTGAAATTCAGACATGTCGAAGCGGAATAATTTCTCCGCGCCAAATATCCGGTTCGTCAGCACGACGACCGTTTCCGTTTTGCCGACGCCCGTCGGTCCGAGCAGCAGAAAACTTCCGCGCGGACGTCCGGGCTTGGTGAGATTTAATTCTCCACGCTTTACGGTGGAGATGATGCGCGGCAGAACCTGGGACTGGCCGCGGATTTCGCGCGGCAACAGCGAGTCCAGTTCGTGGAGTTTGGCGAGCTTGTCCGTGTCCATGAGCATATTCATGCCGTTTTTATAGCATGGCCTTCGTTGCATTTTGTGTCTCTGGGACACCTTTTCAAATTTCTTTCCTGCTAAATGTAGTCGCGTAACCCGGCGGATGAACCGCCGGACCGGAAAACGAAACGACAAAAACAACAACGCCATGAAAAAATTATTTGCTCCAAAAAATGTCCGCGCGCGGTTGCGCCCGCTCCTTGCCGCTGCGTCCCTGCTCGTCCTCAACACGCTCCCAGCCCTGGCCCAGAACACCACCTTCAGCTCCACCAATTTGCAAACCGGCATCAGCAACAGCCTGGCCGTGATCATGATGTTCGGTTTCGTCCTGGGCATTTTCTCGGTCATCTACGGCGGCTTCGCCATCCGGCGCGGCGACGTGGACCAGGGCAAGATGTCCATCCTCGGCGGGTTGATCATCGCGGCGGCCCCGGCGGTGGTCTATGCCTTCTACAAGATCTTCGGCATTGACTCCAGCAGCGCCGTCGGCGTCGGCAGCTTTCAGTGATTGGAAAATTAACGCAAAGGCGTGACGCCAAAATTGATGCTCATCCATGAACACCAAAAACGAACTGCGATTGACCGATACCAACGCCGTGTCCGATTCCAAGGGCCGGACGTGGGGACTGGAAGGCAACCTCTTTTGGTGGCTCATCGGCGGCATCGGTGCGGGCATCATCGTGTTCTTTGTCCTGCTTGTCGTTCTTGACGCGTCACTCGTCATGTCCTTTGTCGCCGCACTCGTCCCGGTTTTGATCTGCCTCGCCTACATTTTCACGCTGCGGCAGGGCAAACCGCCCGGCTATGACCGCGACTGTTTTGAATACCTGACGACCGGGCGGGGTTTCGGCCCTGAAACCGGCCACAACTGCATCCATCCACTTTTATGAGCCATAAAAATAAATCACATCCATCCAAACCGTTCGCCGGCTCGGTTGAACTGATCCCGCTGCCGCCGAAATTCACCGAATTCATTGACACACACCGGCTGTGGGGTTTCCCCATCCAGCAATTGAGATGCTTTGTTCTGGAGGAAAACCCGGAACGGCGCGGGAAGGCCGCGCTGCCGCCCGACCAGCTCATTCTGGTTTATGAAACCGGGCTGGTGATCCTCAAGGGCTGGCGGCTGGAGTTGATGGCGGGGCCGCTCGTCACCGGGCGCGTCGCCCGCGTCCACGCCGAGAAACACCTGGGTGCCCTGATCATCGAGGAAGCGTGGGTCTCCGAAATCCGCGTCATTCCCTTCGACAGCGCCGGTTTGCAGGAAAGAGGATTGGAAACCCCCGTTGCCAACCGGAAACAGCCATGAACCCCGGCGAACTCAGCATGTTGGAGAACCGGCGGCAGGCGTTGCTCGGGCAGCTTAAAACCGCCGAGGCCAGCCTGCGCGCCAGCCTACACGCGCGCGGCTTCGGCGGCGGTGCCCGCGACCACTTGGAACGGGCGCTGGCGCACATTCAGGAAGCCTGCATCGCCATCAATGAAATCAAATCCGTGCGCAGCGTCCAGCAACTGGCGGAGGACCTGACCCGGATTGAACAGGTGTGCAATGAATTCCGGCGGCAACCGCCGCCGGGTGTCACCGTGAAATCGCTCCGGCCTTGATTTATGTTTGAACGACCACCCAACGGCTTTTTTGTCCGCGATTTGATTGTGTTCAATCATCTCCGGCGCGGCGGTTACGTCGCCAAGGGGTTCGTCTTTGAAGCGCCCGACCTGACCAACAGCCCCATCGCCGACCTGAATGAGTTTCAGGACCAGCTTGGCCAGCTCCTGGCGTCGCTTCACGACAACCAGCGGTTGCAAGTCCAATACTTTTCCGATTCCGATTACAAAACCGAGTTGCTCCGGTTTCAAAAGGAGACGGAGCGGTTCGAGAACACCTGGACGGTGCGCTCGCGCAACGAGCGGTTCGCGCGTTACTGGCAGGCGATGGTTGAGCGCAAGCTCCGGCGGCAGCGCGTGGTTTTCTACGTCTCCCGCGCATTGGATAATGTCCCCAAGGCGCTCACGAGCAACGCCGCCTTGCGCGAGTATTACCTGACGCTGCTTGACCAGATGGAAATGGAATTCGCCCATGTTCACCACCTGTTCAAGGATATTTTTGCCAGCGCCGGCACCCGCGTGCTGCCGATGGGCGACCTCGACCATTTCAAGCACTACAAACAGTTTTTGAATCCGTCATTAGCCGACCGGTTTGACTTCGATCCAACCGGCGATTTTGTGCCCGAACTTTCCATCCAGGAAAACTGCTGGCACAGCGAGGGCAACGGTCAGAGCGATTTCGGCTTTTACCTCGACGGCCATTACCATTCCGTGATCGTCCTGACGCGCTGGCCGCGCGCGACGTATCCCGGCATCATCCAGCGCCTCACCAATCTGCGGCTGCTGGATTACACCATCACGGTCAATGTTGATCCGCTGCCCATCACCCGGGAAATCAGCAAGGAGGAAAAGGAACACGACCGCGTGGCCGGCGACTACGCCAGCGAAAAGAAAATCTCGCTGCTCACCGTCATGGAGAAGAAGCAGAAGAAGATTCACGCGCTCATGCAGGGACAGACCATTCCGTTCAACGCGCTCTTTGTCATCCGCATTTGGGACAAGAGCAAGGACGGACTCAACGCGAAGGCCAGCGCCATCAAGAACGCCATCAATTCCATGAACTCGGCGCAGTATTTTGAGAGCAACCTGCCGAGCACCTCGAAGAGTTTGTTTTTCCAGACGTGGCCGGGCTGGACATGGGGCCGTTACGAACATCGCAAGCTTTATGCCGAACACCGTTACCTGGCCGACATGCTGCCCATCACCAGCACGTTCACCGGCCATCTTGCAACCGCCGAGGCCATCTACGACGGTCCCAACAACAATTTGATAGGCGTCGAAACCTTCTCCGGCTCGAAGGACAATCAATCGCCGCAGCACGCCGTGCTGTTGGGAATGTCCGGCGCGGGCAAATCGGTGACGGTTTGCGACCTGCTTTCGCAGACCGAAGGTTACTTCGCCTACACCGTCATCATCGAGGAGGGGTTGAGTTACGGCATCTACACGCAGACCGTCGAGGAAGGCGCACGCCCCATCATCATTCATCCCGATGGCGATTTGACCATCAATTATCTCGATACGAAGGGATTGCCGCTCACCCCGGATCATCTTTCCGCCGCCACCGCGCTTGTCGCCCGCATGATCGGAACGTCGTCACAGGAGGACAAACAGATGCTGCGGCAGGCGCAGATCGCCAAATATATCAATCTGCTTTACGAGGATGCGTTCCAGGACTGGCAGAAGAAACGGCACGACCAGTTGCTGGACATCGCCCGTCACGCGCTGGCCTTGCAGAAATTCCGGGCCGAACGGATGCCGCCGGGCGCAACCACACTCGAAACTTTTGCGGACTTCCGAGACTGGAAGGCCAGCCACCTCACCGAGGCAACGGAGTATCTCGCCGCGTTTGACGAAGGCGACGTGCTCCGGTTCCTGAAAGAACCCAAGACCAGCCGCGAAGTCCGCAACCTCGCTTTCGCCCACTTCTCCCCGGAGGAATTCCCCACGCACCGGATGTTGCAGGAACTGATGATGCTCGACCCGGTCGGCTCGGAACGCGAACAGATTGTTGAAATCGCCACCCTGATTCTGCCGTGGTGTCGGGATGGCAACTATGGTTGCCTGTTCGATGGCACGAGTAATTTGTCGCTAACCGGAAAAATCGCCCATTTTGAACTGGGTTACATCCCGGAATCCGCCAAGGAACTGAAAGCGGCTGCCGGCTTCCTCATCACCAACCACGCGCGCAAGCACATCATGACGCTGCCGCGTGCGTTGCGGAAACGAAACGTGTATGAGGAAGTCGCCCGCTTCCTCGACATCCCCGGCGGCCAGGAAATCGTTCAGGAAAGTTACGCCCAGCTTCGCAAGTTCAATTGCTGGAACATCAGCATCGTCCAGCAATATGCGCGGTTCAAACAGTCGCGCATCCGCTCCGCCGTGTTCGGGAACAGCCGCCAGTTTTTCATCATGCGCCAGAACGACCGCGCCGACCTTGATGACATGGGCAAGGACATCGCGCTGCCCGAAGTGACGCAGCACGCCATCATGAATTACCCGCTGCCCGACCATCAAACCGGCCAGAAGTATTCGCCTTTCACTTATTTTCACACCGATTCCGGCCGGAATCTTTGCGGCACGGTTCACAACGTTTCGTCGCGCGAGATGCTCTATTGCAGTTCGTCCAGCGGCGAACACTTCGACAAACGCGCCCGCGAACTGCGCAAAAGTCCCAACATCGTCGAGGGCATAATCGCCCACGCCAATCAATAACAAAAATCATCCATGAAAAAATCCATGCTCATTCGATTCATTCCCCTTGCCTGTGTTGTTTGTTTGTTCACGGGCTGCGCCGCCGTCACCCGGCCCATCACCGATGTGGCGCTGGGGGCGGGCGGCGCGGCCCTCGGCGGCGAACTCACCCACAACAATCCAATGGGCATCGCGGGCGGTGCGGCGGGCGGCGTCCTGCTTGGCGAAGGACTTCACTACGCCAACAGCAAACAGGACGACCAATCCTACCAGACCGGCTACGACAAAGGCCGCAGCGATGCCGTCAAACAACAATACTGGCTTTACGTTTCCATGCAGCAGGCCAGGGCGGGTGACGAAGGCCGGGTCCGGCTCTATGAAGTCCATCTGCCCGAACAAACCATTGACGGCGTGATTTTCCAGCCCACCACGCAATTCCTCCGTATCGAGCAATAAGCAGGCGGTGCCTGCACCCAACAAAAAGAAAGGACAACAAACATGAAAAAACTAATCGTAGCAACTCTCGTCGCTCTGCCGCTGGCGTTCTCCGCCCGCGCGCAGTGGATCGTCTATGACCCGACGATGAACATCGAACAGATATTGGATGAGACCGAGAACCTGGCTGAATTCGTTTCCATGATTGACAACCAGGTGCAGCAAATTCAGACGCTCGGCGACCAGTTGAGCGAGTTCAAGAACTATGAATCCCTGTTCGGCAATCCGTCCCAAGTGGCGCTCTCGATGGTGCCCGCCCTCGACTCGGACTTGCAGAGCCTTGAGCCGGGTCTGAATCTCGAAAATCTCGTGGCCAGTGCCGATGGCAATGCCGCGCTGACTTTCAACGATTCGGGCATTTATGCCACGGTCGGCGCCAGCTTCCAGACGCCGGGCGGCCAGACCATCCAGCGGCCCGTCGACCAATACAAGCCGTTTGCTGCCGTCATCAACTCCGCCAGCAACTATGTTGCGGTCGCCGATAACGCGGCGCAGCGGCGCGCAACCATCAAGGACCAGATCGCCCAGACGACCCAGCAGCTTCAGAACGCCACCACGGATGCCCAAGTCCAGAAGTTGCACGCCGTGCTCACCAGCCTGAACGCCGACCTTGCCAGCACCGATGATGAATTGAATCAGGCGGCGGACTCGGCGCTGGTGCAGGACATCCAGAACCGGAACGACCAGCAGAAACAGGTTCAGGCGTTGACCGAGCAACAGAACGCCGAGTTCGAGGAATCCGTCAGCAACTACAACGCGAAGTTCCAGTTGCTCGAAGCGCCGACCGTTTTTCCCACCCAATAATCCCACCCCGATCCTTCATCATGGCCACGTTCAATAGCATCTTCCCCACATTTCTCACCAAATGCGGCGAACTTCACACGTTGCTCTTGAGCGTGGCCTTCGCCCTTTTCATCACCGGCGTCATCGCGACGGTCGGCCATAAATTCACCCATGACGCCCTGCTGCACCTGCTCATGCGTTTGTTGATGCTGACCTCGTTGCTCGTGTTCCTGCCCGCCTGGGGCAACGCGCTCCAAACCCTGCTGCAAAATTCCATTCTGTCCGGCCTGGGCGTTGACCCGGCCCAGGTCTATCAGCAGTTCAACCAACTGCTCGTCATCAAACGCGATCCCTCCACACAGTCGTCCTGGTGGAACGTCATGTCGCAGCTTCACAATTTCACCACCGACATCATCATCTCCGCCGTCCTCTGGCTCGTCGGCCAGTTTGCGTCGTTGATGATGTTCTGGGGTTACATCTTCCAGACCGTCATCATCAATCTGGGTTACACCCTCTCGCCCCTGCTCATCGGCTTCATGGCGATCCCGGCGCTCAAGCACGTCGGCACAAAGTATTTGTTGAATCTCGTCGGCGTTCTTTTGTGGCCGCTCGGCTGGGCCGTGGCCGCGCTCGTCACGCAGGGCATTCTCGATTTCATGACTGACCCCAGCCTTGAATACATTGACCCCACTTCCACGCTGCCCGACCTGCAAAAAACCATCGGCGTCGCCGCCGTCGGTTTCTGGATCATTTTCAGCACCGTTGCCGCGCCCGTCATCATCCAGAATGTCATCGCCCACGGCATCCAGGCCGGAGGCCCGTTGCTCGCAGGCGGCGTCAGCAGTGCAATTCAAACCGCCGCCACGACCGCAGGCGCAGCCGCGACCGCCTCCACCGCCGGTCTGCCGGTCGTCACCGCCGGCGCGGCGGGCATGGCGGCGTTGTTAAGCACCATGTCCACCGCCGCCAACATGGGCAGCGCCGGGGCCATCATCATCGCCGGTTCCGGCCTGCCGCCGCGCTCGGCGCGCGGCCGGCCCGGCGACGACATCACCGGCAACCGGGCCGTCCGCGAACTCATCGCAAAATCCAAACCCAATTATTACTGACCTGTGGAAACATCCGATTTGAAAACCACGCCAACGAACCCGTTGGGGCCGGCAGCATTCCGTATGGCGCCAACCCGGAAGGGCTTTGATCTTGCGCGGTTGCTGGTGCTGCGCGACCGGCTGCCGTGGTTCTGGTTTGCGTTCACCGTCATGGTGCTGCTGCTCTCGGCGATTGACCGTTACCACATCATCTCGCAGTTCAAACAACGCGAGCGCGTCGTCATCATTGACCCGGCCGGAACGTATTACCTGAGCCCGCTGCTCCAGTTTTCGGAGGCCAGGGAATTGCACGTCCAGCAGGCGGAACTGGCGACGATGGTTTTTCTCGAACGCAACCCCAAGGATTTCGACAATCCCGACCTGCTCAAATTGGTGTTTCTTAAATCCGCCTTCAACAAGGCGCAGGATGAACGCATCAGCGAGGCGGTTGAGTTCCGCGCCAAACAGTTGCACCAGAAAGCCGAGATCGGCCGCATTGACCTTCTAGCCACGCGCGAGGACGAGGTGCTGGCCAGTGTCACCGGCCAGATCATCCGCAGCGGCATTTTCCAGGACCGGGCGTTCACCGAGGCGTTTCCGTTCACGCTCCGATTGCGCCTCATTCGCAACCCCAACATGGCCTTGAACGGACGTTTCCCCGCCGCCGTGGGCGACTTCAAATATGAAATCAATCGTTAGCCAATTATTGTTCACCGTCACGGTGTTGACCACAACTGTTGCGTCCGCCGATTCACCGGCCATCCAACGGGTCATGCTCGATGACCGCACGGTTGTGTCCGTGCCGGTCGCCACCAACCGCGTCACCACCATCAATTTTCCCGGTCCCATCGAGGCGATTGATGGCGCGGGTTTCACGGTGGACGGCAAAACGCCGGGACAATTCCAACTCGCCCACGCCAAGGGGTCGGCGTTTCTTTCCGTGTGCGCCCTTTTGCCCAAGGTGTCGGCCAATCTCAACATCCGCTGGAACGGTCATACCTACGTTTTTGAATTGGCTCAGAGCGATGTCCCCATCCTGTCGCTCAACATGGAAGCACCGCCAACGCCGGAGGAGGAAGGCGTTGGCAGCGCGCCCGAAGTCAGTCCGTTGAAACTTCTGGCGCTGCTCGACAAAGCCAAAGCCTTTCCATTGCTCAAAAAGCAACAGCCGGAAAGCGTCGCCGACGCGGGGTTCACCACCTATGACGGCAAGCCGCTGGTCAGTGATTTCAATGATTATCAAATCCAGATTGAACAGGCATTCCGTTTCAACGCCGAGGACACGCTCGTCTTTCGTGTCGCCATCACTAACGAGGTTGACACACCGTTCATTTATCAGCCGGATAGTTTCGCGTTGCGCGCCGGCAACCGTCTTTATTCCCAATCCATCAGCGACGCCGATGGCATGGTGCCGCCCAAGGGACGGAGCATCGCTTATTTCGCCGTCACCGGCACGCCGGATGGCGGGCGCAATGAGTTGTCGTTGAAAAACCAGTTCACCGTGCTGGTGAACCGGCTTTCGCCACCACCGCCCGTTGTCACTGTCACCAATGCTCCCGTGCAGCCCATCCGTTCTCCGAAAGGCCAGCCATGAAACCGCGCGACTTCCTTAATTTTTTCAAGACCAAGACCGGCAGGATCATTGCCTTCGGCGCGTTGTTTGCCGGTGCCTTGATTATTTTCAGCGTCATCCGCAAACACCATGCGGCTCCCGAAGACGCCATCGCCGTCACGCCGCCGACCACAAACAATGTTGCCAGCAAACCCCAGGTGGTGCAGTCCGTCGTGTGGCCCATGCAGCCGTTCCATCCGCCGGCGGCCAAACCGGAAACCGCCCCATCGCCATCCACACTGCCGCCAAGCCCTCCATCTTCGGTTCAAGCCGGATTCACAAACGCATCGCCGCAATCGTTGCCGGTTTTGCCGGTTGCCCCGCCGCGCCAGACCGAATTGTTGACGCCCATCAGTTTGCTTGCCGACAGCACGGCGGGCGTGCCCCAGCTCAAAAAGTTGAGCGCGGTGTTTGCCCCCTTTGGCCGGTTGATTCTCTGCGAGACCGTCATCACGGTGGATTCGTCCTCCATCCAGACGCCCATCGTCGGGCTGGTCACGGAGAATGTCTATTTCGGCGGCAAGCTGATCATCCCGGCGGGCACGGAGGTTCACGGCATGGCGCAGACTGACCGGCAACGCGAACGCATCGCCGGTAACACCAGTTGGACGCTCGTCTGGCAGGACGGCGAGGAAATGCAACTCAACGCCGTCGCGCTGGATCGTGAGTTCGAGAACAGCACCAACCAGACTGGTTGGGCCATCACCGACGGCAGCGCCGGGTTGCGCGGGGAAATCATCAAGTCCGACAACCTAGCCGACATCAAACTTTTTGCCGCCACGTTCCTTTCCGGCGCGGCCGGCGCGCTGACGGAAAAACAACAGACCGTCTTTGGCCCCATCAACAGTCCCACACTCAACAACGCTCCGTTTGCGGGCGCGCAGGCCGTGCTGCAAACCTACGCCCAGCAAATATTGGACTCGATTCAAAAGAACGGATTCTACGTCCGCGTGCCGAGTGGAAAGCAGTTCTACCTTTACGTCCTCCAAACCATTGACCGCGCCGACGCCTCCCTGGGCGGCACGGCGATTCCCGTCACCCAGGAAAAAGACGAACAAACTCCAACCCCATCAAGACGATGAAAACATTGTATCTCGTTCCACTGTTGTTTCTGTCGGCATGTTCCACCGCGCCCAAGCTGTCATTGCGACCGCAACAGCCGCCGCCAGCAGCGGATGATTCCGCCGTCCGGTATCCCGAAGTCATCCGCGCCTACCATGTCGGACGCTACGCCGACCCGAACGACGATTTGGTGATGCACGAGCAGCATGTCGTCTATCGCGTCGAAGAAAATACCCGCTGGGACTTCCGGCCAGGTGCCATTTGCGGCAATGAAACATCACCAGCGCCCCGCGACGCGGCGTTCAGTCCCGCCCCCGTCAACGACGCGATCCTGGCGGAAGTCAATTCGCAGCGGCTCGCCACCGCCCAAATCATGGTGCAGGCCCGGACCCTGTCGGCGGCGCTGGGGCAGTTTCAAGCCGCATTGCAACAGGCCAAAACCAATTTGCAGGAGACGGCGGTGTTGCGCGCCACGGTAATTGAAATGAAGAAGCGGCTCGACGCGCTCGAAACCGCACAGGAGCAACCGCCGGCACCGCCGATTTCCACGACCAACGAACCGGCTGATCCGTTGAGTCCGTGAGACAATTTTACACTTTACCGGCACCAAGCCGGCAATCCAACAACAACAAACAACCAAACTCAATATGAACACAAAGAAAACAACACCGCCAAGCGCCGCACCCGGCGCGTCCGCCCCCCAGGAACCGCCCACGCTTCGGAACATTCCCGAAGTGGACGCCAAAATTGACGCCTACATCCAGGAAAATCCCAGGTATCTGGGCTTCCTCCAGTCCATCCCCCGCGACCGGCTCGAACGCATGGTGGTCCTGAATGAAGTGCGCGAACTGGACCGGCAGAACCGGATGCAAAACGGCGTGATGCGGCGTATCAACGCCGATCCCGCCCTCAAACAGGCCTACGAGACGCTCGTCAAGAACGTCCCCGAAGACCAGCGCGAGGAAGTCATCGCGCAGATGGCGCGGCAGACGCAGCGCGTCGTCGCTCGTTCGCAGGGCCAGCGCCAGGCCAAGGGCGTGGCCGTCTAAACATCCAGTTAAGGCATACTGATGAAGCTGGATCGCACCTTGAGTTGCGGCGGAATATCGGTAACGTATTCCGCCGAAAAAAAGATGTTTCCTCGGGCGCCGCTGCATAGGGCTGACTCTCCCGGCCATTCCGCCGGGTGAGGTGTATTGTCATGCGCCGCAATGCCAATCTCATCGGGCCAAATGTCGTCAAGTTCCGCTGTTTGCGGGGTTGGACACAGGAGGAGTTGGCTGGAAAAATCCAGTTGGCTGGGTGTTACATGACCCGTGACATGCTGGCCAACATCGAGACCCGGCGCCGCACCGTGACCGACGTCCAGGCTGACTTTATTGCCGATGTCTTTGGCATTTCCACTGCCGAATTGTTTCCACCCAAACCCCGCGGCGGCGCCAGACGCCGTGACTGACCGGCTCGGCGCGTGCCGGCGTCCCGCCGGAGGCAAGCCGGATACCATTTGAGGCGTTTATGGCAGCACGGCGGAATCAACTTGACGACCAGCTTGACCTTTTTGCAAACCAAAGGCCGACACATGAAACCCCTGACCCAATACGGACGAATGGCCGAGAAACACTGGCGCGAACATTGCCCGCAAACGGTGCGCGAGCTGGAGGCGAGGGGGCAGTTGCGCCAGATGCTGCTGGACGCCGAGGAGAAGACGAAGGACGAAATGATCGAACTGACCCGGCAATTCAGAAAACAGGGGCTGACGCCACAGCAGGCGCACGACCGCGCCTGGGAAATGGTGCGGGAGAGTTACATTCTGCTGCCGGCGGAGTAATCGCCGGGCAGAACCCTGACAACTATCGGATCACCGAGGCCGACCGGCTGGGCGAGGGCGGTCTCAAGCAAAAGTTCCAGCAAAACATCAAGGCGGTTGAAATCCTGCGGTTGCTGGACGCCGAGGAGCGCCCGGCATCACCCGACGAAAAAGCTTTGCTGGTCAAATATGTTGGCTGGGGCGCGATGCCCCAGGTGTTTGACGTGGACAGCACAAGCTGGCACAGGGAACAAATCCAGCTTTCCAAAATCCTGTCGGAAGAGGAACACCGCTCCGCCCGCGCCACCACCCTCAACGCCCATTACACTGCGCCCGTCGTCATCCAGGCCATGTATCAGGCCGCGCAGCGGTTTGGTTTTCAGGGCGGCGACATTTTGGAACCGGCGTGCGGCATCGGCCATTTCATCGGTCTCATGCCGGAGGAGATGCTGCGGCGTTCGGCGATCACCGGCGTTGAAATTGATCCGTTGACGGCGCGTATTGCCAGGGCGTTGTATCCCGGTGCCGACATCCGCGAGCAGCCATTTGAAAAATCGAAATTTGACGACGAATCCTTCGATCTTACCGTCTCCAATGTGCCGTTCGGCGATTACACCGTCCATGACCCGCGCTGGAACGAATATAAATTTCCCATTCACGATTATTTCTTTGCCACCGCGCTGGACAAGGTTCGGCCGGGCGGGCTGCTCATGTTCGTCACGTCCCGCCACACGCTGGACAAGCAGGATTCCACCTTGCGGAAAATGCTCTCTGAAAAGGCGGAACTCCTTGGTGCAATCCGTCTGCCAAACAATGCGTTCAAGAAAAATGCCGGCACGGAGGTGACCACCGACATCGTGATGCTCCGCAAACTGCGCTCCGGTGAACCGCCGCGCGGCCCGGCGTGGAAGGCGTCGGTGGATTTTGCCAACGACCGTCAGGAAAAGTTTTCCATCAACGAATACTTCGCAGCCCATCCCGAAATGATGCTCGGCCGGATGCGGCTCGCGCGCGGAATGTATCGGGACGGCGAACCGGTGTTAGTGCCGGACGACCGGGACCTGGGCGAGGCGCTGGCACAGGCGGTTGCCCGGCTGCCGCACAACATTTACGAAGTCCAAACCGCATCCATCGCTGAAAAAACTTTTGATCCTTCCATTCCCGCGCCGGATTACATCAAGCCCAACGCCTATTGCGTCCACGAGGATGGCCGGTTGTGCCTGAACGAAGATGGCGTCCTGCATCCATTGGACGATATGCCGATTGAGACGCGCTCGCGCATCCGGCGGCTGATTGACGTGCGGGATGCCGTGCGGACCTGCATGCGCTCGCAGCTTGACGGCAGCGGCGAAGAGCAGGTTATCGAGGCGCGCGAACAGTTAAACTTCGCCTACGACCGTTTTGTTTCCCGTTTCGGCCCCGTCAACGCCCCGGTCAATCAGCGGGCGTTTCATGGCGACCCGGATTTGCCGTTGTTGCTCTCGCTGGAACAATACGACGAGGAAACCAGAGTGGCGGTCAAGGCCGCCATTTTCCGCGAACGCACCATCCATCACAAACAGCCGGTTCAATCAGTTGAATCACCGAAAGAGGCGTTGTTGGTTTCATTGAATGAAAAAGGCCGGGTGGACCTGGAACACATGGCCGGTTTGCTCGGCAAACCAGTCGAGGAGTATTTGCCGGATTTGCGGGGAATGATTTTCCTGAACCCACAAACCAAACAATGGGAAACCGAAGACCAGTATCTCTCCGGCAACGTCCGTGAAAAGTTGGTTGTAGCGGACGCGGCCAGTGTTGCCGATGTCCGCTTTCGTGAGAATGTCGAGGCGTTGAAATCCGTGCAGCCGCAGGATTTGCCCGCCAGCGAAATTGACGTGCGCCTTGGCGCAACTTGGCTGCCACCGTCGGACGTGCAGGATTTCGTCCACGGATTGCTCGGCGTGCCGTCGGGTGTTGAGGTGGGCCACATTCACGCGCTCGGTTCGTGGCACATCACCGCCAATTGGGAGGCGAAAGGGGCGACGGCGAACACGACCGATTGGGGGACAAACCGTTATACCGCCCTTGAACTCATCGAGGAAACTCTGAATCTCAAAACGCCCACTGTTTATGATTACGTGGACAAGAAGCCCGTCGTCAACGCGCAGGCCACCGAGGCCGCGCGTGAAAAACAGGAGCGCATCAAGGAACGGTTCAAGGAATGGATTTGGTCTGATGACGACCGGCGGGAACGGCTTTGCCGACTTTACAATGACTCGTTCAATCACAGCAGAGTCCGCACGTTCAACGGCGAACACCTGACGTTGCCCGGTGCCAGTGCGGCAGTTCAGCTTCATGGCCACCAGAAATCGGGCGTCTGGCGCGTATTGCAGACGCCCAATACGCTGATGGGCCATGTCGTCGGCGCGGGCAAAACCTACACGATGGTTGCTTCGGCGATGGAGTTGAAACGGCTGGGGCTGGCGCGCAAACCCATGTTCACCGTCCCCAACCATATGCTCGGCCAGTTCTCAACCGAGTTGCTCATGCTGTATCCGGGCGCAAACATCCTGGTGGCTGGCAAGGAGGATTTCGAGGCGCAGAACCGCAAGAAACTTTTCAGCCGCATCGCCACCGGCAATTGGGATGCCGTGATCGTCACGCACTCCGGCTTTGAACGCATCCCGTTGTCACAGGAAACCCAGGAGCGGTTCTTTAAGGAGCAGTTGGAGGAATTGGAAAAGATCAAACGTGAACACGCAAACGGTGAGAATCGGCGGCTGGTAAAGGAAATTGAAAAGGCGAAAAAACGTCTGGAGGCCAAACTCGAATCCCTGACAGCCAGCCACAAGAAGGACAACACGCTGACCTTCGAGGAACTCGGCGTGGACCGGTTGTTCGTGGACGAGGCGCATTATTTCAAAAACCTGTTCTACGTCTCCAAGATGACCCGCATTGCCGGTTTGCCGCAGACGGCCAGCGAGCGCGCCTTCGATATGTATCTCAAAGTGCGTCACATTCAATCCGTGAACGGCGGAGGCGGCGTGGTCTTTGCCACCGGCACGCCCATCGCCAACAGCATGGCCGAGATGTTCACCATGCAGCGGTATCTCCAGTCCGATGATTTGAAGAAACACAACCTGCATCACTTCGACGGTTGGGCGGCCACGTTCGGTGAGCCGGTGACGGCGATGGAACTTTCGCCGGACGGCGCGGGCTACCGGCTCAACACGCGGTTCGCCCGGTTCATCAATGTGCCGGAGTTGATGCAGATTTTCCGGCAAACCGCCGACATGCAGACCGCGCAGATGCTCAATCTGCCACGCCCAAAGCTGGAAGGGGAAAAGCCGGCCATCCGCAACGCCCCGGCATCGCCTGAACTGAAAGAATTCGTCGAGGGACTTGCCAGGCGCGCCGAGGCGTTGAAACACGGGCGGGTTGATCCGCGTGAGGACAATATGCTCAAAATCACCACCGAAGGACGCAAAGCCGCATTGGATTTGCGCCTGATGAAACCCGGCCTGCCGGATGACCCGCAGAGCAAAGTAAATCTGGCGGTGGAAAAAATTCATCAGATTTGGGAGGCGACGAATGATGACCGTCTCGCACAATTGGTTTTCTGCGATTTGTCCACGCCGCAGGACCGTGGCTTTTCGGTTTATCGGGACATGGCCGACAAATTGAAACGCCTTGGCATCCCGGAAGCGGAAATCGCCTTCATTCAGGATTACGATGCGGACAACGCAAAATTGACGCTGTTCCGTTCCGTCCGCACGGGCAAGGTCCGTGTTCTTTTCGGCAGCACGCAGAAAATGGGTTCCGGCACGAACGTCCAAGAGCGGCTGGTTGCCTTGCACCATCTGGATGCCCCATGGCGGCCCGCCGATGTGGAGCAGCGTGAGGGGCGAATTCTCCGGCAGGGCAACCGGAATGCCAGCGTGCAAATTTATCGTTATGTCACCGAAGGCAGTTTCGACGCCTATATGTGGCAGACGCTGGAGACCAAGGCCAAATTCATCGCGCAGGTGATGAGCGGGGACATGACCGTGCGCCGGCTTGAAGACATGGATTCCGCCGCGTTGACCTATGCCGAGGTCAAGGCCATCGCCTCCGGCAATCCGCTGGTCATCGAAAAGGCGAAGGTGGATGCCGAGTTGATCCGGCTCACCCGGTTGCGCTCTGCCCATGCCGAGGAGCAGTATCGCATTCGCAGCAGTTTGCGCCATTCGCACGAGGAGGTGGAGACATGGACGGAGCGGCTGGCGAATTTGCGGCGGGATTTGACCGTGCGGCAGGACACGGGCGGTGACAAGTTCCGCATCGAACTGGACAAGCAGGTTCTGGACAATCGCGGCGTGGCTGGCGAATTGCTGTTGCGGCGGGCGGAAAAAACCAAACATCGCTTCGGCGAGGACATCCGCATCGGACGATTCGCCGGGTTTGATTTGTTCATCCGCTCCGGCTTCAACAACACCGCCGAACTCGTCCTGCGCGGCCAGAACGGTTACAGCACCCGCGTCACCGACACGGCGCTGGGAACCATTCGTTCGCTCGAATCCGTGGTGCAGGGTTTTGAGGAACGCGCCGCGCGGCTGGAAGCCGACATCAAGGATTCGCAAAAGCGCGCAGTCGAACTGGAAGCGAAGGTTGGCACACCTTTTGAGAAGGAGGAACGGTATCATCACCTGGTCAAACGCCAGTCGGAAATCGAGGAGCAGCTTGACCTGACCAAG
>Ga0181520_10002393_pt1 | contig 34826 bp, 27 predicted proteins | sample PEATcosm2014_Bin_29_FD_132451 | JGI IMG/M metagenome (GOLD analysis project Ga0181520, IMG submission 132451) | Peatland microbial communities from MTU Mesocosm Facility, Houghton, MI, USA - PEATcosm2014_Bin02_30_metaG | ecosystem: Environmental > Terrestrial > Soil > Wetlands > Peat | place...
ACCCGTCTCGCATTTCTGGTATAATCGTTTCGACCAACGTTTAGGACGCTTGCGGTATTGGGTGTCGAGGGAGGTACGGGAGCGAATTTCGCCGGGGGATTCCGGGCGGCGGAACCCACGGTTGGGGGAGGTCAACATGGACAGAAAGTGTTGTCGGGCTTTCACGTGCGTGTTTTTGACATTCCTGCTTTTGCCGGCGATGAGGGGCGCGGCCTTGGCGCAGACGCCGCCCTTCGCCATTACCGTCGCGGAGAATCCGATGGGCGCCGGCCCGGGAGCGACGATCCAATTTTCGTTGACGCTCACCAACTACACGGCGGCGGCGATCAGCGTCCAAATGACCTGCACGGAATCGGCCGGTTGGGGCGCCTCCGGCCCCGCGACCGTTGACGCGGCCGCCGGGCAGAGCGCCCCGTTCGCGGTCACGGTCAGCGTGCCAGTCCATTATCCGCCGGTTGCCGAGAACATTCAGGTGAGCGGGAGCGCCAACGGTTCGCAGGCGTCAATCCTGCTGACGGCCGAATACTCGTGGACGAAAATCAGCTCCCTCCCGGTCGGGTTGGCCTTTCACAATGTCGTCTTCGACGGCGGAAGCAAGTTGTTTTATATCGTCGGCGGCTTCACCGATGCGTCGCTGACGCACAACACCGTGATGTACAGCTACGACCCGGCCGCCGACCAGTACAGCAGCGCGCTGGCCGCGCCGCCGACGCCGGTCGGATACGCCGGCGCGTGCACGATGAACGGCGTCATTTATTTGGTGGGCGGGCAGAACGCGTCCAGCGGGATATCCAACCAACTGCAAATTTACAGCATCGCCGGCGACCAATGGACCGCCGGACCCGCGATGCCGCAAGGCTTGATCGGGGCGGGCGTCGCCTGCGATTCGACGAACGGTCGCGTCTGGGTTGCCGGCGGCAGCACGGGCGAAAATGGGGATGTTCAAGATCTCCTTTACTACGACATCAACGCCAAGGATTGGGTGTCGAGCGGACTTGCGTCGATCCCGGCGGTTCACACCTCCGGCGTCAAGCTGGAATTCTACATCGACGAGGGCGTGCAGCTTTACTATGCCGGCGGCGGCAAGTGGGGTTATTATAATGCAGGCGGCAACTCCTGGTCGCTCGCCGATTGCGATGTGCTGTGGCGCTACTGGTCGGCCGCCGATTTGCAATTCCAAAACAGCGTGGACATTCCGACATTCATGACGGTCGCCGGCTCGATGTCGGAGACGGAGTGGACGGCCGACTACGACACGTCGCTGATGCGGCAGTTCAACGGCAGCCTGGATTGGTTGGTCGACGACGTCGCCCTGTTCAACGCCGTCGTAGGCGCCGACGGCCGCTACGACCAGAACGGCTTCTTTCACTTGTTCGGCGGGTACAACGATCAACTCGTCGTCACCTCCGACGCCTACGCCTATTGCTGGGGCTGCATCGTCGGCGGCGTCTGCTATCCGATCAATTCGACGAATCCGAGGAACTCGTGTCAGGTGTGTTCGGTCAACTTGACCTCGTTGGCCTGGACGACCAACCCCGACGGCTCGCCGTGCGACGATGGGATTTATTGCAACGGCGTCGACACTTGCCTCAAGGGCGCGTGCGTGCACTCGGGCAATCCGTGCACGGCCATTTCCACGTTTTGCCAACCGCTAACCTGCGACGAAGCGAAGCAGATGTGCGTGCCCGGCCCCGACCCCTGCATGCCGCCGTATTTGTGCGATCCGCAAACCAGCTCTTGCGTCATGGGCTGCACGGGGTGCCAGATCGCCGGCGCGTGCTACGGCGATGGCCAGACCGATCCCGCGAACGTTTGCCTGAAATGCGACGTGGCGGCCGACCCGACCGGCTGGACGAACAACGACGGCGCCGAGTGCGACGACGGCATCTTCTGCAATGGAACCGACGCCTGTTTGGGCGGCGCTTGCTCGGTGCACAGCGGCGACCCGTGCGTGGGCGGCGGCAGTTTTTGCACCGGCGTCGAGGTCTGCGACGAGGCCAACAAACGGTGCGACTTTTCGGGCAATCCCTGCCCGCCGCCGTTGATTTGCGATTCGGCGACCGACAGTTGCGTGTCGAGTTGCAGCAACGGTTGCGTAATCGACAGCGTGTGCTGGCCGGAAGGCGCCACGCAGCCCGGCAACCCCTGCTTGATTTGCCACGCCGCGCAAAATCCGACCGGTTGGACGGACAACGACGGCGCCGCGTGCGACGACGGCGTGTTCTGCAACGGCCGCGACACGTGCCTGGGCGGATCCTGTTCCGTGCACTCCGGCGATCCGTGCCCCGACGACGGCATCTGGTGCGACGGCACGGAATACTGCGATGAAGCCACCGCGTCGTGCGGGCACACCGGAAATCCTTGCCCGCCGGGCACGATCTGCGACGAAAAGACCAAGTCGTGCGATCCGGCCGACGACGACGTGTCGCCCGACGACGATGACGATGATAACGACGACGTGACGCCCGACGACGATGACGATGATAACGACGACGCGACGCCCGACGACGATGACGACGATAACGACGACGTGACGCCGGCCGACGACGACAATGACGATGACGCGTCGCCCGACGACGATTCCTCGCCCGATGACGACTCCTCGCCCGACGACGATTCGTCCCGCGCGGACGACGATATCGTTGTGCCCGACGACGACGCGTCGCCCGAGAAGCCGCGGCAAAATCCGAAAATTTCCAGCGGTTGCGGCTGCTGACAAAGGTTCTTCTGCGCTGACGGCGGCCGTCCGAATGCGGGCGGCCATTTTTCTGGCTGCGGCCGGCGAACGCTTGCCGCCGCAATCGGAAGCGGTCATACTTTCGCCGGCCATTCGAATCCACAAAACGGCGCCGCGGCGACCGGAAAGGAAATGGAGCGGATGATTCGTCCGTTGGTGTTGAGTCTGCTGCTGGTGTGCCTCGCCGCGGGCGCCGTTGGGGCGACGCAGGTCGGCGAGGATTACTGGATTTCCGTCGGTCTGTATCCCGTGGTCGCGGCCCAATACCAAATCAAGGCGGACCCCGCCGGAAAACGCGCCGATGCCTTGCTCGGCGGCGGCTTTGGCGTCGGCCACGCCAGCGGGTTCGCTTGGCAAGCGCTGATCGAAGGCGGCGGACTGCCTGTCGAGGATGCGGGCCAGTTTCGTCTCGAGGGCCGCGTCGGCTATTACTATGTGACGATCGGGCCGTCGTTCGCCGACACGGTCGCGCCGCGGACGTTGCCGACCCTCGGGCCGGCCGTTGCTTTCGATTGGCCGTTTTTATTCGGCGGCGAGCAACAGCCCACGGCGCGGGTGCACCAACTCGGCGTGTTTTATCGCCTGGATCTGCCGGTCGGCAAAAATTCAAGAGATTTCCAATTGCGGCAGCAGCTCGGCGTGCGTTTCCTGTTCGACCTGCCCGAGTTGCGCCGCATGTTTCTGCATACGGATACTCCGTGGCCGGGACCGTTCTTGAATCACTGACGCCGACGACGCGCGGGCAAGAATGATCGTCGGCAGCCGCCATTGGCGCACGTCATGAAAGCCGAATGGACCGACATAACGGTTGCGCTTCGACCCGGCGTCGTCTGTTGGCCGGGCGACCCGCCGTTCGAATCGCGCGCCGTCGCCAGCGTCGAAAACGGCGACGGCGCCAACGTCGCGATTCTCACGATCGGCTCGCACACCGGCACGCACATGGACGCGCCGCGGCATTTTTTCACGAATGGCGCCGGCCTCGACACGATGCCCCTTGACGCCGTCGTCGGCCCGGCGCGGATCATCGAAAGCCGCGATCCCGAGTCGATCAAAGCGGCCGAGCTGCAGGCGCTCGGCATTCGCGCCGGCGACCGGCTGTTGTTCAAAACGAGGAATTCGAGCGCCCGCTGGGACGCCCAGGAGTTCACGAAGAATTACGTGTCGATTTCGCCGGACGCCGCGCACTTTCTTGTCGAGCGCCGGGTGCGCTGCGTCGGCATCGACTATCTCTCGGTCGGCGGCATCGGCGAGGACGGCAAGGAAACGCACGAAACGCTGCTGGGCGCGGGCATCTGGATCATCGAAGGGCTCGACCTCTCCCACGTTGCCGCCGGCGAAGTCGACCTGGTCTGCCTGCCGTTGCGCATTCTCGAAAGCGACGGCGCTCCGGCGCGGGCAATCGTTCGCCCGCGGCGTCGGTCTCGCGCCCGCTGAATTCCACCTTGGAACGACGACCCCCTCAGATTTTTGACACTGGGTAGGAAAATCTGTATTCTGATTGGAGTTTTTCCGGGAGCGCGAGGTGGGCCAACGATCCTTCGGGTTCGCCGCAAACGAGCGGCCGGACGACCTGCTGCGGCACGAGCGGCCTTTGTGGCGGCGTGGCCTGCGGGTGGCGGGGATCGATGAAGCGGGCCGGGGCAGCCTCTCGGGTCCGGTCGTCGCCGCGGCGGTGGTCTTGCCGCCCAGCGCCGACCTCCCCGGCGTCACCGATTCCAAGTTGCTCACCGACGCCGAACGCCGCGCGTTGCTGCCGCTGATCTGCGAACAAGCGCTCGCCATCGGCGTCGGCGTGCGCAGCGCCCGCCGCATCGACACGACCGACATCCTCTACGAAACCAAGCAAGCCATGCTGGCGGCGGTCGCCCGCTTGCCGGCGCCGCCGGATTATTTGTTGATCGACGGCAACCAGCGCCTGGCGACGACGCTGCGCCAGCGCACCGTCGTGCATGGCGACCGGCTGAGCCTGTCGATCGCCGCCGCGTCGATCGTCGCCAAGGTGACGCGGGACGACATCATGCTGCGTTTGCACGAACGCTTTCCGCAGTACCAGTGGCGGGCCAACAAGGGCTACGGCGTGCCGGCGCACCTCGCGGCGCTGCGCGAATTCGGGCCGTGCTGCCTGCACCGGTTCACCTTTCGCGGCGTGCGCGCCGAGGATTCATGATCGCCGCCTGGCTGGCGCGGCTGCGCCGCCCGAAAGCCGCCCCGGACGAACCCGGCGACGACCGGCGCCGGCGCGGCAAGACCGCTGAGGATCTCGCGGCCGCGCGCGTCAAACGGGAAGGCGGCCGCATCGTGGCGCGCAACTGGAGATGCAAGCTCGGCGAACTCGACCTGATCGTCTGGGAGCGCAAGATCCTGGCCTTTGTCGAGGTCAAGAGCCGCGAGTCCGACGAGTTCGGCCGGCCCAGCGACGGTGTCAACCGGGCGAAACGGCGGCGCATCGAACGCCTCGCGCTGGCCTTTTGCCGACAGCGCCGGCTCGACCCGGAAACGCAACGTTTCGACATCATCGAAGTGATTTGGACCGAGCCGCCGGCCGTCGAGTGGCTGCGCGGCGCCTGGCGCGTAGGAGACTGACGCGTGGCGCAACTGCCGACTATTCGCCGCAGCATACTGGGCCGGATGCTGCTCATCACACTCGCGCCGGCGATGCTGCTGTTGTCGGCATTGAGCGTCTATTTCTACGCCCAGGCCCGCGCCAGCCTAGAAGACGAAATGAGCCGCCGGCTGATCGGCATGGCGCGGACGCTGGCCGCCCAGATCGATCCGGCGCCGGTCTTGCACTTCGTTCCCGGCGATGAACAAACCCGCACCTACCGCGCGATGGTCGAGAAACTGCGCCCGCTGGCCGAGGCCAACGACGCCTCGCGGGTGTACGTCGTGAAATTCGACGAATCCGTGTTGTTCGACACCGATCCCGCCGGCGTCGTCGGCGGAACGATGTACCAGCTCGCCGGCCACCGCCGCGAACTGAAACTCGTGCAGCAGGGCCGGGCGGCCGCGTCGCCGATGTTCAAGGGCGCCGGCGGGCGCTTCTATAAGGCCGGCTACGCGCCGCTCGCGGCGGACGGCGAAACCGCCGCGCTCGTCGGCGTCGACGCCGATGTGCGCTTTTTCGAACGCCTGCGCGAGATTCGCCGCAACCTGGCGCTGCTCAGTCTCTTCGGCTCGACGCTGTTGGCGGTGTTCAGCGTGCTGTTCGCGCGGCGGTTGGCGTGGCCGATCCGCCGGCTGGCCCGCTCGGCGACGCGCATCGGCGAGGGCGACTACGAAACGCCGGTCGCCGAGAAAACCGGCGATGAAATCGAATTGCTCGCGGACACGCTCAACGGCATGCGCGCGCGCATCGTCGAACGCGACCGCTATTTGCAGATGATGCAGCGCGGCATCGCGCACGAGGTGCGCAATCCGCTGGGCGGCATGGCGCTTTATTGCGATATCCTCAGCGACGAACTCGCCGCGCGGCCGGACTTGCTGGCGCACGTGGAAAAGATTCGCCGCGAGGTGAAGGGCCTGGACGCCGTCGTCAACGAATTTCTCGATTTCACGAAGGAGCAGGCGCCGGATCGCCGGCGCGTCGACGTCCGCGATTATCTGGCGGAATTGTTGATGTTCTATGCGGGCATGGCCGAACGGCAGGGCGTCCGCGTCGTGAAAACCGTGGCCGCCGATGTGCATTTCGCGGCCTTCGATCCGGATTTGCTGCGGCGCGCGCTGCACAACCTGCTGCTCAATGCGCTGCAAGCGATGCCCGACGGCGGCGAACTGCGGCTCGACGCCCGCCGCCGGCCGGGCGAACTGGAAATCTGCATCGCCGACACGGGCAAAGGCATTCCGGAAAGCAACCTGGCGCACGTCTTCACGCCGTTTTTCACGACCAAGGACACGGGGACGGGCCTGGGTCTGCCGTTCGCGAAAAAAGTCGTGGAAAGCCACGGCGGCCGCTTGATTCTCGAAAGCCGGATCGGCGAAGGGACGCGCGTGTGCGTGAACCTGCCGCAGACCGCGGAAACGGAGGCATCATGAGCAACATCCTGGTGATCGACGACAACCAAACCATGCGCGAGGGCATGGCGGTCATTATCGCGAAAATGGGCCACCGCGTGTTCAGCGCCGCCAACGGTCCCGAAGGCCTGCAGATCATGGAGATGAATTCGCTCGACCTCGTGCTCACGGACCTGCGCATGGAAGGCATGGACGGCATCGCCGTGCTCGAAGAAATCAAAGCGCGCCGGCCGGAGACGGTGGTGATGATCATCACCGCCTACGGCGCGATCGACACGGCGGTCGACGCGATGCGCAAAGGCGCGTTCGACTTCATCACCAAGCCGTTTTCGCAGGAGGAGTTGCGCTTTCGCGTCGACAAGGCGCTCGAACACCAACAGCTCGGCAAAGAGAAAGTGCGATTGGAGCGGGAAAACGCGTACTTCCGCGAATCGGAGAAGAGCGAATTCAATCCCGAGGAGATGATCGGGGATTCCGGGGCGATCCGGAAAATCAAGGAACAGATCAAGAAAATCGCCGCCGGCGATTCGACGGTTTTCATTCACGGCGAGAGCGGCTCGGGAAAGGAACTGATCGCCCGCGCCATCCACGAGGCCAGCCCGCGCTGCGACGGGCCGTTCATCAAGCTGAATTGCTCGGCCCTCGCCGAAGGCATTCTGGAGAGCGAGTTGTTCGGGCATGAGAAAGGCTCCTTCACCGGCGCCTACAAACGGCGCATCGGCCGGTTCGAATTGGCCGACGGCGGCACGTTGTTTCTTGACGAGATCGGCGACATCAGCCCGCTGATTCAGTTGAAGTTGATGCGCGTGCTGCAGGAGCGCGAATTCGAGCGGGTCGGCGGCGTCGCGACGATCAAGGTCGATGTGCGGCTGGTGACCGCGACCAACAAAGACCTGAAAGAGGAGATCAAAAAGGGCGCGTTCCGCGAAGATCTTTATTACCGGCTGCACATCATTCCCGTCGCCGTGCCGCCGCTGCGCGAACGAATCGAAGACCTGCCGCCGCTGGTGGACCATTTTCTCCGCAAACTCGCGCCGCGAACGCGCAAGCAGGTCAAAGGGGTAACCGACGAGGCCATGAAAAATCTCGCCGGCTACTCCTGGCCGGGCAACATCCGCGAACTGGAAAACGTGATCGAGCAGTCGATGGTGTTGTGCGAAGGCGACGTAATCGGCGCCGCCGACCTGCCCAGCTTCATTTCCGGCGGTTGCGGGGACGAGGCGAGCGGGCGGCCGGCGCTGGGCTCGAAGCCGCTGCCCGATCTGCTTGACGACATCGAACGCGAGTTGATCACCGAGGCCTTTCGCAAGGCGGGCGGCGTCAAAACCGAAACTGCCCGGCTGCTCGGCGTCAAGACCAGCGCCCTCTACTACAAATTGGAGAAATACGGCCTGATTTCATGAGCGACGCATGGCGACGATAGGGTTGGCGCACGCGCGGCGGTTCGCGTTGGCGATCGCGTTGGCGATCGCCGCCGCGGTCGTCTGCGCCGCCGGCGCGCGTGCGGCGCCGGCGGCGGCGCCCACGCCCGATCCGCCGGTCGTGCGGTCGCTCAAGGCCGAATATCAGGGTCTGGTCGCCGCGGCGCGGGCGCTGACCGCCCGGCAGAAGGATTTGCTGGCGCGCCAGAATGCGCAGGCCCGCGAAATCGAGGCCTTGCAGGATTCCGAGCCGGGGTTGCTCGGCCGGCTGCGGCTAGAACGATTGCTGGCGGCCAACCTGGCCCTCTCCAATCAATTGAGCGAGATCGCAGCCGACCTCGCGGCCAACGACAAAGCGCGCGGCGGCGTGCGCGAAGCCGTGTACCGCGCTTACACCAACGAGATGGAAGAGGTCGTCCGCAATCTGCGCCAGGCGACCGACCGCGGCGCCGCCCGCCGGCTCGCGCATCGTTTCTACGAATTGCTCGAACGGCGCGCGCCGTGGCAGACCGTCGCCGTGCCCGAAGGCGACTTCAGCCGCACCGCCGTCGAGGTCGGCGACCAGGACAGCGCGCAGGATTTGTCGGCCAAGGCCGATCTGCTGGCCGACCTGGCGGCCAAAGTGCGCGCGGCGATCGCCGACGTCGACAAGGAAATTCAACGGCTGCGGCGCGAGACGAAGCTCGCGACCGAAATGAACGCCATGGTCAAGGAAATGAATTTGTTCGAGGAGGGCGCCCGGTTCACCCGCCGGCCTGAAGACGCCGCGCGGGTGCCCGAAACGCTGCCGAATCCGCCGACCGGCGCCGATGACCGCGCCCTCCTGGCGACGCCGTTGCTGCCGGAGCAGCAGGAGGCCCTGGGCGCCGAGCGCGCCGCGAAATCGTGGTCGAACGAAGTCAAACGGCTGGAAGACGAGCGAAAGGCGTTGAGCCAATTGTTGAGCGAGTTGACCGCGCGCGCCGACGCCTTGCGCAAGGCCGCGCACGAACGGAAATCCCGCGACGCGGCCGGGGGCTAGGTCCGTCGCGGCAGGGCGTTCGTCGCCCGGGAAGAACGGCATGAAACACATCTGGCGCCGCAGGCGATGGTTGGGTTGGCTGGCGGGAATCGTCGTGGCGCTCGCCTGGCGGCCGCCCGGCGCCGCGGCGAGCGACATGGACATCCAGAATCGCGTGTCGGTCGCGCTGGAAAACGACGACAACGTTTACCTGACGCATACGGGCGTGCGCGCCGACGAACTGGGGCGGTTGTTTTACGATTTCGATCTCAATTGGCGCATCACGCCGAACAATCTGTGGCAGACGGATTACCAACTGGGGGCCAAGGTCTATTTTCATCAGACGAGCCAGGATGCGATCATCAACCAACTTCAGTTGGGTTACATGAATTTCTCGATCCCGACCGTGCAATTCGGGGTGCAGGCGACGGGCAAACTCCGCCTCATCGACAGCGCCCTGGAGGATTACTTGAAATTCATCGGGCGGGGTTTCGTCGGCGACCGCTTTCTGGACGCGTTTTACGTCGGCGTGCATGCCGAATATAGCCAGTTTTATTTCCGCGCCTATCGCGATTACGATTACTGGACCCAGCGCTACGGCGCCGACGCGCGTTACGATCACCAGCGCGATTTCTCCGCCGGCGTCGTTTACGATTTCGAGCGAAAAACCTTTCCGTACGACGCGTTCCGGAACATCGGCGGCGCGGCGAACCCCGTGCTGGTCCAGGGCATCCGTCCGCGCGCCGACGATTTGAATGAAGTTACGGCGCAATTTCGTTACCAGACCACGTTTGCCGAGACGCTGCCGTTCCTGGGCACGTTCAGTTACACCTATCAAGACTATCGCTCGAATTCCTTCGGCGATTCGTACGACAATCACCGCTTTACGCTCGGACTTTCGCAATACATCGTTCACGAACTGAGCGTGCACTTCCTTGGCGTGTACCAGATCATCGAGGCGGGCCAAAAAACGTTGATTCCGCAAAGCTTCACGATCGAGGAAGAAGACGAAAATTACAACCAGGTCGAAGCGCGCATCAACTACGGTTTCACCGAAAACCTGAGCGTTTACGCCGGGTACCATCGCTACTGGAGCGCGTTTCCGAACCCGCAGTTCAGTTTCGTGAAGAACGTCTATGGAGTGGGGTTTGCTGCATCGTTTTGAAAACAGCGCGCGGCGGATTTTCGTGGCGAAACATCGAAAACTTGACGTTGCGATTCCGGCAGTTGCGGATAACTAGACGGTATCGTTGAGGTTTTTGTGTGGCACAGATGTTGCGAATAACAGTTACGCGTGTTACGCTGCGCGTAGCTTGTACGAGGTGGATCGTGTCTCGATTTGGATGTTTGGCGATCACATTCGCGATCGCGTTGGTGGCTGCCGGCTGCGGCGGCAAAGGCCTCGGCCTGGCGAACCCGTTCGGCTCGTCGGGCGGTCAGGGCTCGTCGTCCGCCGAGGGCCAGGCGCACCTGCAGAACGAACAAAACCACGCTGGCATCACCGTGACCATCGTCGAGATCAACGTCAGCCTGATCACCAATACCGAAGGCGTTTACTCGCTGGTGAACCAATTGGCCGACGGCGACTGGACGTTGCGCGCCGTGTATCCGTACTTCTCCGCCCAGGAGCAATCGTTCACGGTCATCAACGGCGTGCTCGAGAATTCGTTGCAGACGATGCTGCTGCCCGAAAAGATCGCCTTTACGGTCACCACGGACAAAACGAGTTACACGTACGGCGAGACGGTTTTTGTCACGCTTGAGGCGGTGAACGTGACCTCCGACCCGGTGACGATTGACTCGATGACGAGTCCCTTGGAAGCGTTCGCCGTGCGCTTTAACGGCCAGACGGTCGCCGGCGGATTGTTCCCAGGGCAGAACTCGGAACCGGAGCAAGTCACCTTGGAACCCGGCGTGCCGCAGCAAAGCCAATGGAGTTGGACGATCGACAATCCGGATCTCGCGGCCGGCGAATACCAAATTTACGGCATACTTACGAATTCCGGGCAATACCCGGACTACTTCGATCCGAACTCCGACCTCGCGGCGCAATTCAACGACTCGCTCTTCACCAAGTTCACGCCCGCGACGATTACGCTGACCGCACAATAGCGCGAGCGCCTGCCAGGCGGCGCTAGATGCCGGCGCCCTGGTTGAAGGCTTCGGCGATATTGGCGGCCTGCGTGATGCGGCTTTCGGGCGGCACGCCTTGCGTCAGCCAGACGTTGCCGCCGATCACCGAGCCGCGGCCGATGACCACCGGCCCGAGAATCGTCGCCCCGGAATAAATGACCACGTCGTCGTCGACTTTCGGATGGCGGTCGATGCCCTTGATCGGATTGCCGTGCTCGTCGAGCGGAAAGCTCTTCGCGCCGAGCGTCACGCCCTGGTACAGCCGCACGCGTTTGCCGATGCGCGCCGTTTCGCCGATGACCACGCCGGTGCCGTGGTCGATGAAAAACGCTTCGCCAATTTCCGCGCCGGGGTGGATGTCGATGCCGGTGGCGCTGTGCGCCGCCTCGGTGATGATGCGCGGAATCAACGGCGCGTCGAGCCGGTGCAGTTCGTGCGCGAGCCGATAGTTGGTGATCGCCAGGATGCCGGGGTAGCAAAAAATCGTCTCGTCCGGGCTCTTCGCGGCCGGGTCGCCCTCGAACGCGGCTTGGACGTCCGTCGCCAGGAGCCGGCGCACCTCGGGAAGCCGCGTCAAAAACGCCGCCGTGATCTCGTCGGCCCGGCCCTCGCATTGGTCGCAACGCTCGCCCGCCTCGCCGCAATTGAAGCACAGGCCGCGCATGACCTGCTCGCGCAGCGTGCGGCGCACTTCGTCCAGGACGTTGCCGACGTAGTACCGCACGCTGTCCGGTTCCAATTCGCTTTCGCCGAAATACCCGGGAAACAGCACGGACCGCAGCGATTCGACCGTTCTGACGATCGTGTCGCGCGACGGCATCGGCCGCGAATGGGGCCGCCGCGCGACCACGGCGTTGACCTGCACCAGTTCGTTGACGACCGCGGACAGGACCGAGCGTCTACTTGGTGGTTGCGTCATAAAATTCCTCGAAGAGCCACGTCGAAAGGTAACGCTCGCCGGAACTGGGAGCGATGGCGACGATCAGCTTGCCCTCGTTTTCCGGACGCTTCGCGACCTGCAGCGCCGCCCAGGTCGCCGCGCCCGACGAGATGCCGACCAGAATGCCCTCTTCGCGCGCCAGCCGCCGGGCGATGTCGCCCGCGTCCGCCTCGGTGACTTGGATGATCTCGTCGATCAAATCGGTCTTGAGAATCTTCGGCACAAAGCCGGCGCCGATGCCCTGAATCTTGTGGGGGCCCGGCTTGCCGCCCGACAGCACGGGGCTGCCTTTGGGCTCGATCGCGATCGCCCGGAACGACGGCTTGCGCTGCTTGAGAACCTCGGCGACGCCCGTCAGCGTGCCGCCGGTGCCGACGCCGGAGATCAGGAAATCGACCTGGCCGTCGGTGTCTTTCCAAATTTCCTCGGCGGTCGTTTCGCGGTGGATCTTCGGGTTCGCCGGATTGTTGAATTGTTGCGGCATATAGTAGTTCTTGTTGGCCGCGAGGAGTTCGTCCGCCTTGCGGATGGCGCCCGGCATGCCTTCCGACCCGGGCGTCAGCACCAGTTCGGCGCCGAGAACCTTCAGCAGCTTCCGGCGTTCGATGCTCATCGTTTCCGGCATCGTCAGGACCAGGCGGTAGCCCCGCTGCGCCGCGACGAACGCCAGGGCGATGCCCGTATTGCCGCTGGTCGGCTCAATCAACACGGTGTCCTTCGTGATTTTGCCGGCCTTCTCGGCCTCGACGATCATCGATAGGCCGATGCGGTCTTTGACCGACGAGAGCGGATTCTTCGACTCCAATTTCAGCACGACCGTGGCCTTGGCGCCGTTGGTCACTTTGTTGAGTTTCACCAAGGGCGTGTTGCCGATCAATTCGGTGATGTTTGCCGCGATCTTCGACATAGCGGTTCTCCTTCGTTGTTTCGTGGTTTCTATTTAATTCAACTTCTAAGGTGCTCACGAACGCCAACGGGTCAACGACATCGAGCGAACGAGAAATTGCTCATTGTGGCCGAATGGTCGAAGCGCCGGAAGCGCCGGCTTCTCGGGTCGGCCGCGTTGTTATTTGACTTGCGCTTCATCCAAACCGCCTCACGTTGTCTTACCTGAACTTAAATAAAGATGCAGCGATTGTCAACAGAAAGTATACGAAAACGGTGTATTTTATTTTGTGATTGTATTTCAGTTTCGTAACATCTTGTAATTATAACGAATCCATAAATGTTAATCACGCCGTTGAAGTAGGATTTAGAAAACAATCTTCCGCTGTCTACGGTTCTCCGCTGGGAACCAGGCCCGTGTCGCGCAGCCACTCGGCGATCTTCCCGGCCTGCCAAGCGAGCACCACCGGAGGCGGGTGCAGCATTCGGTATTCCCTCGATGAGTTCGGAGCGGCGAGGCGGAAAACTGGCACATCCAGGTCGCGAAAATAGGGCTCGTACGATGGGTACTGTTCATCGGAAACATACGGCCCGACGAAAATTGCGATTCGGACACGAGCCTGCGCCTCGCGAACGAACGAGCGAAAAGCGCTCACATTCCGCTCCTCGAAGAGGTCGCGCCGTCCGGCGCAATTCGCCGCGATCAGCGCCGCCAGCCGAGCCGTGGCGGAATGAGTCAACAGCCACGTTTCCGCGGCGTGCGCCGGCGCTCGACGCGCCAGTCCGCCGAGCTGCGCGTCCCAAAGCGACGGGTCGCGAGCGAAATAGGGAGCGATCGGCGCGCCGATGATAAAGGCGGGTTTGCCCGCGTTCGACAGGCAAAACAGCAGCAGGTCGGGCTGCAGATTCGCCAGCGCTTCCCGCGCCAGGAAAGCCGATTGCGCGGCAACCTGCGCGCTCGTGCCGAGATTGACCGTCTCGTAGCGCACGGCGCCGCCAGCGAGCGACGATTCGAGCTGCGCCGGCCAGGTCTGATCGTCGCTGACCTCCGTGCCGAAAACGTTCGAGCCGCCGACGCAAACGATGCGATACACTCCGGGCGCCTTGGCGGCGGATTGCTCCCGCCCGCGGGCCCCGAGCGAATTGATGCGCATAGTGAACCGGCCGTAGTGACCGACGCCGGCGAACTCGGAATTCGGACGCAAACGATACGCCAGGTCGGGATGGGGATCGGCCACGTGCAATTGCGGGTACCCGGCGTACCAATACAGATTCCGGGCCAGAAACCGCCAATCGAGGGCCAGTCCGCGAACCGCCGCTTCCAAGCCGGCCAAGCTCAGCAGCATCGCGGCGACGGCGACGAGCCACTTGCGGACCGATCGTCTGCGAACGCCCCTCACCATCGACCTCGCGGGCTGCCGACTATTGCTGCGCTTTTTTCTTGAGCGCCTGGATCTTGTTCAGGTCGGCGAGCGCCTCGGCGTTGCGGCCCATGTTTTCATTGAGTTGCTCGCGCATCTGCAGGACGGAAATGTTGTCGGGGTAATCGGCAACCACCTTGTTGAGCAGCGCCAGCGCCTTCTCCTTTTTGTCCTGCTTCGTATACAGCGCGGCCTTGTTGACGCGGGGCTCGATCGCCTTCGGCGCAATCGATATCGCCTTGTCCAGGTCGGCGAACGCTTCCACGGCGTGTTCGAGCGACGCGTGCAATTGGCCGCGCAAATTGTAGCCCTCCCAGGCGTTGGGATAGGCGGCAATTAGTCGATCGATCGTCGCCAGGGCCGCGTCATTTTTGCTCTGCATCCGCTGGAGGGCGGAGAGCATGACGTACCATTCCGGGATTTCTTTGCAATAAGGCTCGGCCGCCTGAATCGTCTTCTCGGCCTCGGCCGGCCGGCTCAAGGCGATCTGCAAATTGGCCTTGGCGAAATGAATTTCCGCGAGCTGCGGCGCCAACTCGATCGCCTTCGTGAAATCGGCCAGGGCGCCTTCGGCTTCGCCGTATTGTTGCCGGATGAAAGCGCGGCCCATGTAGCCCGCGTAAATATCCGGCGCCGCCTCGACCGCCTTTTGGATTTCCGCTTTGGCCTTGGTCGGGTCGCCCATCATCACATAGGTCGACGCGAGTTCGAGATAGACCTTGTAGGGCCGTTTGTCGCGCTGCATCGCTTTCTCGAATTGCAGCAGTGCGTCATCGTTCTTGTCGCGGAAACGGTAGATCGCGCCGCGCGCCAGATACGGCTCGGATTTCGTGGGATCCAGCGTGATCGCCTGGTCCAGCGCCGCCGCCGCTTCGTCGAACATGCCGCCGCTGAACAAGACGATCCCCAGCGCGTACAGGTCGCGCGTGTTCTTGTCGAGTTCCACCGCCCGGTCGGCCTGCGCCTTCGCCTGCGGGCCTTTACGCTGCTTGGCAAACGTCAGGGCGAGCGTGGCGTGGCAGTCCGCGCGCGTTTCGACCTGGGCGAGGGCTTTTTCGAGGTCCGCCTGAGCATCCATGACGCGGCCGGTTTCGAAGTATGCATCGCCGCGTAAACAAAGAAAATCGGGCGTGCCGGCTTCGGCCTTGTTTTTCTCCAATAAGGCCAAGGCCTTGGCATATTCCCGGGCCGCGATTTGAGCCTTGACGTCGGCCTTCCAGTCGGCCGCGGCAAGCGCCGGCAGGATCGACGCGGATAAGAACAGAATCACAAGCAACCAACCGGTTCGACGCATTTCGTGGTCTCCCGAAGAGGACGGTGGAACATACCACCACTTGGTTTGACAAGAAAGCGGTTTGCTTTACATCTTGCGCACGACGACGCACGAGTTGGCGCCGCCGAAGCCAAACGAGTTTTTCAGCAAGACGTGCGTTTCCTGCGCGCGGCCGTGGTTGGGCACGTAATCGAGGTCGCACTCGGGATCGGGCGCGGTCAAATTGATCGTCGGCAGCACCCAGCCGCGCTGCATCGCCGCCAGCGCGAGGACCATCTCGATCGCGCCGGTCGCCCCGAACGCGTGGCCGTGCATCGACTTGGTCGACGAAACGGGGATGCGGTAGGCGCGTTCGCCGAACGCCTTCTTGATCGCGCGGGTTTCGGCCAGATCGCCCGCGCCGGTCGAGGCGGCGTGCGCGGAAATGTAGTCGACCTCTTCGGGCGCCACGCCGGCATTTTCCATGGCCGCGCGCATGGCGCGCGCCCAACTCTCACCGGTCGGCTCCGGGCTGATGATATGGTAGGCGTCGTTGGTCAGACTGTCGCCGAGGATCTCGCCGTAGACTTTCGCGCCACGCGCCTGCGCGTTTTCCAACGGCTCCAGAATCACGACGCCGCAGCCTTCGCCTTTGACCAGGCCGGCGCGGTCGGCGGAAAACGGCCGGCAGGCGCGCTCGGGATTCGCCGTCGGGTTGATCGCCCGCGCGCCGGTGAGCGAGCCGTACATCGCCAAGCCGATCGCCGCCTCCGTGCCCCCGGCCACGGTCACGTCGGCGCGGCCGTGGCGAATGAAATCGGCCGCCAACGAAATCGCGACGCCGCCGGTCGAGCAGGCGTTGACGACCGCGACGTTCGGGCCGCGGAACTTGTGCGTCAACGCAACCAATCCGGAAGGCATATTGCCGGAGATTTGCATGATGTAAGAGCCCGGCATTTGTTCGGCTCGCTTTTCGACGAAGGCCATGTGCAGCGCGCGGTGCCACGTCCAATTGCCGGTTACCGCGGTGCCGATCAGCACGCCCGTGCGGTCGCGCAGATCCCCGGGGAAGGTCAGGCCGCTGTCGTCGAGCGCTTCCTTCGCGGCCGCCAAGGCGAACAGCACGCACGGATCGTAATTGTCGACGTACTTCGCCGGCGCGAATTTTGCGGCGTCGAAGCCGGTGACGACGCCGCCGACCTGAATCGGGATCTTCGCGCCGTATTCGCCCCACATGTATTTGTCGCACCGCGCGATGGCGTTCGTGCCGGCAAAGGCCGCTTCGACGGCCTCGCCGACGGTGTTGCCCAACGCGCAGACCACTCCCATCCCCGTGATGGCCACTCTTCGATGCATGCCTCGCTCCGTCTCCAAAGAAAACAAAAGCTCGCGCCGTGGCGTGCCGCTTTGAAGCTATGGGAACACAGAACGGGGCGAAAACCAAGGCCGAAAATCTTCTCTTGTAATGTGGACGCGTAACCGTTAACATCCGCCGACTAGGTTAAAGAAAAACAACCGAACTTGGGCGCCCATGCTGGTATTTTACTGGTTCCTGCTGATCCTGACGGTCGCACTGGCGTTTTTCCTCCTCTGGGTGCTGGCGAAATCGCGCGGCATCGGCCACGGGGCGATCGTGCGCGGCACGGCGAAGGCGCGAGCGCTGGCTGAACGCGGAAAGCACAAACGGGCGCTGCGCCGGCTGTTCCGCGTGTTGCGTGCCAACGGTTGGGACTATCTGAAATTCGTGCGGCTGAAGGAAACGAACCGGCAAGTGACGATCAAGGACGCCGGCGGCTTTTTTCCGCGCGGCCTCCGGGCCCTCAAGGTCCTCTCGGACACCAATCTCGGGTGGGTCTCCGACGGTTTTTTTCTGATCGATGAAATTTATGAAAAGCAAGGCGAATCCGCCAAGCGCGAACGCCTGCTCAGCGATTTCCGTTCTTTCGTTGAAGCCTATGGCGCGGAAATGAATCGCGGCGAACGGGCGGCCATTCTGTCCCGGGCGAGCTATCGTCTGGCGGGCGTCGAATATGCGGCCGACAACGTCCGCACCGCGATGCACATGGAAATCACCGGTTTCTTGAACAAGATTGAGAGCCTGTACGCCTACGGCGATCAGGCCGGCATCAAGACCATGCTGCCGTTCCAGCCGTCGAAGGAAATGCGTACGGCGTTGGCCGCCCAGGGTCGGTCGGCGGAACTAGCCATCATTGCGCCCATTGTGGAACGAGCGATCGTCGACAACGGCGCGCGCATCGACTGGGGGCGAACGACGCGGGACATCGACAGCTTCTTGACCGGCCGGCTGACGCAACTGGACCGCGATCGCGACATCGCGGTGATGATCTACGAGAAAGTTGTCGGCAAGGCCGAACGCGCCGACGAGAAGAAGGACAAGGTCAAGGAACGAGAGCCGAACGACGACCAGGGGGGAGGGCCGCCGCCGGTCATTCATTTGTAATTCGGAGGCAACCAGCGCTCGCGGGCGCATCACCTGAATCGGGGGTTGGTCATGGGCAATATCGATCTGGGCTTGGCGTTCTCCGAAGCGTGGGAAGTCTTTTCGAAAAACCTGGCGACCATGATCGTCGGTGCGCTGCTGACCGCGATAATCGGCAGTTTCAGTTTCGGAATCCTGGCGCCGGCGATGGCCGGCGGAATGTACTTCATCGTCAAGAAAGCCTTCGCGGGGCAGACGCCTGAAATCGGGGACGTGTTCAACGGCTTTTCGAATTTCGGCAATCTGTTTATCGGCGGGTTGATTGCCTTCGCGTTATCGCTGGCCGGCGGGCTCGCCTGCTGCATCGGCGTCTTCGTGACCTCGGGCATCCTCCTCTTTCTGTTTCCGTTGATTGTGGACGGCAACACCGCCGGCGAGGCTTTCAACAAGTGCTGGGCGGCGTTCAAAGAGAACTGGGTTGGCTTCGTCGTGCTGTCGTTGGTCGTCAGCATCGTCATGGGCGCCGGCAGCATTGCCCTTTATGTCGGGTCGTTTTTTACCATGCCGTTTGGCATGTGCATCACGTGGGCGGCTTACAAGCAGGTGTTCCCGGATACGGTCGCCGGCGTCGCGGCCGCCTCGACGTCGATCAATCCGTAACGCGGCGGACCAACTCTCGAAATCATCAACCGCGAAGGCGCCTTGGTCCGCCAAGGCTATGCCGTGGTCGCGCTGCGGCGGGCCGCGAAGAAGCGCTGCTGGAGTCATTGTTAACAAATGCACACGAACTCGGCGAGCGGGATCTGGATTCGCCGGGACGTGTTCTACTCTTTCGCTTGCCAGCGGAGAACTTGAAAAAGTCGGATCGAACTCTCCGGGTCCATATCGACGAATTTGACGCCCAAGAGGAAAGAGCGCGGGAAGAATGCGCCGCGATCGGCGCGGACGACGGTGAACTCCGCTTCCACGGCAAGTTTCTCGCCGCCGAACCGATGCTCGATTCGCAAGCAGCCGCTGCGCCCGGCGAGGCGGCCGCGTTCGTCCGCTTGCCGCGGGAAAACGGCAAGCAGCGCGCCGCTCATGCTGACGTTGACGCACTGGGCGCTCCATACCGAGTCCCCGATGCGCACGAGGATTTCCGAACCGAGGTCCGCTCGTTTGCGGCGGCGTTGCTCGGCGCTTCGATGTTCGACGTCATCGCTCATGGGCTTTTCCGATAATAGTCGACGCCGTGGAACTCTTCCCGAACAAAAAACTGCGTGACGCCGATCAGCGACTCGCTGGAGCCGATGAGCAGCACGCCCTCCGGGCGCAGATGTTCGGCCAGCCCGTTGAAGACCGCGCGCCGATTCGCCGTGGAGAAGTAAATGGCGACGTTGCGGCAAAAAATGATATCGAAGAGACCGGCTTGCGGGAAGCCGGCCGTCAGATTCAGCGGCGCGAACGTGGCTTGCGCGCGAAGTTCGTCGACGATGCGCCAACCGCCGTTGTCGGGGACGAAGAACCGTTGCAGCCGCCGCTCCGTCAGACCGCGCGCCGCCTCATTGGCCGAGTACCAGCCGCGGCTGGCGACGGCCAGCGCGTGTTCCGAAATGTCGGTCCCGAGGATCCGAATCCAATAACGGTTCAAGTCGAAAAGCAGTTCTTTGAGGACGATGGCGATGCTGTACACCTCCTGGCCGGTCGCCGCCGCCGCGCTCCAAATGTCCAACCGTGGCCGGCCCCCGCGACCCGGCCCCATCTGCCGCTCGAGCACGTCCGGGACGAGTTTGTGCGCGAGCAGGTCGAACGGTTGGTGGTCGCGAAAGAACGAGGTCTCGTTGGTCGCCACCGCATCGACGATCCGGCCGGTCAGACGGCCCGTGGCGTCCGCGCGCGCAAGACGGATCAACTCGGCGTAGTTCGGAACCCCCTCGTGTTGCAGCAAGGGGCCGAGGCGGCTCTGGACCAGGTAGTCTTTGGTCGAATCCAGAACGATGCCGGAGGCTTCGTGAACGAACGCCGAGACGAGCGACAACTCCAGCGGCGATACGGCCGCGCTCACACCTGCCTCTGCACAAAGGAAACGAAGCGCGACACAAGATCCTCCGGCGAGGCGATGAAATCCACGATGCCGGCCTCGATCGCCGCGGCCGGCATCCCGAACACGACGCTGGATTCTTCGTTCTGCGCCATGACGAACGCGCCGCGCGCTTTCATCGACTGCAATCCGCGAACGCCGTCCTTGCCCATGCCGGTGAGAATGATACCCAGCGCCCGGCTGCCGTAAACGTTCGCCACGGAGCGGAATAGGTAATCCGCCGACGGCCGGCAGTCGTTCTCCGCCGGATCGTCGTTCACCAGGAGTCGAACGCCGCGATTGTCGGCGCCCCGGGCGACGCCCATTTGGCGCCCGCCGGGGGCGAGGTACACCGTGCCGGGGGACAGCGGGAGATCGTTTTCCCCTTCCATGACGCGGACGGAACTGCGCCGGCCCAACGCCTCCGCGAACGGTCGGGTGTGCCCGGCGGCCAAATGCAGCGTAATCAGCAGCGGCGCCCGGAAGTCTTCGGGCAGGCGAGCAACCAATCTGGCGAGCGCCGCCGGCCCCCCGGTCGAGGCGGCAACGGCCACGATGTCGGGCCGCTCGGTGGGCGCGGCCAGCACCGTGCGTCCGGCGAGCGCGGCGGCTTTGTGCGGTTTCGCGGCCACAGTGTTCTTCACGGCGAGAGCGCTCAACACGAACCCAAGCTGCCGCGCCAACTCGGCGTAGGCGGCTTCCGCGTTGCCGGTGCGCGGCTTGGCGACGACGTCGACGGCGCCGAATTCGGTCGCCAGCACGGCGACGCCCGAGCCCGCTTCGGCGAGCGCGCTGACCACCACCACGGACGCTTTGTTTCCGGCCGCGTGCAATTCCCGCAACACGCGGATGCCCGACATGTCGGGCATATCCACATCCAACGTGATGACGTCGGGACGCCAACTCTTTGCCTTGGCGAGCGCCTCCCGGCCGCTGTCGGCGGTCTCGACGGCGGAAACAAAACCAAACCCGGACACGGCGTCCCGGATCATCTTGCGATACAGGAGAGAATCGTCGACGACGAGAATTTTCATCGGGACAATCTGTTCCTTTCAGTCCGCGATGCGGTCCACGTCCAAAATGACGACCAAATTGTCCGCGGCAGGCAACACGCCGAGCGTGCATGCGGCGACGCCTTGCGGCAGATGGGGCGGCGGCGGCAGCAATGCGCCGGCGCCCGCCGAAATGATATCGTCGATATCGCTGACCAGCAGACCGATCGCTTCGCCGCGCGAGTCGACGACTACGTTCCTTGGCGAGACGGGCGCCTCTTCGACCTCCACGCCGAGTCGTTGCGCCAGATCGATGATGGTGACGATTTGGCCGCGCAGGTTGATGACGCCGCGGACGTGCGCCGGCGCCGTGAACACCCGCGTGAGGTCCATATTGCGATTGATCTCCAGCACCTGCGCGATGTCCACCCCGCAGCGGACCTCCCCCACGAGAAACACCAAATATTCCCCCGAGGCGCGGCGAGTTCGAGGGGCGTGCGGCGACGGCATCGTCATCTCCCGTCCCCCGGCCCCGCGGCGCTCGGCCGGCCGCGTTCCAGGAGCCGGCGGCACCGCTCCAGCACGTCGTCGCGATCGAGTTTGATCGAATATTCGTCGATGCCCACGTCTTTCCCGCGCCGTTGGGCCTCCGCGCCCAAAACCGACGTGACGGCGATGACCGGGATTTTGCGGAGCGCCGGGTTGCTCCGCATGCGCTCCACCATTTCGAAACCCGTCAGCACCGGCATCTCGATGTCGGTTAAGACGATGTCGAACCCGTCCGGGTCGCGGGTCAGAAGATTCAAGCCCGCGGCGCCGTTTTCCGCCTTGGTCACTTGATATCCCGCCTCCTCCATCATACCGGCAATGTGATTGAGGAAGAACGGCGAGTCGTCGACGATCAGCGCGCGGCGCCGCGGCGGTCCCCCGGCGTCGCGGGCTTCCTCCGGCTCCTTCCACTCCGGCGCGACGGCCAGAACGATTTCGCGCAGGTCGAGCACGAGCATGACCCGGTCGCCGAGGACCGTCGAGCCGCGGATGCCCGGCCGCCGGTGCGTCTCCGTGTCGAAATCGGCGTTCATTTCGGCAATGTCCGCCACGTCGGCCGCCAGCAGCCCCAATTCTCGTTTCCCCAGGCGGAAGAGCACGACGTAAAACGAGTCGTTGTCGGGCAAGGGTTGCGCCGGGATCGCCTGATCGACCGTGAAGATCGGCGTTGTCGCCTTCGGTCCGCGGAGCACGCGGCGGCCCCCCACGGTTTCCAATTCGGCGCGCGACGCCTTTTGCAGCCGCACCACCATGTCCAACGGCACACCGAACAAGTCGCGGCCGCCGCCCGTCAGCAGCAGCACCGCGAGTTTCTCATGCTGTTCCATCGCGGCCAGGCCAGCGGCGCGAGGCGTGGCGGCGGCGGCTTCCGCCTTTTCGGCGATCCAGGCCCGCCGGCCCAGGCCGACCACGTCGAGAATGAGGGCCGCGCGACCGTCGCCGAGAACCGTGGCCCCGGCGTAACACCGGCAATGATTGAGGTTGCGGCCCAGCGGTTTGACGACGATTTCGATGGAATCGAGCAGCCGATCGACGACCAGGCCGTAGGTATGATCGCCCGCCGAAACGATGGCGAGATTCACCGCGCTCGCGGCCGAAACGCGGCGGTCGGGGCCGTCGCGCCGCTCGGCGGCCGGCCGTGCGTCGGCGGTTTTCGCGGATTTCTCGGGCGCCGCGCGCAGCCCGTCATCGGCGGGCCGGTCGCGGCGGTCCGCCAGATTCACGCGGCGGTCCGCCCGCCGCTCACCCCCGCCGTTCGCGAAGGTCGGCGCGGCGATGCCGAGCAAATCCTTCAGCCGGACGACGGGCGCCAGCTCGCCGCGCACCCGCGTGACCTCGACGCCGCCGACGCGCTCGATCCGTTGGCGCACATCCGCCGCGCGCACGCGCATCAGTTCGACGAGATGCGCCTGCGGGACGGCGAATCGTTCGCCTTCCACTTCGATCAACAGACTGGGAAGAATCGCGAGCGTCAGCGGCAGCCGGATGCGGAAGGAGGAGCCGCGGCCGGGCGTGGAATCCAACTGCACCGTGCCGCCAATCGCGGCGAGATTGGCGTGCACGACATCCAGGCCGACCCCGCGCCCGGAGACCTGCGAAACTTCCGACGCCGTGGTGAAACCCGGGCGAAACACCAACTCCATCGCCGTTTTGGGGGACATGGTCCGCGCCTCTTCCGGTCGCGCCAGTCCCAAGGACAGGGCCCGCGCCTTCACTTGATCCGCGTCGATTCCGCGGCCGTCGTCGATCACGTCGACAACCACCTGTCCGGCGCCGTGCCAGGCCCGCAGCCGCAACGTCCCCTCGGCCGGTTTGCCCGCCGTCTGCCGTTCCTCCGGGGATTCGATCCCGTGGTCGACGGCGTTGCGAACCAGATGGGTCAGCGGATCGCCGATCGTCTCGATGATGGTCTTGTCGAGTTCGACGCCTTCGTCCTCGACGACCAGCCGAACTTTTTTGCCCAGGTCGCGCGCCAGGTCGCGCACCGTCCGGTTGAACTTATCAAAGACAAAGCGAATCGATTGCATGCGCGTCGCCATGATCGCATCCTGCAACTCGGCGGTCAGCAGATCGACGCGCTGGGCGACGCGCTCGATGTGAGAAAGATCGCCGAGCCGGGTGCTTTGGACCAACTGGTTGCGCGTGAGCACCATTTCCCCGGCCAGCGTCATGAGCCGGTCCAGAATCCGGACGTTGACGCGAACCGATTCCGACCTGGCGCCCGAGTCGATCGCCGCTGGGGCGGCCGACTCGACCTCGGCGTCTCCGGCCGGCGCTGGCGCCGGAGTCCCAGGGGGGGCGGAAATAGTCGCCGTTTGGGCGGAAACTGGAGCCGGCTCCGGTCCGGCTGCTTTGACGTACGGCGCGACGGCGGGCTTCAAACAAGCTTCCAACTGCGCTCGAATGCGCCGCGCTTCCGCCAGGCGATCCGATGAAACCGGTGCGCGAACGTTCTCGACCATGACCCGGACCAGGTCCAACGCGGTCAGCAACGCATTGAACGCCGGCTCTTCCGGCACGATCGTTTTCTTGCGGATCGCTTCCAGCAAGGTCTCCATCGCGTGGGCGATTTCCGCCAGCGATTCGAGACCGACGATGCCCGCGTTGCCCTTGATCGTGTGCGCGGCGCGGAAGACGCGATTCAGCACGGAGCTGTCGCCCGGAGATCTCTCCAGCAAAATAAGCCCCTGTTCGAACTCCCGGATCATTTCCGAGGCTTCCTGCACGAACAGGTCGAGGATTTCTCCCGGGTCCATTGCTCGCGAGATCCCTTCCCTTTCTTTCGCCCGGCCCAGCGGAGTCACACGACGGTAAAGGTTCTGCCTTCCGCGGCATACACCACGCGGTTCCGGCCGGCGGCCTTGGCGACGTAGAGCATCTTATCCGCCTGCGCCAGGAGATCGTCGAGGTTCATCGGCGGGCCCAGGCACACGCCGATGCTGGCGGTCGTGCGCACGATGTGGCCGTTGAAACGGATCTCCAGCGCCTCAATTTTCTCCCGCACTTCGTTGAAGACGCGTTCTCCGTGTTCCGGACTCATATTGGCGGTCAAAATCGCAAACTCCTCGCCGCCCATCCGCGCCAGCACGTCCGACTCGCGCGCGCGGCCGGCGATCACCGCCGACACCTGCCGCAACACCTCGTCGCCCGTTTGATGCCCGTAGGTGTCGTTGACGCGCTTGAAATGGTCGATGTCAATCATGCCCACGCCGACCGTCAGGTTGCCGCGCCGCGCGTTCGCGCACAATTTCTCGCCCATCGAAAAAAAGTAACGTCGATTGTGGAGATTGGTGAGCGCGTCCCGCGTGGCCAGATCTTCCAGGCTCCAGATATGCTCCAATGCGCGGACGTTCTCGGCGATGCGGCAATAAAACTCCTCGGCGAGGGCCGGTTTGTACAGGAAATCGTTGGCGCCGCTCTTGAGAAAACGCGCCGTGACGTAACCGGTGCCGTACGAAGAAATGCCGACGATCGCCAGCCGGTCTCGCGGATGGGTTTTCCGCACCTGCCGCACGAGTTCATACCCGTCCATCTCCGGCATGTAGTAATCGGTCAGCATCAAGACGATATCGGGATGCTCCAGGAGGACTTCCAGGGCCGCCTGGCCGCTGTTCGCCTCGAAAACCTGGTAGCGGTGGAGCTTCAGCAAATTGGACGTCTGAGCGCGGGCGACGGCCGAGTCGTCGACGACCAACACCTTGACTTGCGGGTTTTTGGACAGCCGGCGGACCAAATCCACCACGTAGTCGATGGCCTGCGGACCCTCTTTGATCACGTAGTCCACGACTTGCTTGGCCCAGAGGGCGTCGCGCGTCGAATCGCTCACGTCGCCCGAGAGAATAATGGGACGCACGCCGGCCGCGGCGACCGCGTCCACCGCCTCGCCGTTTGGCGCGTCGGGCAGGTTCAAGTCCACGATCGCCACCAGGAACGGTTCGCCGGCCGCGGCGAGCGCCGTCTGGGTTTCCGCCAGACTGGTCGTCCACGTCACCTCGGCGCGTGCGTCCAGCGTCAATCGGTCGCGGACTAACGCGCCGTAAAAGCGGCTATCTTCGATCAGCAGCACTTTCATCACGGTTGTTTTCTCTACGATCAAGTGCGCTGCACTGACGTTTTCTGACATCCGGCCGCCCGCGCGGAGCCGCCGCGAAATCCTTAGTGCGCCGGCGACTCGCCGCGCGCGATCCCCGAGAGCCGGTTGCTGGTCTCCTCGACGATCTGGGCCGATTCGTTCAACCTGGCCGCGAAACCCTTCAAGCTGTCCACGTTGACGTTCACGGCGCCAATATTCTTCGCGACGCCTTTGGCCGATTCGGCCACCTGATTGAAATTGTTGCTCATGATTTCGATGCCGCCGGAGACCTCGCCGGCGCTCCGCGACATGTCTTTCGTGGCGATCGACTGCTCCTCGACGGCCGACGCGATGATCGTCACGATATCGTTCACATCGGCGATCACCTTGTTGATCGTGTTGATTTCGGAGATCGTGGCGGTGGTCGCCTCGTGAATGGCGTCGGTCTTGAGGCGAATATCGGCGGTCGCGGCGTTGGTCTGTTTCGCCAGTTCCTTGACTTCGCTGGCCACGACGGCAAAGCCTTTTCCGGCTTCGCCGGCGCGGGCCGCTTCGATGGTCGCGTTCAAGGCCAGGAGTTTCGTCTGATCGGCGATTTCGGCGATCGCCTCCGTGACCTTGCTGATTTCTTTGGCGCGGAGTCCAAGTTCGGACACCTTTTTCGAGGCGCCGTCCGCGCTTTCGACGGCCAACCGGGTCACGCCCCGCGCCCGCTCGGCGTTGCGCGCGATTTCGGAGACGGTGGTGGTCATTTCATCGGTCGCTTTGGCGATCGCGCCGACCGCGCTGCGGGCCTGGGCGGCCGATGTGGCGACCGACGCCAATTGCAAGCTCATATGCTCCGCCGCCGCGGAGACGCCGGAGGTGTCGGAGGCGATCGCCCCCGTCTTGGCGCTCGCTTCGCCGGCGATGTGTTCGAGCTTGGAAATCACGTGGGTCAGCTCTTTGAGCCCTTCCTGGATGCCGTCCTGAACCCGCTTCTGCCGCGCCAACATCAGTTCCAACAGGTCGAAGGTCAATTTCGTCGCCTGGCCCGGCACCAACTCCTGCCCGGGGCGGAGCGCGTCGCGCGTCTGCTGCAACACCGCCGGCACGCCGGTGAGTTCGAAAACCAGACTCACATTCTCTTGCGCCAGCAGGCTGGGAAGTTCCGTAAAGCAGGGGATTCCGTATTCTCTGGCTTTCGCCATGCCCGGCGCGTTGGCCCGAATGTCCATCACGCCGCAAATCTGCACGGACGACATCTCGACAAAACTTGAAATAACCGTGAGAGCCGCCTGCCCCCCGCCGACGATGACCACGCGGACCCGTTCGTCCGTTTTCTTCGCCGCCATGATGCCTCCGTTGTAAATGCCTGCTGAAGATCGCACACGGCGCCCAAACCGGCACTAGGTGCAGTCGTCCTCCCCCGAGGATGAGACGCTCCACGCGCAACGTCCCTTTTTTCTGTACCTTACAGTGAAGTTACTGTCAAGAGAAAGCAAGAATTTGACCGGAAAAACCCCCGCGCGGCGCAGCAAAAACGCCCTCAGGCGCCTGGCGGCGGCCCGGCGGCGACAGCGGAGGCCCGTCCTCGTTACACCCCGCGGCCTGGTGCGGCGCCGAGGACGCGGGCTACGACATCGAGGAATTCGCGCACGTCCACGGGTTTCGCCAAGAAGAAATCGCAACCCGCTTCGCGCGCTTTTTCCGCGTCGGTCGGCATCGCGTAAGCCGTGAGGACGACAATGGGGATATGCGCCGTTTCCGGATCGGCCTTGAGCCGGCGGGTCGCCGCAAGTCCGTCCAGGTGCGGGAGGCCGATGTCCATGACAATCGCGTCGGGATGCTCCGTCTTGGCCAACCGCAACGCCTCTTCGGCCGACCGTGCCGGCAATGCCTCGGCGCCGTTCAATTTCAACAAGTCGTGAATCATCAAAATAGAAATCTCGTCATCGTCGACGACTAGAACCCGTCCGCTCAGCTTCGCCCGGTCGCGCCTAGCCGGGCCGACGGGCGACGTTTCGGCGGAGTCTTCCATTCTCGCCGGAAGGGAAAAGAAGAAGGCGCTGCCGCACCCTTCGCCGCGGCTCTCGACCCAAATCGAGCCGCCGTGCAATTCAGCCAACTGCCGGCAAAGCGCCAGGCCGAGGCCGGTTCCCGGCGGCGCTGGTTGCCCTTCCTTCCGCACCTGTTCAAACGCGTTGAAGACGCGTTGTTGATCTGCCGGGCTGATGCCGATGCCCGTGTCGGCGACGGCAAAGACGATCCGGTCGTCAACTTTCGACGCGCGCAATTCGACGGCGCCGCCCGGAGGGGTGAATTTGACCGCGTTGGACAAAAGGTTCCAGAGAATCTGCCGTACTTTGCGTTCGTCGGCCCAGATTTGCCGGCCGCGCAGGTCGTCCGACAGCGCGATCGACAAGGTCAAGCGCTTGGCCGCGGCCCGTTCGCGAAATAACGCGAGACTGACCGACAGCAGTTCGTCGATCGCGACGGGCGCCTGCTCCAACGTCATTTTTCTGGCTTCGACTTTCGCTAAATCCAAGATGTCGTTGATGAGGCGCAGCAGATGCTCGCCGCTGGTCACGATGTTTTCCGCGTACTGCCGCTGTTGGCCGGTCAAGACGCCGGCCATGCCGCGGGCCAGGATCTCGGCGAAACCCAGGATCCCCTGAAGCGGCGTGCGCAGTTCATGGCTCATGCTGGCGAGGAAGGCGCTTTTGGCCCGGTTGGCCTGCTCCGCCGCATCTTTGGCGCTCCGGATTTCCCGGTCCAGCCGCTGGCGCTCCGTGATGTTGCGCGTGGCCCCGATGATGCCGCAGGCCCGGTTGTCGTCGTCGCGTAGAAACGCGGCGTTGACCTCGGTCCAAACCGTCCCGCCGCCTTGGCGCTTGTATTCGACCTCCAGCATGCGCGAATGATACGCTCGTTTTTCCGGGGCCCGCTCAATTTCGAGTTCTTCGGCCAGGACGGCCTGAATGCGCGCCCACGAGTCCGGCGTCACGCTCTCCGCGATCGACTGCGCCATCGCTTCCGGCGCGGTGTAGCCGCGCAGGCGCGTTACTGACGGGCTGATGTAGGTGAAGCGCAGATCGAGATCCATGGTCCAGATCACGTCTTCCGAGTTGTCGGCCAGCAGTCGATACCGGCGTTCGCTTTCGCGCAGCGCCGCGTTGCGCTCGGTCAATTCGGCCGTGCGTTCCGCCACGCGTTGCTCCAGGGCCTCCGCGTGCCGCTGCAAATCCTCGTTGAGTCGGCGGATCTCTTCGTCCGCGCGCCGGCGGTCCGTGATGTCCGAGCCGATGCTCAGGATTTCGACGATCTGACCCTGGGCGTCGAGCACGACCTTGTTCGTCCAGTCAATCCACACCCGCTCGCCGTTGCTCCGCACATTCTCATTGATGTTGCGCTCGAACCGCTCGGGGTTGGCGCAGATCTCGTCCATCAGCGGGCGCAGGTCCCGGCCGGTGCTTTCGTTTTCCGGAACGACGGTTCCCAGCACGTGACGGCCGACGACCTCCGCTTCCGTATAGCCGAAGAACCGGCAGCCGAACTCGTTCAAGAACGTGATCCGCCCATCGCGCGACCAACGCAGGATAATGCTGTTGGCCAGCATCACCAGCTCGCGGTATTCGCGTTCGCTGGCGCGCAGCGCCGCCTCGGCCCGCCCGTGTTCCAGGCGCTCGCGCTGCCCGACGATGCCGTACGCCAGGTCGCCGGCCAGCTCGCTCAGCAGTTTCATTTCGTCGGGTTGAAAGGCGTCCGGCGCCGCGGCATACGCCATGAGCGCGCCGAAAACGTCGTCGCCGTGCTGCAGGGGCAATGCCGCCGACGAGGCGTAGCCATGCTGCGCCGCGGCCGCGCGCCACGGGCCGAGCGCCGGATCGGTCAGGATGTTTTGCGCGATGACGGGTCGCCCCGTGCGAATGGCGACGCCGGTGGGGCCGCGCCCATTTTCCGTGTCCGCCCAGGTGATCCGGGCGCGGTCCAGGTAATCGGTCTCGAAGCCCGCCCGAGCGACGGGGCGCACCGACTTCGTTTCATCGCGCTCGGCGTAGCCGACCCAGGCCATCCGGTAGCCGCCGCGCTCGACGAGCAGACGGCAAACGTCGGCGAGCAGGGTGGCTTCATCCGGCGCGCGAACCAGCGCCTGATTGCAGTCGCTGAGCGTTTGCAACGCTCTGTTCAGACGCCGCAATTCCTCGGTGCTGGGTTCTTGCATGGCGTGTTCCTCATCAACTGATGGAGGCCAAGCGCCGGGCGGGAATCGCAAAATCGACGGTCATCGAAAGCGCCCCGCCGTCGTCATCGCCGTGAAAACGGAGCAAGGGATGTTTCCCTTCGCCTCCGTTCCGGCGAGCGACCTGCTTTGCTCTTTCATTAGTCACCCGCCTGAACCCGCCGCCGCGGTTCCTCGCGAGTCGCCCCCATCGCCGCCATCAAACGCCAGTCGCGACGATAGTGTCAAGTCGTTTTTTTGAGGCTGGTCTCGCCGGTTGCGCCACGCAATTATTTCCGGGAAAGAATCAGCCGGCCGTGCAATTCGCCGGTCGACCGGCTCAGGACGCCTTCCTGCCCGGCCCGGCCTCCAGGATGCGTGCCATGATGTCGAGAAATTCGCGCACGTCCATCGGCTTCGCGACGTAAAAATCGCAGCCGGCGGCGCGGGCGTTTTCGACATCGGTCGGCATCGCGTAGCTCGTCAGCACAATCACGGGGATCGCCGTCGTTTCCGGATCGGCCTTGAGAATCCGCGTCGCCTCCAGCCCGTCCATTCCGGGAAGGCCGATGTCCATGACAATCGCGTCGGGATGTTCCGTCTTGGCCAAGCGCAACGCGTCTTCGGCCGATCGCGCTTTCGCCACGCGGGCGCCGTGCATCGTCAACAACTCGTTCAACATCAACGTCGAGACGTCGTCGTCCTCGACGACCAGGACGCGCCCTTTCAGCGCGATGCCGCCGCGCGCCGGGAGGCCGTCGGGTTCCCGGTCGAAGGTCTTTTCAATGTTCGCCGGAATGGAGAAATAGAAGGCGCTGCCGTACCCTTCGCCGCGACTCTCCACCCAAATCGAACCCCCGTGCAATTCGACGAGCCGCCGGGAAAGCGCCAGACCCAGGCCAACCCCCGGCGCCGAACTTTGGCCGTCCTGCCGCACCTGCTCAAATGCATTGAAAATGCGGCGCTGATTTTCCGCGCTGATGCCGATGCCCGTGTCGCTCACCGCAAAGACGATCTCGTAGTCGATCTGCGACGCGCGCAATTCGACCGCGCCCTCGGGCGGCGTGAATTTGAGCGCGTTGGAAAGAAGGTTCCAGAGAACTTGCCGGATTTTGCGTTCGTCGGCCCACATTCGTTGCCCGCGCAGTTCCGGCGACAACGCGCCCGACAAGGTCACCCGGCTCGCCGCCGCCTGCGCGCGAAACAAGGACAGCGCGTCCACCAACAGCGCGTCAAGCGCGACGCGCGTCGGCTCCAGCGCCATTTTCCCGGCTTCGACCTTCGCCAAATCCAGCATGTCGTTGATGAGTTGCAACAGATGTTGCCCGCTCAAGGAGATGTTTTGCAGATATTGCCGCTGTTGGGCCGTCAATTCGCCGGCCATGCCGCCGGCGAGAATGTCGGCGAATCCCAAGATGCCATGGAGCGGCGTTCGAAATTCGTGGCTCATCGAAGCGAGAAACTCGCTCTTGGCCTTGTTGGCCGCGGAGGCGTCCTTTTCCGCGGCGCGCGCGTGAGCTTCGCTTTCGCGCAGTTCGGCGTTGCGCTCGGCCAGTTCGGCCGTACGTTCGGCCACCAACTCTTCGAGATGTTCGCGATGGTGGCGCAGCGCCTCTTCGACGCGTTTGAGTTCGGTGATATCCTCGACGGTGCCCTCGTAGTAGAGGATTCGGCCATCCTCGGCGCGCTGCACCCGGGCGTTTTCCCGCACCGCGACGTAGGAGCCGTCCGTCTTTCGCCACCGGGCTTCCAAACCCGCGACGACGCCCTGGCGGTCGAGCGTCGCTTTGAATTGCGCCCGCGAATATTCCGGCGCGTAACCGTCGTGCTCCAGATTGCGTTTCTTCAACTCGGCGAAAGAATCGTAGCCCAGCATCCGGAGCAAGGCCGGGTTGGCCATTAAGATGTCGCCTGCCGGCGTGGTCCGGTACAACCCCAGCACGGCGTCTTCGAACAGCCGCCGGAACCGTTCCTCGCTTTGTCGCAGGGCCTCCTCCGCGGCGCGGGCGGCCGTAATGTCTTGAATGTGCGTCAGCAGGATGACCGGCTCGCCCGCGGCGTCGCGATGAAGACGCGTGGTCAGGTGGGCCCAGACATGGCCGCCGTTCTTCGCCACATACCGCTTGTCCACGATCCAAACGTCGCGGTCCCCGGCAATCAGGCTTTGCACGCCCTCCTGCGTTTCGGCGACGTCGTCCGGGTGCGTAAACGTCGCGAAATGCAGGTCTTGCATTTCGTCGACAGCGTAGCCGAGCATGTCGCCGAAGGTTTTGTTCACCCGAATGATGCGCCCGTCGGGCGCGGTCATCGATTTGCCGATCGGCGCGTCGTCGAAGAACGACTGGAACAGTTCGTTCATCTCCGCGCGGCGGCTCGCGACGTTTTCGTTCTTCTCGGCCGGCAGTTTCGTCGTTCGATCTTTTTTCATGATGGCCCCGGGAGGGCGTGGGCGACGCCGTTCTTTTCTGGTCACTGTTGTAACCTCGTTTTGCCCGCGAAACCAGGGCGGCGCCGGGCCGCCTTGCCGCGCCCGCTGCGCCGCGTAGAATCGGCGCGTGCCTCCGGAAAAAATCGGCTCCTATCGTTTGCTCAAGCTGCTCGGCCAGGGCGGCATGGCCGAGGTGTGGGCGGCGCGCAAAACCGGCGCGCTCGGCGCCAGCCAGTTGGCCGTGGTCAAGCGCATCCTGCCGCAGCACGCCGCCGACCGCGCGTTTCTCCAGGCGTTCATCGACGAGGCGCGGCTGGCCGTGCGCCTCACTCACCCGAACATCGTGCAAGTGCTCGAAGTCGGCGAAGCCGACGCCGAGCCCTATCTGGCGCTCGAATTGGTCGACGGCGCCGATCTGGAAAGCGTGCTCATCGATTTGGCCGATCGCCTGCGGCCGATGCCGCGGCCGGCCGCGGCGCGCCTCGCGGCCGACATCCTGCGGGCGCTGGCGCACGCGCACGGGCTGACCGACGAGGCGGGCCAACCGCTGGAGGTCGTGCACCGCGACGTCAGCCCGCCGAACATCCTGCTGAGCCGCACGGGCGTCGCGAAGCTGGCGGATTTCGGCATCGCCAAAGCCAAAGGCCGCCTGACGAAAACCTCGATGCGCCTGCTCAAGGGCAAGACGCCGTACATGAGCCCCGAGCAGGCGCGCGGCGAAACGCTGGACGGGCGGTCGGATTTGTTCAGTCTCGGCGCCGTATTGTGGGAGTGCCTGACCGGCATCCGCCTGTTCGAAAGCGGCGACGATCTGCGGAATCTCGACCTGGTGCAGCACAAGCCGATCCCCGCGCCGTCGACCTTGCGGCCCGACGTCGAGCCCGACCTCGACGCGGTCGTGCTGCGGCTGCTGGCGCGCGATCGGCAAGCGCGGTTCGCCTCGGCGTCCGAGGCGCTGGCGGCGTTGGAGAAGACCGCCGCTTTTCGCCAATCGCAGTCGAACGACGTGACGGCGCTGGCGGCCGAGACGGCGAAAGAGCCGCTCGCTCGCCTGCGCCTGCCGACCGCGGAACTGGCGCTCGAGGAGGGCGCGACGCTGCGCAATCTGGCGCGCGGTCGCCGGCGCTGGCGCGCGGTCGCCGCGGCGGCGGCATTGGCGGCGTTGCTGGCGGCGTGGGCCGGCTGGCGGTGGTCGCAGACGGTCGCGTTGCCGCCGGCGCCGGCGGACGACAAACCGTCAGGCGCCACGCTGGTCGTCAAACCCGCGACGACCGGCGCGATGTTTCTGTGGGACGGCCGGCCGCTCGGCCTGACGCCGCTCGCCCGCGACGTCGCGCCCGACGGCAAGAAACACGACGCCGCGTTGGAGAAGCCGGCGTACTCGTCGTGGCGCAAGTCGGTCGAGTTCAAGAAGTCGCGCACCATCGCCGAGAAAGAAAAGTTGACGAGACTGATCGGCCGCGTGCGGGCGGCGGCGGAACTCCCGGGCGTGCTGACCATCGCGGGCCGCGACTTGGCGGCAGGCGAGGAAATGGCGCTGCCGGCCGGCGCTTACCTCGCGCGCACGGAATCGGGAAAACCGTTGCTGGTCGGGGTCTTGCCGAATCAAACGACGACGGTAAATCTGGAACATTCCACTTTGAATAATCCCGAATAATCCATTTTCGGCCTGCTTGACAACCGTCCGAAATACTCCTAGCTTCGCGCCAACTTGATTGGTGTCATGTGCGTTCCGATGGTCCAAATCCCGCTTCCGTGCGCCGGTCGAACGCTGGTCTGACGTCCGGCGCAACCGTTCCGAATTCCCAGCAAACAAGGAGCCGAGGCCATGTATCGTAACGTCGACGAGTTCATGAATGAGTACGTCATCAAACGGAACCCGCAGCAGCCCGAGTTTCACCAGGCCGTGCGGGAGGTCATGCTCTCGATCTGGCCCGTGATCGAACAAAATCCGCGGCACCAGGCGGTGAACATCCTGGAGCGAATCGTCGAACCCGAACGGGTCGTGATGTTCCGCGTGCCCTGGGTCGACGACCAGGGCGTCATCCGCGTCAACAAGGGTTATCGCATCGAGATGAGCAGCGCCATCGGCCCGTACAAGGGCGGCCTGCGCTTTCACCCGAGCGTCAACCTGAGCATTCTGAAGTTCCTGGCGTTCGAGCAGGTGTTCAAGAACAGCCTGACGACGCTGCCGATGGGCGGCGGCAAGGGCGGCAGCGATTTCGACCCGAAGGGCAAGAGCGACATGGAAGTGATGCGCTTCTGCCAGGCGTTCATGATGGAGC
>Ga0181520_10002395_pt1 | contig 34813 bp, 24 predicted proteins | sample PEATcosm2014_Bin_29_FD_132451 | JGI IMG/M metagenome (GOLD analysis project Ga0181520, IMG submission 132451) | Peatland microbial communities from MTU Mesocosm Facility, Houghton, MI, USA - PEATcosm2014_Bin02_30_metaG | ecosystem: Environmental > Terrestrial > Soil > Wetlands > Peat | place...
CAAAGGCCGATTTATAATACGATCTGTAAAATTCACGAATCCCCATTTTGTAATGCTTAAATGCCATTTTCCAAAAACCTTTGTATAATAACATATCGGAAATATCAGTAACAGAAAAATCTTTTTTCGAATAACCTTCCCTTTTGAATGCAAGTACGGCATTCGGCCCGGCCTCAATTCCTCCTTTAACCATTCTTGTAAAATGAACTCCGAGAAACGGAAACCCGGGATGGGGAACAGGATATATTAAATTATTCACTAAATGTTCACTTTCTTTTTTTAACTTATAATATTCACCGCGGAATGGAACAATCCGGAGTTCAGGATCAATATTGCAAACTTTTGCTACACGGTCAGAATATAAACCTGCACAATTGACCACAAATTTTGACCTCACTTCACCGCTTGTAGTATGCAGGACTAAATCGTTACCATCTTTTGAAAGAGAAATAAATCTGCAATTCGTTCTAATCTCCCCTCCATGGTTTAAAATAATTTTTGCGTATGCTTCTGTAACCCGCGTATATTCGACGATCCCGGTTTCAGGCACAAAAAGTGCGTCAATGCAGGAGACGTAAGGTTCACGTTCTTTAACCTCACCAGGTGACAGCCGTTTTAATCCCTTTAGTCCATTTGCATTTCCTTTTTGTTCAAGTTCGTTTAACAGCGGGATTTCATTTTTATTAACGGCAACAATAATTTTTCCACAGCGCTCATACTTTATACCCTCATGTTCACAAAATTTATACATCATCTCCCTGCCGGCAGTACAGTTAATGGCCTTTAGAGATCCTGGTTTATAATATATTCCCGAATGAATTACGCCGCTATTATTGCCTGTTTGATGAGTGGATAACTTTTCTTCCGCTTCCAATAGCACCAGGGAAATATTTTTAATCTTAAGTAAATTTAATGCAGTGGATGTGCCGACGATTCCCCCGCCGATGACTGCAACTTCGAATATTTTGGGACTATCCATATAATTTTTTCAGTATTTAAATAACCAGGCGGATATTTGGAGTAAAATTATATATTCTTCATTTGATATAAAACATAACCGGATAAATTATAGGCTCTTAAATTAGTGTGTTATTGAATATAAAATAAAATTTATGATTGATAAGTTATTGTCGGAAAATTTTATCCATGATGGCGAAGCTGATTGGATTGGAATATGTTTTAATTATGATGTTTCGTAAAGATTGGCTTGTGCCAGAAATAACTTACACTAAATCTCCCGATCGAATCGATGCGACCGCCTAGATGGAACAGACAGGCAGTCTCTTTTATAGAGATGGATTTTGAATGGATTAAAGTTCTGAGTGTTGTGTCGGTTTTTTACCCGGACCTACATCCGGGATACAAACATTTCATCTCAGCAGGATCTTGAAATAGGAATTCTGATAGAAATTGATATGAATAAAAAACAAATAATTACTTTTGCAATAAGTCTTACAATCATAATTGCCGTTTTTATTATATGGATAATAAACGGGACGTATGTTTTTACTCAGACACAAATTCTTATAGAGAAGAAGGACGCTTTATTCGGCACCACCTATAAAGAATGGCAAAATAAATTTATATGGGGATTGGATTTAACACTTATTATTTCTGCCGTAAGCATTATTGCTTCAACAATTTTATTCTTCATATTCAAAGTCAAACGAAAGAGAAAAAATGAAATTAATTCTTAACACATTACTCTTAATTTTAATTTACTGTATTACAACACTGCCGCAAGGTTTTGATGTAAAAGCAAAGGGAACGCAAACATTTTCATTTAAGGACGACAAAGGAAGAAACCAGGCTACATTTCACAGCGTAACGCCTTTTGATGAAGTTGACGGACTGACTACTGCAATAAGTGGACAGGTAACTTTTGATGTTAAAGACATAAAGAATACATTAAAGGGCCAGATATCACTGCCTACAGAATCCCTTAAAACCGGGATAAAAATGAGAGACAAAGACCTAAAAGAGCCCAAATGGCTTGATGCCGAAAAGTATCCGGCAATAATCTACAAAATAAAAAAAGTAACCAACGTTCAAAAAACAGCACCGAATAAACTTACAATAAAAGTAACGGGAGATTTTTATCTGCACGGGGTAACCAATGAAGTCCCGGTAACAGTAACAATAACATATCTTGATGAAAGCGCTGCAACACAAGCCCGCGAACCGGGCGACCTGGTTGGAGTAACGGCTAACTTCAGTATTACTCTATCTAAATTTAACGTACAGAATATGATATTAGGAAAAAGAGTTTCTGATAATATAGATATCGGGGTAAATATTGTTGGTACGAATAAATTTTGAGACATACGAATTTATTAATACGAATTAGGACGAATTATGACGAATGGATTATTGTTAATAATTTGTTAGAATTTGGCGGAATTTGATATTAAGATGGCTAAAATAGGGCACAATTTGTAAAGAAAATGTTACGTAAGTTATTGTATATTATACATTTAACTCTGGCTGTATGGGAGCCAAAACGAATAATGATGTGTTTGGAACCGCTGTTAAATTAATTTCACAACATGTAATTGAGTATGATTATATTTTTGGAATAGAATAATTAATAGAGGTTAGAACTCGTCATGTCTTCCGGGAAACATGTTAAAAAATGGACGAAAATAACATGAAAAATGCCAAATAATGCTAAAAAAGGGACTAAAAATGCACAGGGAAAATAAATTAACTCTTTGTAAAATAATCACTTAATCTTGCCGGAAGAGGGTTTCCCCCTATTTTTAGAATAGTAATGTAACTTATTGAAAACTAAGCATTTAAGCTTTTCCAGGTAATCTATTGATAATTAAGGAGTTAAGTTTAAATGGCACGAAAAATCGTTGCCTATACTGACTGCTGAGTTAATAGAGCGAGCTGATTATTTAAGGTTGAAAAAAAACAAATATTATTATTGGTTTGTAAATTTAAATAGGTAGAAGAAGTTTATGGGTTACTTCGACCTCCCCTTTATCTCATCCCTATTAATTAGCCGAAAATGTGCATCGTTTTTAGTTGACATACATGTTTGAATTGGGACTATTGCCGTTGACAAAGGCTTCCTGCGGCGTAAACCTCGTATCGCTTCGAGATAGGCAGGAAACTTCTTCCGAAAAGTTATTTTTATAGATATATGGGCCTGGGCAAGTTAAATGGCTTTACACTCACACCAACTCCTGTTAAAAAAAGACTTTAAAAAATGTAGAAATTTTTGCAGCTAATTTAATTCAGGTACTATACAGTATGTATTTCAATACGTCAAACAGAATGTCAAATAAACAATTTATTAATATCTTGAAGAAAGTACCTACAATAGGTATATTCAAATTTTATTAGTGCAAAATTAATTATTATAATTTTTTTAATCTACTGTTTTTTGCCAGAGTTTTTAGAATCAAATTATACCAGGACATTTACCTTGTATGCCTAAATGGTTTGAGTTTCCGGAGACGGACAATATTCCGTTGGTTATTTCTCTTATTGATTGTGCTTTAGACAAATGACAGAAAAGCATTACTGTCAGGTGTGTCCAGCTATTTATACCTTTGCTGTGTTCATCTGTTTGGTATTGAGCAACTACTTTGTGAAAAAGATTTCTGTATATCTGCTATAATATTTTACTAAAAAGTGTTATGTATTCAATTGCCCCTTTTTTTTGTTCTACGTAAAGCAAAGATAACTCTTCCGGATCTATTCTGCAGTAGAAGTCATTTTTATTCTATCGTTTTGGACAAATATGGGACAGATATGAAAAATATACTACATTTATAATTAATATCTAAGGAATTATTAGTTGACAGTTTAAAAAAGTTTCAGGATTATTATTATAAGTTGTTTAATAACTTGTTAGAGAAAAAAATATACGTGAAAATTAATATGTCAAAATTATTGTTTCAGTTTACCGGTAAAGGAAGCTGCAAACAATTGGATTTAATAAATAAAAAATATATGGCGATGAACTTTAACCATTATTTTAAATGGAGGGTAATATGTTAATAGAAGAAATCAGAAAAAATATAACTTTGTTTTTAATCTTTTTTGTTGGAACATTATACCCGCAAACATTTAACCGGCAGGACTGGACACATTATGCAAGACTTTCCGGGCACACGCTTGGGTCTGAGAATATAGAAAGTACAATTGAAAAGGCACATAAACAAGGGACTTTTGGTATTGAATTCGATAATGATATAACAGGGAGGTATGATTCCTTTCTAAATCCAGAACAAAAACTTGCGAACATTAAAAAGGCAGCACAGGCCGCACATAAAATTGGAAATTATGCATTCATTTATATTGCAGGATTTGAATGCATCACGGAACATGCAGATAAGCCAGGACACTCTATGTTTAAAGACCACCCGGATTGGGTACAAAGAGATATTAACGGAAAGCCGGCTGTATTTAGTGCGGGTGCATCATTTTGGGTAAGTAAAGGAGAAGAAGATGTATGGATCAGCCCTTATGCCAAAGAATGGCGGCAGCATTATATGGATATAGTTAAAAAGATAGCTGCTACTGGAATTGACGGGATTTATATTGATGTGGCTAATTGGATGTGTAATTATGAGGGGTGGGAAAACAAATGGATAAGCTATGATGACTATTCTGTGAAAGCATTTAAAGAAAAAACGGGAATTGATGCAAGAAAAGATTTTACCCCCGGTGATTTTAATAACCCGGCTTTTCTAAAATGGGTGGATTTCAGAATTCAATCTATAACCGGATTCTTCAAGGAAATATATGCAAATGTTAAATCCGTCAATCCAAACTGCCTTGTAATCCCGGAAATATCTCCATCTGTTGATGCAGATGTTGTAAGGTCAGGTGCTGATGCATATGAAATTCAGAAATATTCGGATGTTATTACACATGAATTTTTTATTAATACAAACACCGGGGCCAAAAGGAATACATTTGACTGGCTGACATATTCTATCGGCATAAATACCTTGAGGGCATTCGATGAGTTCCATGCCAGTTGGCTGTTAAGCTATTCCTGGGACCATGAAAAAAATACCAATGCACGCGATGCCATGAAGCTGCTTTCCTGCACACAGCTTATGGCAGGTGGAAATTATTGGGATGCGCCCGAACATTTAATGGCAGGTTCTAATGATTATTCATTAAGAAAAAAAATATTCAATTGGATTAAAGCCAATGAAGACCTTCTTTATTCCGAAAGAAAGCCTATAAATCCCGTAGGCGTTTACTTTTCGCCTGAAACACGTAATTATTTTATAGATGATTATATAAAATCATATTATGGCATACTTCATCTTTTATTGAATAATCATCTGGAATACCAGGTTCTTACTCCGCGAACCATTAAAGATTTTAAGGGCAGTGTACTCATCCTTCCAGATGCAGCAATACTTTCTGCAAATGAAGCTGATATAATAAAACAATACTATGAAAAAGGCATAAAGTTGATCCTTACCGGTGAAACAGGGTATTATGATTCTGTAAAAACATTACAGAAAGAAAACGGTTTCCTTAATTATTTAAACGCTGTTAAGATTGCCGGCCGCGATTATCTTTATTTACCGGAGTGCCCGGGCAAAAAATATTTTGATAATAAAGACACCGCAGTAATCGTCAGCTTTAATGAACAGTTAAGAAAATTTTTACCCGGCTTTAAGCAAAAGTACGATATAAAGGCATCTAATTTTGTTAAAACTCAAACTGCGGATTTAGGTAATAAAGACTGCATATTTATTACAAATCTAAAGGGGCTGATTGGATATAGTTCATGTATCCCGGCAACTGAAAATAAAATTGAAATAAATTATGAGTCGGCAGAAATGAAAAATATCTATTATATGCCTTATCTCGGCAGCGAACAGAAAATATCCGGGAAGATAATAATTGATAGTGAGGGTAAAAGCATAATAAGCTTTGCTTTGCCTCCGGTTCAGTTCGGGGGAATTATAATAATAGATAAATAATCATTAATGAATACAGTTGAACAATTTTAGTAACAGCTAAATTGTATAATAAATTATTTAGACAGTTGTTATAATTCTTGTTGTAAATAATTGCACACATAGTATGAGATTCTTATCAGTCGATTTAAACCCGATGCGTATGAGCAGGACGACTTGCTTTAGTATAAACATTTGTTATATTTGCGCGTGAATATTAAACACGGATAAAGAAGAAAAATGGAAATAAGTTTTCGTAATATAAATAGCAATAAGCACAGCTTCATGGGATGTTGTACGTGTTGTTTTTTATTTTGGAAGACCTAAAAAATGCTTCAATAGTAATGTTATTTATCTGCAAAGTCTTTCAAAATAAATATGAAAGACTTTTTTGTTTTAAATGGTCATTTGGAAAGCTCTTGGTAATAATGGATAAAAAGATGAAAACAAAAACAGTTTCACCACTAAGACACTGAGAACACGAAGATACACTAAGAAAAAAATTATGATGAAGAGTAATATATATAATATGAATAGCGCTTGTTGTTTAATGCAAGCTTGTTGTACAGGCACAGTATGTTTATGCAAGAATTATAAGAATGAACGGCAAAGTCTTGGTTAAAAAACAAATCATTAAAAAAATAAAAGACCCGCTGTTCTTAAAAAGCAGCGGGTTTTTTGTTATAACACCGAATGTATAGGAATAATTAATGGCAGTAAAAGAATTAACATACGAAGAGATTATCAAAAAAAATTCAAGGGAAAGGCTTAAAGCCGAAAAGATGCCGCTTGATATCATTCAAGAGCTTCCGGACTTAATTGAAAAAGGTTATGAAATAGTCAGCGAGGATGATATCGTAAGGCTGCAATGGTACGGCCTTTATCATCAGAAGCCTAAAACAGGCGGATTCATGATGAGGATTAAAATTCCCGACGGGATACTTACACCAAAAAAAATAAGAACCATCGGTCATATTTCGGAATTATACGGAGCTGGATACGGCGATATAACTACACGGCAGGATATACAACTTCATTCGATCCGTATGGAAAACCTGCCTGATATTTTTCAAACATTAAAAGGTGCCGGGTTAACAACTCTCGGCGCATGCGGTGATGTTGTAAGAAATATAACTGGATGCCCGGTAGCCGGGATCGCGAAAAACGAATTGTTTGATGTAAGGCCTGTAATTGATGAACTGGCAACTTTGCTGACAGGCAACAGGGAATATTCTAATCTACCGAGGAAACATAAAATTACAGTTTCTGCCTGCCCACATCAATGCAACCTTCCTGAAATTCACTGCCAGGCGCTTATCGGAGTAAAGAGAGCAATTAACGGAATAGAAGAATTCGGATTTACCGTCCGGCTTGGCGGCGGACTATCCACTGTTCCAAGGCTCTCCAGGCATCTTGACGTTTTTATAAAATTAAACGAGGTAAGCACATTTGTAAAAGCTGTGCTTGATGTATGGAAAAACGACCTGACTTACAGACGGTCAACAGTAAAAGCCAGAATAAAATTTATGATAGACGATCTCGGCATAGAGGAATTCAGGAAAAGAATAGAAGAGGTTTTGGGATATAAGCTTGATGATTTTACAAACCGCCCTAAACCGGAAGAAGAAACAGACCACCTGGGAATAAATGACCAGAAGCAGGAAGGATTGGTTTATATCGGCCTACCTGTTGCTTCGGGAAGATTAACCGGCCTGCAAATGATAAAACTTGCAGACCTGGCTGAACAGGAAAACGGCGACGTAAGACTTACACGGCAGCAAAATTTAATTTTAGCAAACATAAAAAAAGAATACGTTGACTACGTATTAAGTTCCGCAGAACAAATCGGTTTAGATATAAAAAGAAATCTGCTGGGTAAGGGAATTGCATGCACGGGCGAGCCATTTTGCAATTTTGCAGTTGCAGAAACAAAGCAACGCCTGCTTGATATTATTGAACATCTTGAAAAGACAACCGGAAGCCGGGAAGAAAATCTGCGAATAAATCTTGACGCCTGCCCGCATGCATGCGGCCATCACTGGATCGGAGATATAGGCCTGATGGGGACTACTGCAAGAACAGCAGACGGCGAGAAAATTCCCGCTTACGATATTATATTACGCGGAGGCCGGCATGAATCGGCAGCAATAGGAAAACCTGTCGGCAGAAGAATACCCGCGGAGAATGTAAAGTATGCACTTGAAAGGTTAATAAAAGTATACCAGAAGGAAAAACTTAAAGAAGACTCTTTTTTTAGTTTTCAAAATTTCTGTATTAAAAATGACGACGCCCGGCTTCAAAAAATAATTGACGGTACGGATGCAGGTGTTTAAAAAAATAACTATTGAACGGACAGGACTATGAGTAACGAAAACAAATCCATTATGCTTGATGAACTGGAAATAGGCGAACTTGCTGTTGAATACGACGATAAAGACCCGCAGGAATTAATTGAGTGGGCTGTTGAGAAGTTTGGTTCCAGGCTTGCGATTATAACAAGCTTTCAATCGGAGGGAATGACCTTGCTGGATATGGCCTATAAAATAAAACCTGATATTAAAATAATTACCGTAGATACGGGCAGACTGGGTGAAGAATCTTATACATTTATCGACGAGGTAAGAGATCATTACGGGATTAACATTGAAGTGAGATACCCGGATACGACAGAAGTAGAAAAATTTGTTGCTACAAATGGAGTAAATTCATTTTATAAAAGTGTTAATTCCAGGCTGCTCTGCTGTCAGGTAAGAAAAGTAAGACCGCTTCAAAAAGCTTTAGACGGGTTTGATGCATGGATTACGGGATTGCGACGGGACCAATGGGCATCAAGAGTAAATATAAGAAAAATAGAACTGGACCACGATCACGGTGCAATTGTAAAACTTAATCCTTTAGCGGATTGGAGTGAAGAAGAAGTGGAAGAATATACTGCTTTAAATAATGTACCACGCCATCCTTTGTATGCAAAAGGTTACACAAGTATAGGATGCCAGCCTTGTACAAGAGCAATAAATCCGGGCGAAGAGTCACGGGATGGAAGATGGTGGTGGGAAAAAGATGCACCAAAGGAATGCGGGATGCATTGCAGCATTGAAACAGGCGGTTTTGAACATGAGCTGAAGGCGCTGCTGGGAGATGGACGATAGGAATGAATGAGTGAACGGATAATGGAATTTGCTGAGGTTTTCTAAAATTAGTCGCTTCAACAAACCCCTACACTCCGGATAGGGGGTTTTTAGATTTTCTTCCGGGTTAAAATGCAGTGATACTTTAATAATATAGAAGGTATATATGCTTGAAATTAATAATGACGAAAAAGAAATAATACGGGAAGAGATAAGTATTCTCTCAAAGAAGACTGCCGTAAATGAAAAAACAAAGAATGAATTTGAAAACCTGATAAGTGCGATTGAGAGTCAAAATATCGATGACACACAATTATACTTATTAAGCAAGGTATTGGAATTATTATTAAGCTCGGGTGAGATCAGAAGAAAATACAGTTATGTGGATGAGCAAAAAATATTCAGACTTTATGGGAAAACACCCACAGGCAAGAAGCAAAAAGATAATATCGATAAACTGAACAAATCGCTAATGATACTTCAATCTCAAAAGATAGAAAGCATTTCATTCTCCCTTAATTTACCAGGAGTTTACGGCATTGCGATAAAAACAGATGAAGGCGAGATCTCATTGAATATAAATCAATCAGGAATCTATGCCGATAAACTTGAAGTGGAGATTTAACAGAAGAATCATGAAAGAATTTAAAACAAACGGAAAAGTTTATTTAGTTGGCGCGGGACCGGGCGATCCGGAATTAATCACGCTGAAGGGTTATGAAATTTTAAAAAAAAGTGATGTGATTATATTTGACGGATTAGTCAACCAGGAATTACTGCGGTATACGTCAAAAGATTCAATTAAGATTTTTATCGGAGAATCAAGGCATGAAAACCGGATTACACAGGATGAAGTTAATAATTTAATGATTTTTTATGCTTCACAAAATAAAATTATTGTGCGGCTTAAAGGCGGCGACCCGTTTATTTTCGGAAGAGGCGGTGAGGAAGCAATTGCACTTAATAACGCAGGTATTGAATGGGAAGTTATACCTGGAATTTCATCCGGAATTGCAGCCCCGGCTTATGCAGGAATTCCGTTAACACACCGCGGGGTTTCTTCGAGTGTTGCATTTATTACCGGGCACGGGTGCGGTTCAAAAGATAAACTGGTAGATATTAAAAAGATTGCTTCATCGGTAGATACGCTGGTGATATTTATGGGAATCGGAAAGCTTTCAATAATTGTCAATGAATTATTAAACAACGGCATACCTGAATCCACACCGGTTGCAATTATAGAAAAAGGTACATGCAGCGATCAAAGGATATTAATTGGAACGCTGGAGAATATTTTAAATCTTAGCGTGGATATAAAATACCCTGCCCTGATTATTATAGGTGAAGTGGTAAAACTACGTGAAGAAATGTTACAACAGCCGGTGAGCTTGAATAAATCAAATGAACTTTTCCATAACTACAAGGATTTTAATGAAGTACTTACCTATATATCTTGATTTAAAAGACAGGGATATTTTAGTAGTCGGGACCGGGCACGAAGCCGAGCCAAAAGTTTTACAGTTTCTTCAAGCAGGCGCAAAGGTAAAACTAATTTCCGAAACCCGGCCGGTTTATATAAACGAATTTGATGCGTACAGTAATTTCATTTTCGAGCAAAGAAATTTTTCCATATCCGATATGAAAGATATCTGGCTTGTCATTTCAACTCTGGCAGACAGATCTCTAAACGAATACATATTCGAAACTGCAACGGAAAGAAAAATATTCTGCAATGTGGTTGATGTTACCGATTTGTGCTCTTTCATTTTTCCTGCTATAGTATCGCAAGGCGATATTAACGTAGCCATATCAACAAGCGGAACAAGTCCTGCGTTAGCTCAAAAAATAAAGAGCGAAATAGCGAATTTAATAGGACCGGAATACGGAGCGCTTGCCGGTATTTTGGGCAGAGAACGGAAAGAAATACTAAAACAGATTCCTAATAAAAAAGAACGCACTAAACTGTTTCAACGTTTAGTTAATTCAGAGGCTATTCAACTGTTAAAGCGCAATCAGAATTATGAGGCAGAAATTCTTATAGCACAGATTATTGAAAAAGAACTTAAAGGAATTGTTGTCTGAATTAGTTTTGCAGCTTTTAAATCCCCGGCATAAATGCCGGGGTTACTTTAAATATCATTTATGTAACATAAATAAATAATACATGAGCAATTCAGCAGGAGACAAGCAAGCAAATTTATTTTGGTTTAAGACCAGAGTGACAATGCATAAGAGAGAGGAATTAAACGGGCATAAGAGTTTATGCGTCTGGCTTACAGGCCTTTCCGGAAGCGGTAAATCGACACTTGCCAATGAACTTGAATATATGCTCCATCAAAGGGGAATAAGAACATATTTGCTTGACGGAGATAATGTAAGGTACGGATTAAATAAAGACCTGGGATTTGAAGACAAAGACAGGAAAGAAAACATCCGGCGTGTGGGAGAGGCGGCCAAATTGTTTGTTGATGCAGGCATGGTGGTAATTACTTCTTTTATTTCACCATTTAAAGTAGACCGCGAAATAATACGGAAAAAATTTCCTGAAAATAAATTTATCGAAGTGTTTGTTGATTGTGACCTGTATACTTGTGAAAAACGCGATCCAAAGAATTTATATAAGCAAGCAAGAGCAGAAAAGATAAGTGCGTTTACAGGAATCAGTTCGCCGTATGAGGAACCAGATTCACCGGAGCTTCACATATTTAACGGAAGCGACACGGACATTTCAAAGAATGTAAAAATTATTTTTAATCTGATATTAAAATTGGTCAAGACAGAGGAAAGGTTTGTATAAAGAATCCACATTCCGTTCAATCTTAAAAACTCCAAGGATCAGGAAAGCCTTTGGGGTTTAAGTCCTTAATAAGATTAGTGGGATTGAATTAAATTAAAAATATATATTCAAAATGTGAGGCTCACCTTTAAGGTGAACCTCACATAAAAGTAAAAAGGTTAGTAAAAATTTATGGATCATTTAGAACAACTTGAGAGTAAGAGCATATTTATTCTGCGGGAGGCTTATGCCAATTTTAAGAACCTGTGCATGCTTTGGTCAATTGGAAAGGACAGTACCGTATTGTTATGGCTTGCACGGAAAGCATTTTTCGGACATGTTCCCCTGCCGTTAGTGCATATTGATACAAGCTATAAGATACCCGAAATGATTGAATACAGGGATAAACTTGCTAAAGACTGGAAACTGAACATGGTATACGGACAAAATTCCGAAGCATTAAACAACAAAAAAACATTTCCCGACGGCAATGTTGACAGGATTACCTGCTGCAATTTATTAAAAACCACGGCACTGAAAAGTACTTTAAGCGGAGTTAATCCCAGGTTCAGATTTAATCATTCGACAAATAAATACGAACGGGATTTAAATACAGAACCGTTCACCGGTGTGATTGTAGGCGTCCGTGCTGATGAAGAAGGAAGTCGTTCCAAGGAAAGATATTTTTCACCACGCGACCTGGAAAATCAATGGGGTGTTGACGATCAGCCGCCTGAATTCTGGAATCAATTTAAAACCGATTTTGCCCATGGAACACATCTTAGAATTCATCCTTTACTGGACTGGACGGAATTAAATATATGGGAATACATTGAAAGAGAAAACATACCGATGGTTTCGTTATATTTTGACCAGGGCAACGGTACACGCTACCGGTCACTCGGCTGCGCACCATGCACGAAACCAATCGATTCGATATCCAAAAATGTTAAAGAAATAATTGAAGAATTAAAGAGCGGCAAACTAAAAAATATTGCCGAAAGATCCGGAAGAGCCCAGGACAAAGACGACGGCGGAAGCCTGGAGACGTTAAGAAGACAAGGTTACATGTAATAAAATTTATCTATTTCCGCGGCGGAGTAAAGTATAATTTATGAAAGAACAACTAAATATAGTAATCGTAGGACATGTTGACCATGGGAAAAGCACCATTATAGGCAGGTTACTTGCAGATACAAATTCTTTGCCTGAAGGCAAGCTTGACCAGGTAAAGGCTATATGCGAATTTAATTCCAAACCGTTTGAATATTCTTTTTTACTCGACACACTGAAAGACGAGCGGTCGCAGGGGATAACCATTGATTCAGCAAGAATATTTTTTAAAACCGAGAAAAAAGATTTTATAATTATCGATGCACCGGGGAATATTGAATTTTTAAAAAATATGATATCGGGAGCTTCGCGCGCAGAGGCGGCATTACTCGTAATAGATGCAGCGGAAGGAATACAGGAAAACTCCAGGCGTCATGGGTACATGCTGTCAATGCTCGGTATAAAGCAAGTTGCAGTTGTAATTAATAAGATGGACTTAGTTAACTATGATGAATCAGTTTTTCAAAGTATTGCTAAAGAATATGAAAAATTTTTAAAAGAAATAGACCTGATACCGTTCGGTTTTATACCGGTAAGCGGAAGGGACGGCGAAAATATTATTTCAAGAAACGGACGTTTAAAATGGTTTGAGGGAAACACATTAATAGATTTACTAAATAACTTTAAAAAAGGAGCTGACCTGAACCATAAACCATTCAGAATGCCGGTTCAGGATATTTATAAATTTACGAATGACGGCGATGACAGGAGGATTATCGCCGGCAACGTTGAGAGCGGAGAGGCCATGGTGGGTGAAGAGGTGATATTCTATCCTTCGGGCAAGAGGAGCAGGATAAAATCAATTGAAGGGTTCAATTCAGCAGAACAGATGAAAGTAAGTTCCGGATATTCAACAGGTTTTACTTTAGAAGATCAAATTTATATTAAAAGAGGCGAAATAGCGGTTAAGGCAAATGAAAAGAGCATTAACATTTCCGATAAAATTAAAGTAAGCCTTTTCTGGCTGGGACGCTCCCCTTTTGTTAAAGGAAAAGAATATTATTTTAAACTCGGCACCTTAAAAGTAAGCGTCAAACTTCACCGGATTTTAAAAATTATCAATGCATCAGATCTCAGCATACTTCAAAACAACGATGCAATAAATCTTCACGACGTGGCAGAATGTATTTTAACTTTAGGACGGCCGGCGGCATTTGATACGGTAGACAATATTGCATCAACCAGCAGGTTTGTAATTATAGATAAATTTGAAATTTCCGGGGGCGGGATTATCCGTGAAGCAATAGACGATAAATATACACAAGTTAGGGATAAAGTAGTTGAACGAAATTTTAAATGGGAAAAGAGTATAGTTTCCGACAGAGCCAGGGCAGAAAAGTATAATCAAAAATCTATTTTAATACTATTCAGCGGCTCCAGGGATTCACTTAAAAAAGAAATAGCCAAAAAATTAGAGACCAAACTATTTGCCGACGGCAAGTTTGTTTATTTTTTAGGAATAGGAAATCTTAAATACGGGCTTGATGCGGATATAAAAGTAAACGAAAATCACAGGGAAGAACATTTCAGAAGATTATCGGAAGTTTCTCATTTACTACTGGATGCCGGGCTTATTTTAATAGTTACGGCAAGCGATATAACCAACAACGACCTGGAAATAATGAAGACGATAATAAACCCGGATAAGATATCTACAATATGGGTGGGTAACGATGCTCCACCCGGACTACCTTGCGATTTTGCATTATCAGACGATATAAAAGTAGATGATTCCGTAAATATTGTAGTAAAAGAACTTGAGGAGAAAGGGATTATTTTTAAACCCTGACATACGAATTTTCGCGAATTAGGACAAACTTGCCGGCAGGCAGGCAGGTTTTCACGAAGAAAAAATAATTGTTAGAGTGATGAGATTTAAAAAGGTATTCTAAATATTATTGCTTCGATTAACCCTTTCAACGAGGGGAATATTAGAAGTATAATTTTATTAAGAGGGCGGCGGTTAAGCCGCCCTGATAAAATTAAGGAATTAAAGGGGTATTCAATTTATTCAGATCGGCGTGTAATTCTTTTTCAGTAAGGCGATGCTCTACTAATTTACCCGACAGATATGAATCATAAGCACTCATATCAAAATATCCATGACCGCTTAAATTAAAAAGAATTGTTTTGGGGGTACCTTCTTCCTTCGCTATCAAAGCTTCTTTTACCGCACAGGCAATTGCATGAGTTGATTCGGGAGCAGGAATGATTCCCTCTGTTCTTGCAAATTTTATTCCCGCATCAAAACATTCAAGCTGATGAAAGTCCTGAGCTTCAATTAATTTATCTTTTAGCAACTGGCTGACTAAAGCTCCGGCTCCATGATAGCGTAAGCCACCTGCATGAATAGATTCGGGAATAAACGTATGCCCGAGAGTATACATTGGAATTAATGGAGTAAAACCGGCAGTATCGCCGAAATCATATCTGAACTGTCCTTTTGTAAGTTTAGGACATGATGAAGGTTCTGCAGCAATACATCTTACTTTTTTACCTTCGCGGAAATTTAGTCCAAGAAACGGGAATGAAATACCGGCAAAGTTTGATCCGCCGCCGAAGCAACCGATTACTACATCGGGGAAATCCTGAGCCAATTCAAATTGTTTTATTGATTCAAGCCCGATCACCGTCTGGTGCATAAGCACATGGTTTAAAACGCTGCCGAGAGAATATTTAGTATTTCCTGCGGTAATAGCTCTTTCAACAGCTTCTGAAATTGCAATGCCGAGACTTCCAGGAGAATTGGGGTCTTCCGCAAGAATTTTTCTTCCTGATTCAGTTGTATTTGTAGGGGATGAAAATACTTTAGCTCCCCAAACATTCATCATGAATTTTCTGTAAGGTTTCTGATCATAACTTACCTTAACCATATAAATTTCAAGATCTATACCAAAATGATTACAGGCAAAACTTAATGCGCTTCCCCACTGTCCAGCTCCAGTTTCGGTAGTTAATCTTTTAACTCCTTCTTTCATATTATAGTATGCCTGCGGGACGGCAGTATTGGGTTTATGAGAACCGGCAGGGCTGCCGCCTTCATACTTATAATAAATTTTAGCAGGAGTATCCAGAAGTTTTTCAAAAGCATACGCCCGGTAAAGCGGACTAGGCCGCCACATTCTATAAATATCTCTTACCTCTTCAGGAATGCCAATCCATCTTTCCTTAGATACTTCCTGTTTTATCAATTCCATTGGAAAGAGAGGAGCTAAATCCTGGGGACCAACCGGTTGCAACGTTCCCGGATGAAGCGGCGGTAAAGTAGGGTTAGGCATATCTGCCTGAATATTATACCAATTTTCGGGTATTTCTTTTTCAGCTAATAAAAATTTTTTTAACTTTTCCATAGAACCTAGGTGTTTGTTATTAGAAATAATTATTTATTTAAATATTCTTTTAGATGGAAGATAAAAGTTTGAAGATTATACAGAAAGATTTTTTGATCTTTCCCTCCGAACTCAGATGTTTGCTGAAACGGATGGTAAACTAATTCTTATCTTTATTCAATATGCAAATTTTTAACTGCTTTAAACATAAAGAAAATTTTAATAAAAATATTCTATAAAAATAAATTTTCACCTGAGTGAAATATTAATCGTGAATAAGGATTTACATTAATACTAATTTACACGAATTAGGACGAATTTTCATTAATACGAATTTGCACGAATTAAGACAAACCTGCCGGCAGGCAGGCAGGTTTTCACGAAGAGGAAATAATTGTTAGAGTAATAAGATTTAAAAAGGTTTTTTAATATTATGGCTTCGACAACCGTGCCAACCGGGAGGCAGGCCATACGCCCCTCGCCAGAGGGATTTTTGTATTGCTGCAAGAGACGGGGCATAGTTGCCACTATGTGGCCCCATCTTTACGAAAAAAAAATATTTTATTGTTATAACATGAACCGAAGCTCATTCAAATAGTGTTAATGCCAGAAAATGTTATTATTTTTTTAATGGCTTATGCTGGAGATCGGGTTGAGCCATTCACGTTTCAGCATTGAGTATACCATTAAGTCCGTATATTTGCCGTTTAAATTTTGTCCTTCTCTTTCAATTCCTTCAAATGTAAAATTAAGCCGTTTAGGAATCCCTTTGCTTTTTTCATTACCGGCGGCACATTTAATAACGATCCGGTTAAATTCTAAATCAAGAAAGGCATAATCTATACAACACTTGCATGCTTTTGTCATAATTCCTTTACCCTGATATTGTTCTCCAAGCCAATAACCAATTTCAACCGCCATATTAATTTTATCGCCGTTATGCAAATCGATAACACCTGCAAGATTATCCTTATGTCTAATTTCCAAAACGGATCTACCGGAAAACATATCCCTATTCAAAACAGACTGGATATAATTTATAGTATCATCCAAATGTTTAGTGTCTTCTACCCATGCAAGCCATGTTCTTAAATAATCGCGGTTAGAATTAATTAAGTTAAACAAATTATTTGCAGAATTTAATTCCAATTCTTTCAGATATGTATCGTCATCTAATTTAATTAAAGACATTATAAAATATTACCGAATTATTTATATTATAATATTATGAAAACATGAAATAATACAAATGAAATTTACTTATTATTTAAATATATTTTGTATTATGTTTTGTAAAAATATTATTTAATAATTAGCTGTACAGCGGGTTCCATCATTTAGTTACAACTAATTTGCCGATAATCTTTAGAGAAGAGAGGTCGTGATGAAGGAATTTATGTTAAAGCTTTGTGTGTATAATACATGGGCAAACGACAGTTTAATCCAATGCCTCCGCAGCCAGGATATTTTTGATGAGCCCGTAATGAAATTATTATCACATATAATCCTATCGGAAAATTTCTGGATGGCACGGTTAAAAACCGAAGATACTTCTAATAAGAATTTTTGGAAACTACTAAATATATCCGAATGCTACCGGACCGCTCATGAAAATTCAAAGGCTTATTCTGATTATATAAAAGAGAAATCGGATATTGATTATGAAAGATCGGTAACTTATAAAAATACGCAGGGAGTTGAGTATACTAATTCAATCGAAGATATATTAACGCATGTTTTCTTTCATTCATCTTACCACAGGGCACAGGCTGTTAAAGAAATTAAGAAGCTTGATAAAGAACCTGCCTATACGGATTATATTCATTATGTAAGGGAAATTAAAAGTTTAAGGTAAAATTATTATGTAGGGAGTTTTATCTTACAAGAATATTATCAACAATGGATAACGAACTAGTAAAACTGTTAGAGCAGAGGCTTATTTAATTAATATTAAGTTAACAATTTAATGTTAGGAGTGGTAAGTAGTTGAAACGACTTTTTTTATTTGGAGGAATATTCATTCCCACGAATTTCGTGGGCTGCTTTTGCATTAAATGAAAAGCGTAACAATAGATACGAGTTAAATACAGGATATTGTTCCTTAACAGGATGGTCAGGTAAAACAATTTTTATCATTTGGAGGAATATTTTTTTACACGGAGAGACCTAAATCCAGGTATACGTTTTTTTGCAAAAGCACAGAGAATTTTTTCATATATAAAAGTAACGGAAATATAATTCTACAGAATATGAATAAAAACAATTGCAGAGGTTTTCTAAATATAATCGCTTCGACCCACCCCTACACCCCTCCCCAGAGGGGATTTTTTGTAGTGATTGCAATATTTTAATTTGCGGATTCTTTCAGAACGATATTTTTTAGTGTATTGATCCACATGGGATGATCGTTTAAGCTTTCTACGAGCTGAATTTTTTCTCCGCCATGTTTTTTAAACAAATCCTGATATTCAATTTCAATTTCAACTATAGTCTCAAGACAATCTGCAACAAATGCGGGACTGAATACGAGAAGCTTTTTTGCCTTCTCGTTTGCTTTCTGAATTATTACTTTATCAGTAAATGGTTCAAGCCAATTTTTATCAAGCCTTGACTGGAAACAAACTGTATATTTTTCTTTTGAGATATTAAGCTTTCCGGCTAATAACCTTGTAGTAGCATAACATGAAGCTTTATAACAAAATTTATTATCACGGGTTATTTCATTTTCACAATTATGCTCTGTACATTTCTTTCCGTCGACATAAACTTTATCAACCTGCCTGACGGGTAAACCATGATAGCTGAATAAAACGTGATCGTATTCATCCACATTATATTTTTTTGCTATTTCGACAAATGAATTTATAAAATCTTCATTGTCATAAAACTGACCTACAAATTTTATTTCCGGAATTACCCACCATTTGCTTATTATTTTCATGACTTTATCAAATACAGAGCCTGTAGATGCCGATGCATATTGCGGAAAAAGAGGTATAATAATTAATTTTTCATGCTGCATTTTCCTCATCTTTTCCAATACCATATCGAGAGAGGGATGCTGATATCGCATTGCAAGTTCAACATCATAACCGTTACCTAATTCAATTTGCAGTTTTTCCTGAATTTTTTTCCCATAGATTAAGAGAGGCGAACCTTTATCCGTCCAGAGCCGGCGGTAAATTCCTGCCGACTTAGGAGCCCTGAAGGGCACTATGATAATATTCACTAAAAATTTTCTTAGCAGCCAGGGAAGATCTATAACGCGGGGATCATTTAAAAATTCAAAAAGATATTTTCGTACATCGGGAACGGAAGGGCTATCTGGCGTGCCCAAATTCACGAGTAAAACACCGGTTTTTGATTTCATAATTCTCTCGATTTATTTTCAGATAATAAATACTTTTGCGATATCAACGAGTAATGACGGTTGATTTAAAAGCGCAGTAGTAAACAGTCTGCCTAATGTTCTTTTAGATTTTGGAACTTTATTGAAAGAATGCGCTATAGTATTAAATTTATCATCGTTGAAATTATAAATACCATTTTTAATTCTTTCAAAAGTTTCATGACGTTTGCCAAGCCTATCATGCCATGCCTTATCATAGGTTAAAATATGATCCGGTTTATTTGACTTAACTGATTCGCCGGCTATTCTGCCTGCGATACTGCCGCCGATCATTCCGCTGGCAATGCCGCCGCCGCTCAATGGATTAACCTGCCGGGCTGCATCGCCTGCCAACATGATCCCGGGCGCAGAAATTTTATCGAGTGTTACAGTACTTGGGACGCCGCCGGCGATTGAAGTAAGAACGGGTGCATCAGGATAATTATTCATCATAAAATTATTTAAATAAGATAATGCAGACCTTTTTTTCCCGATCATACCGCTTACACCAAGTCCTATATTAGCGCTGTTTTGCCCTTTTGGAAATATCCAGAAGTAACCCCCCGGCGCATATTCTTCACCAAAGTAAAAGTACAAAGTATTAGAATTTAAATTTATATTATTTGCAGTAATCTGCACGCAACATTCCATATCGCGGAAGTGGATATGTGTTTTCAATCCCGCCCACCTTCCGACCCTTGACTCGACGCCGTCGGCGCCTATTACAATTTTAGACCTGAGTTCTTTTTGTTCACCGCGGAATTCATATTTTATCCCGGCAACTTTATCATCTTCAATAATTAATCCGTTTACATAAGCCCGGGTTAATATTTCAGCACCGGCATTAGCGGCAGTTTTTGCAAGCTCATAATCGAATATTCTGCGTTCCAGTACATAGCCGGCATCATCAAATTCAACAATTACTTCGGTACCGTCTGGAGAATTTAAAGAAAACTGTCTTATGCGTGCGGCAATCCATTTATCATCTGAAGGAATAAATTCCTCCACACCAGCTTTACTTACAGCTTCACCGCAGCGGACAGGATAACCAATATCCCTGTCTTTCTCCAGCATAAGGACCGAAACGCCCTGTTCTGCCGCGAACCTTGCGGCCATTGATCCGGCAGGCCCGGCCCCGGCAACGATTATGTCATAATTTGTTTTCATTTATAAATAAGATTATACTAAAATACCATCCCGATTAAATTTTATAACTTCTATAGGACAGCTCCACACGCACTTAGAACAATTAGTACACCGTTCATCAATAATAAAGATCTCAGCTTCTTTCAGTTCTATTGCATCTTCCGGGCAGATGCCCACGCAGCATCCGCAGAAGTCGCATTTATTCGGAAGAATTTCTATCATCAATATGCCGTTTTTCGCCTGCCGATACATAATTATATTATAAAAATTAAGATTAAATGAAATATATTTATATTAATAAAAAGAAAATGTTAGCTAAATCTCCGGAGTTTATTTTCCGCCTAATTCTTTTTTAATCTCCTTTACCCGGTCTTCGAGATCTCTTTTTGCCTTAATGAGACTATGAATTTCCTCTTCAACCGTGGTTTGTTTCATTTTCTCGTCATTAGCTGCGATCCGGTAATTTATTTGTTCGACTTTAAATTTAATTACAGTATCTCTTGCAATCTTTTGAAGGTTTATCCCTGCATCTTCACCTGGAAATATATCTTCCCAGTTGTTGCTAATTTCATATTTATTAAATATCAATTCATGCACATAGGATTGAAGCTCTTCATCTTTAATTTTGTCTATTAAAGCACTTGCAATAATTTCCTCACCTTTTTCCAAAGAGTTGTAAACAATTTCGGCTAATTGAATATGCCGACCAATTAAAAATTCATCAACGGGAATCTGATCCGAAATAAATCTGACAACATCTTCATTACCTTCATAAAGGAGGCCGATAATTTCTTTTTCAAGATTATAGCCCATTGGCGTTGTGTTCTTAATATTTTTTGCAGGAAGTGATCCGTCTTTCTTTAAGAGTGCCCTATCCCGTATTCTTTCTTCGTTAGTTACCATTTTTCCCAGAGAGGAGATTGCCTTTTCCAGTTCATCTTCAAGAATTTTTTCACGAAGATTAAATTTCTTTGCTATAGTTTTAACGAGGAGGCTTCTTTTCAATTCATCATTTATAATAGCAACTGGTTTAACAAGTTCTCTAATTGCAAGTGCAGTTTTGGATGAATCTTCAAACATCCCCTGAGCTTCATAATAAGCAGATTGATATTCCAAAAAGTTCCGCGCTTTTTTAATCACATCATCAAATTTTTCCGGACCGAAATTATTTACATACGAATCAGGGTCTTCGCCGGCAGGCAAAGATGCAATTTTAATTTCCATATCTTTACGGAGAAGCAGTTCAATACTTCTCATAGAAGCTTTTATACCGGCAGTATCGGCGTCAAACAGCAGTACAACATTTTTTGTATAACGGGAAAGCAGTTGAACCTGTTCTTCCGTAAGGGCAGTACCTGAGACTGCCACAACATTTTTTATTCCTGCCTGGTGTAAAGAAATTAAATCCATATAGCCCTCGACAAGAATTGCTTTATCGAGCTTTCGAATTTCATCTTTGGCAAAAGAGAGGCCGTATAGAATTCTGCCCTTAGTATAAATACTTGATTCCGGCGAGTTGAGATACTTTGCGTTATTGGCATCTTTGCCTTCCAATATTCTGCCTGCAAATGCAACAACGCGGCCGTTGGGGGAAAATATCGGGAAAATTATTCTACCGGAAAACCTGTCGTATAATCTTCCGTCTTTACTCTGTCCGATAAGTCCCAGGGAGACTGCCCTTTCCAGGTCAAGTTTTTTATCCTGCGCATAAGCAACAAAATTATCCCATCCCGGCAAAGAATACCCCAATCCGAATTTGCGCATGGTTTGAAGTTTCACTTTTCTTTTCTGAAAATAATCACGCGCAATTTCCCCATCCGAATGTTTTAAAAGATTATCGGAGAAAAATATTGCTGCTTCAGTATTAAGATCATATAATATTTCCTGTTCTCTTTGCCTTTCCGATGAAGCTTCTTCGCCAGATTCAATAGTTATTCCATACCGCTGAGCCAACTCCTGCACTGATTCAATAAAGGATATTTTTTCATACTCCATAATGAACTTGAAGACATTTCCGCCCGAATGGCAGCCGAAGCAGTGGTAGATTTGCTTATCCTCACTTACCGTAAACGATGGAGTCTTCTCATTATGGAACGGGCATAGCCCTGTAAAATTTTTCCCCCTTTTTCTTAATTGGACATATTCCGATATTATATCCACAATATTTGAAGCAGAGCGGATTTCTTCGATTTTATTTTCGGATATTCTCATAAATAAATAATAATAGCTACTACAATATTAAAATAACTACAGCGGTAATTTAGTATGTATTACAACTCACTCAACTAATTTAATAAAATTAGCTGAGAAGAATTTATATTAAATTTGTGAAAAAAGACCAACACTTTAAAACTTAAAAATAAAAGATCCCACTGTTATCCATTAGCCTGCAAAATTATAATGTGAGACAATAAAATGGAAATAGGAATTGAAACTTCTGCATTAAGTACAAAGTATACCGGAACGAGCAGGTATATCCGTTGTATTATTGAGCAGCTTAACGCAACCGGACACAAACCGGCGTCCTTCTCCCCCACCGAGCGGATTGGTGGAAATGTATTTGCAAACAGATTATTAAAATTAAGCAAAGGCGGAATTCAAAGGCACCTTTACAGAGATTTTTTCTTATCAGGAGATATGAAAAAGGTAAAGACAGACTGTGGAATTTTTCCCAATTATTTTATGCCGGTACAATTTCAAAAACCATCAATAATTATCATACATGACCTTTCGTTTATAACGCATCCGCAATTCTACTCAAAACCTTTTGTTGTTTATTACACAAAGCGGATGAAAAAAACACTGGCAAATAACCCAATTATTGTTACTGTGAGCGAAAATTCAAAAGAACAAATTCATAGATATTTAGGGATAAACAAAGAAAATATATTTTTAATTCAGGCATATTCCAAGTTCAAACGCAGTTTAGGGAATTCATCCGGGTCACAGAATAAGCGGCCATACTTTCTCTACGTAGGGCATGTTGAGCCAAGAAAAAACTTACAATTTTTAATTGAAAATTTTTTAAGTTGGAAAGAAGAAAGAAGAATTGACATCAGCCTGACTATTGCAGGTGAGATTTGGATAAAATCTTCTTCGGTTAAAATGCTTTTAATCAAATACAAAAATCATCCCGATATTAAATTTACCGGGTACGTGGAAGAAGAAATTTTACATAAATTATACTCTAATGCGTCAGGGTTTGTGCATACGAGTTTTGTTGAAGGATTCGGCTTCCCGGTTTTGGAAGCAATGCAATATAACCTGCCAATTGTCTGTTCACGCGGCACCGCTACCGAAGAAATCTCAAGCCCCGGTTCAGTGTTAATTGATCCTTACAGTGATAAAAGTTTAGAAAAAGGACTTGACCGTATTTATTCCATGTACTTATCAAAAGAAGATGCAAACTATACGATCAGATATTCGCCTGAGCTTATGAGTAATCAATTAAATACTGTTCTGGATAAAGTAAAAGACAATCTAAACGGGCATTTTACTAACTATCCACAGAACACAGAAGATACAAAAGAGGCTGTAGAGAAGACTCTTCTTTATGCAAGCCTTTTTCACAGCGGTATAAGGAGGGATAATCTCTTAAAATCAATTTTCAATATAAAAACCTCCGAGAAAGTGCTGGAATCAGCACTTAGCAACCTGATAATTGATAAAGCAGTATCAATTAGAGATAATACCGTTTATTTAAACTCATACAAAAAAGCTTTTTACAATAAAGACAGGCAAAACAAACAATTAAAGAAATCATTATTATTTTTAAAATTTTTAAAGGCTTTTCCTCTGATATCCGTAATTTCATTCAGCGGAGGGACGGCACATTACGGTATAAATCATCACGATGACATAGACCTGTTTATCATTACAAAACCAAACTGCGTATACCCGGTTTATGCAGTAGTTCACCTGTTCTCTGTTATTTTCGGATTGCGAAAAGTTATATGTGCCAATTATTTAATCGACGAAAACAATCTTGAAATAAATTCACCCAGGGATTTTTACACGGCACACCAGGTAATTTCATTAGTACCATATAAAAACATGCAGGGATTAAACAATTTTTTTTCCAGGAACAACTGGATAAATAAATTTTTCCCAAATTTTGAATACGGCGACTGCAACATTAAACCCGCTTTTAAGTTTTTCAAAATTTTTATCCCCTTCAACATTTTAATAATGTCTTTTTATAAAAGATTATACAGCGATAAAATATTAAGAGACAGGACAGAATCCCTTAAACTTGGGCGTAATTATTTAAAACTTCATACAAATGATCACAGGACCAGGATAACATTATTGTTTGAAAATGAATGGAAGCTATACCTTGAAAAGAAGAGTGAATACAATACAAAGATTATTACTACCGAGAATTCAGGACACAGGGAAACTGCTAGTGCGGGCATTATGCTTAAAGAGAATAAAACGAAAATCAAGTTCAGTGTATAATCAGATAATATTATGAAAATATTAATCGGACAATCATATTTCCGTATACTCGATCCGAAAGAACTGCAGCGGAATATGCCATACCCGCCACTCGGCTCATTGTATGCAGCCACAATACTTAAACAGCAAAATCATGATATTATTTTTTTTGATGCAATGTTGAGCAAAAGCACCGATGAATTTGTTGAAAAAATAAAAAATGAAACTCCGGATTTATTAATAATTTATGACGATGAATTTAACTATTTAACAAAAATGTGCTTATCAAATATGAGAAGCGCAGCAATATTTTTTATAAAAACCGCAAAAGAATTATCCATACCGATACTTATATACAGTTCAGACGCAACCGATTTTTCCGAACCATATTTACTTGCCGGATGCGATGCAATAATTTACGGCGAGGGTGAAGTTACATTAAGTGAAGCGGTTAGATCAATTGAGATTAAAAAATTCAATACCGATAAAAGAACAATCAACGGGTTAAAATTCCGTCAGGACGGTAATATTTTCTTAACCCCGCAAAGGAAGTTAATTACCGAGCTTGATTTATTACCCGATCCCGATTATAGTTTTGTAAACATTGAACTATACAAGAAAATATGGAATACCAACCACAATTATTTTTCACTTAATATTTCTACTACCAGGGGCTGTCCATACAATTGCAATTGGTGCGCAAAGCCTTTGTACGGACGTTCGTATACATCGCGCTCGACTCAAAGAGTAGTTTCGCAAATAAATGAATTAAAATCAAAATACGGAATTGATCATATCTGGATAACAGACGACATTTTCGGATTAAAAACAAACTGGATAAAAGAATTTTCAGATGAGATGAAAAGAACCGGCGTTAAAATCCGTTATAAATGTCTCTCAAGACCGGATCTTCTTTTAAAAGGAAACGCGATTCCAGAGCTTAAAAATTCAGGGTGTGAAACCATATGGATCGGCGCTGAATCGGGAAGCCAGAAGATACTGGAAGGAATGGACAAAGGAACAACTGTTAAGCAAATATATGAGGCTGCCAATAAAATACATGAAGCGGGAATGGAAGCCGCTTTCTTTATCCAGTTCGGTTATGCCAATGAAAGCTGGCAAGACATTAAATTAACAAGGCAAATGATAAGAGAATGCATGCCGGAGGATATAGGTATTTCAGTATCCTACCCGTTACCCGGAACAGTTTTTTACGAACGCGTGAAAAATCAAATGGAATTTAAGACAAACTGGAAGGATTCCAACGACCTGGATATGATTTTCAACGGTACCTTTGAGCGTAATTTTTATAAACTTTTACACAGGATGGTTCACTATGAGTACAGAACAATTCAAATAATTAAGCGAAAAGAATATAAAAGGATAATTTACCTGATTTATTTTTTAGGGAATTTTTTATTTAACAGGATTAAACTGAACAAATACTTAGGAAAAGCAAACCCGATGGATGCAATCCGAGCTAAAATTGATATACAATCTTATGATTATTCTGCCTGAAGAAAAGAAAGTAGATCATATCTATTTTTTGTCAGGAAATTCCGGTTTAAGAATTGCCGAGCAAACTTACCTGGCAACAAGAAAAGACGAAGGTAGAATTTACGGCGATACTATCCTTTCTCAATTACCAAAAATAGGGAGAGAGCACAAATTTTACAGTGAATGGAGATTAAGGGAAGCTACCATGAAATACTTAATAAAATATTTTACGGATTATAAAAATTTGGAAATTTTAGACCTCGGCTGCGGAAATTGCTGGCTGGCGGACAAGATTTCGACGAATACCGAAAACTTTGTTTACGCTTTAGATATAAACAGAGTTGAACTTGAGCAAGGAGCAAAAGTATTTTCTAAGAATGAACGGCTGCAATTTATTTATGCGGATATTTTTGAAGATATTTTGCCGCAGAAAGCATTCGATGCCGTGGTAATTGCAAGTTCGGTTCAATATTTTAAGGAACTGCGGATATTGATAAAGCAATTATTAACATTATTAAATGTTTCAGGTGAAATACTTATAATTGATTCCAACTTCTACAAAGGCAACGAAATAAAAGCGGCTAGGGAAAGGACAGAAAGATATTATAATAATCTCGGCCATCCGGAAATGATCCGGTTCTATCACCACCACAATTGGGAAGAATTAAATGAATTTAATTATCAGATTGTGAATAAATTTATATATAAAACGGTTAAGACATTGAATAGAATTTTCAAAAATAATTTTGCAGTTTTCCCGCGGATAAGAATAAAGGTAAGAGATAATTTATGAATATTCACCCGAGTTTAAACTCCGGGGAATATGCCTTCTGTCCGGGGATTTAGACCACCCGGATTACTAATCTGGGATACGAATCTGCCTATGGAACTTGAGTATAGTTTTGCCAGGACTTAGTAATTATTTTGGAGATATAAATCCAAAATGAGAGGTTCACCTTGAAGGTGAACCTCTCAGAATATCAACAGGGGTTGGGAACCGTACAAGATATTAACAGAAAAATATTTATATTTCTTCTGATAGATTTTATACTAATACATGCAAATTATCTTATAAATTGAATTTATTTCAAGTTTTGGCTATAGCTTTTAATAAATAAAACCTGTAATTGAAAATTATGGAGATATAGAATAGCGATATTAGATTAACCTGATAATACTAAGGATAACAAATGTTTGAATATAATGAGAATTTAAATAAATACTGCAATAGCTTAACTAAATACAACCGATATAAAACCAGAGAAGTTTTCATAGGTGATGTAGCTTTAGGAGCAAATAATCCTATCAGAATTCAATCCATGACAACCACAAACACTATGGATACAAAAGCAACGGTTGAACAGACAATACGAATGGTTAATTCAGGGTGTGAATACGTAAGGATAACGGCACCAAGCAAGCTGGAGGCGCAGAATCTTGAATTAATAAAAAATGAATTACGAAAGAGAGGGTACAACGTTCCATTAATAGCTGATATTCACTTTACTCCGAATGCAGCAGAAATAGCAGCCAGAATAGTTGAGAAAGTACGTATTAATCCCGGAAATTACATTGACAGGAAAAAATTCCAGTCGATGGAATATACCGACAGTGAATATAATTCTGAAATTGAAAAAATAAGAGAGAGATTTTCACCGCTGGTAAAGATCTGCAAAGAGTACGGAACTTGTATGAGGATAGGAACAAATCACGGCTCGCTCTCCGACAGGATTATGAGCCGGTACGGCGATACTCCACTGGGGATGATAGAATCAGCTTTGGAATTTGTACGTATTTGTGAAGAACTGGATTATTATAATATTGTACTTTCCATGAAAGCAAGCAATCCCCAAATAATGATTCAAGCATACAGGATGCTGATACAAAAAATGGAATCCGAAGGCATGAATTACCCCCTACACATTGGAGTAACGGAAGCTGGAGGAGGTGAAGACGGCAGGATAAAGTCCGCTGTAGGCATAGGTACTTTACTTGAAGACGGAATAGGAGATACTGTAAGAGTATCCCTAACAGAAGACCCTGAATTTGAAGCGCCCGTGGCAATCCAATTAGTAAAACGTTATGATGAGAGAGCTAATCATAAACCGATTAAACCTGTAGAAATTATTCCTTACGATCCATTTAATTACACCAGGCGCCACACTTTCAATATATTAAATACAGGAGAACAAAATGTTCCCAGAGTAATAACCGATTTTGGGGAATCCGGAGTGAATGATTATAATGATCTTTCTGCAGTTGGATATTACTATGATTCAATGACCGATAAATGGAATATGAGCGACGGCGCACCGGATTTTATATATTTAGGAAAAAATGAGCCTTCGTTTAATTTGCCTAACGGTTTAAGAATAATATATGATTATAAATTCTGGGCTGAGAAGAACAATAACCAGGAAAGTTTCCCGTTATTTTCACCGGATGAGTATTCAAAATCAAACAAGAAATCAAAAATTTTAAACTTTGTTGCCGGAACAATAGATAATTTAAATGATTCGATTTTAAATTTGATAAACGCAGATAAAACTGCGGTTATTATTTTAGAAACAGGCAATTTGCACGGTATGCCGGAGCAACGAAGAGTTTTTATTGAATTACTCACCAAGGGTATTACCAACCCGGTTATATTAAAAAGAAATTATAATACTTTGAGTTTTGATCAATTAAGATTATATGCAGCAACTGATTTAGGCGGACTATTGGTGGACGGTTTTGGTGATGGAGTCTGGGCAAATGCTGAAAGTATTACAGAATTGAGTGATAATAATTCCAAAATAGATGAAAACATTTTAGTGAATAACTTAGTGAATAGGACTGAATCAAAAGAAAAAGCTATAAACCGGGTATTATTCGGCGTTTTGCAAGCTACCAGAACCAGAATTTCGAAAACAGAATACATTGCCTGCCCGTCCTGCGGGAGAACGTTATTTGATTTACAAGAAACGACTGAAAGGATAAGACAGAGAACCGAACATTTAAAAGGAGTAAAAATTGCAATTATGGGCTGTATTGTTAACGGCCCGGGAGAAATGGCTGATGCTGATTACGGTTATGTAGGTTCAGGAATAGGTAAAATAAATCTTTACAGAGGTAAAGACATTGTACGCAGAAATATACCTTCAGAACAAGCTGTTGATAATTTAATCGAAATAATAAAAGAAGATAATAATTGGGTTATGCCCAAATAAAATAAGGTACGGTATTTTATATCACAAAATAATCGCAAGTTTTTTAATATTATCCCTTAGAATTATTGTAAATTAAGAGACGATAATGTATATTTGAAAACTTAATTATGGATACGAAAATAGTAAATCTTATATATTTTATATTAATAAGTTCTTTTCTTGATCAACAAGAAAGTTAAAAATTGAAAGATGCACCCCGATTATTTCGGGGTGCATTTTTTTTGTATGATTTGTAAGGAAATAATAAAACATATTGAGGAATGGGCGCCTAAAGAAATAGCCTGGCAAAAAGATAACGTTGGTTTACAAATAGGAACGACAGACAGAAAAATAAAAAATATTCTTCTCTGTTTAGAATTAACCAATGAGGTTATCGATGATGCCATCAAAAAGAGTTGTAATTTTATAATTTCTCATCACCCGCTTTTTTTCAGTCCAATCAAAAAAATAGACCTTCAAAACGATAAAAATTCAAAGCTTATTGAACGAATAATAAAAAAGGATATAACATTATATTCAGCGCATACCAATCTGGATTTCACTAAAGACGGCGTTAGTTTTGAGTTGGCCAAGGTTTTAAAGCTTAAAAACATCGATTTTCTTAGCCTGGCAAAATCTAATCAGTACAAATTGGTGGTTTTCGTTCCTGAAAACTTTATAAATAAAGTTTCAGAAGCAATTTTTGAAGCTGGCGGGGGCGTAATAGGGGAATATAACAGTTGCAGTTTCAGAACAAGCGGCACGGGAACGTTCAGAGGTTCAAATAAAACCAATCCTGCTGTGGGTAAGAAAGAACATGATGAACATGTTGAAGAAACAAGGCTGGAAGTACTTGTTGATTCCTGGAAAATAAAAAAAGTACTATCGGCACTTTTAAAAGTACATCCATACGAAGAAGCCGCTTATGATATTTACCCATTGGAAAATTCCGGCAATTACGGAGCCGGAGCTATTGGCGAACTTGAAAATTCTTTATCCAAAGCGGAATTTTTAAAGTATATATCAGAACAACTGAAGATAAAAAATTTCAGGTATACAGGAACTGCAAAAAAGAGCATTAAAAAAATAGCTGTTTGCGGCGGAGCAGGAAGCGATTTAATGCAGGAAGCGATAAAAGCTTCGGCAGATGCATTTATAACGGCTGATATTAAATACCATACTTTTCATGATGCTACAGATAAAATCCTTTTAATAGATGCGGGACATTATGAGACAGAAATTCATACATTAAATGAATTGAAAAGAAGACTAACATTGTTTGCGGGAAATATTAACCCGGATATTAAAATTTTTAGATACAATGGATCAACGAATCCGATTATTTTTTATAACAATTAAGTAAGGAGCAAAAGTAAATTGTTTGACAGACTAAAAATATTGTACGAGCTGCAAAACTTAGATGATCAACTTGATGAGCTTGAAGAACTTCGCGGAGACCTTCCAAATGCAGTTGAAGCGCTTGAAGAAAAAATTAATGCTATGAAAAGCGATATTGCTTCAAAAGAAAAAGAACGAAAAGACTCCCTTAAAAAGAGAGAAGATAACGATGAGGAAATAAACAAGCTTAAAGAAAATCAAAAACGGTTTAAGGCTCAGTTATACCAGGTTAGAAATAATAAAGAATATGACGCTTTGACGAAAGAGATTGATCATAATGAAGAACAAATAAACACTTTGGAAACTGAAAATAATACTCTTGCGGATCTAAGTAAGAAATTAACGGATGAAATTGAAGAAATTACACCGCAAATGGACGAGCTAAAGGAAGAATTAAAAGTTAAAGAAGCGGATTTAAAAGAGATTATTAAAGCCAATGAAAAAGAAGAAGCTAAGCTAAGGACAAAGCGGAAAGAAATTGAAGCAGCAACAAAAAAACCGGATTATTCTGCGTATATGCGAATAAGAAAAGCAAAAAAAGGGAAAGCAGTAGCAACAATTAAACGTTCAGCTTGTTCCGGGTGCCATAACATAGTTCCATCGCAACGACAGCTTGAAATAAGGAGAAACACAAAGCTTTTCTTCTGCGAGTATTGCGGCAGGATTTTGGTTTCCACGGAAGTAGCCGAAACAATAGATGCTTAAAAAATAATTATTATTATTCCTCTCTATACCTGACACAGTCTTAGAGACTGCACTTGTACCGACTAAGAGTCGGTACGAGAAAGGTGAGGGGGATATTGGACCTTGTGCATTTCCTCTCCCAGATTGCCTTTTTGAAAAGATCTAACAACCTTTAATAAAAATGTGTCATAAAATCAGATAAATGCAATTAGATTTGCCAAATCGCCTTTTAAATCGGATAATAATTAAGCTTTTTTTGTGGAAATGGAGATTCACCTTATAATATTACTAAAGCCGGTAAATAAGATTTAATACATATAATTCCATCTTCTTTTTAAAATCCCGCTGTTTTCCCGAAAAGTTATTTATTATATTTGGCGCAATTAAATAATTGAATTTCTAAACTAAATTAATTTGTTTTAGATAAAAAATAAGAGGATTGGGTTGTAGCTTTAAATACAACTTGAGATTGAAAAAAATAGTTCAGGCCGGGCAGTTGCTCCGATAATATCGGGGAGGAAAGTCCGAACTTCACAGAACAAGGTGCCGGGTAACACCCGGGATGCCAGAGTGCCTATAATATAGGCATAAAGGTATACGGAAAGTGCCACAGAAAATATACCGTCCCGGTTATGCCGGGATAAGGGTGAAAAGGCAGGGTAAGAGCCTACCGCGGAAATGGTAACATTTCCGGTCCTTAATGGATCCTGGTTTTTCAGCATTCAGCTGTGAATTCAGGACAAGGTAAACCACACCCGAAGCAAGGTCAAGTATGGGAATCTTCCCGGTGAAAACCGGGACAAAGTTGTTCGCTTTGAGAAACTGCTTAATTGCAGTCTGGGTTTCCGGGTGGACCGCTAAAGCCAGGCAGTAATGACTGGACGAGATAAATAACTGCCGTCCTGATTTTATCGGGATTACAAAATTCGGCTTACAGGCCTAAACTATTTTTTGTTCTTATAATTGTCTTTCGGATAATTTTTATGTTGAAAAAGCGCTGGAAAATAAAAGAAGTTGAAGATGCTTACGTAGTAAAATCTTTAGCCGAAAACTTAAATATTTCTGAAGTACTTTCCAGTCTGCTTATTTTAAGGAATATAAAGAACTTTAACCAGGCTAAAACATTTTTCCGCCCATCGTTGGATTTATTAAATGATCCGTTCACGATGGATGGAATGGAAGCCGCCACCTACCGCTTAATAAAAGCATTAACAGAAAATCAGCTTATTTGTATATACGGAGATTATGATGTTGACGGGACCTGTTCAACAGCATTGCTATATCTATTTTTAAAGGAACTGGGAGCCAATGTTGATTTTTATATTCCACAGCGCCTTACCGAAGGTTACGGCCTTTCACAAAGCGGCATTGATAACGTTAAAAGCAAAGGCACCAGCCTGTTGATTACCGTTGACTGCGGAATAACAGCAATTGAAGAAACACGGTATGCAAATAAACTTGATATAGATGTGATTATCTGCGATCATCACCAGCCAAAAGATGAAATACCGGGTGCGTTTGCTGTATTGGACCCATTAAAGCCGGGCTGCAGCTATCCTTTTAAATATCTCTCAGGCGCCGGTGTGGCGTTCAAACTTGCACAAGGCGTTGCGGAGAGAATCGGAAAAAGAGAATTACCACTACAGTACCTGGACCTGGTAGCAATGGCAGGTGCGGCAGATATAGTACCCCTTATTGACGAGAACAGAGTTCTTGTAAAAGAGGGATTGAATATGATCAATACTAATCCGCGCCCCGGAGTTGAAGCTTTAATTGAAAGCAGTAATATGATCCCCGGGAACTTAACATCGGGTCAAATAGTGTTTACAATTGCTCCAAGAATTAATGCCGTCGGCAGGTTAGGCGATGCGCAGCGTGCTGTAGAACTATTAATAACGAACGACAAAAAACAAGCACTTGAACTTGCTAAAGTACTTGAAACAGAAAATTATCAAAGAAGAAAAATTGATGAAGATACTTTTGACAGCGCTCTTGAAATTGTAGAAAGTTCATTAGATTTAAGTGAAGATACGGCAATAATTCTTCACCAGGAGAAATGGCATCCGGGAGTAATAGGAATTGTGGCCTCCAGGCTTGTAGAGAAATATTACCGTCCAACTATAATGCTTACTACCGTAGATGGAATAGCAAAAGGCTCGGCAAGAAGTATTTCCAATTTTAATATTTACGAAGCTTTAAGAAAATGCGGCGACCTGCTGATACATTTCGGGGGACATCAGGCTGCGGCCGGATTGGCGGTAGAAGTTGAGAAAATTGAAGAATTTAAGTTAAAGTTTAATCAGATCGTTAAAGAATCAATGAACGAAGATGATCTTTTACCTGAGATACATATTGACTCTAAGCTAAAATTTTCGGAAATATCGCCTAAGTTTTTAAAAATCATTGAACAATTTGCACCTTTTGGGCCCGGCAATATGCGTCCCGTATTCCTGTCGGAAGATGTTGAGATAGTAAATACGCCAAGGATCGTCGGGATGAACCATATAATATTGAATTTAAGACAAGCCGGCTGCGACAAAGTATTTGATAGTATAGGATTTAACATGGTAGACAGCCTGGAAACAGTCAGGTCATGTTCATCGCTTGACGTAGTTTATACAATAGATAAAACAATAAGAGACGGACGAATTTTTCCACAATTCAAATTAAAAGATATAAAAGCAAAAGAAAATATTTAGGAGAGACTTAAATGTCAGGACATTCAAAATGGGCAACTACCAAAAGGAAAAAAGCTGTAATTGATGCAAAACGCGGAAAAGCTTTTACAAA
>Ga0181520_10002397_pt1 | contig 34796 bp, 24 predicted proteins | sample PEATcosm2014_Bin_29_FD_132451 | JGI IMG/M metagenome (GOLD analysis project Ga0181520, IMG submission 132451) | Peatland microbial communities from MTU Mesocosm Facility, Houghton, MI, USA - PEATcosm2014_Bin02_30_metaG | ecosystem: Environmental > Terrestrial > Soil > Wetlands > Peat | place...
CAGCTGGGAGATCCTCAACCCGCGCGATTACGAGAGGAAGCACCTTCCTCCGGTTCCGCTTCTGCCCGACATCCATCCCCTGGTCGACAAGCTCTACAAGCCCTACGACATCGGCCAGATGGGCCAGCTCGACCTGCACATTCTGGCCGAGGTCTACGGAGGCGACAACGCAGCCCGCGACCTGACACCCGCCTGGGATGGCGGCCTCTACTGGGCCGGACAGCGGCTCAGCGCCAAAACCGCCGCTGAGCAAGCCTCCACCAAATCCATTTCGCTCTTCTACCTTTCCGTCTGGAAGAACCCGGCCTCTGCCCAGGCCTTTGCCCAGATGTACGCCGAGGCCCTGGGCCGCAAGTACTCCGGGCTCAAGGCCGAACTGGCCGCGGAGAACTCCGCCCCAGCCACACTTGCCGCCGGCCAGCCGGAGCCGGTCTCGGAAGAACAAGTCTTCTCCACCGACGAAGGCCCGGTGGTCATCACCACCCGCGGCAAGATGGTCTTCGTCAGCGAGAGCTTCGACCTCGCTCTCGCCCGCAAACTCGGAACCATGGTACTCGACGCCCAAGGCACCGGCGAAATGAGGATGGCGGCCACTCCATTTTGCTGTCATCCTGAGCGAGCGAAGCGAGTCGAACGACCCGCGTTTCGCGCGTCCGGTGGCGCATCGGGTGCCCCCGGTCTCGATTTTGAGACCGGGGAGAGCACGAACCTCGAACAACCAAAGCCGTTGCAACCGCTCAGCGCGGGATTGATTCGTTTCTTTTCCAATTGCGGGGTGATGAAAGCGGTGGTTGAGGCCGCTGTCGAAGCGGCAAGATAGACTCACTCGCGCTAAACTCAAGTCGACCGGGCGCCCCCAGGTCTCGATTCCGAGATCTGGCAATGCATCATGTCCGAGTTGCCGGTGATACACCAATTGAGTTAGATCAGCTGCGGGTGGATGACCAGGATACCTGTAAGCGCCGGTCCAGATGGCCGTCACTTGGGAGGAGTATCGATGTCGAAGCGCCGTGCATTGAACGGTCGTGCTGCCACCAAGGCGGACCAAGATGCGGAAGAAGTGATCTTTTACATTGAAGATGGCCGCAGCGTCCCGTATCAGTTTGGACGTGACCTGCCGTTGAGAGCCCGTCTCATTAGCTCCGAAGAGGAAACGGGATTCCCTGGTGGAACCTTGATTGAAATATTGCAGGCTGAAACTGGGGATACCGGGGATGTTTTGATCGGATTTATGGCTGGCGAAGAGGAGGGAATCTGTCAGCTCAACGAAATCGAACTGATTGACTAGCCATGGCTATCGACAGCCGCAACCGCCTGCTCTGGGTGAGTTGTCGCCAATTCGGAAGGAACGCCGCGTCGAAGCCCGAAAGGCAACCGCAGATCCTTCACTGCGTTCAGGATGACACGGCTGTGGGGAGAGGATGGTGGGCGGGACCAGCATTTTGCCCGCATCGACGGCAATCCGGAGAATACCCAGCCTTTGCATAGAATTATTCACCTTTGCAGCACAATGGTTCTAGGTCGAGGTGTAGGCGGAATCCAAGCAGATCGCTGGGTTGCTCCCGTAGGGAGCCGTAGAGAATAGCCCAGGGTGAAACCCTGGGAACGATATGTGGCGAATGGATTCCGCCCTGTAGGGGCGGATAGAAAGGCGGCTTGTCGTTGGATTGCCGCCAGCCTCCTATTCTCGCTTCTCACCGCCCCGACGGGGCGGATGGCCTCAATGGGAACGCGTCCCAGGGTTTCACCCTGGGCTATTCTCTTCGCCTCCCTTCGGGAGGAGCGGACGATGGCCAGCAGTGGTTGTATCGCCGTCAATCCGCTGAACACCCAGCCTTTGCATAGGATTGTTCACCTCTGCTGCACAATGGTTCTAGGTCGAGGTGCAGGCGGGATCCAACGCACAAGGCCATCGAGGGTACAAGCGGCAAAAAATCCGACGTAACTCCTTTGCTGAGACTAATCTGCTGGCAACTCCAATGATAACAACCAGTTAGCGCGACACCCGCTGTGTATCCAATTGGAAACACACCACTTTTTCCCAAAATACGGGTGGGGGGCTCAGGCCGGCACTTTGGGCACCAAATACTCGTCCAGCAGCACGGCCACCAGCACCGCCGTGGGCACCGAGACCATGGCGCCCACCACGCCTTCCAGCGCGGAACCGAGCACCAGGGCAATCAGAATGGCCAGGCCGGGCAGGTTCACGCTGTTGCGCATGATGCGCGGCGTGAGATAGGCATTCTCGACCTGCAAATAAATCACGTAAAAGATCGCAATGCCCAGCACCCGGCTCCAGGAATCGAGAGCCGCCACCAGCAGCGCCAGCGCCACGCAGACGGCCGCGCCCAGCACCGGGACAATGTTGAGCAAGCCGGTCAGCACTCCCAGCGCGTAGGCGTAACGAACGTGAAGAGAGAGATAGACGATGGTGCTGGCCACGCCCAGGATGAGCATCAGGCTGCCCTGGCCGAGCAGCCATTTGCCCATGCGAAGCTCCGCCCTTTGCAAGGTCTTGTCCAGACGGTCCCGGGTCTCTGGCTGGAAAAACGAAAGAAACCAGCGATAGGCGTGGTCGCCCTCCAGAATGAAGTAGACGGTGAGGATGAAGCCCATAATCACATCGAAGAGCTTGCCGGCCCAGTCCCGGATGGAGAGCAGCACGTAAGTGGCCGCATTGCTGGCAAGGTCCTGAAGCCGGGAGTTCATCTCGTCGGTGTTCAATTGATCGGCAAAGGGAACGTGCTTCAGCTTGTCCATCAGCGCGGGGACGCGTATCGGCATCTCGCCGCTGAAGGCCTGCAGATCGCGGATCACCGGCGGCAGCGCCAGAGCCGCGAAGGCGGCCAGCGCCGCTGCCACCGCCAGCAGCAAGACAAAGACCGCCGAACCCTTGAACGGCTGCCAGCGGCGGATGCGAATCCGGGAGACGGCGCATACCGCCGGGTTGAGCACCACGGCAAACAGGGCGCTCACATAGAGCAGCACCAGCACTTCGCGGATAAGCCACGCCAGATAGCAGGCCAGGGCCAGGCTGAAGGCAAAGACGATGTCGCTGCGCAGACTGCGCGGATTGCCGGTGACTTGCATCCTGCCCCCTGATCTCTGACCCCTGATCTCTGATCTCTGTCTTACTGGTCTCCGCCCAGAATCGACCCCACGATCCCGCCCAGCAAGGCTCCGCCTGCGCCGCCCGCGGTCATCTGCCGGCCTTCCCTGTGCGGCAGGTATTCGTCGATCTGGTGCGCCAGCCGCGAGATGGGCAGCGTTTGCAGCCACACCGGCCCAGGCCCCGTCAGCACCGCCAGAAAGATACCGTCTCCGCCAAAGATCATATTCTTGATTCCGGGTACCATGGTGATCTCAAACCCGACCGAGGTCTGGAACGCGCCCACATGGCCCGGGTGCACCAGTAGCGTCTCGCCGGGCGCCAGGTCCTTCACGATCAACTCGCCGCTCAGTTCCAGCCACGCCGTACCCTGGCCGCCGACTCTCTGCAGCATGAATCCGCTGCCGCCAAAGACGCCCGCCCCCAGCGACTGCTGGAAACCCACGCCGATGGTCACCTGGGTGGTGGCGCACAGAAAGCCGTGCCGATGGACCATATACTCAATGCCTTGGCCGAGCTGCACAGGAACGATGTGGCCCGGCACTTTGGTGGCGAAGGCCACTTCGCCGGGATAATTCATGGCTCGGTACTCGGTCATGAAGAGGCTGCCGCCGCCGGCCACCCGCTTGAGCACGCCAAACAGCCCGCCGCCACCGCCCATCTGGGTGTGCGTGGTCATCTGAACCGAGCCGGTCATCCAAGAGAGCTCCCCGCTCTCGCTGAACACGCTCTCGTTGGGGTCGAGCTGCACTTCAAGCACGGGCATGGTGGTGCCCTGAATCCGCGTCTGCATGGGAAGAAAACCCTCCTCTACCGCAGTCAGTTTACCTGTTTGGGAGCGAGTATTGTCTCAAAAGATAACTCCTCTTCCGCCAATCACAGACTGAACGTCGGGCGCTCCTTATAGTGGATAACTCAGGGTGAATCCGAGGAGCGCACGTGAACGACTTATCCACTTTGCAATCCAGTCTGAAATCCAGAATCAACTCCCGGTCGATCGGCCTCAAGCTGCTCGTCGTCTGTGCTCTGGCGCTGGTGATGATGATCCCCGCCCTTTTTGTGGATGGTTTGATCGAGGAGCGAACGAGAAGGGCCAAAGACGCGACCAGCGAGGTCGGCGGGCTGGTCGGCGGCCAGCAGACTTTCCTTGGACCTACACTCTCCATTCCGTACACCGTGCCGCCTGCGACCCCCTCGGGCACGCCGCTTCACGGCGTCTATCTGGTGTTTCCTGCCCAAGGCGCGGCGACTGTGAAAAGCCGCACCACGGAGCGGCGCCGTTCCCTCTTCAAGGTTCCTGTCTACCAGGCCGACCTGCGCTTCGATGCGGCTTTCGACCTGACCGGCGTACCGAGAACGGCTCCCCAAGGCGCCGTTCTCGATTGGAGCCACTCCCAAATCGTCGTCGGGGTCAAGGATGCCCACGGGGCGCTGGCGGACTGCACGATGACGGTCGACGGCAAGACGGATACGTTCGTTCCAACCGACAACACCTCCAACCTTGGTTTCGACTCCGCACCAAATCACCGTCAGGCCTTCACCCTCTTCGGTGTGGGAGCCGCCCAGCTCGCCCAGCCGGATGCAAAGTTCGAGGTGACCGCCAATCTGCGCTTCGCCGGCGCGCAGCGGATTGCGCTTCTGGCGTATGGCAAGACAACCCACCTCAATATCGAGGGCGACTGGCCTGACCCCAGCTTCGATGGCGGTTTCCTGCCCGTCAAGCGGACCGTGTCGCCGCAAGGCTTCTCCGGCGAATGGTTTGTTCCCTTTATTGCCCGCGGCGTCCCTTCGGAGGGGACAATGAGTTCCGTCTACCATTTGGCAGATACAGCCCTGGGCGTCTCCTTTGTCGAAATGACCGACCCTTACCAGTCCGTGAACCGCTCGCTCAAGTACGTGCTCCTGTTTCTCGGGCTGCTGTTTCTCTCCTACTTTGTCTTCGAGGTCACCACCGGCAAGCGCGTGCACCCGGCGCAATATGTCCTGGTCGGCATGGCGCAGATCATCTTCTATCTGCTACTGCTCTCCTTTGCCGAGCGCATCGGATTCGACCTTGGATTCCTGGTGGCGGGCGCGGCAACGGTGATTCTTCTCTCCGCCAACGCCGGGTGGATCTTTGCCAGCCGCGCCCAGGGCCTGCGCGCACTCATCTGCTTCAGCTTGCTCTACTCGCTGATCTATCTGCTGTTACGCCTGGAGGATAATGCTTTGATGGTCGGCGCCGTGGCCAGCTTCCTGGCCGTTGCCGCCGTCATGTATTTCACCCGTAAGATCGATTGGTACAGCTCAATCGCCGTGGCGCCGCCGCGAGCGCAAGAGAACGGTTCACTTGCTCCGAAGGACAACGCGTAGACCGCGTCCGCCATGAAAACATTCTCTGTCGCGCGCTGTCTGCTAGTTGCCTGGGGACTCGCTGCGCTGGCTCTGCCCGGCTGCCGCGTCTCGGCGCCAACGCTGCTCGACCACCCCCGCCTGGCTCCCGGCGTCACCATGCAGGACGTGAGTTTCTTCTCGAAGTCCTTGCAGCGGCAGATGCCCTATCGGGTGTTTCTGCCGGCAAAGCTCGTCCCAGGGCAAAAGCTACCCGTGGTCTATCTGCTGCATGGCGGCGGAGGCAGCTTCAGGAACTGGTCCAATTACTCCGATGTTTCCCCCTATGCCGCGCAGGGGCTGATCCTGGTCATGCCCGATGGCGGCTCCTCGTATTACATGAATGCCGCCGAGAAGACGGAGGACAAATACGAGGACTATCTGGTCAGCGATCTAATCGGCGACGTGGAAGCACGGTTTCCCGCGGCAACCGGGCGCGAATGCCGCGCCATTGTGGGCGTCTCCATGGGGGGATTCGCGGCCGTCACGCTAGCGCTCACCCGGCCGGAGCTATTCTCCTTTGGCGGCGCGCTCAGCCCGGCCATCGATGTACCCAGCCGCCGCTTCACGCTCAGGCGCTGGGGACAGTACCTGAGATTCCGAAACATCTTCGGCCCCCGGGGCAGCAGGACTCGTCTGGCGAGCGACCCGTTTGTCCTGGTGCAGTCGGCTAACCCCGGTGTGACCCCGTATCTCTACCTCACCGCCGGCGATCGGGAGGCCCTGCTGGCGCCCAACCGCCGATTCGCCGCGATTCTCAGCGAGCGGCACTTCAACTACGAGTTCCACACCAAACCCGGCGGGCACGACTGGAACGAATGGAACGCCCAGCTCCCCGGTTGCTTCGAGAGCCTGCTTCACCACCTCAAGCGGACTTCGGCCCCGGGCTTGAAGGCCAATTAATCTCGGGTCTCGATTTCGTGGGGATGGTGCCCACGCTGCCTGCGTCAATACCGGGGGAAAACCACTACCTGATCGAGAGAGATGTTCTGGAACGCGCCCCCCATGCGGCAGATGCATTCTCGACCCGCAGGCTGTACAGGTAACCTGGCTGGTCCACCGGCTATCGAATCCAGATTCAAATTGGGCGATAAGGAATTAACCTGATTGTCAAGTCGTGGATTTTGGGCAAGATGAGTCGAAAATGGTTCTTCCCAGCGGCTGCCGGAGTTGCAACCGGCGCCAGAGAACTTGAATGAACGGCCGAGGCCTTGTGTGCGTGGTGAGCGAATGAGGCGACATCTCGCCATCCTTGCCCTGAGCGTGGTGTCCTGCCTCGTCATACCGGCCCATGCCGCCGACCTCATTCTCTCCCGCACTGCGCTGGTAGACCCCTCTGGCTCTTTAACGATTTCCGACGTGGCCGGTCACGTGACCGCTCCGGCAGGCCCGTCGCTTGGCGTCGCCAGCACCGCAACGGCCTATTGGCTTTGTTTGCGCGTGCGCCGGCCGGCCAACGGCAGCAAAGTAGTGCTCTTTGTCCGCCCCCCCTTCCTCAACGATGTACGCATCTACGAAGCCGGCCCGGGCAGCCCGCTTTCCTGGAAGACCCGCGTTGCCGGCAATCACTACCCATTCGGCGCGCGGGACCGCGCCAGCATAACTCTCGGCTTTGTTGTCGATCTGACCAGTTCCGAGGGCACCTACTATCTCCGCGTGAAGTCCCGAAGCCCCGCGGCGATAACCGTTGAAGCCTTGCAACCTGACCAGGCAGAGCGCAGGGACCGCGACCGCGACCTGCTGATGATGTTCTTCATCACCGCCATGCTCTGCCTGCTGCTTTGGGCAATTCTCAGTTTCCTTCTGAACCGCCGGCCCGTGGTGGGCCTGTTTGCCCTTCATCAGGCCGTTTACACCTTCTTTGGCATCGCCACCACGGGCTATCTGGCGCCCCTGGTTCCCGCCCGCTTTCCTCAAATCGCGGATTGGGTCAACATTATCCTCTACTGCGCCATCAACTTTACTTCCATCTTGTTCTGCCGCGCGCTGTTCAAGCCCTACAGACCGCTACCGCGGATGATGCGCGGGCTCGGCCTGCTGCTTTGGACGTTTCCTGTGCTGGTGGCGGCCATCGCCCTGGGCTACGATTCCCCGGCAGTACTTGCCAATTCCGCGATCATCAAGATCACATGGTTCTTCTTTGTGATCATGGCCTTCTCTCTGCGTACAGAGAGCGTACCCAGCCGGCGGCTCTTGCAAGTCTTCTTTGTTTCCATCCTGCTGAATAACGTTGTCTTCTGGGTTGCAGGCCGAAGCGCACGAATCGCCTCGGTCGTCAGTCTCCCCGCAATCCAGCTTCTGATCGTTGACGGGCTGGTCATCGGCGGATTGTTCGCCATGATCCTGCATACCCGCGCCCGCCAGGCCATGCGCGAGGCGCATCGCGCTGCGGTCGATCTGATTCTGGTCCAAAAGAGATTGGAACTCGAACAGGAGCTCAAGAGACAGGCCGAGCTCCAGGCCCAAACCGACTTCTTGACCGGACTCTCCAACCGCCGCCACTTCGTCGAGGTGGCGGAGCGTGAACTGGAGCGTGCTATCCGCTTCAAGAGACCGCTCACGCTGTTGATGATCGACATCGACAATTTCAAATCGATCAACGACACCTGGGGACACGCGATCGGCGACGTGGTTCTGCGGGAGGCAGCGCACCGGATGCGCGACACCCTGCGCAACGTGGACATATTCGGGCGCACCGGAGGGGAAGAGTTCGCCGCCGTCCTTGTTGAAGCCGACGGAAGTGATGCCGTCTATATTGCGCAGCGCCTTTGTTCCACCGTGGCGGATGCTGAAATCTCCCCTCCAGGGGCCGCACCCATCCAGGTGACCATCTCAGTGGGGCTATCTTCCTTGAAAGACAGAGAGATGCCCTTCAGCAGCTTGCTGGATGAGGCAGATCAAGCAATGTACAAGGCCAAGCTGTCCGGGCGCAACGGCCTCGCCGTCTTTGAATAGGGGAGCGTCTGAATACCGCGGATCGCGCCTGTCTGCTCGGCCCAAACCCTCCGAGAAAGATCCGCAGCTCAAGCACAATGCTCAAACTGTCTACCTCCCGAGTTGAAGCCGCATGTTGATTCCACAGGGCTGAGCGGGGATTTGAACTTCCCACTCGCACTGAACGGAGTCCTCCCAAGGGCTGCCGGCACGGGTCTTCGTCACAGCGGCGGCAAAGGTGTGGCGATTTACAATCCTCATTGAAATGACCAAAAAGATTGCTTTCCTCTTTCCGGGGCAAGGTTCGCAGGCTGTGGGCATGGGCCGCGATCTTGCCGAGCATTTTCCTGTTGCTGCCCAGACCTTTGCCGAGGCCGACGAAGCCCTCGGCTTTTCGCTCTCCCGCCTTTGCTTCGAGGGTCCTGAGGAGGATCTGAAGCTCACTGAGAACACCCAGCCGGCGATTCTCACTGTCAGCGTGGCCGCGTGGCGCGTGCTGGCAGAAAAGGGCATCGAACCGGCGCTGGCCGCCGGGCACTCCCTGGGCGAGTGGTCGGCTCACGTGGCCGCCGGAACCATCGGCTTTGCCGATGCGGTGCGCTCCGTAAAGGCCCGCGGACGCGCGATGCAGTTGGCCGTTCCTGCCGGGCAGGGCGCCATGGCCGCCGTGCTCTCGCTTGACCCCGCCCAGGTGGCCGAAGCCTGTGCCGAATCGGCGGCGGAGACCGGCCTGTGCGTGCAGGCCGCCAACTTCAACTCGCCCGGCCAGACGGTCATCTCCGGCTCGGCGGCGGCCGTGGAGAAGGCCGCGGAACTGTGCAAGGCCAAGGGCGCCCGCCGCGCCGTGATGCTCCCGGTAAGCGCACCATTCCATTGCGCGCTGATGCAGCCCGCGCAGGAAGAGGTCGCGCGAGTGCTGGCAGCGCTCACCTTGACCGATCCGCGCATTCCCGTGGCGGCCAACGTTACCGGCGGCATCGTGGCAACTGCCGCGGCCGTCGCCGATGTGCTGACCCGCCAGGTCACCGGCGCAGTGCGCTGGGTGGATTGCATGAAGGCCCTCCAGAGCGCGGGAGCGGAGCTGTTCATTGAAGTGGGCCCCGGCAAAGTGCTATGCGGCCTGGCGCGCCAGATCGACAAAGCAGCGGCGACGCTGAACGTCGAGGACTCCGCCAGTTTGGAAGCTACGCTGGCGGCTTTCGTCGCTGCCTAGGGGCCGAAGAGCGGTCTCCGCTGGAGATCGCTGCTCCGCGAACTCCGGTCGATTGCGGGATCCCACCCTTGGCGCATGAACAGTGACGCGCCAAGGATGGGCGCCCGGCCCGGTTTGAGGGATTTGACGCAGGGAGAGCCCCCGTGAGGCTTCCTCCCGCCTACGCCTTGACGGTTTTTTCCTCTTCCTCGGCCAGTTGGACTGTGTGCTTGTGGGCGTTCTCAGAGAGCTCGCGTGCCTGCTTGCTGAGTTCGCGGGCGGACAGACGATCTGCCTTGGAGTGGGCGGCAGTGTGGGCGTGGGCTGCCAGGTTGTGCAACTCTGCGGCCCGATCATGCGAGCTTTGGGGCATCGTGTTCTCCTGGCCTGTTGGATGCAAACCAGCAGGCCAGGGTTCGAATATGGGCTTTTCGCGCCTGAATACAGCGCTCTTGGCGCATCTTTCCCGTCGGCGCTACGGCCCGAGGTAGAGTTCCACTCCAGGAGGCGAGAAGCTGAGCGAGTGGGACTTGGGATCGTATTGCAAGTTGAGCGCCTTGCTCTTTCGCCCGTTCATCAGCACGGCCACCAGCACGCCATTCCCGTAGCGGCCGGCCAGCGCGATCTTGTGGCTCTGGATGACGCCGTACTCGTTCTCCGGGCTGGTCGGGCTCCAGTCCTCCTGGAAGCGGTCGAAGGAGTAAGGGCCGTTTTGCGCCGGATGCTTCTGCCAGTCCTTGTCGTGGAGCCAGATGCCGTACGCCGTGGGCAGGTCGTTCTTCTCGACGGCCGTCAGGAAGCTGTTGACCGTTGCTCTGCCGAACAGGTAGTTGTTCCAGTTCCACGGCCAATCGACCGGCCGGCCGGCGACCAGCCACCAGCCGATCAACAGCACCAGCACCAGGCCCACTGAGCCGTAGGCAACAAACAGGTTCCGCCGTTCGCGGGCTTCGTCAAACTTCGGTGCATCGAGCAAGGTCATTGGAGAGTCTTCCTCAAATCTAGGATACGGCAATTGCAGGGACCAAGATCAAAGAGAACAGGGACTAAGGGACTGAGGGACCGAGGGACTAAAGACGGGCCGACCACAGGCTCTTGTGCGCGACGGGCGTCCCTTGCTCCCTGCTAGGTTAGACACCGGCGGCAGACTTCCAGTTCCCAGCCCCCACAGTCCCTAGTCCCTTCGTCCCTCAGTCCCTTAGTCCCTTCTTCTCTACTCTTCCCGGCTATACGTTGTCCGGCTCTTCTCGGCGTGGCGTTCCTGGGCCAGCTCGATCAGCCGGGTGATCAGCTCCTTGTATGGGATGCCAGTGGCTTCCCACAGCTTGGGATACATGCTGATCTGGGTGAATCCGGGCAGGGTGTTTACCTCGTTAAGGAAGATGCGGCGCTTGCCGTCTGGCTCCATGAGGAAGTCCACGCGGGCCAGTCCGGAGAGGTCGCAGGCCTTGAAGGCGGCCACGGCCATCTCGCGAATCTGCTTGGTCTCGGCGCGGGTCAGCTTGGCCGGGATCACCGGGACCGAGCCTTCACAGAGGTATTTGGCCTCGTAGTCGTAGAACTCCTTGCCGGGAACGATCTCGCCAACCACGCTGGCCTGGGGATCGTCGTTGCCGAGAACGGCGACTTCCAGCTCGCGCGCCTTTTGCTTCTTGCCGCCCACGCCCGCCTCGATCACCAGCTTGCGGTCGTACTTGGCGGCCAGGTTAAGCGCCGGACCCAGTTCTTTGCGGTCATGCACCTTGCTGATGCCCACTGAGGAGCCCAGATTCGCGGGCTTCACAAAGACCGGATACTTGAGCGCGGCTTCGACCTGGGCAACGCACTTGCGCGGAGACTTTTCCCACTCCGCGCGCAGCAGCGTGACGTGCTTGACGATGGGCAATTTGGCGTTGGCAAAGAGCCGTTTCATCACATCCTTGTCCATGCCCGCCGAGGAGCCCAGCACCCCGGAACCGACGTAAGCGATTCCCGCCAGCTCGAAGAGCCCCTGGATGGTGCCATCCTCGCCGAAGGTGCCGTGCAGCACCGGAAAGACCACGTCCAGCGACTGGCCGCCAAGAGCCGCGTGGCTGTCGATGGCCGAAGAACCCGCCAGACTCAGATCGGCTGCCGTTTTGGCCGGTTCTTCCGGCTCAGGCGCCATCAGCGTAGGCTGGCCCTCGGCCAGAACCCGCGCGCCCGGAGTGGCAGCCGGATCGCCCGCGCGGAGCTTCTTGGGAGCCTCGGCTTGGGCCGGGCCTCCGTTTTCAAGCAGCCCTTGCGCGGCGTTGGAAGTGAGCCAGTGGCCAGATTTATTGATGCCAATGGGCACCACGTCGAACTTGCGCCGATCAATCGCCTTCAGAATCGAAGCGGCCGAGAGCAGCGAAACCTCATGCTCGCCGCTGCGCCCGCCAAACAGAATTCCTACACGTAGTTTTTTTGCCATTTTGTTTTCAATCACCGCTTTGAAAATGCGAGATATCGTACTGATTCAGTGTAGAACTCCTCACAGTATCTTCTTCCCAAATGCCGAGCAGGCCAGTTCGACGGCCAGGTCGGCGGTGCGGTTGCGCTCGTCGATGATGGGGTTAACCTCGACGATCTCGAAGCTCAGCAAGCGCCCGTGGTCGGCGGCGATCTCCATGGCCAGGTGCGCCTCGCGGTAGGTGGCGCCGCCGCGTACCGGAGTGCCCACGCCGGGCGCCTCCTCGGGGTCGATCCAGTCCATATCCAGAGAGACGTGGTAGCCGGCCGTGCCTTGGCTGGCGATGCTCAGGGCCTCTTCCATCACCGCTCTCATGCCCCGCTCGTCGATGTCGCGCATGGTGTAGACCTTCCCCACGCCGGAGCGGAGGATGTTCTCGCGCTCGGCGGCATCGATGTCGCGCACGCCGATCAGCACCGTGCTCTCGGCGGCGATCTTTGGGGAGTAACCAAAGATATTCCCCAGCGGCTCGGGGCCAAGCCCGAGCAAGGCGGCCAGTGGCATACCGTGGACGTTGCCCGAGGGCGAGGTCTCTGGCGTGTTGATGTCGGAGTGGGCATCCATCCAAATGACGCCGATCTTCTCGCCCCGGCGGCGGTAGAACTCGGCCACGCCGGAGATCGAGCCAGCGGCCAGCGAGTGGTCGCCGCCCAAAACCAGCGGCGTCATCCCCTCTTCCAGAGTCTTCACCACGGCCTCGGCTGTGCGGGTGCAGGTCTCTGCAATCTCTTTCAGGTAACGCGCGCTTTCATTGCCCAAAGTCTGCGTTTCGGCGATCTCCACGCCGACGTTGCCGCTGTCGGTCACCTGATGACCGAGTTCTTCCAGCCGCATTTCCAACCCGGCGACGCGCATGGCGGAGGGCCCCATGTCCACGCCGCGGCGGCTGGCCCCCATATCCAACGGGACGCCGATGACGCGGATGCGGCGGGGCTGCGCTCCGCTGCGTGCCTGCGATGGAGAGGCGTCGGAATGCTCAATGTTTTTCGACATGCAAGAAGCTCCTTCAAGAAGAATCCGGTCAGGGCAACTCCTGTGCGGTCTGTGAAAGGCCGTGCGAAACCGGTCATACCTCGATCCGCCGGTGATTCAGGCGGAACAGAATCTCATTCTGCGCCCCAAAAGGGCTATTAGATCAGGTTCTCATGGGCGTAAGATGATAAATCGCAGAATTGCAATGAGGATATGTGGTGAACAGGTTGGACGCCCGATTTTTGCTCGCCTGTGACAGACTGCACCAATACTGCCGATAGGAGATTACCAGGGGCAGGGAGCAGACTGCCCCTGGACGGGCCCCTACCAGATGAAGCGACGGATTACCGCTTTTACGATGCTCTTTGCGTTCGCCTCGATTGCCTGCGCGGTCGAGCCGGTTGCCCTTTCCTCGCTTCACGCCATTCATGAGCTCAGCAATGCCGAAGCCAGCCATGTGCTGCCCGTCGAATTCGAAGCCACGGTCACCTATTTCAGCAGTTATTCGAAGGCCATGTTCGTGCAGGATGGCGGCCTTGCCATCTTCGTTCGAAGTCCCAGAGGAGCCAGCGCGATCCCCGGCGACCGCGTGCTGATCAAGGGAACCACCCAGCCCAGCTTCCGTCCGATGGTACAGGCCAGCAGTGTCCGGCTGATCCGGCCCGGCGCCCTGCCCCAACCCGTGCCGGCCACCTTTGACGATCTGATTCGCGCGCAGCTCGACTGCATGTATGTGACAGTGCGCGGCGTGGTGCAAACCGCCGATCCAATCCTGGTTTCCAATGTGCCGATCACCCGGTTGCGATTGCGCACCGAAGGCGGCTTCATCGATGTGAATGTCGATACCGACAGGACCGGCGTTCTCAACAGCCTGCTGGATGCCGAGGTTGAAGTCACCGGCGCGGTTTCGGGAAAATTCGATGGCAAGAAACAGCAGATTGGCATCATGATTCGGCTTCAATCCTCCGCCGGCATCAAAGTGCTCAAGCTGGCCGCTGCCAGCCCCTGGTCGGCCCCGCTGAAACCCATGGACGAGGTGCTCACCACCTACCATGTGAGCAGTTCCAGCCAGCGCGTCCGGGTGCGCGGAACCATCACCTACTATCAGCCCGGGGCGGCCGTGGTGCTGCAAAGTGGCGCCAAAAGCCTGTGGATTGAGACCCAGACCATCGAGCCGCTGCGCATTGGCGACCGGGCCAGCGCAACCGGCTTTCCCGATGTTCATAATGGCTTGATTCTCACCAATGGCGAGGTCCGCGATGAGATGGAGCCGTTTCCCCTCAGCCCGCAGCTAGAAGAATGGCAGCAACTAACGTCCAGCCGCCATTTGTATGATCTGGTCTCAATCGAAGGAGTGGTGGTCACGGCGGTACGGGGAGCATCGCAGGACGAATATGCCCTGGTTTCCGATGGGTACATGTTCTCCGCGATTTATCGCCATACCGAGAGGCCGGGAATTCCGCTTCCGCCCATGAAGCAGATTTCAGCCGGCTCCCGGGTCCGCGTTTCTGGCATCTGTATCCTGAACGATGAAAACACTTCAAGCAGCGATGTTCCGTTCAACATCCTGATGCGCACGCCCGACGATATTTTGGTTGTCGCCCGGCCTTCGTGGCTGAATATTCGCAACCTCATCAGCATCGTCAGCGTGCTGTTGCTGGTGGTGTTGGTCGTGAGCGGGTGGGGATGGACCCTGCGGAGAAAGGTTCGACAGCAAACAGCCGCGCTTTCCACGCGCATTGCGGCGGAGGCCGCTCTGGAGCGTGCAATTGCGGAGCGCGAGCGCCGCAGAAGCCGGATTCTCGAGAAGATCAATGGTTCAGAGCCCTTGGCCGGCGTTCTCGAACAGATCGCAGCATTGGTCTCTTTCCGGCTGGATGGAGCCCCCTGCTGGTGCGAAGTAGCCGATGGGGCACGGCTGGGCGATTACCCGCCGGAGGCAGAATACCTGCGCGTCGTTTCCACTGAGATTCCAGCTCGCTCGGGACCGGCATTGGGCAAGCTCTTTGCCGGGTTCCCGATGGATACCCTGCCTGTCGCCCGCGAGAACGAAGAGCTCTCTACTGGCGCCAAGCTGGCCACTCTGGCCATCGAGACCCGCCGCCTTTACTCCGATTTGCGTCACCGCTCGGAGTTTGACCTGCTTACCGACATCCACAATCGCTTCTCCCTCGGCAAGCGACTCGATATCCAGATTGAAGAAGCGCGCCAAAACGCCCGGATCTTTGGGCTGATTTATATCGATCTGGACAAATTCAAGCAGGTCAACGACATCTACGGGCATCAGGTAGGGGATCTGTACCTGCAGGAGGTGGCGCAGCGCATGAAGCGCCAGCTCCGCTCCGCCGATATGCTGGCGCGGTTGGGCGGCGACGAGTTTGCGGCGCTGGTCACCGTGGTGCGCAACCGAGCCGAAGTCGAGGAAATCGCTCAGCGCCTGGAACACTGCCTGGAAGATCCTTTTTCAGTGGATGGATATGTCTTGCACGGCGCCGCAAGCGTAGGCGTGGCCCTTTATCCCGAGGACGGCCAAAGCAAGAGCGCCTTGTTGAGCGCCGCAGACGCAGCCATGTACGTGGCAAAACACATGAGGCGTCAGGGGCCTGGCGATTTCGAACGAACGGAAAAATCCCAATTCAGCTCTTGATTCATTGCCAGCAACAAGTGCATTTCTTCCCCTACGCCGGATGAGTCTGCTTCCGGCGTGCATACCGGTTCCTCCCCTTGATTTGATTCTTTTGTTGCAGATGCCGATAAAGCCCATGAGGAACCGGTCAACGTTCGATCCGCCCGGCTGGATTGGTCTCGATGAAGAGGTTGCTTCCTGTTCTCGCTATCGTCTTTTGGTGTGCCGCGCCTGCCTGGGCTGCGGCGCAAGGAAGCCTTACTTCCCTCCGGGCCATCCATGCTCTCAGCAACGAGCAAGCCAGCCACTCCCTGCCCGTGGCCTTTGAAGCCACGGTCAGCTATTTCCGCGGCTACGAACGGACTCTTTTCGTGCAAGACGGCGATGTGGCCATTTTTGTTCTGGCCACCACCAATGGCAAGCTTGTTCCCGGCGATCGAATCCTGGTGAAGGGAACGACCCATGAGAGCTTTCGACCGTTCATTGTCAGCAGCGACATCACTTTGCTGGGCCACGGCCCGGCGCCAACCCCTGTCCTTGCCGGATTCAACGACCTGATTCACGCGCAACTGGATTGCAGGCTGGTGACAGTGCGGGCAACGGTTCGCGCGGCTGACATCATCTACACCGCCGACAGGCACGTGATGCAGTTGCAAATGGCGTTGCCCAACGGCAACATCGACGCGGTTGTCGATAGCGAAGACGCTACCTCGCTTGAGAACCTTCTGGACGCAGAGGTGGAAGTTACGGGTGCCGTCTCGGGGAGATTCGACGGCAAGATGCAGGAAACCGGAATCCTGCTGCATGTTACCTCGCTCGCGGACGTAAAGCTCGTCAAGCACGCCGGCGCCAACCCATGGGCTCTCCCGGTTACGCCCATGGACGAGATCTTCTCCAGCATAAGGGTCTCGAACGCGACTCAGAGGGTGCGGGTGAAAGGGACCGTTACCTACTATCAGCCCAGTTCCGCCGCGGTGCTGCAAGACGGAAACAAGAGCCTGTGGATTATGACGCAGACTCACATTCCGCTTCATATCGGCGACCAGGCTGACGCCACCGGCTTTCCCGACGTGCACGATGGTTTTTTGACTCTGACGCGCGGCGAGATCCAGGATACCCATCAGCAGAATCCGGTTGAACCGCGCCGCACCACATGGCACGAACTGGCCATGAGCCGCAACATCTTCGACCTGGTTTCGGTCGAGGGCCAAGTGCTCATGGAGGTGCGTGAAGCCTCGCAGGACGAGTACGTCCTGCTCTCCGAAGGGCAGCTCTTCTCCGCCATCTACCGTCATCCCCCCGCGGCCAGCCTGGCTTCTGCCCCCTTGCCGCCAATGAAGAAGGTTCCGCTGGGAGCCAAGGTGCGGGTCACGGGCATCTGCATTCTTGAAGACTCCAATCCGTTTGACGCACAAGTGCCGTTCAACCTCTTGATTCGGTCATTTGACGACATTGCGGTAGTTGCTGCTCCAACCTTGCTCAACGTTCGCAATCTGACCATGATTGTCGCCTTGCTCCTGGTGGTTGTGTTTGCCGTGGGCACACGCAGCTGGATACTCGAGCGGAAGGTGCGCCGGCAAACCGCGGCGCTGGCGGCTCGCGTTGAAGCCGAAGCCGCCCTGGAGCGGCGGCGCAGCCGCATCCTGGAGGACATCAACGGCACGCGCCCGCTGGCTGAGGTCTTGGAGCAAATCGTTGAAATGGTCTCGTTCATGCTCCTGGGCGCGCCCTGCTGGTGCGAGATCGCGGAGGGAGCGCGTCTGGGCGCCTGCCCGGCGCAGAGGGACGGGTTGCGCGTTCTCGACAAGGAGATCCCAGCCCGCTCCGGACCCGCTCTGGGCAGGATTTTTGCCGGGTTCCACCTTGAGGGGCCGTCCGCAGCCAACCGGATTGAGGCTCTATCTGTGGGAGCAGGCCTGGCCGCACTGGCCATTGAGACGCGGCGAGTTTACTGCGATCTCGTCCATCGGTCGGAATTCGATCTGCTTACCGACACCCACAACCGCTTTTCTCTGGAGACTCTCCTGGACGCCCAGATCGCCCAGGCGAGGGAAACGGCCGGAATCTTTGGGCTTGTCTATATCGATCTCGATAAGTTCAAGCAAATCAACGATCTTTACGGCCATCGCACCGGCGATCTGTACCTTCAGGAAGTGACTGCACGCATGAAGCACCAGCTTCGCGCCGGCGACCGCCTGGCGCGGCTGGGCGGCGACGAGTTTGCCGCCTTGGTGCCGGCCGTGCACAGCCGGTCTGAAGTTGAGGAGATTGCTCAGCGGTTGGAGCAGTGCTACCGTGCGCCCTTCGTCGTGGAGGGGGTTGCACTTCAAGGCTCAGCCAGCGTGGGCATCGCCCTCTACCCTGAGAACGGGTCCACCAAGGATAGCCTGTTGAGCGCCGCCGACGCCGCCATGTATGAAGCAAAGCACGGCAAACTGCAAACCGAGCCGGTGGCGCCGAGTCGCGGCCCGGAGTGAGGCCGCAGCACATGAGACTCGCGCAGAGATTTTCTAAACTGGCTGGACTCCTGGCGCCCGTTCGTGCCGATATATACTCTTGAAACTAGAATTAGCGCAACTTCCCCAGCAGGATTCTCGGTGATGAAAAGAACCATCCCGGCGCTCGCCCTCATCCTCGTATGGGTATGGACCGCATGTGCTGCGACGCCGGACCCACTCACTACTCTTCGTGAGATTCATGCTCTCGGCAATTCCCAAGCCAGTGCGGGAATTCCGGTTTCCTTTGAGGCTACGGTCACGTACTACCGCGATTTCGATGTCGATCTGTTTGTACAGGACGGCGCAGTTGGAATCTATGTACTCTTCAAGCCGGGGGCAGGATTGCTTCCCGGAGACCGGGTGTTGGTGCAGGGCAAGACACGGGACAGCTTCCGGCCCGACATTGTGGATGCAAGCGTCCGCCTCCTCCGCCACGGCCCCTTGCCAAATCCTGTGCCCGCCAGTTTTCAGCAACTCGTTAGCTCCAAACTGGACTCCATGCGGGTTAGCGCACATGGCGTGGTGCGCGCAGCGGACATGGTTCCGGGCGCGGGAGGGCGCACGATCTTTCTGCAGGTGCTCATGGATGGCGGCTACATCGACGCCGCCGTCAACAGTTCCGATGAGAAGGCGCTGGAGGAGTTGCTGGATGCCGAGGTAGAGATCGGCGGAGTTGCTGGCGCCAAGTTCGACCAGAAAATGCAACAAACCGGCGCCCAGCTCAACGTTCAAAGCCTGTCCGATGTCAAGATCCTGAGGAGAGCCCCCGTCCGCCCTGCTTCCCTTCCCATGACGCCCATGGAGGATGTCTTCGCCAACTACCATGTGCGCGACCTGACCCAGCGGGTGCAGGTAAGGGGAACCATTACGTACAATTCGCCGGGTTCGGCGGTGGTGCTCCAGAGTGGTTCCAAATGCCTGTGGATCATCACGATGGCCGACAATCCGTTGCGCGTGGGCGATGTGGCGGAGGCCTCCGGGTTCCCCGAAGTCCGCAACGGGTATCTGGCCCTGACCCACGGCGAAGTGCGCGATACTCACGTGCAGGCGCCAGTCCCCCCCTTGCCCGTGGACTGGTGGGAGATGGGCATGGGAGACAATGCTTTCAATCTGGTCTCGGTCGAAGGCCAGGTGGTGATGCAGGCGCGAGAGGAAGCGCAGGACGAGTATGTGTTGACCGCGAACGGCCATCTCTTCTCAGCCATCTTCCGTCACCCCAGCGGCGCCAGCGCCGCCCAGCTTCCGCCCATGAAACAGGTCCCGGTTGGAGCCATGGTCCGAGTTACCGGCATCAGCATGTTCTACAGCTCCGATCCATTCAATGGCCCAGTGGCTTCCGACATGCTCCTGCGCTCCTTTGACGATATTGCCGTGACCGCCAACCCCCCTTGGATTTCTGTTCGCCACTTGACGCTGCTGATCAGCCTGCTGCTCGTGATCCTGGCTGGGCTGGCTGTCTGGGGATGGAGCGCCGAGCGCAAAGTCAGCCGACAGGCATCGGCCCTGGCGGCCCAGATTGAGGCGGAGGCCTGGCTGCAACGCAAAAGCGCCCTGCTTGAAGGACAACGCAGCCGGATACTGGAAGACATCAACGGACCTCGCCCATTGGCCGAGATTATCGAGAGCATTACGGAATTGGTCTCTTTCGGACTCGGGGGCGCTGCCTGCTGGTGCGAGATTGCCGATGGGGCGCGCCTGGGGATGACCGCAACGGAAACAGAACCCCAGCGCGTCATTCACCGGGAGATTCCCTGCCGCGCCGGGGAGTTGCTCGGCAACATTTTTGTGCGCCTCAACCCGGACTCCCAGCCCGCCGCCGACCAAGCCGACGTGCTCTCAGTGGGAGCGCGCCTAGTGGCGCTGGCCATCGAGACCCGCAAGCTCAATGCGGACCTGCTGCGCCGCTCTGAATTCGACCAGCTCACCGACGTGCTCAACCGGTTTTCCCTGGACAGGAATCTCGACGCATTGATCGCGGAAACGCGCGAGAAGGCAGGGATCTTCGGTTTGATCTACATCGACCTCGACGAATTCAAGCAAGTGAACGACCTGTACGGCCACCGCATCGGGGACCTGTTTCTGCAGGAAGTGGCATTGCGCATGAAGCGCCAGTTGCGCTCCCACGACCAGTTGGCGCGCCTGGGAGGCGACGAGTTTGCCGCGCTGATTCCCGCGGTGCGCAACCGCGCGGAGGTCGAGGAGATCGCCCAGCGTCTGGAGCGTTCCTTCGATGAGCCCTTTGTCTTCGATGACATTGAACTGCACGGCTCGGCTAGCGTAGGCATCGCCATCTATCCACAAGACGCAGCCACCAGGGACGAGTTGCTGAACGCCGCGGACGCCGCGATGTATGCGGCAAAGCACTCCAAAGAGCAGCCCTCTTTACCGCCCGGCGAGGACCAAGCTCCCAATCGCACTCCAGAAGGCAGCGAGTAACGCGGGGTGCTCTGCACGAAGTTGCCCTCAATGGGGCATATTTCCGAAGGCGCCATTGGTAATCAAGGCTCCCGCAAAAGTGCCTCGATCCAATATCCCAAAGCGTAGAATAATGCAACAAGGATGTGCCAGTAGTACTCGGGCCTCCGATGCGCTGTTTTCGGTCCAAGCCCACGCGATACCTCTTTCGGGCTCGTGTGGAACAAAAGCTCGGGGCCGGGCGGCATTTGATTTGAGTGAAAGTGCTGTACCCTGGCATGAAAAAACTGATCCTGGAGTTCTCGGCTCTCTTCGGATTGCTCTCAGCTGCATGGGCAGCGGATCCGGGCACGCTAAAGACTCTCAGTGCCATTCACGCGCTTGGCAACGACGAAGCCAGCCATGCAATTCCCGTATCTTTTCAGGCAACGGTCGGCTACTCGCGCGGATACGAGCACATCCTCTTTGTTCAGGACGGGACGGCTGCGCTTTTTGTCCGGCCTCCCACAACCGTCTCCCTGTCGGCGGGGGACCGCATCCTCATTGAGGGAAAAACCCGTCAGAGCTTCCGCCCCATTGTGATCGCCAACGCTGTGACCGTTCTCCGTCACGGTCCTGCGCCCAAAGCTGTATCCGCCATCTTTGAGGAGTTAATTCGTGGCGGCCACGATTCTCAGGTGGTGAGTGTCCGCGCGACGGTGCGCGCCGCCGACCTGGTGGTAAGCGCGGATGCCCCGGTGCGCAGCACCCGCCTGCAGTTGCTCACCGAAGGCGGGCACATCGAAGCCTACGTGGACAGCGACAATGAAGCCGCGCTCAGAAATCTGCTGGATGCCGAAGTGGAGGTGACCGGCGTTGCTGCCGGCAAGTTCGACAACAAGATGCAGCAAGCCGGGGTGGTACTTTATGTTTCCAGCCTGGCTAACGTAGGAGTTCTGAAGAGCGCCGGTGACAATCCGTGGTCCCTCCCGGTCACTCCCATGGACCGGGTTCTGGTTGGCTACCACATGCGCGATCTGACACCGCGGGTGCGGGTTCATGGAACCATTACCTACTACCAGCCAGGCTCGGCGATTGTGCTTCAGGATGGCTCAAGGAGCTTGTGGATCGCCACCCACACTCGTGAACCGCTGCAGATTGGCGACCTGGCGGATGCAACCGGATTTCCCGATGCACACGACCGCTTGCTGACTCTGACAGATGCCGAAATCCAGGATAGCCACATCGCCGCGCCCATCAAGCCGCAATTGCTGACCTGGCAACAACTGGCCGTGTGGAGCAACAACCAGCCGAGCGGGCACCAGAACGATCTGGTTGCAGTCGAAGGACAAGTAGTCACGGAGATCCGGGAAGCATCGCAAGACGAGTACGTTGTCGCATCCGACGGCCGTCTCTTCACAGCGATCTATCGCCACCCGTACGCCACTGCGGAACTTCAGCCGATGATGCAAGTCCCCCCTGGTTCCCGGGTCCGCGTCACCGGCATCTGCACTATTGCGGACGTCAATTCGATCAATCCCGGCGAGGAAGCGCCCTTCAATGTCCTTTTGCGTTCATTTGGCGATATTACGGTCGTGGCTGACCCGCCATTTTTGAGTATCCGCAACCTCATCGTCATGGTCGGCGTACTCATCCTGGTGGTCATGGCGGTGGGCGCCAGGGGCTGGACACTGGAGCGCAGGATGCGCCGCCAGTCCGCCGCCATGGCTGCCCACAACGAAACGGAGGCAGCCCAGGAACGTCGGATGGCCGAATTGGAACAGCGGCGAAGCCGGATTCTTGAAGACATCAACGGGTCGCGCCCGCTGGCCGAGATTATCGAGGAGATCGCGGCCATGGTCTCCTTCCGCTTGAACGACGCCCCCTGCTGGTGCGAGATCGCCGATGGGGCCCGTCTGGGAACCTACCCGCAAGGTCAGCCGATGCGCTTCGTCAGCGAGGATATTCCGGCACGCTCGGGTCCTGCCCTGGGGACGATCTTTGTCGGTCTGGAGCCTGAGTCTGCACCGGCTTCCGCCGAAGAGGAGGCGCTCTCAGTTGCTACCCGGCTGGCTACGCTAGCCATCGAGACGCGCAGGCTCTACTCCGATCTGCGGCATCGCTCGGAGTTCGACCAGCTCACCGATATTCATAACCGCTTCTCCATGGACCGCAAACTCGAAGCCCAGATCGCCGAGGTGCGCGAACACGCCGGGATCTTCGGCCTGATTTACATCGATCTGGATAAGTTCAAGCAAGTGAACGACCTTTACGGGCACCAAGCGGGCGATCTGTTTCTCCAGGAAGTCTCGGCGCGCATGAAGCGGCAGCTTCGCCCCCACGATCTGCTGGCGCGGCTCGGCGGCGACGAATTCGCCGTGCTGGTCCCCGTGGTCCGCAACCGCGCTGAAGTCGAGGAGATTGCTCAGCGGTTGGAGCACAGTTTCGACGAGCCATTTGCCATCGAAGGAAACATCTTGCTCGGATCGGCCAGTGTGGGCATCGCCATTTACCCCGAGGACGGCGCCTCCAAGGATAGCCTGCTGAGCGCCGCAGACGCCGCCATGTATGTGGCAAAGTACACCAAGTCAGTGAATCGACCCGCCAAGTCGCGCAAGAGATGACGCCCTGCTCCGGCCGCAACGATCCCGCCGCGCGGCCCTTGGTTCGCCGCGAAAGTGATTGATTTGAATCGTTCCGCCGATAGTGCGTCTTGGGATCGGGAATCCCCGCCTTGGCCCATAGGATTCTTTCCATGAAGAGGTTGTCCCTCGCGTTCGCGATTCTTCTCGGATGGGCCTTGGCTGCCAGCGCCGCGCCGCCAGCGCCGCTCACCTCGCTGCGCGCAGTTCACGGCCTGAGCGATGCAGAAGCCGCCCGGCAGCCAGCAGCCGCTTTCGAGGCCACCGTCACTTACAGGCGCCCCGGCGAGACCACGCTGTTTATCCAGGACGGCAATGCCGCCATCTATGTTTGGGCCTCCACGGATTTCAAGATGGCGCCAGGGGATCGTGTGCTGGTGCGCGGGCAGGTGCACGAGAGCTTCCGCCCTATCGTGATTGCCGACGACGTTACCGTGTTGCGGCATGGCGAGCTTCCCAAGGCGATTCCGGCTACCTTCGACGAACTAATCCGCGCGCAGCGCGATTGCATGAGGGTCGCCGTGCGTGGGAAGGTTCTGAGCGCCGTGCAGGTCAAGAGCGGCTCTTGGATGACTGCGCAATTGATGCTGCTCGCCGACGGCGGCGTGATCAGAGTATTCATCAATAGCGAGGACCCGCAGTTTCTAGACGGTTTGCTGGACGCCGAAATTGAAGCCGCAGGTGTGGCCTCGGCATCTTTCGACGGTAAGATGCAAAAAACCGGTGTTTCGCTGTCTGTCTCCTCCATTCAGGACATCAAGATGATCCGGCGAGGCGGGTCGAGTCCCTGGACCCTCCCGGTCTCTCAAATGGACCAGATTCTCGACGGCTATCACGTAAAGAACCTTAGCAAGAGAGTGCGGGTACAGGGGACCATTACCTACTATCAACCGGGCTCGGCGCTGGTTGTGCAAAACGGCACAAAGAGCCTGTGGGTGATGACCACGCGCGAGGAGCCGCTGCGCATCGGCAGCCAGGCCGACGTAACCGGTTTCCCCGATGTGCACGACGGTTTTCTGGCGCTCACCAGCGGCGAAGTCAAGCAAAGTCCGGTTTACTCTCCCGTTGCGCCCAGACCGGTGACCCGAAGCCAACTCACCTCGAGCAAGAACGTCTTCGATCTGGTCACCATTGAAGGGCAAGTCGTCACGGAACTCCGGGAAGGCGCGCAAGATGAGTACGTCTTGATGTCGGATGGGCAGAAGTTCTCAGCCATCTACCGTCATCCGGAGACTGGAAACCCGCAACTGGCGCCCATGAAGGAGGTGCCTCTTGGCTCCAGGGTGAGCGTTTCCGGCATTTGCATCCTGGAGAACTCGAACCCCTTCAATCGAGAGGTGCCCTTCGACATTCTGATGCGTAGCCCAGACGACATCGGGGTCGTGGCAAGACCCTCACCGGTCAATGTCCGCAACCTCATCGTCGTCGTGGGATTCCTCCTGCTGGCGATGATTGTGGTCGGCTTCAGAAGCTGGGCCGTCGAGCGCAGGGTGCGCCGCCAAACTGCGGAATTGGCGGCCCTGGAACATCGGCGCAGCCAGATTCTCGAAGACATCAACGGTTCCCGGCCGCTTGCGGAGATTGTCGAGCAGATCGCTGCAATGGTTTCCCTGAAGCTGAACGGCGCACCCTGCTGGTTTCAAATTGCCGACGGAGCCCGCCTGGGGAACAGGCCGCCGGACACCGCGGCAGTGCGCATTGTTGAAGAGAAGATCCTCGCCCGCACTGGGCCGCCTCTGGGCGCGATCTTTGCCGGCCTCGGCCCGCTCTCCAAGCCGCACCAGAGTGAATCCGAGGCACTATCGATGGGCGCGGAACTGGCCACCCTGGCCATCGAAACGCGACGGCTCTTCTCCGACCTGCTCCATCGGTCGGAGTTCGACATGCTCACCGACATTCACAACCGTTTCTTCCTGGACAAATACCTTGATCTGCAAATTGAAGAAGCACGCCTCAAAGCCAGCATCTTCGGGCTGATCTACATCGATCTCGATCGCTTCAAGCAGATCAACGACATCTATGGGCATCAGGCAGGAGATTTGTACTTGCAGGAGGCAGCGGAGCGCATGAAGCAGCAGTTGCGCCCCCACGACCTGCTGGCGCGGCTAGGCGGCGACGAGTTTGCCGTCCTGGTTCCTGTAGTGCGCAATCGCGCCGAGGTCGAGGAGATCGCCCATCGGCTGGAACATTGCTTCGACAAGCCATTTGCCTTCGATGGATTCGTGGTGCGTGGCGCAGCCAGCGTTGGGTCCGCGGCTTATCCCGAAGACGGCACCACCAAGGACTCCCTGCTGCGCGCCGCCGATGCCTTCATGTACGTAGCCAAGAACAAGAAACGGCAGACAACGGCGGCGGCAACACCACTGTGAGAGATCCCCTGAAAACGGATGAAGCAGAGTTCCTGGCTCCTGGAGCATTTCTGCTTTTGTAATGGACTCCCGGGCCCCATCCATTCCGCGTTTTTCCTGCGGAATGGATGGGAGGCCAGCAAGATTCTGGTCTGCACAATTTGCGAAAACGCCTAGGCCATTTTCACAATTCCTGTGAGGCCGATCCTGAGTTTTCCCACCCATTTCACAATGAGCGTGAAATGGATGCGGCACAGAGCTTGCTAACACCATCAGTGAAAATGCTTTAGCTAGCGCGCAATGCAGCAAGGCGCAGGAGTGGAGCGCACAGCCTGTACGCGGGGATAAATTCGAGTAAGCAGAAAACAGCGCGAACCCCTCGGGATTCGCGCTGCGCTGTTTCTTGATGGACGAGTGAATCAGGCTTGCAAAAAGCTGGAAGCTCGCAGCTAAGAGCTGTTCTTACTCCGTCCAGCGCCGCATGATCAATGTGGCGTTGATGCCGCCAAAGCCGAACGAATTCGACAAACCGATATCGAAGCTGTGGGCAACAGCCTGGTTGGGCACGTAGTCCAGCTTGCACTCGGGGTCGGTGTTCTCCAGGTTGATGGTTGGCGGCAGCATCTGGTGCTGCAAAGCCAGCACGGTGATGCCGGCTTCCAATCCGCCAGCGCCGCCCAGCAGGTGGCCGTGCATGGACTTGGTGCCACTCACCTTGAGCTTGTGGCTCAGGGCATGCTCGCCAAAGACCAGCTCGATGGCCCGCGACTCGTTGCCGTCTCCCGCCGGGGTCGAAGTAGCGTGGGCGTTCACGTAGCCCACCTCTTCCGGCTGGATTCCCGCATCCTTCAGCGCGGCCCTCATGCTGCGTTGCGCGCCCGCGCCTTCTGGAGCGATGCCCGTCATATGGTGCGCATCCGCGCTCATCCCGTAGCCGATGATCTCGGCCAGGATATTCGCGCCGCGCGCCTTGGCAAACTCCAGCTCTTCCAGGATCAGAATGCCCGCGCCCTCACCGATGACGAAGCCATCGCGGTCCTTATCGAAGGGCCGGCTGGCGCGGGTTGGTTCGCCGTTCCGCGCAGACAGAGCGCGCATCGAGGCAAACCCGCCCACGGACAACGGTGTGACCGCAGCTTCGGCGCCGCCCGCAATCATCACGTCCGCGTCGCCGTGCAAGATCATGCGCGCCGCATCGCCAATGGAATTGGCAGAAGTGGCGCAAGCCGTCGCGGTGGCTGAAATTGGACCTTGCGCGCCATAACGGATGCTAATGTTGCCGGCCGCCATATTCACAATGGCCGCGGGAATGAAGAAGGGAGAAATCTTGCGCGGTCCGCCCTGCATCAGGTTGGTGTGCTCGCGCTCGATCACCTCAAAGCCGCCAATACCGGAGCCGATAAAGACTCCCACCCGGTCTGCAATCTCTGGGGTAATCTGCAGGCCTGACTGAGCCAAGGCTTCTTGGGTAGCGGCAAAAGCAAAGTGGATGAAGCGCCCCATCTTGCGCGCTTCTTTCTTGTCCACAAAATTGAGCGGGTCAAAGTTCTTGACCTCGGCAGCGAACGTCACCGGGAAGCCGGTGGTATCGAACCCCTGAATGGGCGCCATACCGCTGGCGCCCGCCAGAAGCTGCTGCCAAACCTCAGGAGCGGTGTTTCCTACACCGCAAACCAGCCCCAGGCCGGTGATGACGACTCGACGGCTCACCGGCTACTTGGCACCTTTCCCGTTCTTCTCGATGTACTCAACCGCGTCCTTGACGGTCTTGATCTTCTCGGCGTCTTCGTCGGGGATTTCGATGTCGAAGGCCTCTTCGAACTGCATTACCAGCTCGACCACATCCAGCGAATCCGCACCCAGGTCTTCCTGGAAGCTGGCCCCGGGGGTCACTTCGGCTTCGTCCACCTGCAACTGCTCAACGATAATGCTCTTTACCTTCTCTTCCACGGCCATGCGTGTCTCTCCTCAGTTTTGTTTCAGAACTTGGGATTCCTTCCGGGGCAAACTCCACTCGGGTTCGCCTGCCTACCATACCGGCAAAGAGCAGAGGAACACAACCGTCAAGCCAAAAAATTGCGCAAGGCCCGGAAACTTCAAGTCTAATGGGCGGGTCGAGGTGTGTAAAGGCTCGGAAAGCACGAAGATGAAGCAGGGAATAGGGAATAGGGAACAGGGAACAGGAATTCCCTGCAAATTGGCTGAAAATACACAGGATGAAGGCGTACATTAGGCGAAGGGGAAAAGGAAGAAACCATGCAAGATCTGATTCTCGGTGTTGCGGCTGCGCTCATCGGCATTTTCGGCGGATTCTGGCTCCGAACTGCATCGGCTAAAGCAGAAAAGGCGCTCCTGGAGAAGGGCATCCAGGAAAAGACCAGCGAACTTGCCGCGGCTCGCGGAGAGTTGGCGCAGGCGCAAGCCGACTCCGCGGCCAAAGCCAGCTTTGAAGCCCTGGCAGCCGAGCGCCAGAGCGTCATCGCCCGGCTGGAAGAAGAGCGCAGTGCCCTGCGCCAGGAGTTAGACCTGCGATCCGAGACGCAGTCCGCCCAGGCAGCTCGAATCAGCCAATTGGAAGCCGAGCTGCGCAACGCACAGCAGAACCTGGCCGATCAAGCGGCGCTGCATGAGAGCACCAGGCACGCTCTGTCCACTGAGCGCGACGCGTTGCGTGAGGAATTGCGCGCGAAGATGCAGGCCGCCAGCGAGCAGGCCGCCAGCGCCGCCAAACTCGAAGCGGAGCTGAACAACGAACGCCAGAATCTGGCCGAGAAGTTGGCGCTGCTGGAATCCTCCAAGCAAGCCCTGGCCAACCAGTTCGAGGCCCTCGCCGCCGACATTCTCGATAAGAAAACCAAGAGCTTTGCCGAGGGAAGCCAAAAGGAACTGGGCACGCTGCTCACCCCGCTGCGCGATCAGATCAACGAGTTCCGCAAGAAGGTCGAGGAGGCGCAGACCGACTCCAAGACCGGCGTCACCAAGTTGGAAACGCTGATCGGCACGCTCGGCGGCCTCAACCAGCAACTCACCGACGAAGCGCGCAACCTGACCACTGCCCTGCGCGGCTCGGCCAAGGCCCAGGGCGATTGGGGCGAATTCATCCTGCGCGACCTGCTCGAAAAAGCCGGCCTGCGCGAGGGCGAGGAATACAGCTTCCAACAGAGCTTCCCCAGCATGGAGATCGACGGCGAGCGCATCAAATCCCCGCGCACCGACGTCATCGTCACCCTGCCCGGCGGCCGCCACCTGGTCATCGATTCCAAAGTCTCGTTGAACGCCTATGCCGATTCGGTGAACGCGGCAACCGAAGACGCGCGCAAGGCGGCGCTGGCCGAGCATCTGAAGAGCGTCCGCAAGCATATCGGAACCCTGGCCAAGGCCGGTTATCACAGCCTGCCGGGAATCGAATCGCCCGATTTCGTAGTGATGTTCGTCCCGGTCGAGCCGGCCTTCATGATGGCGCTGCAAAGCGACGCGGCCCTGTGGGCCGACGCCTACAAACAGGGCATTCTGCTCGTGGGGCCGACAACATTGCTCTATGTGATCCGCATCGTCAGCGTGCTTTGGCAGCAGGAGCTGCAGGCACGCAGCGTGCAGGATGTGATGGATCGCGGCGCGGAGTTATACGACAAGTTTGTCAACTTTGTGGGGGACCTCGAAGCCGTAGGCAAGAGCCTGCGCGGCGCAGACCAGAGCTATGCCAATGCCATGAAGAAACTCAGCGAGGGCCGCGGCAATCTTGTCCGTCAGGTGGAGATGTTGAAGGGCCTGGGCATCCGAACCAGCAAGCAAATCCCGCGCGCCCTGCTCGACGCCGCCGAGACCGGGGAATCGGTGCTTGCCATTGCCGCCGAGGCCGAAGACAGCGCCGAAGCGGAATAGAAAGACAGGAGCAGATTCGTGACATCGTCAGCAGAATTGAAGACTGAATTGCTTTTCTCCGCAACCATCACGGTTGGCCCAACTGCCGATCTCGGCCCGGGGCCGCGCGGCGGACGCCGCATGGTGCCGATTCTCTCCGGCTCGCTCCAAGGGCCAAAGATCAAAGGCGAAATCCTCCCCGGCGGCACGGATTGGCAGCTTGTCCGCACCGACGGCGTGACCGAGATCGAGGCGCACTACACGCTGAAGACCGACGACGGCGTACTGATTCGGGTCATCAATAAAGGCTTCCGCCACGGGCCGCCGGAGGTGATGCAGCGCCTCGCTGCCGGCGAAACCGTCGATCGCAGCGCCTACTACTTCCGCGCCGCGCCCACTTTCGACGCCCCTTCCGGGCGCTACGAATGGCTGAATCGCAGCCTCTTCGTCAGCAGCGGCGAGCGATTCCCCGACCGTGTGGTGCTGCGCTTTTTCGAGATTCTGTAAGAAGTTATCCGCAAACACAGTTTCAGTCCGAAAAAATGCCCATCAAAAAGGATGGCTTGACCCCGGCGGGTAAACCGGCAAGACGGAAAAACTTGTTCGACGAATCTGGAAGCGCGATAATCCCTGCATGGCGACTCTGCCAAACTCGGAAGAACTCTGGACCGTGCAGGAATACTTGCGCACGAGTTGGCACCCGGATCGCGAGTTTGTGGATGGGCGGATCGAGGAGCGGAACTTGGGCGAGAAAGAGCACTCCATCATCCAGCGCTACCTGACGTTTCTGTTCATGCTGAAGCGGGCCGAATGGGGAGTCGAGGTCTTTCCCGAGCTTCGCACGCAGACCAAGATTCGCAATTTCCGGGTCCCGGATGTTCTGGTGATGCGGTCTGAGGACCAGTTCGAACGGTACGTTAAGACACCGCCGCTGATCGCTGTCGAGATACTCTCTCCCGAAGACACTCTGCGCGCAATGCAGGAGAAAGCCGCCGAATACCGCATTTTTGGCGTAGAGAATCTCTGGGTCATCGATCCCGAGCGGCGCCTTGCCTTTCGTTATGGGGTATCCGCGCTCGAAGAAGTGCGCAATGGCGAACTTTCTGTGCCCGGAACGCCGATCCGCGTCGTACTGAGCGAAATGTTTGCGGAACTGGACCGGTAAACCCAACCGGAGCATACTGTAGCCATGGCCACGCTGCCCGCATCCGATTTTGTCGAGCCCCTGGTGACGGTCGAGGAGTACCTCCACACCGTGTACGAGCCCGAATGCGACTACGTGGACGGCCGCATCGAGGAGCGCAACGTGGGAGAGCACGATCACGGATACCTGCAAGCGTTGCTGAGTCATCTCTTCCTGAGCAACCGCAAGGACTGGGGTGTTCGGGCTGTGACGGATGTGCGCACACAGGTCAAGCGCACTCGCTTCCGCTGCCCCGACGTCTCCATATTGCGCGCCGATGCTCCCAGAGAGCAGATCATTTCCCATCCGCCGCTCATCGCCATCGAGATTCTCTCGCCAGAGGACAGGTGGAGCCGAATGCAAGAGAAGATCGACGACTACGTAGACTTCGGCGTGGAGAATATCTGGATTCTCGATCCCGAAACGCGCCAGGCTTGGACCGCGGACCGCACTGGAACACACCCCTTCGAAGGCGGCGAACTCACCGTGGCGGGCACGCCGATCCGCGTCGTGCTCGGCGACCTTTTCGCAGAATTAGATCCGGCGTAAGAAAACAAGGTAGTCCAGCATCAATATAGTTTGTGATGCATTAGGAAATCCCTGTCGTTTTCATTGAGGATAGGCGAGTTATGAACGATGCAACCCAAGACCGCCCTTAGAACCTTATAAACCATTTCAATCAGACACCAGGCGGTAGCCTGTAGGAGCATGATCCCGAAGCCTATGGCGAAAAACCATGGATGCCCCTTTAGACCGGCTCCCGGGATCAAAGGGACTAATGTGGGTTCAGCACAGAAAAACAGTGCAAACAGCATCGGAAGGAGCCAGAACCTGTCGACCTTCTTCTTGAGTTCCTCGGCCATTAAGAAGGCTCCATCGATTTCCAGCATAACCTTCTTACTCTGTGAGTTAAGCTTGTCCGCCGCAGTCTGATCAAGCGCCATTTAACGCCTCTTTCAATCACCCTGGAATCTTCCCACAGAATCTTACCACGCTCGAAAATTGCCGCAAACCGGCCCCCGTCAACCCGGAACTTCAGGCCTCGCTTTTGAGGCCTGGGAGTTCCTCTGGACGCGCAGTCCCTAGCTCTTCAACGCCACCCGGATATGCAGTTCCTTCAATTGGTGGTCGCTGACCGTGGTGGGCGCGTCGGCCATCAGGTCAATCGCCTTGGCGGTCTTGGGGAACGCGATCACCTCGCGCAAACTCGACGAGCCGGCCAGCAGCATGACGATGCGGTCCAGGCCCAGCGCGATGCCGCCATGCGGCGGCGTCCCGTACTCCAACGCGTCCAGGAAGAAGCCAAATCGTTTGTGCGCTTCCTCATCGCTGATGCCCAGGGACTGGAAGATTTGCTGCTGCACATCCTTGCGGTGAATACGAATCGAGCCTGAACCAAGCTCAAGGCCGTTCATCGCCAGGTCGTAGCAGTTGGCGCGCACAGAGGCCGGATCGGTGAGCAAGTTGGCCATATCCACCTCGTGCGGCGAGGTGAACGGATGATGCGCCGGCATCCACTTCGCCGCCGCCAGGTCGTACTCGAACATGGGAAAATCGACAATCCAGATCGGATTGAACGCCGCCGAGCCATCGATCGCCCTGCCACCTTTGGGGTCGGCGTCGCGCACCACCGCTTCCGTCACGCCAAAGGCCCCGTGCTTATCGGCATACTTCTTGGCCAACTCAGTGCGGAAGTTGCCCGCCGCCATGTAGACATTGATCTCGCGCTCCGAGAGCCGGCCCTCGAACTTGGTGTCGCTGGCCTTGATGTGGTGAGCCGGGTCGCCCGCCACAATGATGACGAAGTCGCCGTCCTCGGCGCCAACCAGCTCGCGCACCTTGGCCGCGGCCTCGGGGAATCCCTTGGCCAGCCGCTTGAAGTCGTCGATGAACTTGGCGCCCTTCTTCAAATCGAAGTTCGGATGGTTGTCTTCCCTCTCCTTGCGGCTCAACTCGCCCACTTTGGGAATGCGGAAGGCCACCACCGGCAGCGCGGGATCGATTTGCAGCGTGGCCAGGTTGTCGTCGGTGAAGGCCGGACGCACGTCGGTCAACCCAGGCAGGCGCAGGTCGGGCTTGTCACTGCCGAACTGCCGCATCGAGTCGTCGTAAGTAATGCGCGGGAAGGGCGTCTTCAGCGTGACTCCGGCTGCGGCAAAGCCGGCCGCGAGAAACTGTTCCACCACGCCGAAGACCGTCTCCTGGCGCGGGAAGCTCATCTCCAGGTCGATCTGCGTGAACTCAAGCTGGCGGTCGGCCCGCAGATCCTCGTCGCGGAAGCAGCGAGCCACCTGGAAGTAGCGGTCGAAGCCGGAGATCATGAGAATCTGCTTGAAGATTTGCGGCGACTGCGGCAAGGCGTAGAACTCGCCCGGATGCACGCGGCTGGGCACCAGAAAATCGCGCGCGCCCTCGGGAGTGCTCTTGGTCAGGATGGGCGTCTCGATCTCCAGAAAGCCCTGCTGGCTCAGGTTGTCGCGGATGGCCAGAGTGATCTGGTGGCGCAGCCAGAAATTGCGCTGCATCTCCGGGCGGCGCAGGTCCACGTAGCGGTACTTGAGGCGGACCTCCTCGTTCTGAATCGCCTCTTCCGAGGGTGAGAACGGCGCCAGGCGGGTGTCGTTCAAGACCAGCAACTCGGTCGCTTCGATCTCGATCTCGCCGGTCGGCATCTTGGGATTGATGGCGTCTGCATCGCGCAGGCGCACCTTGCCCACCGCGGCCACCACGTACTCCGGCCGCACCTGCTCGCCCTTCAAATGCCCCTCGGGCGTCAGTTCCTTGTCCAGCACGATCTGGGCAATGCCCGAGCGATCCCGCAGGTCCAGGAAGATCAGGTTGCCGTGGTCGCGGCGGCGGTTCACCCAGCCCATCAGAACTACTTGCTGGCCGGCGTGAGCGGCGCGCAAATCGCCGCAAAGATGTGTCCGTTCGAGACTGCCTAGAAAATCGAGCACGACGTGTGTCCCTTTACTTGCAAGTGTGGTGTTGTCGAATCCGAATAAAATGCTCTGTCACCCAGAGCGGAGCTTGGCGCGTTTTGTACGCCAAGCGTAGTCGAAGGACCTGCGTCTCTGCTTGGCCCTACAGAAATGCTGCGTGCCCCATCCATGCTGCGCTCTTGCGGCATGGGTGGGAAAGCACGAATCCAAACCCGGTCATGCAGAGAGGAAGCTGGCAAGTTCCGCGCGCGGAACCTTAGTCTGTTCCCCGGTCGAGAAGGTCTTCACCGTCAGAATACCGGATTTGAGCTCGTCTTCGCCCAGAATCACGATGCGACGGGCCGTCTTGTCTGCCGCGTCGAAGGATTTCTTCAGCCGGAAGCTGCCGTCGCCCAGCTCGACGCGCAACCCGCCGCGCCGCAACGCGCGGGCCAGAGCGAGTGCGGCGGCGTTCACCGTCTCGCCCAGCGGAGCGATATACGCATCGGCCACCTGCGGTGGGGCCGACCCTAGCGCCTGAAGGGTAAGGACGAGCCGGTCCTCGCCCATGGCGAAGCCGATGCCCGGCGCCTTGGGTCCGCCGATCATCTCGCTCAGCCCGTCGTAGCGGCCACCGCCCAGGAGAGCGTTTTGCGCGCCCAGGCCGCGATGAGTGAACTCGAAGGTGGTGCGGGTGTAGTAGTCCAGACCGCGCACCAGCCGGGGATTGAGCGTATACGGCACGCCCGCCGCGTCCAGCGCCGCCGTCACCGCGGCAAAGTGCTTCTTCGACTCTTCGTCCAGCGAGTCGGCGATCACCGGCAGCGTGTCAATCAGCGGCTGATCGGCGGGCACCTTGCAGTCCAGCACGCGCAGCGGATTGGTCTCGGCGCGGCGTTGGCAGTCGGCGCACATCTGCGGCGCCAGGGGAACCAGCGCGGCCCGAAGCGCCTGATTGTAACGTTCGCGGTCCGCGGAGGAGCCGACGGAGTTCAGGTGCAGCGTCCAGCCAGCGATGCCCAGCTCGTCGAGCAGCGTGGCCAGCATCTCCAGCACTTCCGCGTCGCGCAAGGGCGACTCGCTGCCCGCCGAAGCCGGTCCGATCACCTCTGCGCCGATCTGCGAGAACTGCCGGTAGCGGCCCTTCTGCGGACGCTCGCGGCGGAACTGCGGGCCAATGTAGTAGAGCTTCTGCAACTGGCCGCTCTCGCCCAGCCCGTGCTCGATGTAGGCGCGCACCACCCCGGCGGTGTTCTCCGGGCGCAGGGTCAGCGAC